>JAANMT010000029.1_pt1 | contig 118875 bp, 89 predicted proteins | sample 7279711 | NCBI WGS metagenome assembly JAANMT01 (sample SAMN14094538, study PRJNA606508) | bioreactor metagenome | isolation source: A lab-scale SPAN reactor treating ammonium-rich wastewater day 1 | place: Ireland: Galway | collected 2017-01-16
ATCCGCTGGACGATGGAGCATCCGCTTCACCGCGTAAACGACCTGCTGTCGTGGCCGGACACCGACCCTACTCTCATCTTCTTTCTCATGGACGGCGACATGCCGGTCGGGCTGCTCACCGTGCATCCGTCCGACGAAGACGATCCCGACTACGCGCACACGCATTGGCTGGCGATTATGCCCGGCTACCGGCGTCAAGGACTGGCGCGTCAGCTCCTACAGCACGCGTTTGTGACCGCGCACGCGCTCGGCAGGAAGGGTCTGACGCTCAACGTCGACGCCAGCAGCCTCACCAACGCGGTTCACCTCTACGAGAGCGCCGGGATGCACGCGAAGTACCAATGGGACTCGTATCATCTCGAACTGCGCTCCGGCATCGAATACACCCGTCAGTAGCAGCCGCTGCTAGACCACGACGTCGTGCCGATCCTTCAAGATCGCGGCGGCGCGTTCAATCTCCGCGGCGGCCCGGTCGCTGTCCCAACCGGCGACGCCAGCGACGATGCCGCCGACCTCGGTTAACAGGTCGCGCGTGAAACCGCCGAGCCACGCCATGACGGTGCGCCGCAGCACGAGGTCGTCAAGGTGGATCACTTGCTCGGTCGCGGCGATCCACTCGATCTCGCGCCGGGTATAGCCGGGATGAAACCGCAGCGGCGCGTCATCGCCATCCGCCATGAAACCGGCGACCTCGCGGGCCGTCGTGCCGTAGCGTTCAAACAGCGTCCGCAGGCGATCACGATCGAGATGCGTCTCCGCCTCCAGATGGTTGATCCACTCGTCTTCGTCCGTGGGATAGTCTCGTCCACCGCCGATGGCGATATGCGTCGTCGAGACTTTGCGCTGGCGTCCTAACCGCTCAAGTACTCGATCCGCCGTCTGTTCGCTGAACGCACGATACGTCGTCCACTTGCCGCCCACCAGCGACAGCGTCGGGAACGCGACGACGCCGTCCGGCTCAGTTACTTTGATGCTGTGATCGCGGCTCACGTTCCCGGTGTATCCCTTGTCGGCCGTCGGCAGCGGGCGCACCCCGCTGAATTTGAACACGATGTGTTCCTCACCGACCGTGATTCCGGGCAGGATTCGGTTCACCAGTTCCAGCATGTAACGCGTCTCCTCCGGCGTGCAGACCGCCTTCTCCGGGTCATCGATTCGGATGTCGGTCGTGCCGACCATGACGCGTCCGTTGATATACGGCAGGATCAACACAATGCGGCCGTCCTTGTTCTCGAAGAAGAACTCGCCGCCGTTGCACGCGCGATACAGTTCAGGATGATCGAGGATCAGGTGCGACCCTTTTGTGCCGCCGATGAACTTCGTCTCCATCCCCATCGCCTGCATCGTGAAGTCGATCCACGGCCCGGCGGCGTTGACGACCAGCTTCGGCGTGATCTCCAACGTCTCGCCCGTGAGGTCATCGCGGAGCGATACTTTGTCCTTCGCCGCACCGGTCACCTGAACGTAGTTGAGCGCGATAGCCTGCTCCGATACACGCTCGGCTTCCTGCACCAGCTCGACGCAAATGCGCTCCGGGTTCGGCATGTAGGCGTCGTAGTACTGCGCCACGTACTTCACGTCCTCACGCAGGCCGGGATAGGTCTTGAGCGCCTCGCTGCGGCCGAGCATCCGGTGAGTCGGCATCACGCGGTAGCTGCGTGCGAACCAGTCGTAGAAGATCAGGCCGATCTTGATGACGAGCGCGCCGCGTTCGGACGGCTTCTCGCGCAGGCGCAGGAACTTGAGCGGCGCGTTGAACAATCCGCTGAACAGGTTGAAGATCGGGATCGAGGTCAGCAGCGGTTTGGAGTAATGCGGCGCATTGCGCAGCATCAGGTTGCGCTCGGTGAGCGCCTCGCGCACAAGCCGGAATTCGCCGTTCTCAAGATAGCGGATCCCGCCGTGCAGCATGTGGCTGGACGCCGCGCTGGCCCCGGAGCCATAATCCGCCTTGTCTACCAGCACCACGTCCACACCTTGATGGGCGAGATCGCGAAACGTACCGATGCCGTTGATCCCGGCGCCGATCACAAGCACCGAGGCGTTGGGATTCGCCTTGAGCCGATCCCACTTTTGTGTCCGAGTCAGCATTGTTTCGCCTCCAGTGCGGTATTTCTCACGAACTGCTTTCATTATACCGCCGCCTCAGCGTGAGCGGGGACTGCTTGGCCGTATCGCGCATGAGGTATGCTCTCTGTTGTGCGATCACACGGCGTAAGCCCGTGTCAGTGCACGCGTCAGAGTCTTGTAGGGAGAACTATCACCGAGGATTGAACCGATGAAAATCGCAATGATCGGCCTTGGAAAGATGGGGGCCAACATGACCACCCGCCTGCTGCGCGCGGGGCATGCAGTCGTCGCGTATGACCGCAGCCCCGACGCTGTCGCGGAGGCCGCCGCTGGTGGAGCCATTCCGGCCAACAGCCTTGACGACCTCGTGCAGCAGCTAACCCCACCCCGCGTCGTATGGGTGATGGTGCCATCCGGCGCGCCGACCCAGTCCACGATTGACGATCTGGCGCAGCGCCTGTCGCCGGGGGACACGGTCATTGACGGGGGCAACTCCCACTACGTCGACTCGCTGGCCGCCGCCGAGCGCCTAAAGCCGCATGGAATCCACTTCGTCGATGCGGGCACGTCTGGCGGGGTCTGGGGGTTGGAAGTCGGCTACAGCCTGATGATTGGCGGGGACGAAGCGGCTGTCGCGCCGCTGACGCCGATCTTCGAGACGCTCGCGCCTGCCCCTGACCGCGGCTGGGGGCATGTCGGGCCGGTTGGCGCAGGCCACTTCACCAAGATGATTCACAACGGCATCGAGTACGGCATGATGCAGGCGTTCGCCGAGGGTTTGTCGATCATGCGCGCCAAGAAGGAGTTCGGCCTCGACCTCGCCGAGGTCACGCGCATCTGGCAGGATGGCAGCGTTGTGCGCTCGTGGCTGCTCGACTTGATCCACGACGCGCTGGCCGAAGATCAGGCACTTGAGGACATCGCGGCCTATGTGCCAGACAGCGGAGAGGGGCGCTGGACGGTGTTCGAGGCGATCAACTTGAACATCTCGGCGCCGGTCATTACGACCGCGCTCGAACGCCGTATCCGCAGCCGCGAGGACGGTTACACGGACAAGCTGCTCTCGATCATGCGCCATGCGTTCGGCGGCCACAGCGTGAAGAAAACGGGGGAATAGCGGATGCAACACCACGAACAGATCACAATCGTCATTTTCGGCGCGTCGGGCGACCTCACCCACCGCAAGCTGCTCCCCGCGCTGTACAACCAGCACGTCAAGGGCCACCTGCCGTCCAACGTCTATATCGTCGGGGTGTCGCGCTCGCAGCTTTCCGACGACGACTTTCGCGCGCGCATGAAGGACGGCGTGCAGCAGTTCGCGCCGGAGCACTTTGACGAGACACGATGGAACGCGTTCGCCCCGCGCATGCGTTACGTCAGCGCCGATCTCAGCAGCGCGGACGGAATGGGCGCCGTCAAGACCGCGCTGGACGCGTGCGAGTCCGACGTCGAGCACAGGCTGTATTACCTGTCGGTCGGGCCGAAGCTGTACGCCCCGATCGTGCAGAACCTCGGCACGCACGGCATGGCGCGCGAAGATGTGGGCTGGCGGCGGCTGGTGGTTGAGAAGCCGTTCGGGATCGACCTCGCCTCGGCCCACGCGCTCAACGACACGATCCACGCGGTGTTCAGCGAGAGTCAGGTCTACCGGATCGACCATTACCTCGGTAAAGAGACCGCGCAGAACATCCTGTTTTTCCGCTTCGCCAACTCGATCTTCGAGCCGGTGTGGAACCGCAACGCCATCGACAACGTGCAGATCACCGTCGCCGAAGAGGTCGACGTCGAGCATCGCGGCGAGTTCTACGATAAGGCCGGCGTCCTGCGCGATATGTTCCAGAATCATCTGATGCAGCTCTTGTCGCTCATCGCAATGGAGCCGCCGACATCGTTCGAGGCCAACGCGCTGCGCGACGAAAAGGTCAAAGTCCTCAGAGCGATACGCCCGCCGCAGGAATCGCACACGGTGCGCGGGCAGTACATCGGCTATCGCGATGCGGACGGAACCGCACCGAACAGCAAGACCCCGACCTTCGCCGCGCTGGAGCTGTACGTCGATAACTGGCGCTGGCAGGGTGTGCCGTTCTATCTGCGGTCGGGCAAGGCGCTGGCGCGCAAGCAGTCCGAGATCGTGATCACGTTCCGCCAGCCGCCGCACCTGATGTTTGCAGGCGTCGATCCAGACGCGATTTCGCCGAACGTGCTTTCGATGCGGATTCAGCCGGACGAGGGCGTACATCTCACCATTCAGGCGAAAGAACCGGAGACCACGCAGTCGATGCATCCGGTCGATCTCACGTTCCACTACCGCGACAGCTTCGACACCACGACCGTGCCGGACAGCTACGAACGGCTGCTGATCGATGCCATCACCGGTGATGCTGCGCTGTTCACGCGTGAGGACGAAATCGAAGCGGCGTGGCGGATCGTCGACCCGATCATCACAAGCTGGGAAACGTCCGCTAGCGCGCCGTCGCTGGAATTTTACGAACCCGGCTCGTGGGGGCCGGACGAGGCAGATGAGCTGCTGGCGCGCACAGGGCGGCGCTGGCGGGTCGGCGATCTCGATCACTAGACAGCGGTGTGTTGGGCGGGTTCGTGGGTATACTGTGGGCCGGGCTTTTGTGCGGCCTGCGTATTCTGTGATCGGATACTGAGAGTATGTCGATGATCGATATCCCCACCCTACCCGGCGTCACAGCCACATCAATCGAGACACCACGCCTGTCGACTCGCGTGCTGTTCTCCGGGCCAGAGGACGGCACACCGGTGCTGTTCATCCATGGCAACGCCAGTAATGCGACCTATTGGGAAGAGACGATGGTCGCGCTGCCGGCTGGGTTCCGCGGCATCGCGCCAGACCTGCGCGGGTACGGCGGCGCCGACCGGGCCAAGCTGGTCGACGCGACGCGCGGCTCAGGCGATTGGGTCGCCGACGCCATCGCGCTGATGGATCAGCTCGGACACAAACAGTTTCACCTCGCGGGGCACAGCCTCGGTGGCGGAGTGTGCTGGGGGCTGATGCGCGATCACGCCGACCGCCTGCTCTCGGTGACATTAGCCGCGACAGCTTCTCCGTATGGCTTCGGCGGCACAAAAGGCGTCGACGGACAGCCGTGCTATGCCGATTTCGCGGGGTCTGGCGGCGGCGTGGTAAACGCTGCATTCGTGCAAGCCATCGCCGACCATGACCGTTCCGACGCGCCGAACTCGCCGCGCGATGTAATGAACAAGTTTTATTGGAAACCGCCATTTCGGGCCGCGCGCGAGGAAGAGCTGCTCTCTGGACTCTTGAGCGAACACACCGGCCCGCAGCAGTATGCCGGCGATTTTGTGGCATCGGCGAATTGGCCGAACGTCGCGCCGGGAGTTTACGGCCCCATCAACGCGCTTTCGCCTAAGTACACCGGCGATGTCAGCAAGATTTGGGCCAGCCCGGTCAAGCCGCCCGTGTTGTGGGTCTACGGCCAAGATGACCAGATCGTCAGCGACAATTCGCTGTTCGACATCGGAACCCTCGGCGCATTCGGGATCGTTCCGGGCTGGCCGGGCGCGGATGTCTTCCCATCGCAGCCGATGATCAGTCAGACCCGCGACGTACTCGCCAAATACGCCGCCGGGGGCGGATCGGTCACCACCCTCGCGCTGAAGGACTGCGGCCACACTCCGTACCTCGAATATCCACAGGAGTTCAACACGGCATTCCACGCCCTGCTCACCGGCGGATAACACGCTGGCCTGCGATCCTTTGCCCAACGTGGCGAACAGGATACAATCCGCGCTTGGCGAGCGCCGCTCGCAATCTATGCTAGAACCTTACTCGGAGGAAACACATGCGTGCCAAAGTCGTTATTCTTGTCCTGCTTGCCGCGCTGCTGGCCTTCGGCAGCGTTGCACAGGAGGCCGCGCCGCTCAAGATCGGTCTGTTGACCGACCTGTCTGGCGTGCTCGCTATCTACGGCATCGAGCTTGATAACGGCCTCAAGCTCGGCTTGTTGTATGCCGCCGGCATCGATCCGGCCGAGTACGACAGCCTCGACGCCGCGCTGGCCGATCTAACGATCGCCGGCCGGCCAGTCGAAATCCTCGTCCGCGACAACGCCAGCGATCCGGACACCGCGAGCCAGCAGGCGCGCGAGTTGATCGAAAACGAAGGGGTCGAGATCCTTGTCGGCGCCCCGTCTTCCGGCGTGACTCTGGGCTTGCAGCAGGTCGCGATCGACTATGACACGATCCTGTTCGCTGCGCCGGGCGCATCACCGACGATCACCGGGTCGAACTTCAACCCGAACACGTTCCGCGTCTGCCGCAACACCGCGCAGGACTCGCTGGCGCTTGCGTCGTACGCGACCCAATTGGGCGAGAACTGGGTGATCCTCGCCGCCGACTACGACTTCGGCCGTGCTTCAGCCGCCGCCTATGAGGCGACGTTGGCCGCGTTCGGCGTCAAGTTCGCCAGCGAGGTCATCTTCGCCCCGCTGGAGACGACCGACTTCACCGCTTACCTGCAGCAGGTGAGCGACAGCGGCGCCGACGTGCTGCTGCCGATCTGGGCCGGCGACACGACTATCCCGCTTCTGCAGCAGATCGCCGAGTTCGGAATTTCCGAGAACATGGCCGTCATCGGCGCGCTCAACAGCAACGATCTCGTCGCGCTGTCTGATCCGAGCACGATCGGTCAAGTAGCGCCGGGCGTGTATCACTACACGTTCCCGCACACCGAGGCGAACGACTGGCTCGTCGCGAAGCATGTCGCGGTGACCGAGGCCGCGGGCGCGCTCGACTATCCCGACCTGTTCACCGAATGCGCGTTTGCGACCGGTCAGGCGTTGTATGCGGCGGTCGACGCGGCAGGTGGCGATACGCTCCCCGCATCGCTCATCCCGCAGCTTGAAGGCATGGTGTTTGAAGGCCCGAAGGGCACGTACTTCATCCGTCCGGGCGACCATCAGGTGCTCGTGCCGATGTACGTCGCGCAGCTGGACAACCTCGACAGCCCTGAGTACGCATTCTGGACGCTGGTCACCGAGGTCGATGCGCTGGCGGCGAACCCGCCCTGCCTGCTCGAAGGCGACTACGCCGAACGCTGTGCGCTGAACGACACCTTCATCGAGGAGGTCGTCAAGCCGGCGGTCGAAGCTATGCGAGCCGAAGAATAGCCTGAAAGTGTGCGTCCGGGGGCAGCGCCAACGCCCCCGGACGCGATTCTTGGTACAGTGACATGACACCTATTCTTGAAACACGTTCGCTGACGAAAGCGTTCGGCGGGTTGGTCGCCGTCAACGACGTATCCATTCAGGTCGAAGAAGGTTCGACTCACGCCGTCATCGGCCCGAACGGGGCGGGCAAGACGACCCTGTTCAATCTGCTGTGCGGCAACTTCAAGCCGACCAGCGGGCGCGTATTCTATCGCGGGCAGGATATCACGAACGTCCCGCTGCATCAGCGCGCGCATCTGGGGATCGGCCGGTCGTTCCAGATCATCAACCTGTTCCCGAACCTGACCGTGCTCGAAAACGTCCGGCTGGCCGCGCAGGCGTTGGGCCACGACAACTTCCGGATCTTCCGGCGCGCCTCGACCATCGTCTCGTATGTGGCGCGTGCTGCCGAGGCGCTGGAAATCGTCGGCCTGCAAGGACAAGCCAGCGTACCGGCGAGCGTCCTGCCCCACGGCGGAAAGCGCAAGCTCGAACTCGCGATCTTGCTGGCGGCCGACCCGAAGCTGCTACTTCTGGACGAGCCGACGGCGGGCATGGCGTCCGAGCAGGTGCCGGAATTAATGCAGATTATCGAGCGCGTGCGCAGCCTCGGTGGGCGCACGATTGTAATCGTCGAGCACAACATGAACGTCGTGATGAACGCCTGCGACCGGATCACGGTGATGAACCTCGGCCAAGTGTTGGCTGAAGGAACGCCGGCGGAGATCGGCGCTAACAAGCAGGTTCAGGACGTGTACCTCGGCGAACTGTACGATCTGCCCGGAGCGCACGCATGACCGACGTACTGACTCTTTCGGGCGTGCATACGTTCATCAACCAGTTCCACATCCTCGAAGGCGTGGACTTCACCGTGCCGGCCGGCAGCATCACCGTGCTGCTGGGGCGAAACGGCGCAGGCAAGACGACCACCCTGCGCACGATCATGGGGATGACCCCGCCATCCGCCGGCGATGTGCTGTTCAACGGCGCAAGCATCAAGTCGCGCGCGCCATACACCATCGCCCGGCTCGGCGTCGGCTACGTGCCGGAGCACCGCGCGATCTTTCGCGAGCTGACCGTCCTTGAAAACCTACGCATCAGCGAGCGCGCCAAAGGCGATCTCGACCGCACGTCCGATTTCATCTTCCGGCTGTTTCCCGATCTCAAGCGGCTCGTGACCCTGCGCGGCGGAAGCCTGTCCGGCGGACAGCAGCAGATGCTGGCGGTCGCGCGCGCGCTGGTGTCCGACAACCACCTGCTGCTGATCGACGAGCCGAGCGAAGGGTTGGCGCCGGTCATCATCGAACAGCTCATGGCGGCTATTCGCGAGCTTGCCGCGGACAAGACGGTGCTGCTGGTCGAGCAGAATTTCCGCGTGGCTTCGCGGCTGGCTGATCGCTACGTCATCATCGACGACGGCCACAGCGTCCAGTCCGGCCTGATGCCTGACTTGATTCAGGACGAAGCTACGGTGCAGCGGTATTTGGGGGTAGCGTAATGCTCAAGTCGCTCGTTCCGGCCGGCCGCGGGTCGGTCGCAACATCGGTCGCGTTGATCGGCGCGATATTACTCTTCGCGTTGTACGCCGCCAACTTTTCGCCCGGCATATTCGCCATCACACTGCTATCGGGTTTGCTCCGTGCAATGCTGCTATTCCTCGTCGCCGCCGGCCTGTCGCTGATTTTCGGGTTGATGGACATTCTGAATTTCGCGCAGGGTGGGTACTTCATGCTCGGCGCGTATATCACGTTCGACATCGTGCACCCTGACGCTGGCGTCATCCCGTTTGGCGGTTTCATCAGCGACCCGACCCTGCGCTTTGCCTTCGCGATTATGGTCGCCACGCTTGTCGGCGCGGCCCTCGGCTATGTGCTTGAGCGCGGACTGCTGCGCCCGTTGTACAAACGCGCGCTGTTCCAGCTTGTGCTGACGTTCGGCGTGTCGATCATCCTGCTGGAAGTGGTCAAGTTTTTGTGGGGGCCGTCGCCTTACAGCTGGACGGTCAGGCTCCCGATCCAAGAGGCGCAGTTCAGGATTTTTGATACGCCGTTCAGCACGTACCGCCTGTTCGTCATCGCGATGGGCCTGCTGCTGATGGCCGGCGTGACCGTGCTGCTCAGGCGCACCCGCATTGGCATCATCATCCGCGCCGGCGTGCAGGATCCGGAGATGGTCAGCGCGTTAGGGATCAACGTCCGCGCGGTGTTCACGCTGGTGTTCACGCTGGGATGCGCGCTTGCGGCGTTCGGCGGCGGGGTCGCGGTGCCGTTCCTCGGCGCGACGAATTCGCTCGGCTCCACGTTTCTGTTGGCGAGCATCGCCGTGATCGTACTGGGCGGGCTGGGTAGCTTCGAAGGCACGGCGGTCGGCAGCGTGGTGGTCGGGTTGGGCTGGGCGGCCATGGAGCAGTTCAGCGCGCGTCCTGAGATCGGGACGGTACTGGCGAGCATGTCGCCAATGCTGCTGCTCGCGCTGGTGCTGCTGTTGAGGCCGAAGGGCCTGTTCGGGGAGGATCGCTAGTTCATGGCCCAGAACCGTCTTACGCGCTTCCTTCGCAGCGAGTGGATTTACATCGTCTCTTCCGTGCTGCTGGTGCTGTTTCCGCACATCGTGGGCTGGATGACCGACAGCAGCCCGTTCGGCGTCCAGCGCGGCACGCGTTATATCATGTCAGGTTCCGCCGTCTATTGGATGTCGATCCTCATCGACATTTTCGCCTTGTCTGTGCTGGTGATGAGCTACAACCTGATGTTCGGCTTCACCGGCGTGATCAGCTTCGGCCACGCGATGTTCTTCGGGCTGGGCGGCTATCTGCTCGGCATAGTGACGCAGATGACCGGCCTTCCACCCGACATCGCGTTCATTGCGGGCGTCGCGCTGGTGATCGTTGTGAGCGCCGTGCTGGGCTTGGGCATCGGGTTTGCGACGCTGCGGCTGCGCGGCGTGTACTTCGCCATCTTCACGCTGGCTGTCTCCGAGATGGTCTTGATCTACTTCGGGCGCTGGGCCGTGACCGGCGGTGAGGATGGGTTCGCCCTCTCAACCATTCCGGTCTGGATCGACGCCGCGCAAAGCCGTATCAACCTGTATTACGTCAGCCTCGCGCTGTTCGCCGGGACGTTCGTGTTCATCCGCCGGCTGGTCAATTCGCCAGCCGGGGCGGTGTTCAAGGCGATCCGCGAAAACGAGATGCGCGCGCAGGCCATCGGCTTCAACACGCTGCGCTTCAAGCTGCTGTCGATCACGATCGCCAGCGTGCTAGGCGGGCTGGCCGGTATCATCCACGCCCTGCTGGCGAAGAAGATCGGGCCGGAGATGCTCAACGTTTCGCACACTGTCGATGCGCTGCTGATGACGATTATCGGCGGAGTCGGCACCTTCACCGGGCCGATCCTCGGCGCTTCAGGCCTGACGCTGGCCGATGTGCTGCTGCGCGAGGCGACGGTCTCGATTGGATCGCTCACCATCGACATCGGCGACAGCTGGCTGTTGATCCTCGGCCTGATCTTCGTGCTGGTCGTGTTGATCTTCCCGTTCGGGATCGTCGGCACATGGAACCGCCTGCGGATGCGCTTCACACGCCGCTAGTCGACCCAGTCGAAGGTGCGAGTCACCGCCTTCTTCCACCCCGCATACAGGCGATCACGCTCAAGGGCGGGCATAGCGGGATGCCACTGCCGCGCGACGTGCCAGTTGCTGCGCAGTTCGTCCAGCCCGCCCCAGAACCCGACGGCCAGCCCCGCGGCATACGCTGCGCCAAGCGCCGTCGTCTCGGCTACCACCGGGCGCACCACCGGCACGTCGAGGATGTCGGCCTGAAACTGCATCAGCAGATCGTTCTGCGTCATCCCGCCGTCGACCTTGAGAGCGTGAAGCTGCACGTCGCTGTCGTTCAACATGGCGTCCACGACCTCGCGGGTTTGATACGCGGTCGCTTCCAGCGCGGCGCGCGCGATGTGGTTCTTGTTGATGAAACGCGTCATGCCCACGATTGCGCCGCGTGCGTCACCTCGCCAGTACGGCGCGAACAGTCCGCTAAATGCCGGCACAAAGTAGATGCCGCCGTTATCAGGAACCGCGCGTGCCAGCGCCTCTACATCCGGTGATGACTGGATGATTCCGAGGTTATCGCGCAGCCACTGCACGAGCGATCCTGTCACGGCGATGCTGCCTTCAAGCGCGTACACCGCGGGCTGGTCGTCCAGTTTGTAACCAACCGTCGTCAACAGTCCGTGCTGGCTGAGCACGATCCGTTCGCCCGTGTTGAGCAGCATGAAGCAGCCTGTGCCGTAGGTGTTCTTGGCCTCGCCGACACCGTAGCACGTCTGCCCGAACAGCGCGGCCTGCTGGTCGCCGAGGATCGCCGTCAGGGGGATGTCTCCACCCCCGACGTTGACGACGCCGTACGGCTCAGGCGTGCTGGATGGCCGGATGGCCGGCAGCATTGGGCGCGGCACTGCGAGTTCGGTCAGGATTTCCTCATCCCACGTGAGCGTTTCGAGGTTCATCAGCAGCGTCCGGCTGGCGTTGGTCACGTCGGTCACATGCGCCTTGCCGCCGGTGAGATTCCAGATCAACCACGTATCGATGGTGCCGAACAGCGCGTCACCGCGTTCCGCCGCCTCGCGCAGCCCGGCGACGTTCTCCAGCAGCCAGATCAGCTTGGTGCCGCTGAAGTAGGTGGATAAGGGCAGCCCGGTCTTTTCGCGGAAACGGTCGGCCCCGCCGTTTGACGCCAGCCGGTTGACGATCTTGTCCGTGCGCGTGTCCTGCCAGACCACGGCGTTGTAGTACGGCTTGCCGGTGTGGCGATCCCATACGACGGTCGTCTCGCGCTGGTTCGTGATGCCGATTGCCGCCACATCCGCGGCCTGCCCACCGACCGCCTTGAGCGCGCCGCCGATGACCTCATGTGTCCGCTGAATGATCTCTATTGGATCGTGCTCGACCCAACCGGCTTGTGGAAAAATCTGGCGATGCTCAAGCTGGTGGGAAGCCGCGATGTGTCCGGACTTGTCGAACAGAATGAAACGCGTGCTTGTGGTACCCTGATCAAGCGCGCCAACGAATTGTCCTGTCATCATTCACCCGCCGGTTGTACATAGAATTCATCGTTACTATATTGACTCACGATTGGCCTGCATGACGAGTGCCGCGGCCGTAATCGCCGGCTGACCGGTATCGCCCGCCGCTATCGAGAAGGACTGTGAACGCCGTGAGACTTCCCCCAAACCGCAGGCCGGTCGAACTGATCGAACGCACGTTCCCCAGCGCGAACATGGCGATCATCCGCGGCCCGCGCCCGATTCTGATTGACCCCGGCTTTGCGACCGACGCCGCGGAAGTCGAGGCGCATCTTGACCGGCTTGACCTGCACCCGCGCGACTTGCAGTGCATCGCGCTCACGCACTACCACTGCGATCACAACGGCGCGGTCGAGTACTTCCAGCAGACGTACGGCGTGCCCGTCGCCGCCGAGCGCACCGAAGCCGCCGCCGCCGTCGACGGCACCCTGCGGCGCATGGTCAGCAGGTGGTACGTACAGCCTGCGCCGCGCTACACCGTTGATGTCTACCTCGATGACGGTATGGTGCTGGAAACCGGTGGCCCGGCTGTGCAGGCCGTCGCCACGCCGGGGCACACCGTCGGGCATCTCAGTTTCGTGACGGACGAAGGCACCTTGATTGCCGGCGACACGTTCCACGCCAGCGACGTCGCGCCTGTGACCCCGTTTCGTGAGGGCGCGACCAGCTTGCACCGCCTCATTGAGAGCATCCACCGCCTGCTTGCGATTGACGCCCCGGTACGGCGCGCGCTGTCAGGGCACGGCCCACTCATCACCGCGCCGGTCGAGGCGATGGAGGCGGCGCTCGAACGCCTAGATACATGGGTTGCCGAGCCGGAACGCGCGGCGTGGCACGCCTTGAAGCGGCTCGGCACATACAACTTGATGCTGACCGACGGGATGACCGAACGCGATTTCACCACATTTCTTCTACAGGCCCCGTGGTTCGTTGACTACGCGAAGCACGCTTTCGACACGACGCCTCAGGACTTTGTCACGTCGTACATCGCAGAGCTTAAGCGCGCCAACGCCGTTGTGATCGACGAGGGCGTCATGCGGCCAACGACGCCGTATCATCCGCCACCACCCGGCTGGTTGGCCGGCGATACCGGCTGATATTTGCGCAATTTAGTCGATAGCGTGTAATCTGAACGTCAAATATCCGCGCCAGAGATTCTTGCGGCGCCTACGATTATCTTGTTGACCGTCAAATGACCTTATCGCGTTTCGCCCGCCCCTATGAAGTCAATTCGCCGCCTCGGCGCCGGCTGGTGGTCGATCATATCAGTTTGAGTTTCGGCGGCGTGAAGGCGCTCACCGACGTCAGCCTTCAGGTCGAACCCGGCAAGATCTTCGCGATTATCGGCCCGAACGGCGCGGGCAAGACGTCGATGCTGAACTGCATCTGCGGCCTGTATCGCCCGCAGCACGGCCACATCTGGTACGGCGACACCGATCTCGTAAAGACCGCCCCTCACCGCCTCGCCCATCTGGGGATCGCCCGATCGTTTCAGAACATCGAATTGTTCAACCACATGACCGTGCTCGATAACCTGATGTTGGGCCGGCATGTCCACATGAAGAAGAATCTGCTGACCGCCCTGTTGTACTGGGGCAGCGGGCAGGCCGAGGAAATCCGCCACCGCGAATTTGTCGAGCACGTCATCGACCTGCTGCAGATTCAAGGGATTCGCAAGCAGCAGGTCGGCGCGCTGGCGTACGGCCTGCAAAAGCGCGTCGAGTTGGGCCGCGCGCTGGCGGTCAACCCCGGCCTACTGCTGCTCGATGAGCCGATGGCCGGCATGAACGTCGAGGAGAAGGAGGACGTTGCGCGCTACGTACTCGATATCAATGAGGAGTGGGGCATCACCATCATTCTGATCGAGCACGACATGGGCGTTGTGATGGATATCAGCGACACCGTGGCGGTTCTCGATTTCGGGCGGTGTATCGCGGTCGGTGCGCCGGATCAGGTTCGCTCCGACCCCGCGGTGATCAAAGCCTATTTGGGCGAGCAGGAATGACGGCGCGCAGTGTTCCCGCTACCCTTCCCCAGCAGCTGCGCGCCAACGCCGCACAGTTCGGCGACGCCATGGCCTTACGCGAGAAACGCTTTGGCATCTGGCTGTCGATCACATGGACAGAGTACTTAACACGCGTGCGCAATTTTGCGCTCGGGCTGCATCGCATGGGCTTTCAGCGCGGCGACCGCATCGCCATCCTCGGCGATAACCGGCCTGAGTGGGTGATCGCGGAGGTCGCGGCGCAAGCCTTAGGCGGCGCCAGCATCGGAATCTACCAAGATTCGGTTGTGAGCGAGGTAGCGTACATCATTGACCTGTGCCAAGCGCGTTTCATCGTCGTGGAAGATCAGGAACAGGTCGACAAGCTGCTCGATATCTGGGACGACCTTGAGACCGTCGAGTCGCTGATCTACTTCGATCCACGCGGCCTGCGTCACTACGACGCCGATTTTCTCGTCGCGTTTCCCGATGTCGAGTCCGATGGCGCGGCCATGCACGCCGAACAACCCGCGTGGTTTGACGAGCAGGTGAATCTCGGTAAGTCCGACGACACCGCCATCATCAGCACGACTTCCGGCACGACGAGCAAGCCCAAGCTGGCGTTGATCTCGCATGGCAACCTGCTCAGCATGGCGGATGGACTGGCCGCGGTCGATCACTTCAAACCGCAGCACGAATTTGTGAGCTTCCTGCCGCTGGCGTGGATCGGTGAGCAGATGATGTCGATGGCGTGCGGCATGCGGATCGGCTTCGCGCTGAACTTCCCGGAAGAGCCGGAGACCGTGCAGCACGACCTACGCGAGATCGGCCCGCATATCATGTTCGCGCCGCCGCGCATCTGGGAGAACATGCTCAGCACCGTGCAGGTCAAGATCGAGGACGCCGACCGGGTCAAGCGCACGATCTTCAATTGGGCGCTGACCATCGGCCGGCGCGCGGCTGATCTCAAGTTCGCCAACAAGTCGCTGACGTTCTGGCAGCGGGCCGGTCTGGCGGCGGCACGACTCCTCGTGTTCCACAACCTGCTCGACCAGCTCGGCCTGCGCCGAATCAAGTGGGCGTACACGGCAGGCGCGGCGCTCGGCCCTGATGTGTTCCGCTTCTTCCACGGCCTCGGCGTCAACCTCAAGCAGGGTTACGGCCAGACCGAAACGACCGGAATCTGCGTCATCCACCGCGACGACGACATCAAGTTCCAGACTGTCGGCACGGCGATGCCCGGCGCGGAGGTCACGACGGACAATCGCGGCGAAATCCTCGTGCGGGGCCCGATGTGTTTCTCCGGCTACTTCAACAATCCCGAAGCGACGACCTCGGCACTGACCGAAGACGGTTGGGTTCGCACCGGTGACGCGGGGTACTTCGACGAGGACGGACACCTGATCGTCATCGACCGCGCCAAAGACGTGATGACCCTGCACGACGGCACGCGTTTCTCGCCGCAGTTCATCGAGAACAAGCTGAAGTTCAGCCAGTACGTCCGCGAGGCGGTCGTGTTCGGCGGCGACGATTTCCCATACGTGACGGCCATAATCAACATCGACTTCGGAAACGTCGGCAAGTGGGCGGAGAACCACAAAACCGCGTACACCACCTACACCGACTTATCGCAGAAGCCCAACGTCTACGACCTAATCCGGCGCGAGGTCGAGCGCACCAACGCTGATCTGCCGGGGGCGGCGCGCATTCGCAAGTTCCTGCTGCTGCACAAGGAGCTGGACGCCGACGACGCCGAACTCACCCGAACTCGCAAGGTGCGCCGGGGCTATATCGCGTCCCGCTATCAGGAACTGATCGACGCGCTGTACGGAGACTACGACGAGGCGCGGATCACGTCGACCATCACGTATCAGGATGGGCGCACCCAAACGCTCGACGTCGCCATCCGAATCGAACCTATGGAACCGGTACCGGGCGGAGTGGCGAGCTGATGGATCCCAACGAAGTCCTCAAGTTTCTGCGCCTGACCTACACCGGTTTCAGTGACGGCGCGCTGCTCGCTTTGATCGCGCTCGGCCTTGTGCTGGTGTTCAAATCGACCGACGTCATCAACTTCGCCCACGGCGAATTCATGCTGCTGGGCGGATTCGTCGGCTATCAACTGCTGACGATCACGGCTAGCTGGGGTATCGACCCGACGCTGGGCACGATCCTCTCGGTTGCCGCGCTGGTCGCTGCCATGGTGATCGTCGGCACGCTGGTTGAACGATTGATTTTGAGGCCGCTGATCGGCGAGCAGATCATCTCCGTTATCATGGTGACAATTGGCCTGAGCAGTATTATCGACGCTATCGTGGGGCTGGCATGGGGCACCATTCCACAGCCCCTCCCCTACTCGATCGTGCCGGCAGCGCTGTCAGGGCGCTGGCAGATCGAGATGGAAGGGGCGCGGCGTCCCTTGAACCTTCCGCAGGAGGCGATGCTGACGATCCTCGTCGTGGTGATCCTCGTCGTGCTGCTGATGGTGTTCTTCAAGCGCAGTAAGTACGGGATCGCGATGCGGGCCACCGCCGATGACCAGCAGGCGGCGATGAGCATGGGCATCAGCATCCGCGTGGTGTTCGGGCTGACGTGGTCGCTGACGGCGGTGCTGGCGGGGATTGCCGGCCTTCTCATCGGGGAGCTGACCAACGCCGTTGGCGGGGATATCCCGGTCGTTGGCCTACGCGCCTTTCCGGTCATCATCCTCGGCGGGCTGGACAGCGTCGCCGGCGCGATTGTCGGTGGGTTCACCATCGCCATGCTTGAGACGTACGCCAGCGGTTATCTCGACCCATCGCTCAAGAACGTCGTCCCGTACATCGCGCTGCTGATTATCCTGATGATTAAACCGTACGGGTTGTTCGGGCAGAAGCGAATCGAGCGAGTATAAGACGATGGCGACGCAAAGCGGAATCTATCATCAGACGTACGCCAGTGATATGCAGCTGCGCCCCACGACGATGCAGCGCGTGCGGCTCGTGCTGGTCGCGGCGCTGCTGGTGATCATCCCGTTCGTCGTCGATTCTTCCACCCAGCGGTTGGTCAATACGGTCGTGATCGCGGCCATCGGTGCAATCGGGCTGAACGTCCTCGTCGGCTACACCGGCCAGATCAGCTTGGGTCAAGGCGCGTTTCTCGCGATTGGAGCATACTCGTGCGGACTGCTTCAGGCGTACTTGAACGTGCCGTGGCCGATCGCGCTGCTGGCGGCCGCGTTCATTTCCGCGCTGCTCGGCGGCCTGATCGGTCTACCCTCGCTCCGGCTCAAAGGGCTGTACTTGGCGGTGGCGACCCTCGCCGCGCAGCAGATCGTCGATTGGGTCATCATCAACTGGGATCCGATTGATGGGGAGATCAACGGGCGCGCGACGGATGCGCTGCGCATCCCCGGCAACGCCCTGTTCGGCAACGCCGACCTGCGGCTGAACAACAACGATACGCTGTTCTACATCGTCGCCGCGGCGATCCTCGTCGTGGTCGCAATCGCGACGACCAACCTGTTTCGCACGCACATCGGGCGCGCGTTTGTCGCCATCCGCGATCAGGACATCGCGGCCGAGGTCATGGGCGTGAACCTACATCGTTACAAGGTGCTGGCGTTCATGGTCTCGTCGTTCATCGTCGGGATCGCCGGCGCCCTGCTGGCGCTGCAAAGCACGGCGATCAGCTTCGAGCGCTTCTCCCTATCGGTCAGCATCGAGTATCTCGCCATGATTATCATCGGCGGATTGGGCACGGTCAGCGGGTCGATCTATGGCGCTACGTTCATCGTCGTGCTGCCCGAAGTGCTGCGATCTATCGGCCGTATGCTGACCGGCACCGACGCCGCCTCGTTGAGCGAGTTCAACCGCGTGCTGCCGTTCGTTCAGGAGGGCGTTTTCGGCGTGGTCATCGTCGCCACGCTCATCATCGAGCCGGAAGGCATCCAGCGGATTTGGCGCAACATCAAGGATTATTTCCGGCTGTGGCCATTCAGCTACTAATTAGGGGGAGCTATCGAACGATTGCATCGTAGACTTCGAGTAACCGCATCTTCGGCAGCGCGCGACGACGTGTGGCGCGCTGCGGGCGGCGCAGTTGCCGTGCACCGTGTTAGCCAACTGGGAGGCCTAACCATGATGAAGCGAGTGATCGTACTGTTGGCCGTTTGCGCCATGCTGATCGTTGGATCGGCCGGCGCGCAAGACGGGGAACCTATCAAGATCGGCGCGGTCTTCGACCTGAGCGGCGCAACCGGTGACGTGGGGACGCCGTATGCGAACGGCGTGATCGCGTATGTGGCGGCGCTGAACGAAAGCGGTGGAATCAACGGTAGGCCGATCGAGCTGATCTCAGCCGACTACGCCTACAGCGTCGAGACCGCCGAACAGCTTTACGCACAATTCGTCGCTGAAGGCGTGGTCGTGTTCATGGGCTGGGGCACGGGCGACACGCTCGCGCTCGTCAGCCGCATCGCCGAGGACGAGATTCCGTTCATCTCCGCGTCGTATTCAGCCTCGCTGAACGATCCGAACGGGACGGCGCCATATAACTTCCTGATCGCCACCACCTACGGCGACCAGCTTGAGATCATGATGATGTACATGCTGGAACAGTGGGAAGCGGAAGGCAACAGCGCAGCCGATATGCGGATCGCTGTGTTCCACCACGACAGCCCGTTCGGCACCGACCCGCTCGCACAAGGTGACGAATACGCGGCCAGCGCCGGCATCGGCGGCGTGCTCCATATCCCCATGCCGCGCGGCGCGACCGACTTCACCGCCGAGCTTCAGCAGGCCGACGACTTCGGCGTGACGCACATCATCGTTCAGAACGTGTCAAGCCCGGCCGCGCTGTTGGCCCAAAACGCCTTCGATTTCTTTGGCGGGGCCGGCATGGTGCACTTTGGCTGCCTGAACTGGTGCGCTGACGAACTCTTCGTGAGCCGTGCTGGCGAGGCCGCCGAAGGCGTGCTCGGCGCGATTCCGTTCACGCCGACGACGGTCGAGGTCGAAGGTCAGGAAGGCCCGCGCGCGTTCCTCGAAGCACAGGGGCAGACGCTGGAAGAGGCGTCGCTGCACTTCTCGCAAGGTTGGGCGGCCATGGACGTGATGGCCGAAGCGATCCGCCGTACGCTGGATGCCGGCCTCGAACTGACCGGCCCGAACATCCGCGCGACGCTTGAGACGTTCGAGGACTACGAGACCGGCGGCCTGCTCGCGCCGGTGTCGTTCAGCCCCGAAGACCACCGCGCCAACCGCGCCCTGAAGATCTATCAGGTCGAAAATGGCATCTGGGTCGAGGCCAGCGATCTGATCGACCTGCGCGCGATGGAGTAACCCTTCCCTCTCTGCGGGGGCGCCGAATGACGCCCCCGCTGCTTCCCTGCGCCGGAGGACGCTATGCCACGTGAACGCGCCGCACAGCGTGCGCTGCTCTCGCTCAACAACGTCGAAGTGATCTACAACGACGTTATTCTCGTGTTGAAGGGCCTCTCGCTGCAGGTGCATGAGGGCGAGATCGTCGCGCTGCTCGGCTCCAACGGCGCAGGCAAGTCGACTACGCTGAAGGCGATCAGCGGACTGCTCAAGCCGGAGAACGGCGCCGTCACCGACGGGACGATCGTGTTCGACAACCTGCTGATCCAAAGAAGGGACGCGCCGCAGATCGTCCGCGACGGAATCTTTCAGGTGATGGAGGGACGGCGCATTTTCGAGCACCTCAGCGTCGAGGAGAATCTGCGCGCTGGGGCCTATACGGTACGCGAAGCGACTCAGGTGCGCGACCGAATCGACCTTGTGTTCAGCTACTTTCCCCGCCTATTCGAGCGCAGGCATCAGGTCGCTGGCTTCCTGTCGGGCGGCGAACAGCAGATGCTGGCGATAGGCCGCGCGCTGATGGCGAATCCGCGCGTCATCCTGCTCGATGAGCCGTCGCTCGGGCTTGCACCCCTGCTGGTGCGTGAAATCTTCGACATCATCAAGCGCATCAACGAGGAGCAAGGCACGACGATTCTGCTGGTGGAACAGAACGCCAGCATCGCCCTCTCGATTGCCCACTTTGCGTACATCATGGAAAATGGGCGCATCGTGCTCGACGGTACACCGGACGATCTGCGCAGCAACGCCGACGTGCGCGAGTTCTATCTCGGCTTGACCGAGGTCGGCCGGCGCAAGAGCTACCGCGACGTCAAACACTACCGCCGTCGCAAACGCTGGCTGTCTTAGCCGCCGAATTTTCCGGCCTGCAACCCTGCAGACTCGCCGGCTGTCACCCAAGCAAAATATCCTCGCCATCAGCCAAGTTGCGCGTTCAACAAAACACTCGTATTGTGTGCATATCGCGAGCTTCATTCACCACGAGGGAGGAATCACATGAAGCATCTGCGCAGCATTTTTGCCTTGTTGATGATCATTCTTGTCGCAGCGGCCTGCCAGCAGGGCGGTTCGTCAGGTGGTGGCGATGGCGGTGGCGGTGGCGGTGGCGGCAGCGGTTCGCCAGAAGACGCGGCCAAAGCGTACTTCGAAGCCGCCTTCGCCGGTAATGCGGACGGAATACGCGCCGCATTGTGCAAGGCCCAAGCCGCACAGGCAGACGCCATAGCCAGCGCGTTCGGCAGTATGGCCGGGGCGGTTCCGGGGGTCGAGGTCGCGCTGGACTTCTCAGGGTTGACCTACACCGTCAGCGATGCGACCGACACCAGCGCGACGGTTACCGTCGGCGGCGAGCTGGGTGTGACGGTAGGCGGCGCCTCCCAAAAGACACCGTTGAGCGGGATCCCGCCGCTGTAAGTCATCGTCGAGGACGGCGCGTGGAAGCTCTGCCCCTCAGATGCCGGATAACGCGCACGCGGTAGTTTTGACAAGCACGTCGTGACACGATAGACTGCCCTACATGGCTTGTGGGGCAGTCTTTTTGATTCTCTGCGCGCCAATAACGTTTTCGTTCGATTGGAGGTTGTAAACATGGTAAGGAAAACCCTCATCTTTGTGTTGGCCGCCGCGATGCTGATGCTCGCGGTGGCGCCTGCGGCTGCCCAAGCCGAAGTTGGCCCGATCACACAGCGTATCATTGATCGTGGTTCACTGATCTGCGCCGTGAACGCCATTGTTCCGGGCTTCGGCTCGCAGAACGACGCTGGTGAATTCAGTGGTTTCGACATTGATGTCTGCAAGGCCGTCGCCGCGGCGATCCTCGGTGATCCGAACGCCGTCACCTATCGCGCCATCACCGCCGCCGAACGTCCGACCGTGTTGGCCTCGGGCGAGGCGGACATGATCAGCCGTAACACGACGTGGACGCTTCAGCGCGACACCGAGTGGGGCGCGACGTTCGCACCGACCACCTACTACGATGGCGCGGGTTTCATGGTCAAGACGGCTTCGGGCGCGGCTACGATTGAAGACCTCGAAGGCGGCACGATCTGCACCAACGCCGGCACGACCACCGAGCTGCAGGTGACCGATGCGTTCACCGAGCGCGGTCTGGCCTTCAATTTGCAGACCTACCAAGATTTCGACGCGGTTATGGCTGCGTTCGATTCGGATGCCTGCGATGCGGTCTCGACGGATCAGTCCGGCTTGATTTCGCGCCGCGCGACCTCAGCCGACCCCGGCTCGTACACGATCCTCCCGATCATCATCAGCAAGGAACCGCTCGGCCCGTTGTCCCCGCAGAGCGACGAACAGTTCGCCGACATCATCCGTTGGACGGTCTGGGGCCTGATCACCGCTGAAGAACTCGGCGTGACCAGCGAGAACGTCAACGACATGCTGGCGTCCGACAACGTCGACATCCAGCGCCTGCTGGGCCAGAACAACAACAACGCCGGCGCATACCTCGGCATCGCCAATGACTTCATGGTGACCGTCATCAGCGCCGTCGGCAACTACGGCGAAATCTTCGACCGTCACCTCACCCCGCTGGGTGTGGAGCGCGGCATCAACGCGCTGTGGACCGATGGCGGCTTGATCTACGCGCCGCCGTTCCGTTAAGACATAGGTGAAGTGAACGCGGCGGGGACGAGGTCTGTGCCCCGCCGCGTCGTTTTAGAGGTGGTAACGAGAGCGGTTCAACATGACCCATATCCAGAAATTGATCCCGCCCCGCTATCTCAGGCTAGCATTCGCGGTTTTCTTTCTTGCTGTTCTTCTGCTGCCTTGTTGGTTCGAAGTAATCGTACCTTCCTCCGGCGCGCTGCAGAGCTATCGCATCACTGAGATTGGCGATGGCGCCGCAGCGTTGTTGTACGGTGCGGCCGGCTTTGCGCTGGTCGGCGCGGGCCTTGGGCTTATCGGTGCCTTGAGCGGTCCATATTCGCGCCTCGTGCTGGTGTTTGCGGGGGTATTGGCCGCCGGATACTTCATCTTGCGGCTGCTGGTCCCTGCCTCCTTTGCAGCGGACACTGCGGGTATCGAACCAGCTGTCGCGCTGCAACCCGCTGCGGGGTTTTGGGCCGGGCTGATCGCTACGGCCGCACTCCTCGCACAGTTTGTCGTGATTCGCGCCGACGGGCGCTTCGATGACAAGAAGCTGCCCCTACCGCTGCGGATCGGTGTGCGATTGCTCAGAGACGAGCGCTTCATCAAGGCGGCCTTACAGCTCGCGTTTACAGCGCTGATAATTATCGCGGCAATCTCACTGGCGCGCAGTGTGGACTCATCGCTGCGAGAGAAGAACCTAGCGCCGAACTTCGAGTTCTGGAGTACGCGCGCCGGCTTCAGCATCGGCGGCGCGGAAGCCTACTACTCCCCCGACGAGTCCTACTGGCGGGCCTACGTCGTCGGGGTCGAGAACACGATCCGCGTCGTCATTTTGGGCCTGCCGCTCGCGACGATCGTGGGCATCTTCTTTGGCGTGTGCTTGTTGAGCACCAACTTTCTCGTCAAGACCATTGCGCGCGTCTACGTCGAGATACTGCGCAACACCCCACTGCTGGTGCAGTTGTTCGCGTGTTATTTCATCCTCGTGCTGGCGCTCCCGGCGATCCGGTTCGCAATCGAAGTGCCGCAGGGCAACCCGCTTCTGGCGCTGTCAAACCGCGGCCTCGTGCTGCCGGCGTTCTATGCCACCGACCGCTTCATGCCGTTCGCCGTGATCGCTATCGTCGGGCTGGTGATGGCCTACGTCGTGCAGCGGGAGCTGGGCCAGATTTCCGAGCGGACTGGAAAACCGACGCCAAGGCTGTGGATTGCGTTGGGGATCGTGGTTGCGGCGGCCGTCATCGGATGGGGCGTCGCAACGGCTGCGCCCGCACCTGAAACTGCTGCCGTCACAAATGGCAGCGAAACGGTCGAAATGCCCGTTGGCGAGGCGATGGCGCAGAACCTGCTGACGAACGAGCAGCTGCGTGAAGTCGCCCGTGCGCCGTTCTTCATGGAACAGCCGCGCCGTCAGGGCTTGCGCTATGTGGCGGGCGTCAACTACTCCGGCGAATACATCGCGCTGCTGCTCGGTCTCGTTGTCTACACGTCGGCGTTCATCGCCGAGATCGTGCGCGCCGGTATTCAGGCGGTCGATAAAGGGCAGGTCGAGGCCGCGCGGGCGTTGGGTTTCGGATACGGCAAGACGCTGCGGCTCATCATCCTGCCGCAGGCGCTGCGCGTCATCATCCCGCCGATGGGCAATCAGTATTTGAACCTCGCCAAGAACTCGAGCCTCGCCATCGCCATTTCGTACGCCGACCTTTTTCAAGTCAGCAACACGATCATCAACCAGTCCGGACAGACCGTCTCTGTGTTCGTGGTCATCATGGCGACCTATCTCTCCATGAGCCTGCTCATCTCGTATGTGATGAATACCGTCAACAGCCGATTCCAGCTCGTCACGCGTTCGCCGCAGAAAGGTGGCGGGCTGTTTGCGATCTTCGCCCCACATGGCGCCATAGGATCGCTTGTCCGTAGACTCGCGCCGCAGCGGGGAGGCAGTTGAGATGGCTGTTGAGAACGCCTCTGGACGCTCGGTCATCTACAATCAAGAACCAGCACGCCGGCATGCCCCGGTCAGCTCAACAGGTGTGCTCGGCTGGATCCGGCACAACCTGTTCCGCACGCCCTTTGATGCCGTCTTGACGGTGCTGTCCGGGCTGCTGATCTGGGGAGTGGTGAGCAGCCTCGTCTCGTGGGCCGTTGTGGACGCCAACTGGTTCGCCGTCACGCGCAACCTCAGCCTGTTCATGCTTGGCTCGCTGCAAGCCGATCCGGCGTCTGTCATCAATGTGCAAATCCTGACGTTGATCCTCGCCGCGTCGGTCGGGATCAGCCTCGCCTCATGGACGCGCCTCGGACTGCGGACATGGGTCGTCCTCGCGCTGGCGGCCGCCGTGCTGTTCGTCCTTCCGACGATCATCTACTCAGCGACGGATCGCGCAAGCGCGTTGTTCAGCGCCAGCGATACGGGCATCGTCTCTGGAAGCCTGACTGAAACCCCGCTAGACAGCATTGCATTCATCGCGGCTGAAGGTGAGGAGTTGATCCTTCAGGTTGCGCCGATTGACAGCGACAGCGGCCTCTCGTCAATCGCGGCCTTCGGCGATCGTGCCACGGACGCGCTGTACAACTCCGCCCGGAACCGGATCGCGGCCCTCGCGGAACTTGAGTCGATAGAAGCGCGTCTCGGCGGCACATCGCTGACCGACACCGAACGCGCTGCGCTCGAAAGCGAGGCCGAAGCGCTGCGCACGTCCACAGAACAGCCGGTGAGCACAGCCTTTTCCCTCAATTCAGGCGTCTTATCGGTTCGGATCGTAAGCGGCGACGGTGAGACCGTTCTCGTCGATGAGACGCTGTCGGCAGGCGATGCGCCGATCACCGTAACTATCCCCGCGACCGGCTGGTATATCCTTGACAAGTCGAGCGATCCCGCCGAGTCGGTGATGCTGCTTGAGGCGAAGGGGATTTATCCGCACACCGAACGCACGATCACGCGCGGTCAGGTGGACGCCACCGGCGCGCCGGTGCTGAATGACGCCGGTCAGCAGCAGATCGTGTCGGTCGATCAATTCCTGCGTATCGTCGACGACTTGGTGGTCGAGCAGCGCGGGCCGCAGCGCGATGGCACGGATGTCCCGCGCAACGTCGTCATCGACAACCAGTATCGCGGCGGCCGTCCGTTGGACGACTACCTCCGACTGCATGCCGCGCTGTTCCTCGAACGCGCAAATCGTCTGCTGATCCCACTGCTCATCGCGGCGGCCGTCGGGTTCTGGGCTGCCCGCGCCATCGATCGCATGGCCCCGACAACGCCCCCCGCACAACCGTGGTCGCGCCGCCTTGCGATGTGGTCGTGGTTCGTCATGCCGATCGTGATCTTTGTGCTCGTCGCGCCTACCGACCTCGGACGTTGGGGCGGTTTGTTCCTCACCTTCATGCTGACCGTCGTCGGCATCGTGGCCTCGTTCCCGATTGGCGTCGCATTGGCGTTGGGCCGGCGTGCAGATGGGCTTCCGGCGATCAAGTATTTCTGCGTCACGTTCATCGAGGTGGTGCGCGGCGTCCCGCTGATTACCGTGCTGTTCCTCGCGTCGCTGGCGCTGCCGCTGGTCAACCCGGCGTTGGCGACTGTGCCGCAGGCGGTGCGGGCGATGGTGGCGATCACGCTGTTCAGCGCCGCCTACTTGGCCGAGAACGTGCGCGGCGGCTTGCAGTCGGTGCCACCCGGACAGGTCGAAGCGGCGAAGGCGCTGGGCATGAACCCGGTTCAGATCACGACGCGGATCACCCTGCCGCAGGCGCTGCGGGCGGTCATCCCGGCGCTCGTCGGCCAGTTCATCTCGCTGTTCAAGGATACGTCGCTGGTCGCCATTGTCGGCCTGCTCGACCTGACCAAGAACGCCGACAACGTCGTGGCACAGCCGGAGTATATCGGCCTGCGCCAAGAGACGTACATCTTCATCGCGATCATGTATTTCGTATTCAGCTACGTTATGGGTTATGTCAGCCGGCGCCTCGAACGCAGCGGCAGCGGCAGCGCCCGCCAAACCAAACTGTAAGGGATAAGACTCGATGACAAAGACCGCCGGTGAACCTATCATCATCTGCAACGCCGTTAACAAGTGGTTCGGTGAATTTCACGTCCTGCGCGACGTCAGCGTGAATATCGCACAGCGTGAGGTGGTTGTCGTGATCGGGCCGTCAGGTTCCGGCAAGTCCACGTTCATCCGGTGCATCAACCGCCTTGAAGAACATCAAGAGGGCGACATCATCGTTGACGGTATCCCGCTGGGCAACGACATTCGCAACATCGCCGCGATCCGGCGCGAGATCGGCATGGTGTTCCAGCAGTTCAACCTGTTCCCGCACTTGACGGTGATGCAGAACATCAGCCTCGCGCCCATGCAGGTTCGACGTGTGCCGCGCGCTCAGGCCGAGAAGAAGGCCCTCGAACTGCTTGAGCGTGTTGGTATCCCGGAGCAGGCCAAGAAGTATCCCGGTCAGCTCTCCGGCGGTCAGCAGCAGCGCGTGGCGATCGCGCGGGCGCTGGCGATGGAGCCGAAGATCATGTTGTTCGATGAGCCAACGTCGGCCCTCGACCCGGAGATGATTAAGGAAGTGCTGGACGTGATGAAGGAGCTTGCGCTGTCTGGCATGACGATGATCGTCGTGACTCACGAGATGGGCTTCGCCCGTGAGGTGGCCGACCGCATTCTGTTTTTCGATCAAGGACGAATCGTGGAGGAAGGCGACCCGCAGACGTTCTTCGACCTCGACGTCGATCACCACGAGCGCACGAAGGCGTTCCTGTCGCAGATCCTCTAGCTGCCCGAACCTCGCGCGAGATCATCGACGTACACCGTAATAAGCCGCACGAGCTGCTGTCGTGCGGCTTTTCGTATCTTCGGGTCAAGCCGCGCCATATCCGCGATTACGCCCAGCGACGCGGCGAGGATCGTCTCGGCGGCGAGATGACGCGCCGCTGGTTCACCGTCCGGCGCGGCCGACTCGACAACGGTTTCGATCATCGCCGTCATGCCCGCGTGCAGTTCAGCGGCAATACGTTCGATGTCGGCGGATACCCAGCCGCAGCCAAGCATACGCAGCACGCCGGGGTGCTCATCCACATAGGCCAACAGCCAATTCACAGCTTGCTCGGCGCGCTGGCGTTGGGTCAACGATGTGTCATTGACTACGCCGGCGCTCGCCTCCCGCAAATCGGCAAGGTACGCCTCGGCAAGCGCATACAGGATCGCGTCGCGGTTGGGATAGAACTGATAGATCGACCCGACGGATGTCCCGGCGCGCGCGGCGATCTCCGCGATGTTGATCGCGCCATACTCGAGCATGCCGAGCAGCTGTGCCATCGCCTGCAAGATTCGCTTGCGTCGCTGCACAGCACGTTCTTGTACCGGTGTCCGGCGAACTGATCGTGTCATTGGGTGGTTTTCTGACAGCGGAGATTCTGATTCCAACCATAGCACACTCTACTTCAAACGTGAAATCAAACGTGAAATCGCGTTCACACTGGAGTGCGCCACAAGCGGCCGAGACGTGATGGATCGCTCGTGGCACGACGGTGCAGGCCTGCGCTGCCTAGCGTGATCCGGAATTGATCCACAATGCGAACATGAATTTCGGCGGACAATGGCGAATCTAATTTGACGCGTCCTTTACCGTTCGCTACACTCTGCCGCTGAAACGTCTATCATCAATTGGTCGTATGGAGGAAGTGGTCTATGAAGAAGTTTGCGCTCTTGCTAGCGTTGTTTGCGCTGGCACTGGTGGGTGTGGCTGGCGCCCAAAGCGGTGACCTGCCCGATCTCGGCGGTGAGACGATCACGGTCGCTGTTGAGAACGCATACCCACCGTACAACTATCTCGACGAGGCCGGTAACGCCATCGGCTGGGATTATGATGTCATCAACCACATCTGCGGCATGCTGAACTGCGTCCCCGAGTATATCGAGACGTCGTGGGATGGCATGATCGTCGCGGTTAGCAACGGCGAATTCGACGTCGCCGCGGACGGCATCACGATCACCGACGAGCGCAAGGAAATTGTCGACTTCTCAACCGGCTACGTCGCCACCGATCAGGTGCTGCTCACCCGCATCGACGAGGATCGGTTTGACGGCGCTGAAGCGTTCGTCGCCAACCCGGACTACCTCGTCGGCGTGCAGCCGGGCACGACCAACTACGAGGTCGCGGTTGATCTGGTCGGCGAAGAGCGCATCATCTCCTACGACACGTTCGCGATTGCCGTGCAGGCGCTCATCGCCGGCGATGTCGACGCGGTCGTGATGGACGACGTCGCGGGTCAGGGCTATGTCGGCGTCAACGCCGATGCGGTCAAGATCGTCGGCGAGCCGCTCGTGCCGACCGATGAACTGGGCTTCATCTTCCCGAAGGGGTCGGAACTGGTCGGCGCCTTCAACGCGGCGCTCGCGGCGATGGAAGCCAATTTCACGCTGGATTACTTTAACGCCAAGTGGATTACCGGGGCCGGACTGCCCGACCTCGGAGGCAGCACCGTGACCGTCGCGGTCGAGAACGCATATCCGCCGTACAACTATCTCGATGAGGCTGGAAACGCCATCGGCTGGGACTATGACGTCATCAACGACATCTGCGGTCGCCTCAACTGCGTGCCGGAGTACATCGAAACCTCATGGGACGGCATGATCGTCGCGGTCAGCAACGGCGAGTTCGACATGGCGGCCGACGGCATCACGATCACCGACGAGCGCAAGGAAATTGTCGACTTCTCGGCGGGTTACGTCGCCACCGATCAAGTGCTGCTCACCCGCATCGACGAAGATCGGTTCGACGGCGCTGAAGCGTTCGTCGCCAACCCGGACTACCTCGTCGGCGTCCAGCCCGGCACGACCAACTACGAAGTTGCCGTGAGCCTCGTCGGTGAAGACCGTATCATCACCTATGACACGTTCGCAATTGCCGTGCAGGCGCTCATCGCGGGTGATGTTGATGCGGTCGTGATGGACGATGTCGCGGGTCAGGGATACGTGGGCGTCAACGCCGATGCCGTCAAGATCGTCGGCGAGCCGCTCGTGCCGACCGACGCGCTTGGCTTCATCTTCCCGAAAGGCTCGGAACTCGTCATGGCGGTCAACCTCGCTCTGGCGGAAATGCGCGTCGATGGTTCACTGGACGCGTATAACCAGAAGTGGATCATCAACGGCGGCGAGTAAGTTTCGCGGTGTAAGACGTACGGAAGGGGCGGCGTTGTGTGCCGCCCCCTTTGTTTAAGGAGGTTATCGAACGTCAGCGGGCTAGACGATCCGACCCGCGGCACGAAACGAGTGAAAACGGCTGGCGCTTTCTCCACTCATCACTCACCACGTTCCACTTCTCACTTTAGGAGCTGCCATGGATGTCCCGTTAGAACGAAGCCCACAGATCGATGCCGATTCGACAGATGAGAAGCGTCCGCTGTCGATTGGCACCGTCCTACGGTGGTTGTACGTCAAGATGTTTAGTGTGCCGTGGTGGGGCGTTCTACTGTGCTTCGTGGCGATCCTCGTCTACTGGCGCATCCTCGAACACACGCGGATGCTGGTGGTTCCTGTGTCGCTGTATACGCCGTCGATTGAGGCGTTTGGCGATCGACTCGTTCCGGCCAACCCGATCTGGGCCAACATCTTCTCTCAGCTCGATGATGGCGTCAGCTTGACGCTGCGCGTGGCGTTCTTCTCGTATCTCGGCGCGCTGGTGTTCGGCCTGCTCCTCGGCTTGATTCGCTCGAACCCGCCCAAGCCGGCATCCGATCTGGTTGGCATACCGCTGAGCCTCGTCCGGCTCCTGATCTACCAGCTTGCGACGATCTTCGTTGAGGTCATGCGCGGGCTGCCGCTGCTAACCACACTCGTCATCTCGGTGTACGCGCTGATTCCGCCGATCCGCGACTATCTCAACGAAACGTTCCATCTCGGCATCCCCTCGCGCGGGGGTACCCCCGAACCCGCGATGATCGTCTTGGCGCTCGCGTATGGGGCGTTCATGAGCGAAACGTTTCGCGCCGGCATCCAGTCGATCGAACGCGGACAGATCGAGGCGTCGCGCGCGCTCGGCCTCAACTACATCAAGATGATGCGGTTCGTGGTGCTGCCCCAAGCAATCCGTCGTGTTCTCCCTCCGCTCGGCAACGACTTCGTCTCGATGATTAAGGACTCGGCCCTCGTCAGCGCCATCGGGTTGAACGACATCACACAGCGCGCCAAGACAACGTCCGGCTCAAATTTCCGCTATGTCGAGACGTACTTGACGGCGGCAGTCTTGTATCTCACCCTTACGATTGTGCTGTCTCTGGGGGTGAAACTGCTTGAACGCCGGTTGAGGTCTACGATGCGCTAAAGGCCGAGAAAGCGTGCATACAACGGCTGGCGGGCGGAACTGTCCGAGCGCACCATGCCATAGCCGTTGTGCATCGTGTCAGCCCACGCATACCAAACCGCGCAGGCGACCATCCCCGGATAGTCGTCCTCACAAATCTCGATGAACCCGTCCGCGAAATCGGCGGCGGCTGTGGCGATGCTGTCGTCGCCCTGCCGGTCGAGGATGCCCCACTCGGTGATCCACAGCGGCGTGTTGGGCAAGACACCGCTCCATTTCTGGATCGCGTTGTTGATGCTGCCGAAGATGCTGAACGGAGAATCCGCTGGCCCCGTGCCATAGGGATGCACGCCGATCCCGTCCGGTATGGCATCGTTCGGAAGCAGCGCGACGACGGCACGCGCGTAGCTCACGCCCAGCTCTGGCCCGGTGATATGGCCGCCGGTGATGATCTTGGCCTTACTATCGACCGCGCGGATGGCCCGGATCGATTCGGTCAGCAGCTTGGCGTACACGCTCGCCGGAATCGGCACGGCGGCTTGATTGGTCGGCGGCGAGTCCTGCTCGTTCCAGATCTGATAGGCGTAGATCAGGTTGAGCGACGCGAACTGCTGCGCGATCTGCCGCACGTAAAACACGAACGACGCGATCAAGTCATCCCATTGGGCCGGCGACATCTGCCCCCACACGTAACCGCGCGCCTCGCCATACGTTTGGTGGTTGAAGATCAAGATGATCTTGTTGCCACTGGTGGCGTACTGCTGCAGCACCGGCAGATAACGATTGAACGTCGCGGCGAGATCGTTGTTGCCGTAGGTGCCGTTGTCCGGGTTATACGACAGGTTATACAGCAGGCGCACCCAGCCCAGATAACGCAGCGGCGTCGCAGATGGCGTCCCCAGCGGATGATAGCGGTCGAGGTTCATCCCGCGTATCGGGATGCCGGGTATTCCCTGTTTCGGATCGTCAAGACTGACCGCCTTGAGATACCACGCCGCCGCATACACGATGTCACCGGTCGCATACGGGTTGTAGACCCGGATCCACTTCCCCTCACGTCCGACCAGTTTCAGCACGCGGTAATCGTGATCCGGTGTCTCAAGTTGATCCCACTGATTGACGAAACCAGCGACCTCGCTGTCGGTGTTCGGTTCGCGGCGCAGCCGCAGACGGTTGTCGGTCGGGCGAAGGCGCAGGCGCGGAAGAGTCAGGTGGCGCCGGGGATGCGCGACATACTTCAGCGGAAACTGTGGATATGGGTTGTCTTTCGGCGCCTGAATAACGACTTTGACGTAATCGCCGCGCGACTTCGCAATCACGTCGCCTGTGCTGACCACCTGCCCGACAGAAACACGGATGTCCTTCAGGTTGGCATACAACACGCGGATTTTGTCGCCGCCCAGCCGCGTGACGATAGAGACATACGGCCCGTAGTTCAAATCGTCATTACTCAGGACGATGCGGTTGACCTCCCCCGACGCGCCCGCGAACACATCCACATTGTGCGGCGCGTAAATATCGATCCCTTCGTGAGGAACTTTGCTGCCACCCGGCTTGACGAACTTGCGGAGGATACGCGCGGGACGTGCCGATGTCGGGTACTCAACCGGAATGGTCATGACTCACATGGGTGCGCAACGGCCGGTGGCTAGGATACACTCGATAAGTTTAGCGTAACGCACGTCCTACGCACAGCGGGTTACGCCATTGTTACGGTAATTCTCAAGGAGCAGTCCGATGTCTGTCCGCACAATTTCCCTGAAGATCAGTGACGCAGAACATATTGAACGATGCGAGAAACTCACACACAAGATACAGCAAGCGGGCCTCTCCGGGGTCGTTCTGTTCGACGGTGACTACATCAAGTACTACACCGGCTTCGCATTTATCCCGACCGAACGGCCAATGGCGCTGGTGCTGAACAACAAGGGACAGCGCGGCATGTTCGTCCCACGGCTCGAACGTGAGCATGCGCAGGCCAACGCGCTGGTCGACGCGGTCGCCGACTACCCTGAATATCCAAGCAAGGAACATCCGACGGTCGCGCTCAACCGGCTTCTGCACGAACTCGGCGTCACCCAGAACTACGGCGCTGACAGCGATGGCTACCCGTGGATCTTCGGGTATCGCGGCCCGTCGCTCAGCGAGATGACCGGCAGCGCCCCGCATCCTGTCCGCGCGTGGGTTGAAGACCAGATGGCGATCAAGTCCGCGGCGGAGATCAATCTGCTGCGTGAGAGCTGCGTGTGGGCCAACCTCGCTCACGTGCTGCTTCAGCGCTACACCCGCCCCGGCCTGACCGAGACCGACGTCAGCGACCGCGCAAGCGTAGAAGCGACGCGTGCGATGGCAGATGCCATCGGCCCGATCTGGCGCGGGCAGTCATCCTACTACGGCGGCGCAATGGCGGGCTATCGCGGTCAGATCGGGCGCAACGCGGCCATCCCCCATGCACTGGCGAACAACATCACGTTCCAAGTCGGCGACGTGCTCGTGACCGGGGCCAGCGCGCCGGTCTGGGGATACGTCAGTGAACTTGAGCGCACGATGGTGATTGGCCCGGCCAGCGACGATCAGAAGGTCATGTTCGATCACATGGTCGCGCTGCAAGATACCGCGCTAGAGGCGATCAAGCCCGGCGTGCCGTGCAGCGCCGTCGACGAGGCCGTGCGCGCCTATTACGACAAGCACGATCTCTGGCCGTATTGGAAGCATCACGTCGGCCACTGCATCGGCCTGCGCTACCATGAGGGGCCGTTCCTCGATATCGGCGATCACACGGTGATCCAGCCCGGCATGGTGTTCACGGTCGAACCCGGCTTGTACAAAGCGGGGCTGGGCGGATTCCGGCACTCGGACACGGTGGTGGTTACGGATGACGGGGTCGAAAGCCTGACCTACTATCCGCGTGATCTCGAAAGCCTGACGATTCTCGCATAACGCGTTGCAGGGGATAAAACCGCACGGTACACTCCTCCGCAGCGTTTCTTTGAAAAGGGAGACCCGCGTTATGTCACTGTTGCGTCGTGTTCTCGTCGTACTCCTGATCGCTGCGCTGAGCGCGCCGATTGCGGTCGTAGCACAAGACGAAGAAGAACCCCAAATGGGGCTGTGGGAGGCCTGCGCCGACCCCGAAAACCTACCAGAGGTCGTCACCATTGGCGCGATCTTCGGGCAAAGCGGAAACATCTCGGTTTACGGCGTTCCGCAGTCACAGGCTGTCGCGCTTGCTGTGAACCAAATCAACGAGGCGGAATATCTCGGTGAAGGCGTAACGCTGGAAGTCATCTACGAAGACTCCGCCGGCGCCAACGAACAGGCTATCGCGGCGATGACCAAGCTGGTCGAAGAGGACGGCGTGGTCGCCGTGCTTGGCCCGACGCTGTCGAGCGAGGCATTCAGCGCCGACCCGATCGCACAGGAAAACGGCGTGCCGGTCATGGGCGTCAGCAACACGGCCGCTGGCATCACCGACATGGGCGAGTTCGTCTTCCGCGACAGCCTGCCTGAGGCGTCGGTCATCCCCGGCACGGTCGCGCAGGCCACGGAAATCTTCGGACTCGAGAAGGTTGGCGTGTTGTACGGCAACGATGACGATTTCACAATCAGCGGTTATGACGTATTCGTCGCCGCGCTCGAGGAGAACGAGGTCGAAATCCTCGACGAAGCGACGTTCGCCCGCGGCGATGTCGACTTCAACGCACAGCTCACGCAGCTGCTCAGCCTCGAACCGGATGCGCTGGTCGTCTCCGCGCTAGCCGCTGAGGCCACACAGATCATCGTGCAGGCCCGCCAGCTCGGCTTTGAAGGCCCAATCATCGGCGGCAACGGCTTCAACAGCCCCGCAGTTCTGGCGAACGCCGGTGAAGCCTCTAACGGCGTAGTCGTTGGCGCGGCGTGGAACATCGCCAGCCCTGATCCGTTGAGCGTGCTGTTCGCGGAGGCATACGAGGAGGAGTACGGCGCGCTGCCCGACCAGTTCACCGCGCAAGCGTATACCGGCGCGTGGCTGATGGCGACGGCGATTCGCTGCGCCGACTCGACCGACAGCGCCGACGTGCGCGACGCGTTGGCTGGTATCACGGACTTCCCAAGTCCGCTGGGTGTGTTCAGCTTCGACGAGAACCGCAATCCGGTGCATGATCCGGTCGCCCAGATCGCGAAGGATGGCGCGTTCGCCGTGCTTAGCGCAGAGACCGCTGGCGAGTAGTTACAACCCGTACTGTATCGGCCCACGCTGGACGCTCGCCGCCCGGCGTGGGCCGTATCGATGATTGTGAATTTCGGCAGATGGATAGTTTTCTTCAACAGGTCGTCAATGCCGTCTCGCTCGGCGCGATCTACAGCCTATTCGCACTAGGCTACGCGCTGGTGTTCAGTATCCTCGGTGTGCTCAACCTTGCCCACAGCGCCGTGTTTATGACCGGCGCATTTGTTGGGCTGCTGCTGGTCGACAAACTCCATCAACCGCTGTGGATCGCGGCGCCGCTGGCGATGATCGCCGCCGGATTCGTCAGCATCCTGCTGGAGTTCGTGGCGTTCCGACCGCTTCGACAGCGGGGCGCGGCGCGCATGTCGCAGCTTATCAGCAGCATCGGCGCGGCGCTGCTGATCGTCAACCTTGCACAGTTGGCGTTCAAGCCGCTGTGGGGTGGCACAGAGGCGTACTTTCCACAGGGCCTTGTGCCGGATCAGCCTATCGTCATCGAGGCGCTCTCCCTGCGCATCGTCCCGATCCGCATGATTATCCTCGTGATCGCGCTGGCGCTGGTCATCGCCTTGCAGTATCTCGTGATGCGCACGCGCATCGGCCAGCAAATGCGCGCCGTCGCGTTCAACCAGCGAACCGCCGCGCTCCTCGGCATTAACGTCGGGCGCGTCTACGTCCTGACGTTCTTTCTGGCGGGCCTCTTGGGCGGGGCGGCTGGCCTGCTGTACGGGCTTGTCTTTCTCAACGTCACACCGTTCATCGGCGATGACGTGGCGCTGGTCGGGCTTACGGCGATCGTGTTGGGCGGGCTAGGCAGCATCAACGGCGCGCTCGTCGGTGGATTCCTCGTCGCCGCGATCCAAACGTTCAGCATCGCAATCGGCGGCAGCAACTACAAGAACGCGGTGGTCTTCGGGTTGTTGTTCGTCCTTCTATTGGCGCGGCCGCAAGGATTGTTCGGCCAGTCGGAAAGCACACGGGCATAAGGCGGCATGGACGCGCTCACCCAAGCCCTCGTCGATATCCTGCGGCCGCTCGGTATCACCGAGCCAGTGCTTCAGTTCATGCTGGTCAACGCAATCCTCGGCATCAGCATCTACCTCACCCTGTACACCGGCATGTTCTCACTCGCCAACGCCGGCTTCATGGCGATCGGGGCATACGCCGGTGTCGCCGCCACACAGTTTCTCGGAATGCCGCTGTGGCTCGGCTTGATTATTGGAATGGCTGTCGCGGGCATCATCAGCCTTCCGATCGGGCTGCCGGTGCTGCGGCTGAAAGACATCTATCTCGCTATCGCAACGATTGGCTTCGGTGAAGTCGTCATCATTCTGCTGCTCAATTTCGACGAGATCATCTCGTCGATCGCGACCGCGCTGCAAGGTGAACGGGTGCGTATCCGGCTGCTGGAGGGCGCGCGCGGGATCAAAGGGATCCCCAAGAGCACGGAAACGTGGATGCTGTTCGCTTTTCTGGCCCTGCTGATGTTTCTGCTGTGGCGTCTGCACAAGTCACGCCTCGGTCGCGCGATGGCTGCCATTCGGGAGGACGAACGCGCCGCCGCCAACATGGGCATCAACGTCGTGTACGTCAAGAATGTCGTCTTTGTGATGAGCGCCGTTGTCGCTGCGTCGGCGGGGGTGTTCAGCGCACACCTCACCCGCATCATCTCCCCCGGCGCGTACGGGTTCGACAAAGCGGTCGACATCCTGAGTTTTGCGGTGCTGGGCGGGACGTCGACGTGGGTCGGCCCGATTGTCGGCGGGCTGGTGATGGGCGCGCTGCCTGAAGTACTGCGGTTCCTCAACGACCTGCGCGGCGTGTTCATCGGCTTGATCCTACTAGGCGTAATCCTGTTCCTACCCGGCGGCTTGATCAATCCGGCCGGTGTGCGGCTGCTACTGCGGCGGGCGCGCCGCGCACTCCGCCGCCGCGCGGACGCCGCCGAAAGGTCGTCTCATGCTGCACCTTGAGGCGGTCACGCGCCAGTTTGGCGGTTTGAAGGCGCTGGGCAACGTCAACCTCGACGTGGCGAAAGGACGTATCGTCGGGTTGATCGGCCCTAACGGCGCGGGCAAGACGACGCTCATCAACTGCATTAGCGGGTTGGATCACCCGACGTCCGGCGTGATTCAGTTTGAAGGCACGCCCATCCACAACGCCGAGCCGCATCACATCACACGGCTGGGCATCGCACGCACCTATCAGAACATCCGGTTGTTCGGACGGATGACCGCGCTCGAGAATCTTCTCATCGGCCAGCATACGCGCGGGCATGGCAGCTTGCTGGGCGCGGTCATGTTCAGCCGTGCGTTCCGTGCCGAGGAACAGGGTATGCGCGAACGTGCGCGCGAGCTGCTGAACCGATTTGGCCTGCTGCCGGTCGCCAACACGCACGCCGCGTCCCTGCCCTACGGCGATCAGCGGCGGCTTGAGTTGGCACGCGCTATCGCCACGCAGCCCAAGCTCTTACAGCTCGATGAACCGACCGCCGGCATGAACCCGGTCGAGACACACGCGCTTGGCGAGGCCATCCTGACGCTCCGCGACGAAGGTTTATCGATCCTCGTTGTCGAGCACGACATGGCGTTCATCCATCAGGTGTGTGACGAGATTTACGTGCTGAACTTCGGCCAGATCATCGCGCACGGCACGCCAACCGAGATCAAGTCCGACCCCGCCGTAATCGAAGCCTATCTTGGGAGCAGTGACGATGGCGCTGCTTGAAGTCTCCGACTTGTGGGTCAGCTACGGCATGATCGCCGCGCTGCGCAGCGTATCCTTCAAGTTGGAGGAGGGGCAGGTCGTCACGCTGATCGGCGCGAACGGCGCGGGCAAGTCGACCACGCTCAACACGCTGTCGGGCCTGCTGCGCGCGTCTGCAGGAAGCATCCGGTTCAACGGTGTCGAGATGATCGGCCGCCGGCCGGATCGCATCGCCGCAATGGGCATGGTGCAGGTTCCCGAAGGCCGACAGGTGATCGCCAATATGTCCGTCGCGGAGAATTTGACCGCCGGAGCGCACGTCCGGCGCGATGGGCGAACAGACGAGGAATTGGCCGCGATTTACGCGCGGTTCCCCCGCCTCAACGAGCGCCGAACGCAGAAGGCCGGCCTGTTGAGCGGCGGCGAACAGCAGATGCTCGCAGTTGGCCGCGCGCTGATGATGCAGCCTACCCTGTTGATGATGGACGAGCCGAGCATGGGCCTTGCGCCGCTGCTGGTGAAAGACGTGTTCCGCATCATCGCGGAGATCAAAGAGCGCGGGATTTCAATTCTGTTGGTGGAACAGAACGCGCGGCAGGCGCTGGCGATTGCCGATTACGCCTATGTGCTTGAGCGCGGCAAGGTCGTCGCGGAGGGCACGGCGGCTGAACTCAGCAACAACCCTGCGATCCTCGCGGCTTATCTGGGCTGACGTGTCAACAATACACGAGTGGCAATGCGGGATCGCCACTCGTGTTTGCGCGCCTATGAGACGGCAGCAGGGCCACACCCTGACAACCGGCTACCGGTCTCCTGATCGTTCAGGCCACCATGTCCTTCGCCGACTCGATGTATTCGAGCGATTGATGGCGGAAGTACGTGTTGTACAGCTCGGCGTAGTGGCCGTCTTTCTGGATCAGTTCGTCGTGTGTCCCCTGTTCGATGATCTCGCCCTCGCGCAGCACGATAATTCGGTCGGAGTGCTTAATCGTGCTCAGCCGGTGTGCGATCACGATACTGGTGCGGCCCTTCATGACGGTGTCGAGACCTTCTTGAATGAGCGCCTCTGTCAGCGGGTCGACGCTGGCGGTCGCCTCGTCAAGGATGAAGATGGCGGGGTCTTGCAGCACGACGCGCGCCAAGCACACCAACTGACGCTGCCCCATCGACAGCGCGCTGCCACGCTCACCAACCGGCGTATCCAGCCCTTGTGCCAGCACCGACAGCCAGTCGCCATTGGCAACCTGCATCGCGGCGGCTTCAACTTCCGCGTCGGACGCGCTCGCACGGCCGTAGCGGATGTTCTCACGGACGGTGCCGTCAAACAGGAACGGCGTCTGAGTCACGATGCCGAGCTTGCTGCGGTACGAGTCGAGGTTCACGGTGCGCAGGCTGATTCCATCGACCGCGATGTCCCCGCCTTGAAACTCGTAGAAACGCGCCACCAGCTTGCCGATTGACGACTTGCCCGACCCCGTATGTCCGATCAGTGCCAGCGACTCGCCTTGACGGATATGCAGGTTGAAGTCCGACAGCACGGGCTGACCTTCCACATAACCGAAGTCGAGGTGCTTGAATTCGATCTCGCCGCCGACATGCTCAAGCGTGAGATTTCCAGTCTGCACGACCTTCGCCTCGGCGTCGATCAACGCGAACACGCGCTCGCCAGCCGCCAAGCCAAGCTGGAACTGGCTCCAGAATGACGCGATGCTCGTCAGCGGGAACCAGAACAACGCGAGACCCTGAATGAATAGGTACCACTGCCCCGGTGTCAGCAAGTTCGGGCTGTCGATGGTGATCCGGCCACCGAAGTACACCAGCGCTGCCGTACCGATGCCCGCAACTAAGTTCAAGATCGGAAAGATGCTGCTGAACGTGTAGCCGGTGCGCAGGTTGATGCGGTAGCTGCGACTGTTCACATCGAGGAAGTCGTCGTAGATCGCCTGTTCCTGACGGAAGGCCTTGGCGATCCGGATGCCGCTGACGGTCTCTTGAATATGCGACGACACCTCGGCGTTCACGCGGCGGCTCTGAGTGATGGTCGCGCGTGCGATCTTGCGGAACCCCAGCGCGGTCACGATGATGAACGGAGCCAGCGCCAGGGTGATGAGCGCCATGGTCACGTTGACGCTGAACAGGTAGCCGATCAGCAGCACGACCAGCAGGAACTGGCTCATCAGGTCGGTCACAAGCCCGACCGTTTGGCTGAACTGCTGCGTGTCGCTGGTCACACGGCTGACGATCTTCGCGCTGGGGAACTGGTCGTAGAACGACATATCGCGCTTGGTCACGGCGTCGAATGCGTCCTCGCGCAGGCGCAGCGTGACGTTGCCGATGGCCGCGGCGCTCAACCATTGGCGAAACGCGTTGAACGTCCAGCCCAACACGCCCAGCGCGGTCACGATCAGCATCAACCGGATGAGCATCGCGGGCGTCGGATGAGTCACGCCCAGCTCGTCCAAGCCGTTCGAGATCACGACCGGAAGCGCGGTATTGACTACCGAAGTCAGGAAGATCGCCAGCGCCACGACGCCGATACGCCAGCCCTCAGGGCGGAAATAGGCGAGGATGCGCTTGACAAGCTGGCGGTCGGAGTACGACCGGTCATAAGCCTCGGCGTCGAGGCCGTCCATAATGAAGCCCATAGCGGCGGTCTCCTAGCAGGCTAGTCGGCGGCGGTTTCAGCCGCTTGCTCAATTGGCGGAAGCGGCGTGTCGTAGCGGGCGAAGATACGCCGGTACGTGGCGGAGGTGCGCAGCAAGTCCTCGTGCGTTCCGCTGGCGATCAGCTCGCCGTGATCGAGTACAAGGATATGATCGGCCCAGCGAATCTGCGACAGGCGATGCGTGATGAGCAGCGTCGTCCGGCCGACTTGTGCGCGATTGATCGCCTTCTGGATTTCGTCCTCGGTCGCGGAGTCGATCGCGCTGGTCGAGTCGTCGAGGATCAGGATACGCGGATCACTCAAGAACGCACGCGCCAGCGCCAACCGCTGACGTTGGCCGCCGGATAGGGTCACGCCGCGCTCGCCGATCACCGTGTTGTAGCCGTCCGGCAGCGCCATGATGAAGTCGTGCGCCTGCGCCTCGCGCGCGGCCCGTTCGATGTCCTCTTGCGGCGTCCCCGGCGCGCCGAACGCGATGTTCTCGGCGATCGACCGGCTGAACAGGAACACGTCTTGCTCGATCCGGCTGATCTGCGACCGCAGCGACGCCATGTTCCAATCGCGCACGTCGATGCCGTCAATCAGGATGCGCCCTGCGACCGTATCGTACGTACGGTTGATGAGATCGGTCAGCGTCGACTTGCCGCTTCCCGTCTGGCCGACGATGGCGATAGTCTGGCCGGGCTGTACATCAAATGAGATGTTCTTGAGGATGGGAATACCATCGTCGAACGTGAACGTGACGTTCTCGAACGTCAGCCCACCCTGCATCACAGCCGCATGGCCGGACGCGTTCTCGTCCATCGCCGTCTCTGCGTTGATGATCTCCAGAACGCGGCGGGCCGATGCGATGCCGAGCTGCACCAAGCTGAATGAGAAGATGCTGACGAACACGGGGAAGCGCATGACGCCGATCAAGCCCATCACGGCGACGATCTCAGCGACGCCGAGGCGCCCGGCCGCGAACAGCAGCATGCAGTGCATGAACACGCCGCCGGTCAGCAGGGCGTAGAAGAACATCGGCAGATAGCGCGCCTCAATTCGCCCCTGCTGGGCGAAATAGTCGCGATATGCCTTCGCGTTGAGATGGAACTTCCGCCGTTCAAACGCCTCTTGCGCGCTCGCCTTGACGACCTCGATGCCGACGATGGTCTCCTCAAGGCCGGCGTTCATCGCACCGAAGGTTGAGCGCTGATGATTCACGACCGGGTTGAGCGCGCGGGCATAGCGCCGCACCGCAAGGGCGTAAATCAGGACGAAGACGATCAGCAGCGACACCAGTTCAAGGCGGATCGAGGCGATCATAATGACCGGAACGGTGATGCCAAGCATCATATCGAGCATGAACAGGATGCCCGGGTTGATCATGCCGTTCATCTGGCGCATGTCGTCAGTGGCGCGCGCCATGATGTCTCCGACGCGCTGCCGGTCGTGCCACGTCTGGCTCTTGCCGAGAAGCGCCTCATATAGCTCCTGCCGGCCATCGCGCTCCATCCGCTGCGCGACCGTCTCAATCGAGAGCGAGCCAGCCAGCGAAGCGAGACTGTCGAGCAGGAGAATGAGCAGCACGGCCAAGCCCGCCGAAGCGAGCGCGGCCGGGTCGGCATTGATGATGGCGTCTGCCGCCTGTCCGATCAGAATACGCGCATAGCTGAAGCTGGTGTAGCCGATGATGAAGCCGGCGACGCACTGCAAGAACAACCGCTTGTAACGCCAGATATGCGACCAAACCCAGCGAATCGGCCTCGACCGGTCATAGGGATACGCGGGTTGAACGAAGAATTCCGACTTCAACGCCATGTACTACTCCTGAAGCTGTTAGATTGTTGGCGATGCGCGCGGGGGCCTCGCGAGGCACGGCAGCACGCGGGACAATCGTCCTGCGCGACGAAACTCCGTAACTGTCAGTGTAGTTTGAATCTTTTTGAATGTCAACCACGGAACATTACGGGCCACAACAGGTCACGACGGCTGCGATACGCGTTCCGAGCGGCCGGTCGGATCGATCCCGATGCGATTACCGACCGCGACCAACCCGATGCTCAACACGTAAAGCGCGATGAGCGGCCCCATCACGAGCATCATGTTGACCGGATCGACCGTCGGCGTAATTAGCGCGGCCGCAACCGACGCGCCAACGATCGCGATCCGCCACTGTGACGCGAGCGCGCCCGGCCCGATCAGCCCCAGCGTCCCGACGACAAAGAACACCAGCGGGATCTCAAACGCGACCCCCATCCAGAAGATCAACGCCGTCACAAACCCCAGATATTGATCCGCCGTCCACTCTGCGCGGAAGATCTCCGACTCGAAATTCTCAAGAAAATCCAACGCCGGCGGGATCAAGATGAACCACGCGAACAGCACCCCAACGATGAACAGCCCTACAATCGCCGGAAGCGCCATCATCACAATACGCTTCTCGTTCGGCAGCAAACCGGGCAGCACGAACATCAAGAGCTGATACGTGATGACCGGGATCGCCAGAATGCCGCCGATCAGCAGCGACACGCGAAAATACGCGACCACGCCGCCGGTCGGCCCCAGTACCGTGAACTGCTGGCCGTAGGGCGATTTCAGGTATTCCAAGACTGGGCTGGCGAACACCAGACCGATGACGACCCCGACGACAAGGGTGAGAAACGCTTTCGTCAGGCGCTGACGCAGCTCATTGAGATGATCGAGCAGGCCCATGTGCCGTTCAGGATCGGCCGTAGGTGGCGCGGTGCGCGGTGTACGCCGCAGTTTCAAACGAGCCATGCTGACATCCCTACGTGTCCCCGGTCGTCCGCGACCACGTTCCGAACGACGCGTCGTGCGATGTCTCGCTGGCGTCACTGCCCCATGTGCCGTAGCCGTCTGGCTGGTGTGTCGGCGCTTCGGTGTCGCGGGGTTTCGATCCGTTGGAGGGCGCGGGGCGCGACAGTTCCTCCAGCGAGGGATTGTTGGCTGACGTCGCTTCGAGCATCTTGCGTTCGACGCTGCTCAGCGCGCCGGACAGCTCCCCCGCTGCAGAACGCCCCTCCTCAAGCACGCTTTGAACCTCTTTGATCGGCTGCGAGAGTTCTCTCACCGCCGTGCTGCGGTTGATCTCATCCATAAGCGCGCGGCGCGTCGGCAGTTCTTTCGGCACCTTGAAGTCGACACCGGCATCATCCAGTTCGCGCTGAAGTTGGGTCGCGGCGGTCTTCCACAGGTTGCGAAGCTGCCCCGTCCACTGCCCCAGCTTACGCGCCCAGACCGCCATGCGCGCCGGCCCCGCCACGATCAGCGCGATGATGATGATGAGCGCGAACTCGAACCCGCCTACGCCAAACAGCTCCATGCGGTCTCCTGCCGGATCTTCACCTACGCTTGCCATTATAGACGACGATCCGCCGAAATTGACCGGTACGCCGTGCTATACTCATCCAGTCTAACTTCACGTTTGACGTAAACCGATGCCTATCGACCCGAGTATCTCCGACGCCGACCTCATGGTGCGCGTGCAAAGGCGCGACGAGTCCGCCCTTGCGCTGCTGTACGACCGGTTCGGCAAGGCTGCCTACAGCGTCGCCTATCACGTTTTGCAGAACTCGACCCTAGCAGAAGAAGCGACACAAGACGCGTTTCTGAAAGTCTGGACTCAGGCGCATCTGTGGGACGCCAACCGTGGCAAGCCGTCAACGTGGCTGCTGACGATCACACGCTTCACCGCGATCGATCGCCTGCGCGTCGAGAACCGGCGCACCGCTGCTCACGCCGTCGATCTCGACGACGTCCTGTACACGCTCGGCTCTGTCGCGCCGATGGATGAGCCGACGTGGGCGGACGAACGGCTCGCAAAGTCTCTGCTCAACCGCCTTTCGCCCGAACAGCGGCAGGTGCTGGAGCTTGCGTACTTTCGGGATATGTCCCACTCCGAAATGGCCGAACATCTCGCGATCCCGTTGGGGACGATCAAAGGCCGCGTTCGTGCGGCGCTTCATAAGCTGCGCGATCTGTGGGCTGAACAGACGGAGGACAGCGCGACATGACTGCGCACCGCCCGACCGCTGGACGTTCATCTGATCGGCCGATTTCATCGTACATAGTTCTAGGGAATGCAGGTTCATTCCCTGAGCAAGGGTATCAATGCACATGAACGACGGACTCGACCCCGGTACCGGCCCGAACGGCGATGACCCCCTGCACGACGATCTTGCGGCGTTCAGCCTCGGCGCGGCGGACTCCAGTGAAAGCGCCGACATCGAGTCGCTCTTGGCAGAGCGCCCCGATCTTCGTGCTGAAGCAGCGCGCTTCGCGGCTCAGGCGACTGTGCTGCTGTCGGATGTGCCGCGCCGTCAGCCCCCGCCGGACTTGAAAGCGCGTATTCTCGCCGCTGCGCACGCCAGTCACGAGGCGCACGATCCCACAAGCAGCATCGTTCCGCTGCCACAGCCCGCACGGGCTTCGTCGAATTTGCGCAGCACCCTGCTGTGGCTTACGTCAACTGCCGCCGTCGTCCTGCTGGCGTTGTCGCTCTATATGTTCGGCGAGGTCAACGCCCTGCGCAGCGAGCGCGCCAACCTCGAATCACTGCGCAGCGATCTTACGCAGCAGGTCAACTCGATGTACGCAGACCTCGCGATGGCGGTGGATCTCGTCATGCAGAACCAAAGCCGTCGTGTCGAGTTGATGAGCGATGACGGCGAAATGCGCGCGATGGTCGTGCTTCAACCGGAGATGCACGAGGCGGTGATCGTCACGCACGACCTGCCGGCGCTGACGCCCGATCAGACGTATCAGCTGTGGCTCATCGGCCCTGACGGCGCTGTTAGCACGGGCATGTTCAACACCGATCCGGAAGGCGACATGACGAAGGTGTTCAAAGTCGCTCAGCCGTGGAATCGCGTGTCGGCGTTGGGAATCTCGGTCGAGCCGCGCGGTGGCAGCGACGCCCCGACCAGCAAGCCGTTGGCCGTCGGTGAGCTTTAATACACAGGGGACTAGGCGAGGCTTTCCGCAGCGGCGCGGCCGGCGACATAACCCGACGACCACGCCCACTGAAAGTTGAACCCACCGATCCGGCCGTCGACATCGAGGATTTCGCCGCACAAATGTAGGCCGGGCTGACATCGCGATTCAAGCGTCTTCAAATCGACTTCGGTCAGCGGAACACCGCCCGCCGTGACTTCCGCGTATTGGAAGCCGCGCGTCCCCTCGACCGGCAGCACGCAGTGCGTGAGGCCGGCGGCCAGCGTGCGACGTTGATCGCGCGTCAGCCTTGACAGCGGCTCAGACGGGTTAACCTCAGCGGCGGCGCACAGCGTCCGGGCTAGACGTTCCACCAGACGTCCCTCAAGCCACCGGAGCGCTGATCCGGGATGAGCCGCCAGCGCCCGATCCACCGACTCAAACGACTCTCCCGGCAGCCAGTTGACGATAAGCTGAACGGATGGCGCGTCAAGCGCTGCGGGCTGCCAGTGCCGGCTGATGTCGAGCACGGCCGGGCCGGATATGCCAAAGTGCGTGCACAACATCGGCCCGCTGACGGTGACGAGGGCGCGTCCGCTGTCCTGCGTGAGCGCCAGCACAACCTCGCTGCTGACGCCGGAGAGACCGGTCAGCGGGTGACCTGCCGGCAGCAGCAGCGGCACCAGCGCCGGGAGAATGCGCGGCGTCAGCGTATGGCCGAGCGACCGCGCCAGCACATAGCCGTGGCCGTCGCTGCCGGTCTTGGGCACGCTGCGGCCGCCGGTCGCAAGGATCACACGGCGGGCCGTCAGGCTCCCCCACGCCCCGCGCAGGTCGAACAACCCGTGGCTGTAATCCACAGCCTCGACGCGCCGTGGATAGTCGAATATCACGCCTGCTCCCCGCGCCCCCGCGAGCAGCGCATCAAGCACCGTCCGCGCACGATCAGTCGTCGGAAACAACTTGCCGGTCGGCTCGCGCTTGAGCGTGACCCCGAGGTCTCCAAAGAAGCGCACCGTCTCCGGCACGTCAAATCGCAGCAGGACTTTGCGAATGGCGTGCCGCGATCCTCCGTTGAAGTCCTCCGGCGAGACGCGCTCATGAGTGACATTGCAGCGGCCGCCGCCCGCAACGAGGATTTTCGCGCCCAGCCGTTCTGCGCCGTCGAGGACGGTAACTCGTGCATTCGGCCGCGTACGCGCCGCCCAGATCGCCGCCATCAGTCCCGCGGCCTCGGCCCCGACGATGGCGATGTCCGTGCCGGTCACTAGTCCTCGTCGGCGTCCATATCGCCCGTGATGGTCTCGTAGACCGCATCGAGCAGGTCTTCGCTGCGGCTGATCGAGTCGAAAGCCGCTTCGTCGCCTTCGGTGAGAAACTGGGCCGCAGCGGCAAGCAGCGCCTCCGCCGCACGGATCGTCAGCGCGGCGACATCTTGATAGTCGTGGGGAACCAGCAGGTTTTCGACGGCACGGATCGCGGCTTCAGCGCTGGCGCGGGCCGCGTCGAGATGCTTGACGGCTTCGTTCGTGGTCATTCCTTACCTCCAGTTGAGACGCGTACCCATCGGGCCAGAACAAACATCGCAATCAGCGCCGTCACACCCGCAGCAGCCGCGATGATGCCGGGGCCGCCCGCGGCATACAACGCGCCGCCGATCACGCCGCCGGAGAACCGACCGAGCGCGATAAACCCGATGATCGTGCCCAGCACCGATGCGCGCTGGCCGGGAACCAGCTCGGTGTACAGCGGGATGGCAGCGACAACGGCGACCTCATATCCGAGAAACAACAAAAAGATGCCAACGGTAGCCAGTGTGAGCGAGTTGGCAAACAGCGGAAGCGCACCGTAACACGCCGCCGCAATCGCGAGTCCGGTCAGGGCAAGCCGCTTCGTCCCGAGCCGGTCGCCGAGCGTCGCGACGACCCCCTCGCCGACGCCTTCCGCCAGCGAGATAGCGATGGTCACGAACCCCAGCGCCGACAGCGCCAGTCCGAAGCTGGCGTCCATGAACGCGCCGTAGTTGATAAACACGAGTTCGTTCGCTGCTGCGTTCAACCCGGCATAGAGCGCGGACGCGACCACGGCGGGATGACGCAGCACCGCCCACGGACGGATGCGCACACGCAGCGCCCGCGATTCGTTGGACGGTCGATCTGCCGGCAGCAGCACAACGACAGCCAGTGCGCCGGCGAAGTTCACCATCCCCAACGCCACGAGCACTGCCGAGAGCGTCGATCGTTCCAACAGCAGGCCCGTCACCGGCGCGGCGATCAGCAGGGCGCCGCCCCAGCTCATCTCATTAATCCCGACCGCGGTCGCGCGCCTTGCGAACGGAACACGGTCGCCGAGATACGCCAGCGCGGCCGGGTCGAACAGCATCTTGCCGAGGCCGAACCCGATCATCATCAGGAAGAACGCGCTGTAAGTCGCGAAGGCCGCGCCCAGCAGCGCAAGGACGCCGAACGCCGTCATCGCGCCGGCCATTACATACTTGCGGCCGAATCGGTCAGCGATTCCGCCCGCGAACGGGCTGAGGATCGACACGCCGCTTTGCGCCGCAATCGCATTCTGCACCGCGCTGTTGGCAACGCCCAGCGAGCGCGCGATCTCTGGCACGAACGTATAGGTGAAGCGACGCGTCATGTTGACACACGTGCGCGCCACCGTGAGCATCAACACGACAGAAAAAACCCCGCGCGCCGGGGTGTCCGACGCGCGGGTCGACAAGTCGGCCATATCTTGACCTTATTTCTTGCCTTGGAACAGCTCCCGGACAATGATGTTGCGCTGAATCTCGCTCGTGCCTTCGTAGATCTGAAAGATCTTGACATCGCGCAGCAGCTTGGCGACCGGGTATTCTTCCATGAATCCGTAGCCGCCGAACACCTGCACGGCGTCGACGGCAGCCTTGGTCGCCATATCGGCCGCGAAGGCTTTAGCATACGCCGGAACAGCCGGATTTTGGATCCCCGCGTCGGCCTGCCATGCCGACTGCCACACCAGCAGGCGCGAGGCGTTGTAGTTGATCGCCATATCCGCGATCTTATGCCCGATGGCCTGATGCTGATAGATCGGCACGCCGAACGCAATGCGTTCGCTGGCGTACTTCACGGACTCGTCGAGGCAGCGGCGCTGTAAGCCTATCGCTGCGGCAGCGACGCCCGGACGGCTGTAGTCGAACACCTTCATCGCAAGGTAAAAGCCCTTGCCCTCGCCGCCGACCAGATTTTCGCCCGGAACCTCGACGTTTTCAAACACGATCTCGGCCGTGTCGCTGGCGCGCTGACCGAGCTTGTCGAACTTGCGGCCTACCTTCACCCCCGGCATATTGCGGTCGACGATAAAGCACGTCATTCCACGATGGCCGGCGTTCGGATCGGTCTTGGCGAACACGGTGAAGAAATTGGCGTGGCTGGCGTTGGTGATGAACGTCTTGCTGCCGTTAATCACCCACCCGGCGCCTTTCTTTTCGGCGCGCGTCTCGATTCCGATGACGTTCGAGCCGGCAGCGGCTTCGGTCACGCCGTAGCTGCAAAATTCACCTTTATCGACAAGGCGTTCGCCCAACCAGTACTGCTTCTGCTGTTCGTTACCCGCCAACAGAATCGGCAGTGAGGCGAGGCCGTTGGTGCCGACGCTGGTGCTGATGCCGGTGCATCCGTAGGCCATCTCCTCGCTGACGAGGACTTCCTCGAACACCGACGCGCCCACGCCGCCGTACTCCGCCGGAATGTTCATATTGGCGATGCCCAGTTCACGCGCCTTGTGGAAGATCTCTTTCGGGAACTTCGCGTGACGGTCGTGTTCCTCGGCGACCGGGATAATCTCTTTCGCGGTGAACTCACGCGCCAGTTTTTGCAGCATCAACTGGTCGTCAGTGAGGGCGAAGTTTACGCCGGCCGACATGTGCTCAACAGCGCTCATGGCAACAATCCTTTCACACAACGTTATCGGCGCCAGTATACAGCGGTCGCCCGACGTTAAGCAAAATTTACATTAGATTACGATAGCGGGCTGATCCACTCCAGCCGTACATCGTCAATCCAGACCTTCGCATTGTCTTGACTCCAGTGGCGGAATTTCACGACCAAATGCGAGAGCGCAACCGCGCGAAGCGGAATCACCACAGAACGCGGCTCATAGTGTCCGGCGGATTCAAAGCGAATCTTGACCTTCTCTCTCACGCCGTCCGCGTAGGTAACGCGCAGCATCGCAAACCCCACGGGAAGCTTTCGGACGTCGATATGCGCGACGAACTCAAGTGTATCCCCCTCAACAGGTGTGATCCCCGATACGTCAACGGTTTGCAAGAGCTTGACGTTATCGCCTGCGCCGCCTTTGAGCTGGAACGCCCACCCGCCCGAACGCTGCTTGCGGTCGCGCACTTCGTCCCCATCCGTGCCGTCGATCAGCACCCACGCGTCGGAATGGAGTTCAAATCCGCCATCGACCAGCAGCTCGCGCGCGATGCGTTCGGGCGTAGTCGTCGGCGTATGAGTCACGGTCGGGGTAAAGGTCGGGGTCGGCGTATTCGATGGCGTGAACGTCTGCGTCGGGGTAAACGTAGCCGACGGCGTCAGCGTCTCGGTCGGGGTCGACGTGGCGGTGCTCTGCGGCACGAATGGCTGCGGAAGATACGGCTCAAGCAGCGGCCAAATCTGGTCGATGCGAACGGCTTGATTGTAGTACGGCGACGGCCCGCACTGCGATCCATCGGGTCGGCCCGCGCCGAGATGGTGGAGGCCGACAACTCGCAGGGTATCGAGCGCGATAACCGGCGAGCCGCTGCTGCCGCCCCGTGTATCGCATGTGTAGGCAAGATCCGAGTTGGCCGCGTATCCGGCGGTCGACGGGACGATCACGCGGCAGCGCCCGCCGTCCGACGTGCTGTTGAGTCCGAACATCTTCGGCAGACCGGCCGGGTGCTGCGGGATGAAGATCGTCTCATTGGCGGACGGCGCAGACGTATCCAGCTCCAGATAACCGAACTGCTGAACCAGCGGGAAGTCTGACTCCCGCAGCGAGTACAGCGCGACGTCGTAGGTCGCATTGACGAAGATCAGCGATCCACCGCGCACCTCGACGTAAGGCTCGATGGATCCGGCGCCACAGCCGGCCGATTGGAAGTTGAAGCGGACAATCGCCGTATTCAAGACGGCCTGATTCGGAATACAGTGTTGGTTGGTGAGCATGAAGTTGCCGGGGGTGACGCGCCATGTCGTGCAGACGTACTGGCCGCCGCCGTTGGTGTAGAACAGCCGCGCGACCGGCTGGCGCAGCCCGTACTCAATCGGGAAGCTCGACGCGCTGCACGCGACATCGGCCAAATCATTCGAGCCGCAGAGGCTTTGAGCAAACTCGGTCGCGGAGAATCCCTGCCCTACCCGCGAGATCAGCACGCCGGTGTGGCCCGCGTGGTCACCGCCCGAACTTGTCAGCGTAACCACGGCCGTATCACCGTCAATCGGATAGGCCCACTGTCCGGCCGATGCCGAATCATACGTGTAACGCTGGACGCCGTCGGGCGAAGCGATAACGACGGTGTCGCCGGGCGCGATGTCTATGTTTTCCAAGAACGGCTGAATATAGGTCGCACCGGCGTATGTAATCACGATCTCACGCGGCGAGTCGTCATAGCTGACCGCGAACCGATCGTCCACGACGCGGCCCACAGGCTGAACGATCACTTCCGCAGTGTTGGTCAGCAGGGTCGGCTGTGGATCAGTGCTGATCTGCTGCATACTCGACACAAGCGACAACGCGCCTGCAAAGCCGAGCGTGCCGGCCACGAGAATCAACGCGCCAACGATCCATGTCCGAGTATTGAGGCCGCGCTTCGGGGTAGTCATACGGGTAATGATAGCGCAAACGCCCCTACCGTCAGGGGGTAAGGGCGTTTGAATACTGCAATATCAGTTGAGTTGGCTTTACAAGCCAAACTCTTCCTTGACCTGTGTTACCCAAGCTCCAAGGCGCTCAGGCGTCATCCCCTGCTGGCCCTCTTCATCGATCCCGAGGCCAATAAAGTGGTCTTCAACCTGCGCCTTCGACTCTTCGAACTCATACGACTTGTTCGGCCACAGCCCGAACACATCGCCGCCTTGCATGAGGACTTCGTCCGCGACGATCCCCATCGCATCGAGGAAGTTGAAGCCGTAGCCGTTCTGATCTCCCAGCCCGAAGAAGGCGACCTTATGGCCTGAGAAATCCATCTCGCGCAGTCGGGGGAAGAACACGTCCCAGTCGTCCTGCAACTCGCCCGTATTCCATGTCGGAATACCAATGATGATGTTCTTGAACTTCAGCACCTGTTCAGGCGTCGAGGCGCCGATATTGTGTACTTCGACCATGTCCTTTTCAAACTTGTCGAACTCAGATTTGATCTGGTACGCAACCGCCTCGGTCTTGCCGGTGCTGCTTCCAAAGAACAAGCCAATCTTTGCCATGGGCCGCCAACCTCGCGTGATTTCGCTGCGGAATAGCAACTATTGTGCCGATTTTCACGCAGAACCGCAAGACGCAGACATCACAGCGCCATGATCACCGCCCATTACAGCGGCGTGCCACGCGACCTATCTGTGTCGCTGTCTTCGTCATCAGCCGCATCCCAGCGCACGTTCGGGCTGATGTCGATGAGGTCTTCGACGTTGGTGTCATTCAGGCGGCTGTCTACGTCCTCCGCAAAGTACTCCGGTTCCGGGATGTTTGTGTGTCCCAGCTTGAGCAGCGCCTCTCGCATCGCATTGTACGAATAAGTCGCCTCGTGCACCTCTTTGGTGATGGCTTCGAGCAGCACCGGGATCGCTCGCGTGTCGCCAATTGCGCCTAGTGCCTCGGCAACCTTCGCGCGGAAGTCAGGCGACCGTTCCTCCGTCGACGCAAGTTTATCGCACAACGCCGGAACGGCGTCTGGGCTTGCGATACGGCGCAGCGCATCCACAATGCAGTCCTGAATCTTGTTGGCGGTTTCGGTCGACAACAGCCGCACCAGATGCGACACGCTCTCGCCATCGTTCAGCCGTCCGAGCACTTCAATCACCGTCGAGGTCGCGCCGTGCTCCGGCGTCGACAGTTTCTTGCGCAAGGCCGGGGCCGCCTGTGTGGCCTTGAGTTGTGCCAGCGCGAGCGCTGCCTGCTGCACGACCGAAACGTGCTCGTTGTTCAGCATGTCGATGAGATACTCGACGGCGCGCGTATCGCCGAACGCCCCGAGCGCCCTGCATGCATTCTGCAAGACCGCTGGGCTTGTGCTGCGCCGCAGCAGCGGCAGCACATAGTCAAACGCCGATGGATCACCGATCGCCCCCAGCGACTCGACCGCAGCGGCCTGCACGTCGTCCTCAGGATCTGCCAGCAGTTTCACCAAATCAGGGACGCTCTTGCGGTCGTTGTTGTAGCCAAACGCCTGCGCAACGTGGCGGCGCACGATAGCCGACTGCACTTCCTTGAGAATGGTGCGCAGAACACGCGTGGCCCGTGGATCCTTGATTCGGCCCAGCGCGAGGGCCGGACTCCAGTATCGATCCATGTATTCACTGGGTTCACGCCAGTGTTTAATGCTGTAGTAGAACGCCAGCGTATCCCGCACCATCAGGTGAATGAACTTATAGCGACTGGTCGACACCCGCTGCAGCAAGCCCAATTGAAGCGCGATTTCTTTGATCTTGCGGCGCTCCTCGACATTGGCGCTGAGCAGATTGAGGTCGCCTTCGGACAACAAGTTGGTGCGCGACATGAAGTTGGCCGCATTCCGCATCGCCACGCGTCCGAGTGCTTCCATCAGGCGAAGCACCGGAACGGGCAGCGTGTTCTCAGGGCGGCGGCGGCGTTCGAATTTGTACAGTTCCATGATATATGCGGCAATCAACTCCTCGCGAAACAACTGCGCGTTGTTCTTGTTGTTGATGAGACGATCACGATTTTCCGGCGACATGCGTTCGCACGTAAACGCGAACAGCGAGGCGATGAGCGGTGTGCGCATCATGTTCATCAGGTCGGGGTCATCCTGAACCAGCTCGAACAGTTCGGGGACACGACCCAAGAACCGGCGGATCTGGTCATTGTTCAGGGGGGACAGCAGCACGCCGCCGTTGAGTGGAATACGAGACCTGATGCGCTCATAATCCTCGTTGCGGCAGGTCACCAGCACGGGGCAGTTCCGCGGAATCTGCGCCATGAACTGACGGTGGATACGATACGGATCTTCGGTGCTGGACATCACGGTGTGATCGCTCAACTCGTCCAGCCCATCGAAGAAGATCAGCGCTTTGCCACTCTCCACCAAATCGATCGTGTCTCGCGGCGTGTACGGATAGCTGTTGAGCCAATCGACGAGCGGCGTGCGCCCATCCCAGCTCTGAATGTTCGCCAGAATAGGGATCGGCGCATCGGGGTTGTCCAGACGATCCAAGATCGCGTCACGGATCAGCATCAGGCCGGTTACGGTCTTGCCGCTTCCCGGCATACCGAGCAAGAGCAGACGGCGCTCATAGAACGCGAACGCATCGCCCAGTGTCGCGAACTCCTCTCCATAGCCAATGCGCTTGAACATCAAGTCGACGAACGGCTGCGTGCGCGCATTATCGTCCACAACATCGTCCACGCTGTCCATTTCAAGGTCGATCGGATCCGCCTCAAGCGACGAGATGATGAGGTGATGCAGCATGGTAGAGATACGGCTCCACAGCGTGCGCAGATACGTCCGATGCGGGTCGGTATTGGACACGGCATCGACCGCTGCGGTAATCTTGCGGCGCAGGGCATGGCGCATCCGGCTGCGCAGTTCCGCAAGGGCGACGTCGAATGGACGATTATAGAAGTCCGTCCATGTGTAGCCGCCGTAGAGATGACCGGGATCGGCCGGCTCGGCCTGTACCGTCATGAAGATCAGGCCGTGATTGTGTTTGCCTTCAGTGACGGCCCAGCGCCATTCCTGCCGGACGTATTCGGACTTCACCGAAGCACTCGAAAGGACGCCAATAAAGAATCGCGCTTTCTTCAACGCCTCATCGATCTTCTCATCCCAGCCGTTATGCTCGACGGGCATGGAGTCTTTGTAATACCACACCTCGTAAATGTCGCTTAACGCTTCTTTTAGCCGGTGGGCGAACTCAGCATCATGGCCGGCGCTGCTGATTACGACCAAATCCTTTTTCAATCGCTGAGGTGACATTTTGTGTTGTCTCCCGCACAAGAGCATGCTCGATGAGTATGAATAGCTTAACCCAAGTACTTTGGTACCTCCAATAACGCGGACTATAGGTTTGATTTAGGTTAAGGTGCTGTTTGTGAGACCATTTATTCTTCCTCAATTTTTCTTTGAGCGCTCAATTGTAACTTTATTGTAATAACACGAGTGAGTTGTAGTCTTGAATCATCGTCGGGAGAGGGTCGCATGAAGTTCGATGTCGTCGTGTTATCGTACCGCCCAACAGAAATCCCCGCGCTGGTGCGTGCGTCGGAGTCGATCGGCTTCGACGGCTTCTGGGTCGGCGAAACCAACGCCGATCCGTTCGTTGCGCTGACGCTTGCCGCCGAGCACAGCACGCGCGTCACAATCGGATCAGCCATCGCCGTCGCGTTCCCGCGCACGCCAACCGTCCTCGCCTACACCGCGCATGCGCTCGCAGACCTCAGCGGTGGGCGGTTCGTGCTTGGGCTGGGGCCGCAGGTGCGCGCGCACAACGAGCGCCGCTTTGGCGTGAAGTGGGAACGGCCAGTCGCCAAAATCGAGGAATCCATCGCCGTGATGCGCGCCGTCTGGGACACGTGGCAAACCGGCGCCCCCCTTGCGCATCGGGGCGAATTTTACCGCATCGACCTGATGCCGCCGTTCTTCTCCCCTGCCCCGCATGCCTTCGGGCCGATTCCCGTGTACTTAGCGGCGGTCAACCCTCACATGCTGCGGCTGGTCGGTCGATCTGCTGACGGCGCGTTCGTCCACGCGCTGCATACCACCCGCTACCTGCGCGAGGTCGTGCTGCCCAACGTCGAGTCCGGCTTGGCCGAATCGGGACGTACGCGCAAGGACGTGACGATCAACAGCGCCGTCTTTGCCGTGCCGATGGACGACGCGGCCTTTGCGCGCAAAGCCGAACGGCACGTCCGCTCGCAGATCGCGTTCTACCTCAGCACCCCGGCCTATCGCGTGGTCGCAGAACAACACGGCTGGGAGGACATCCAGTACGGCCTGAGCCGCATGGCGCGGCGCGGTGAATGGGATACGATGGCAGACGTGCTGCCCGAGTCCGTCACCGATGAGATGATCGTGCGGGGATCGTGGGCGGAACTGCCACACATGATTTCCGAACGCTATCACGGGCTGTTGGATCGTGTCAGTTATTACCTGCCGTTCGTCCCCGGCGAGGCAGACAACGGGTGGCGTCAGTCCATCGAGGCGTTCGCTTCGCTGCGCGATTAGCGCGCCTTGCCGACGCCCATCGGCACCGACAGCGCCGCGTTCCTAAGCGCCTGACGATCTGCCGTCGCCTCCGCAATCATCCTGCGCCCCAGCAGTAGGATAAGCGACGCGACCAGCCCAACCAGAGCCGACACGGTGAACATGAACCGTGCGTCGATGTTTTCGTACATCCAGCCTGCCAGCGGCCCCGTAAGCACCGCCGCAATGGCCGGGATCGTCACCCAAGCGAGCGCCTGATTGGTCGCTACATTGGTCGGATGGCTGATCTCCGTCACCAGTAGGGTTAGCGAGATGTTGTGCATGGCGTAGAACACACCGCGCAAGGCGATCAACGGAACCAGCAGCACAGGGCCGGTCAGGAACGCGAGGGCCAGCGCGAACAGCGCCTGCCCGGCAATCCCGAACGCGAGCGCACGGCGCGGCGAAATGCGCTGGTAAATCCGGTTCATGTAGATCATCCACGGGATTTCAAACAGTCCGAGCGCCGCGGCGACAAGACCGACCGCCCCGTCATCCATGGCGAGGTAGTCCATAAGATAGACCCACAAGAACACGAAGACTGCGTTGGTGCACACATAGTACAAGAAGTTGCTGAACATCATCAGCCAGAACGCCGGCTTTCGCTTGGGCGGCTTCTCGATGCGCGTATTCAGTTTCGCTGTACGTTCCGGTAGGATCCGCAGCAGCGGCAGTGAGATGATATTGAGGATACCGGCCAGCAGAATCAGCAGCGTGTACCCGCCGACTCCGATCACCCAGCCTGCGCTGATCGACGCAATCGCCCAGCCCAGCGACCCCATGGCGCGCAGACGTGCGAAGAACGTCGAGCCGTGATTGGGATCACCGCTGAGGACGAGCTGTGACATCAAGGCGGAGCCGGGGACATCCACTGCATCGCGTGTGACGTACATAGCGTCCAGCCACGTCCGGTTGGGCCACAAGACCATCGTCAGCGACGCGAAACCGGCAATCGCCAACTGCACGTTCAACAGCCTGCGATGCGCGCCCAACCGATCAACCCAAGCGCTGTACGCCGGCACGACTACGATTCGGACGATCGCGCTCAAACCGGCCAGCAGACCGAGATCGACCGGTGAGTATCCAATCGACACCAGATACAGCGAGATAAATGGCGCATAAAAGCCGCGCGCTCCGTAGTTGATCAGGTAGAGCGCGACATGCTTCGCTCCACGGTACGATATCGGGGCGCGCCGTGCTGCGCTTGCGATTGACATGGATTGTCCTACACGACTGTGGCTGACATTTGGGTTGATGGCGATCCCGGCGGTTATAGCACACGTTTCACGTCGTGCCTACGGGCACACCAAACGTCCGCCCCACTCCGACTGCATAAGACAGATCCGGTTGGACGGCGGCGAAGGTGATCAATGTGAGGCCGTGCGTGAGTCGAATAAAATACGGTCTGCGCGTATGAACTTAACCGAAGTATAGGACGGCAATCGACTCGGCGTTGTGAGTCCAATTGAATCCATCGGCAAGCCGCGCATCACACGGCGGTTGATACACGAGCCGATCACCTACGCGGCGACTCTCCCGGCGGGCTGCTGCTGCGTGATGCAGTGGACGCATCCGCCGCCGAGCAAGATTTCACGCCCGGCCACTGGCACGATCTGGCGATTGGGAAACAGGCCAGCGAGGATACGCACCGCCGCGCCATCGTTGACATCGCCAAACTGCGGCACGATCACGGCGTGATTGGCGATGTAGAAATTGACATAACTCGCCGCCAGCCGATCACCGGCACGCCGCGGCTTCGTGCCCTCAACTTCCACAATCCCGGCGGCCTCTTGCGCGGTCATCGAAAGCGGCTCAGGCAGCGGAAGCCGCGACACCATCAGACGCCGGCCGTTCGCATCGGTCGCATCGGCGAGCACCTCGAACGCGCTGCGTGAGATGCGATACTGCGGATCGCGCGGGTTGTCGCACCACGCGAGGACAACGTGCCCCGGCGCGACGAAGCACGCCAGATTGTCGATGTGTCCGTCGGTCTCATCAAATTGGATGCCCTCGTCCAACCAGATGACGCGCCGCACGCCGGTGTAATCGCGCAGTCGGCGTTCGACGAGGCTCTCGGTCAGCCGGCTGCCCCGGTTCGGGTTGAGCAAACACTGACGGGTCGCCAACGCCGTGCCCTGCCCATCTACGTGAATCGCGCCGCCTTCCATCACGAACTCGGCGCGGTAGTACGGCACATCGGCCCGCATACAGACCTCTGCCGCGACCCGGTCGTCCCGATCCCACTGCGCATACAAGCCTTTCGCCGTCCCGCCCCAAGCGTTAAACCGCCAGTCGACACCGCGCACGTCACGGCTCGCGTTGATGACGAACGTCGGGCCGACGTCACGCATCCACGCGTCGTCCGATTCAATGTCCACCAGCTGGATGGACGACGGCAGAAGCGACCGCGCACGGTTTGCGAGAGCCGCACTGACGCCCACGGTGACCGGTTCGAAGCGGCTGATTTGCGCGGCGACCCGTGCGAACGCGGCTTGCGCCGGCCCCGCCGACTCGCGCCAGTTATCCGGCCGCTATGGAAACAGCATCCAACAGCCCGCATGCGGCTCCCATTCGGCGGGCATCCAATACCCGTCGGCGGCGGGCGCACGCGGAAGTGGCGGCGGAGTCATCACGGGTCGAGTCGTTCGCTGCTGCGCCAGCGTTCGGGGATCTCCGTGGCGGTCGGCTCGACGATCCGGCCGTACAGCTTGGGTTTGCGCTGATGCAGCAGTGGGAACAACGCGCGCATCCGTCTCAACACCGCCATGTCGATATCGGCGACGATCACTTCACGGGTATCACGGCCGGCCTGCACAAGCACCTGTCCGGTCGGGTCACACACGAAGCTGCTGCCGTAAAACGTCAGCCCATGCTCCTCGCCGACACGGTTCGCCGCGCCGACGTATACGCCGTTGGCGACGGCATGGCCGCGCATGACAGTCGTCCATGCCGCCTGCGAGTCGAATTCGGGATCGGTGGGCTCGCTGCCAATCGCGGTCGGATAGAAGATGAACGCCGCGCCGTTGAGCGCGTAGATGCGCGCAAGCTCTGGAAACCACTGGTCATAGCACGTCGGCACGGCGGTCGGCACGCCATGGACGTCATGCACCGGATATTCGTCCGCGCCCGCGAAGAAGTCGGTCTCGTGATACCCCTCACCGGACGGGATATGCACTTTGCGCGTGAGTCCGATCCGGTCGCCGCTGGGGCCGTAGATCACCGCCGTGTTGCGATACGTGCCGTCGGCGCTGTGTTCGAACAGACTCCCGATCAACGTGACGTCGTGGCCCCGCGCCGCCTCAGCGAAAAACTGTGCCGATTCGCCAGTGTCCAGCGATTCGGCCCACTCGAAGCCGTTCGGGTCGCGCTGGACGGGGAAATACGGAGACAGCGAAAGCTCTGGCAAACACACCCAGCGCGCGCCGAGCGCCACCGCGTCGCCGATCAGCAGGTCGTATTCAGCCTTCATTGCTGTACGCGAACCCAGCCAACGGGTCTGCACCAGCGCAATCCTCGTGGAGTCCGTCACACGATCACCCCTTGTCGACTCGTGATTACAATTCGATTCTACACCGATGTCAGCAGAATTCCGCCCTCGGCCACGAACAGCGGCAGGCGTTCGAGCGGGGCCGGCACGGTTGTCGTCCGGCCGCCCACGTAGCTGTCGCCGGTATGCCAGTCGACCCAACGGCGGCCCGCCGGCAGATACACCGTGCGATGATCGGCGCCTGCTTCGTACACCGGCGCGACCAACACATCCGGCCCGACCATGAACTCGAACGATTGATCGTAGGTGTTCGGGTCGTCAGAGTGATAAAAGACGGTCGGCGCATTGATCGGCTCGCCGCGCACCGACGCGGCCAGCATGCGCTGCTTGAGGTACGGCATGAACCGCATCCGAAGCCGGATGGCGTCGCGCACCAGCGGCAGCACGTCGAGGTACATCCACGGGGAAGTCACGCTGCCGTCCGTGTTCCAGCTGTGGATCGTAAAGCGCGGGGTCAGCGCGCCGGCCTGCGCCCACCGTACGAGCAGTTCGGGGCTGGGCGGCGGGCCGTCGAACCCGCCGACATCATGCCCCCAGTTCGGCACGCCGCTCAAGCTGAGGCCTAGTCCCATCGGGATATTGAACTTGAGCGTATGCCACGACGTGCGGTTGTCGCCCGTCCACGTCTGCGCATAGCGTTGGATCCCTGCGCTTCCCGCGCGCGTCAGCACCAGCGGCGGCTGAGAGGGGTCATGCTGGGCGGTCGCCGTGTAACTCGCATGCGCCATGAGCAGCGTCTGCACGGGTCGGATTTCGCCGAGCGCCAGCGTTTCACCGAATCCGGCGCAGCGGGCCGCATCGTCAGGAAGCTGAAACTCGTTGTTGTCGTTCCACAGCGCGGAAATCCCGAACTTGAGCAGCGTTTCGGTCGCCTGCTCGACCCACCAGTTGTAGCCCGCTTCGGACGTGAAGTCGATGTACGCGCACGGCGCTTTTTCGTTACGTCCGCCGGGCCACGCCATAGCGATCTGCGGCCGCTCGCTTTCGAGTTCTTTGATGAGCGCCCCAGAGCGACGCAGCGACGCAAACTTCGGGTGCGACTCAAGGATGTACGGCTTGACGTTCGCAGCGAGGCGAACACCGCGTTTGTTGAACTCGGCCGCGAGGCCCGCTGGATCGGGGATCTTGTCGGTGTTCCAGCAGAAGGTGCGGCGGCGTCCCAGCGCATCGGTCGTGTAGCCTGACGACAGGTGGAACCCGCTCACCGGGATTTCGTGCTTTTCGCAGTCGATCAGGAAGCGCCGTAACTGCGCATCGGCATCCTCCGCTTCGGTGTACTTCATCGCCGACCCCAAGTAACCGAGCGCCCATCCCGGCATCTCGGCGGGCCGGCCTGTCAGCCGCGTGTACTTGTCCAGCACCTCGGCCATCGTCGGGCCGTAAATCACGTAGTAGTCAAGGTCGCCGCCGTCAAAGCGAACCGACCGGTACGATCCCCAGAAGGCGTCGATCTCCGCGCCGTTGTCGTATTCGCCGCTGTGCGCGTTGTCATGGAATATCCCGAACGCGACGTTGTATTGGGTGTTGAGAATGATGTGGAACGGGATGTGCTTGTACAGCGGGTCGGAGGTCTCGGCGTCATACCCCAGCGCATCAACCATCTTGAGGCGCAGCCGCCGCCCGGATTTCTCAAGCCGGCCCGAACGCTCGCCGAACCCGTAGTAGCGCTCGTTGGGGTTCATTTCGAGGTAGTGCCATACGGACTGACCGGCGCAGTCGTAGGTGTAGGCGCGGTCAGGGAGATCGCGGAAAATCTGCTTGCCCGCGACCGACCACGATAGCGCGAACGTCTCCGGGTTCACCTGCACGCGCAGCCGCGCCGAGAACAACGCGTTATCGATCCACGTGAACGGCGCTGGCGCGAACGCGCACGGCGCATCCCGATTACGCCCCTCTCGCGGCATCGAGCCGTCACGATTGACGACCGTCCACGTCCGCGTCGAGCGCGGCGCGCCGTCTGGCATGAACTGCACGCGCACGACATCATCGGCCAGTGGGGTAATCCGCAGCGCTTCACCACGCCCCCCCGTGAGGACGAGATGATTCTTATCGACCGAGTCAAGCTGCCCTTGCGATACCGGTATTGGACGCATAGGTCACTTCATCCCAGTTGTAGCAATCCCTGTGGTAATGTACTTCTGAAGAAACGCGAATACCACTGTTACGGGTAGCAGGGTCAGCACGGTCATCGCCAAGAGCGTGTCCCACTGTGTTTGGAGTTCGCCGCTGAAGCTGCTCAACCCGACTTGAAGCGTCTTGTACTCGCTGGATTGCAGCACGATCAGCGGCCACAGAAAGTCGTTCCAGCGCCACATGACGCTAAAGATCGCCAAGACTGCCAGCGCCGGCCGCGCCAACGGCAAGATGACTTGAAGGTAGATGCGCCACTCGCTCGCGCCGTCCAAGCGCGCCGACTCCAACAGCTCGTCCGGGATGGTCAGCATATACTGCCGCAGCAGGAAAACGCCGGTCGGTGTGGCGATGCTCGGTATGATCACGCCGATGAGGCTGTCAAACCAGCCCACACTCCTAATCGTCAGCAGCAGCGGGATCAAAATGACCGAGAGGGGCACCAGCAGCGTCGAGATCATCAGCACGAAGATGCTGTTTCGCCCCCGGAACTGATACTTGCTGAGCGCGAACGCCGCCATGCTGTTAACCAACAGCGTCAGGGCCGTGGCGACCGCCGTGACTGTTACCGTATTCACAAAGTACCGCAGGAAGTTGAAACGCTCGATCCCCCGGATGTAGTTGTCGAACGAAAAGACCACCTGCTCGACCGGCGTCGTCTGATTGATGTTGACTTTGATGATCTCCTCAGGGTTGGCCGGATCGACGTGGTGTCCTTCAATGCCGACGCGCCGAACACGCGCCAGCTCACGGGTTGTCCCGTCCTCGAACACAACGACATACAGCGGAAGCGGCTCGTCATAGCCCGACACCTCGACCATTTCCTGCCGATACGGGAGGAGCCGGGGCGGAAACCGCAGCAGGTCGGACTGCTGCTTGAACGACGACGTCACCAGCCACATGACCGGCCCGAACATCAGAACCGTGCCGAGGATCAGGTAGAGATATGTCACGTAGTCGGCCCAATCCGGCCCGCGTTTGCCGTGAGTGCGGCCCAAGAATTTCCCTATGGCGCCCATCGTCGCGTCCTCCTAAGCCAGTTCGGATTGACGCCCAACCCGCAGTTGAATCAGCGTCAGGATCAGGAGGATCGACGCAAGCACGAGCGAGGCAGCGGCCGCAAGCCCGTATTGGTTCGGCGGCATAAAAGCGGTGTTGAAGATGTACTGAACCATGAAGGTCGTCGCCGTTCCGGGGCCGCCGTTGGAGAACGCGTACACGATATCGAACGACTGAACCGCGCGAATCACGGAAAGAACCAGCACAACCAGCATCGTCGGCATCAGCAGCGGCAGCGTGATCCGGCGGAACGCCTGCCAGCGGTTCGCTCCGTCGATGGACGACGCCTCGTACAGTTCGGTCGGGATCGACTGCAACCCCGCCAGCAGGATGAGTGTGTAGAACCCCATCTGTGACCAGACGCTGATAAACACCACCCAGAACCGCGTCCATCCCGCGCTAACAAGGAACGGCAGCCGTTCGCCGCCGAACGCGACGATGAGCGCATTCAGAAGGCCGTCGTTTTGAAGGATCCAACGCCAGATCAGCGCGACGACCACCGGTGAGAGCAGCACTGGATAAAAGAACACGCTGCGAAAGAACGCGCGCGCTTTGACCTTCTGGTTCAGCACGAGGGCAGTTCCAAGCGAAACCACGACGAGCGCCCCGACTTGCAGCACGACGAACCAGACCGTATTGAACATCGCGATCCAGAACGTGTCTTCGCGGCACGTATTAGGATCGAGGAAATTTCCGCAGTCAAATAAATGGGCGAAATTATCACCCCCGACGGGCGTGCGATCCGCGAGAAAGAACTGCTGCCCCCCGGTAAACGCATACGAGAAGTTCAATATCATCGGGATCAAGATGAAGATTACGAAGACCAGCAGGTTCGGCAGGACGAAGACGTAGGGCATCCGCTTCGAGCCGATAAGCGCCTGTATTGGCCGAAAAAGCCCGTCGAAGAAATCCACGACGCTGTTGAAAACGACGTCCCCGAGCGTTCTACGAACCCGGTACTCGCCGCGGATTCCACCTCCTTCGGCCATACCCTGATCAACCTTTCCTTCTTGATGTAAGTTCTATGGCAGCCGCATCCATCGCAACTGTGATATGAACGGCCATGCGGGGGCGCCTGATCGGGCGTCCCCGCATGGGACAGACTACTTACGCGTTGCGCAGCCCGCCAGACTTAGCCGCCGGCCGCCGCGATTGCCTCGTCGATGTCCTGCTGGATACGCGCGATTGCGTCATCGAGCGATAGTTCGCCGATCATGTACTGAGTCAGGCGGTCGCGCATTGAGTTCGCTAGCGGTGTGAAGTGCGCGTAAAGCTGAAGCGCCCATGCCTGATCGGCCAGCTTGGGGACTTCGGCCACGAACACGTTGAGGGCCGCCGCCGCGGATTCGCTTTCGGTCACGTATTCGAACTCAGGAAGCGCGAGGTGTCCGGGGATAAACAGCGTGCGGGCCGTGAATTCCGCGTACACTTCAGGCGAGGCGAGGTATTCCATGACACGCGCGACTTCCGCCGGGTGCTCGGTGCTGGCGAACGCCATCAGCGTGGCGCCGCCCGGCATGCCCGTGCTGCCGCCGGGGCCAGACGGGTTGGGAACCGCTTCCCAATCGAACGCGTCGCCGATGTTGGCGTCGAAGTTGCCGATCTGCCATGAGCCGGCCATGTACAGCACGACCTGACCGTTCAGGAAGTAGTTGGTGGCGGGCGCGTAGTTACCGCCGCTGCCGAGCCAAACATCGGTCGGGGTCAAACCTTCATCATGCCACCGCTTCAGCTCCTCAGCAAACGCACGGAAGCCTTCGCTGTCGATGGTGACGGTGCCTTCCGAGTCGATGATCGTCGCGCCGCTGCTGATCATCGGGCCGGCGATACGGTGGCCGCTGCGGTCAATCGCAACCGCATAGTCCGTGCCGGTCGCCTCGGCGACGGCCTGCGCCGCGTCCACCCACTCCCGCCACGTGACGGCGTCGGACGTATCGCTCGGCACTTCAACGCCGGCCTGTTCGAACAGCGTCCGGTTGATATAGGGGCCGGTGACCGTCAACTGAGTCGGGATGCCGTAGATCCCCGTCTCGTCGCCATCGGGGCGGAAGGCCGCGAGCAGCGGGGCCGGGAAATAGGACGCGAATGTCTCGGCATCACTGAGATACGGCGTCAGGTCGAGGTAGTAGTCCCGCAGCTGTGCGAACTGCGTCAGGCGCGCCAAATCCGGCGCTTCGCCGGCCTGCACCTGAAGCGGAAGCTGCTGCAAGATACCGTCCGAGTAGCCAACCGTCTCGATCACGACCTTGATATCAGGGTTATCCGCCTCAAACCGATCTAGAAGGTCTCTTACGACTTCACCTTCGTTGCCATCGTTATACCAGACCATACGGAGTTCAACGGCGTCTTGTGCCGCAACGCTCATAACCAGCGCAGCAAGCAGCAGCAGGACAAGTGATAGCTTTCGCATATATCCTCCAAGCAAGTTGTCATATTGACGGAAAAGGTCGGGCCGCCTCGCGTAAGAGAATATCCCAGCGCACAGCACTGCGCAACCGGTCACGCCGTAAGCCCTCGTTCAAGAGTGGAGAGACCGGATCCCCAATGACGTAGAGTGCATTGAGCGACAAGCGTGGTACTTACCCATCACGCAGCACTTGCCTTTCTCAACTTCTCATCACTTTAGATCACGCGCTCGTTTCCACCGTCGACCGGAACCTGCGCGCCGGTTGTCCGGCTGAAGTCCGGGCCGAGAAGCGCAGCGACCGCCCGCGCAACGTCACGGCTGTTGACGTCGGTGCGCAGGACGTTGTTGGTGCGATAGGCATCGACCGTGAGGCCGTACTGTGCAGCGCGGGCGGCGATGATCTCATCCGTCCACAGCGCCGTGTCGAATACCTGATTGGGATGCACGATATTGACCCGGATACCGTCCTTGCCCCACTCCAGCGCCGCCACGCGCGCAAGCTGGTTAAGCGCCGCTTTCGACGCCGAATAGGCGGAGGCGCCCGGCCCCGGCGCGGGCACGTTCTTACTGCCGACCACGGCTACCCGGCCACCGCGCGGCGCGAGCTTCAGCAGTGGATAGGTCGCCTTGAGCAGTTCCATGTTGGAGTTAACGTTGACATCGAACGCGCGCTTCCACACGTCCGCGTCTTGATCGGCGATCTGCGACGATGGCGGGAAGATGCCGGCGTTCAGCACCACCATATCCAGCCCACCGAACACCCACATCGCGTAGTGCAGCGCCTCGCGTGTCTTTTGGCTGTCGGTCAAGTCGACGCCGATCCCGAGGTATTCCGGGCTTTCGACGTGGACGTTGTCGTAGACCGAACGGTCGATGTCGAGCGCGATCACCGCAGCGCCGAGTTCGAGCAGCCGGTCGACGATGGCCTTGCCGATGCCGCTTGCCCCGCCTGTCACCAGCGCGACCTCGCCCTCAAATTCACGGCGCGTCACAGTCGACTTGAGCTTGGCTTGTTCCAGTTCCCAGTATTCGACGTCGAAAATGTGCTGCGACGCGAGTGGCTGCCACTTTTCAAGCGCCTCTGCGCGCACGATCGCGACGATCGTCTGTGACGCGATGCGTCCGGCCAGCTCCGCCTCGGCCATCGTGCGACCAGCGCTCATCATGCCCAACTCCGGGTCGAGCACGACGCGCGGCGCAGGGTCAAGCATCTCCAGCGTGCGCCCCGAATCTTCCGAGTGCGCGTCGAAATAGTCGCGATACGCCGTGACATACTGCTCGACGTCGCGCCCGATCAACGGGACGCGCTTGGTGCGGATGACGTGATCGGGCGTCAGCGGGCCGCGCGTCGCCAATTCGGCGGCGTTGTCCAGCTTCATCAGCCCGAACCCTTTGGATGACGGATAGTACGTGAGCAGCATCGGCGCACCGGCGGCTTGGCTGATCCGCTTACGCAGATCGGCTTGCAGCAGCACCCGGTCGATCAGTGGATCACTGCTGCTGTACGGCCACTCGTAGGCGCCATGGTCGGCCAAGAACTGTTCCGCCTGCTGCACCACGCTAATCATGCGATCGTAGGCGTCCTTGGCGGTGTCGCCCCATGTGAATACACCGTGGTTCATCAGCACGACGACATCGGTCGAATCGGTCGCATGGGCGCGCCACAATTCGACGACCGTTCGCGCTAAGGTGAACCCCGGCATAACATACGGCACGATCAGCGCATGTTCCCCGTAGATTTCACGGATAAATCGCTCACCGCTCGGCGTGTTTGTGATCGTGACGACGGCGTCTGCGTGTGTGTGCAGCACGAACTTGCCCGGCAGCGCGGCATGCAGCACGGCCTCCACCGACGGCGCAGGCGCCGCGGCCCTGATCTTGTATGAGGCGAGCGCATCCACCATTTCGGCATCGCTCAACGCCGGCAGCTCCGCGAGCCGCCCCGTTTCGATCAGCCGGAGCGGCGCAAATCCCTCCTCGCGAATGGTCGCGAGATCATGCCCGCTGCCTTTAACGTAGATGCGCGCCTCCGGTTCCCCGTACAGATCGGTCTCAGTCACTTTGACCGACGTGTTGCCGCCGCCGAACAGCACGAGCGATTGATCGGATCCGAGCAGCCGCGAGACATAGACCAACTGCGCGAGGTCGGTTGTGAAGGCCGACGCTTTATCCGCGGCGTAGCGGTTCTCAACGGTCATTTTCCCTCCTCAACAAACACCACGCTCAACGTGGGCCGATTGCGGTCATTTTTGAACTGATGATATACTCGCAATAAGTGTACCGCAGGTTCGAGACATTGATGTCGCAAAGGGGGGTTCTGTGCGTCGGCTAACCCGAATCACTACGTGGTTCTATGCGCTTGCCGCGGGATTCTTCATCATGGCGTCACCCGGCGCAGCACAGCAAAACAACCCCGTCGCAATCAACGTGTCGTTCGCCGAGGTCACCGACGGGCCAAACGAAGCGACATCGCTCGGCCTATTCTTTACCGTCAACGATGCCAACGGTGACGCGATCGATCCGGGCAGCGCGCGGCAGGCGATCATCCAGCTTGAGGACGGCACACGAACCGAAGCGCGCGTTGAAGAAACCAACTCGCCGCTGTTCGTCGTGATCGTGCTCGACGCGTCAGGGTCGATGGGCGGGGCGGCAGATACGATGCGCCAAGCCGCGATTACCGCCGTCCAGAACCTGCCGGATGGCACCCGTTTCTCGGTAATGACCTTCAACCGTCAAATCTCGACGGCGACCGACTTCTCGCAAGACAAGAACGGCGTGATCAACACGATTGCGCAGTACGCACCTGCCAACCCTAACGACCCCAATGCCGGTACCTGCCTCTTCGACGCCACGTTCGCTGCCATGCAAAAAGCGACCGAAATCCCGCTGCCGAACCGGCGCTCGGTCATGTTGTTTACGGACGGCCGTGACGAATTGATCGCCGGCGGTGAACTCGACCCGTGCAGTTCGCGCACGCTGGACGAGGTCGTCGCACGCGCGTCCGACGTCGCCAACCCGGTCAACGTCTATGCCATTGGCCTCACCGGTGGGATCCCCATCGCTCAGGGTGAGCTTCAGCGCATCACCGACTCGTCGAACGGCCTCGCGGTGTTCGGCAATCTGGACGCCCTTCCCGCGATGTTCGAGCGAATCGTCGCATCGCTGCGCAATCAGCGCGTCGCGCGCGGTGATGTCTGCATCACGCGCGGACAGCACACGGCAACCCTGCTGGTTCAGGCGGGCGGTGTAGGCGGCGCTTCACTCGCAGACAGCATCAACTTTGTCACGAATTTCGAGTGCATCCCGGCGACGCCAACGCCGGAGATCGCCCCGGAAGTCAACATCGACAGCGCGACGTTCGACCCCGTAACCGATACGATCACGTTCGTGCTGAGCGCGGCAGGCGAAGACCAGATCGAAGAATACCGCGTCGAGGCTGTTGATCGAGATGGCGGCACAATCGCCTCCTTCGTGCAGAACGCACCCATCAGCGGCCCGATCTCGTTTAGCGCCGCCAACGCGCCGGATGGTAATGTCGAGATCACCGTGCGCGCCATCCGCCGCGACGGCACCACCGCCGCCGATGCCGAACGCACCGTGCGTGTGCCGCGCCCAACTGCAACATTCACGCGCACCGCGACGTTCACCCCGTCGCCTACGATAACGCCAACCCCGCGCCCCCGCAGCGCCAACATCGACAGCATTCAGTATAACCGTGATACCGACGAGGTCATGGTCAATCTGCTGTATCGCGAGATCGCGGAGATCGCCCGTATCCGGATCTCCATCTTCGATGAGAACAACACGCTTGTCCGGAGTATCGAACCCCCGTCACTGAGCGATCAGGTGTTGTTCGCCGGGCGCGATGCCGGGCTTAAGCCGGGCGCGCGCTACACCGTGCGGGTTCAGGCGCTCGATGGCGGTGGCTCGGTTCTGAACGAGAGTACGCAGGAATTTACGTACGTCCCGATCCTGAGTCCGACGCCGACGTTCACAGTGACCCCGTCCATCACGCCTACGCCGACCGAGGTCATCATCCGCGCGGCCATCGACGCCGTTACGTTCGACGCAAACACGCAGCAGTTCGTGCTGCGCATCGCCTACGAGAACCCTGAACGTATCGATACGATCGAGATCGACGTCCTCGACTCCAACAACCTGCTGGTCGATACCATCTCTGTGCCGGTTGATGAGGTCGTGACCTATACGCCCGGCAGCAAGCTGATCGGTCAACAGCAGTACACGTTCAGCATCAAGGCGATCAACCTCGACGGCCGCGTGGTCGACCGGCAGGTGCGGCAGTTCACCGACCCGCGCACCTCGACGCCGACGCCCAGCCAGACCCCGACAGAAACGCTGACGCCGACCATTACACCGACGCCAACCGTTACGCCGGTCGTGGTCAACCTGACGCTCAACCCGCCGGTCGAGGATGCCGCCACGCAGTCACTGCGTGTCGAATACGTCAGCAGCAACCCGGACGCCGTCGACCGCTATACGCTGGTTCTCGTGCAACGCTCAGGCAGCAACATCATCACGGAGCAGAGCTTCATCCCGAGCGAGGAGACGTTCCGGACGATCAGCATGTCCGAGGTGCCATCTGGCGAATATACGCTGACACTGGCCGCCTTTGACGACAAAAACAACGAATTAGCGACGGCGAGTATCACATTCCGATGGACAAAACCCGAACCGACCGCAACGCCGACGCCGCCGGGCCTTGTCGACCGCATCCGCGAGAATCCGATCCTCGGCGCTGTCGTCGGGCTGATCGTGCTGATCCTCGTCGGCGTATTGGTGTGGCTGTTGCTCAGCGGCCGCCGCGAGCGTTCAAAGCGGCAGAACACCTCCGCGTCGCTGCCCTCGCAGACTGGCGCATTCATCATCCCGCAAATGCCGCAAGCGCCCAAGCCGTCGGGCGATCAACCCAAGACGACTCCACCGGCCGGGCCAGTCAAGCAAGCCGGGGCAGACACAAAGCCAAACTTCTTGGATGAACCGACGATCCGGCCGGGCGGGCCAGATTCGTTCGCGACGAATGCCGCTATCGACATCGGGGAGGCCACCGGCGCGGCGCCGGTCGTCAGCGGATACCTCGTCATCCGTGAATCACGCGACGAGTCGCTCGTCGGGCGCACCATCACATTGAGCAAGTCACCGTTCTATATCGGGCGATCGGGGCCGCGCAATAACGACCTCAACATCGACGGCGATAAGAACCTGTCGCGCGCGCACTGCGAACTGATCTACGACCGCAATACGTGGTACGTGATCGACTCGGGTAGCCAGCTTGGAACCACCGTCAATGATGGCGCGAATATCACAGGACGCGTCCCGTTGAGCGAAGGAGATGTCATCAAACTGGGCGGCACCACCGTGATCGCCTTCACGCGGAGAGGCTAAGCGTCTTGGATCCCAAAGCGATCTCGTTCACGATCACCGGTGGAACCGATGTCGGTCGCAAACGGCAGCGCAACGAGGACAGTATGCGTTGGCTGCTGCCTGAGCCGGGATCGCCAGAATCGCGTTTCGGCGCTGTCCTGCTGGTCTGTGACGGCATGGGCGGCGTCGGCAAAGGCGATCTCGCGAGCCGTACCGCCGTCGAGTTCTTCTTCAAGACGTACTATGACGAGAACAACAGCGAGCTAGACACGCAGGCCCGCGTGCAGCAGGCGCTCGAAGCGGCCCACGCCGAAGTGCGCAAAGCCGCCACCTCACTCGGCATGGTGTATATCGGCACGACCGCCGCCGGTGTCGTGATCCGGTCAGACGGTACCGCGCTGGTTTTTAATCTCGGCGACTCGCGCGTGTACCTGCTGCGCGGCGAGACGATGACCATGGTCAGCAAAGACCAGAGCGTCAACGCGGCGATGCTGGAACGCGGCGAGATCACGCCGGAACAAGCATCGGCCTCGCGCAATATGAACATCACAGCCTTCATCGGGCATCCCTTCGAGCTGGACACGATCTATAAGCCGATGACGGTCGAACCCGGCGACGTGTTCATCCTGTGCAGCGATGGTCTGTGGGATGTCATCAGCGAAAAAGTCATTCAGGAGACGGTCACCAAGCAGCCACCGGAGCGCGCCGTCAAGACGCTCATCGACTTGACCCTGCGGGGCGGCGCGCCCGACAACGTCACGGTGATTATCGGCTCGACGCGGACGGTCAAGCCGCAGCGCCGCTGGCTGTGGCCGCTGTTAGGGCTGCTGGCCGTCCTGCTGGTGGCGATTGGCGCGGTGGCCGTGCTCGCGGGGCGCGGCGGCGCAAACACATTGGCCCCCGTGCTGCCCGTGCCGACCACCGCTGCCCTGACTACGGAGATCGCCGCGGCGCAGACTCAGACACACGCCGCTGGTGGCATCGAAGTCCTTCCGTCAGATACGCCGTCTCCCTCTCCAACCGCGACTGATACGAGCGTCCCGACTCGAACGGCGACCCGCACCGCGACTCCGACCGATACGGCGACGGCGACCGACACCTCCGAGCCGACTCATCGTCCGACACGGCGTCCATCCGCCACGGCGACCGCAACCGCGACGCCCACGGCCACAGCAACGAACACCAAGACTCCGACCGCATCGCCGACCCGCACCGCGTCACCGACGCGCACCGCGTCCGCAACGGGATCACCCACCGCGACCGCGACGCCAACAGCGACCGCGACGGCGACTTCTAGCGCCACGCCCACCGCGTCACCGACCGCGCTGCCCACGGCAACTGACACGCCTGAGCCGTCAGCGACACCGACCAACACCCCGCCGCCCAGCCCTACCCTGCCGCCCACGCCGACGTCAACCTTCAGCGTGGACTATTGGGTTCTGCAAGGCACGCCTGAGAGCGCGCTCGATTTGGTGACGGTCGCCAGCTACGATGTCCCGAACGCGCCCCCAATCGAGATTTATCAGGGCATGATCCAGCGCCGTTACGACAACATTACAAAGCCTAATCCGCTGGACGCGGGCAGCCACTATGTGCTGGTCTATCTAGCGCCAGATGTGCTCGCGGGCCGGCGCTTCTGGTGGCTGATCGAGGACGTTCAGCCGCAGTTCGAGGTGTTGATCGACGTTGGGATTCGTGTGTACAGCACCGCCGATCCCGACGCGCCGCTGCGTTCGCCGGTGCCAAAAGGCGAGCTGGTAGTCGTGACGGGCGTCTCGCCGGACAAAAACTGGTACAAGATCCGTTCACGCCGGGGCGAAGGCTGGATTTCGGCGGGGCTGATCGAGTCCGACGCGGTTCGCTTCCTCGGCGATCCCAACGACGTTCCGACGATCATTCCGCCGCCGCTGCCCGCAACACCTGACGGCAGCACGACGCCGGGTACGCCAGAAAGCGAAGCGACGGCTGAGCCAACCGCTGAGCCGTCGCCTTCGGGGTGAACGAACCGGACATCAGACCAGCAGTTCGTCCGCGATCTCTTCGATCTGGAACACCAGCGACACGTTGCCGAGCTTGATCACGCTTCCGGGCTTCAGCGGAACCGGAGCCAGATACCCCAACGGCTTGTTGTCGACGATGAGTTGATTGTTCTCCGCGACGCGCTGGATCAAGTACTCGCCTTCAGCCTCGTTGATGCGGGCGTGCTGGCGCGACACCGTCTTGTTCGAGTCAAGATCGCGCAGGTCGATCGCAAGCTGGGCCGCGCTCGCCGCGTCGGTGCTGCGGCCGATCAGCGCGGGCTGCCACGCCAGCATGAACGAGCGGGTCGTCCCCTCAACCTTGAGTACACCGCGCTGCGTGCCGGTGATCTCCTCTGCGCCCGGTGGAATACGCATCGCGCGCCGGCCAAACTCCAACTCGGCGCCCTTCGAGATATTCAGCTCGCGCAGAGTCCGGTTGGCGTCCAGTTCCTGCTTGCCGTTGCGCGTCCAAAGCGCAAACGCGCCCTTGAGCTGAAACTCCTTCTGGATTTCGTAGATGATCGTCTTGATCGGCACATCGGCCAGCACTTCGACGTTGTGATTGGGTTTGTCGTCGAACTGATCCGACGAGATCATCATCGTAATGTAGTCGTTCATGCTATGCCTTCTCCGTGCTCAGGCCCAGCGCCTTGCGAGCGTCCTCTTCGGTCATGCCATACCCCATGAACACCGGCAGCAGCGCCTCCGGCTTGACTTTGGCCTCGGCGGCCAGCGCCACGAGGTCGACCATGTCCTCGAACGACGATGCCATGCGAAGGAGGTCGGCCCCTTCGAGCTGGCTAATCACGGCCATGTCGATCCCGGCGATTGGCGCGATCTCTTTCAGCGCGTCGCGCAGCTTCGCCGCATACTCCGCCGGTAATACCGGGCCGGAGGCTGCACCCGATGCGGACGATCCGCCACCGCTTGACTTACGCTCCGGCGCGGCGCCGTTCGATTCACCGGGTTCCGGCGCCTTGATCTGGAAATCCCACTGCGGCGCTCCATCCCACTTCGCCATGACATCATCGACGTACTGACCCAACTGGACGTTGATCATCGCCTGCAGCTCGGTGGAGTCCTGAATCTCATCGGCGTTTTCGATGGGATACGGCGTGCTGATCTGCACGATCGTGAAGCGGCCCGACCCGATCAAGAAGCCGCGGCCAACGGGATACGTGTTGCGTGCCAGCTTACCCGCCGCCGTCAGGTTGAACGGAGCCTTGCCTGCCGCCTCCGGGTCGAGCGCTAAGCCTACCTTTGACCGTGTGATCACTTTGAGCAGGTCTTCGGTGGGTGACGCGCCCATCCCGATCACAAAGTGCAGGCCGTCCGAACCGTAACGCCGCGCGAGGTTCGCCAAGTCGGTCAACGGCTTGGCCTTGCGGTCGAACAGATCGCTGAAGTCGTCGTAGTTGTCGATGAAGATGAACAGCTCTGGCCGGTTGGCGGAGCCTTCGGACGTATACAACGCGCGCAGGGATTCGATCAGCGGGTCGATCATCTCACGGTTCTGCTCGCTGATGGCAGCGCGCACGTGCGGCAGGTTCGCGAGCGACTTCCCTTCTGCAAACTCGAACATCCGCTTCTGGGCGTCGATCAGGATGATGCCAAGCCGGTCGGGAGCATACCGGTCGGCAAGGCTGAGAACCATCGAGCGTAGGGTCGTGGTGCGTCCGCTGAGCGGTGAGCCGCCAACCACCAAATGCGGCCCCTGCTCCTTCAGGTTGAGCGCAATCGGCTGTAGATCATGGAGCGCCTTGCCCAGCATGATTTCGATCCGGCGCTCGGATGCCAACGGCGTCATGTCACGCAGCGCGACAATCGACTCGAGGGTCTCGACCGGCTGTGGGCGCTGTCCCGTCCACGCCGTGTTCATCGCCTCGGCCAACGCTGCGAGTTGAACGCTTTCGTCCGCTGGCTCACCCTCGGCGGTGCGCAGGTCAATGCTGAGCGGCTTCGCGATGTGGCACTCAAGCACGGCGCGCTCAAACGGGATGTACCCCCGGCCGGGGATGTCGTCGAGATCCGCTGGCACACGCCCAACGATCCCGCTGTACTCGCTCGGATCGGAGAGCTTGAGCGACAGGCGCTGGTTGAATAAGCCGGCAATACGGCCGGGCACGGTCGAGAGCTGATCGGCTGTGACCGCGAAGAATATACCCTTGCTGGCGCCCTCGCGCAGGAGCGACGCCAGTTCGACGCCGGCGTCCTCGTAACGCTGCCGGAATTCGGCGTAGTTGTCGAGAACGACCAGCACCGCCGGCTGTTGCGCGTTGGGATGCGTGCGGTTGTAAACGCTGAGGCTGTCGCCGCCGAACAACTCGGCGCGCTCGCGCACCCACTGCTTCAAGCGGTTGAGCAGGCGCGTCACCCGCTCGTTCTCCTCGCTGTCGATCACCGCGCCGACGTGTGGCAGGTTCTCGATCGGGGTCAAGCCGCCGCCGCCGAAGTCGAACGCGTAGATCCACAGCGCATCGGGCGAGTGCCGCACGGCAAGGCTGGTGATCAGTGTGCGCAGGAAGCCCGTCTTACCCTTGCCTGACGCCCCGTAAACCAGCACGCTGCCCGCCTTCAGGTCGAGGTCGAGCGGAAGCTGGCGCGCATGGTACGGATCGTCGATCATGCCGATGCGTCCTGAGAGCGCCTCATCACTTGACCAATCCACGTGCGGCCAACGTTCCGAGCCATCGGCCATCATGGTCGTGGTCTCGGTCACGCCGTTGGAGCGCCCGCTGGCCTGCCGCATGATCTCGTCGATCCACGGCTTCAGGTTGCGGCTGAGGGGGAACATCGGGTTATCGTCCACGACTTCATCCGCCGCCTCGATCTCAGGCTCTTTCTCCTCATCGGCGAAGATGTCGGAGACCTTCGGCATGCGCTGCATCGCCGATGTGATGTACTCGGCATTCAGCGGAAGCTGCACCGGAAGCGGATCAGGCCACGGCTTCTCCTGTTCGACCACATCTGGCTTCTCAATCGCCAGCGCGGCGCAAATCTCGACAACGCGGTCGGCCACGGTACGCAAGCTGGCCGCGCTCGCCGATTTCTTTTCCTTCTTCTTGGGCCGGTCGAACCACTTGATGACCGGCGGCTTCTCTTCCTCGATCGAGTCGGCGGTCGGGGGGATGTAGTTGTAGCTGGCGTATGCGACCTGCATCAGCTGCGGGCTGTCGTTGCCGACCATCAGGTACGCGCGGCCCGGCACGCCGGTAGGCAGGAAGGCCGCGTCCGAGGCGCGCAGCAGCTCACGGCTGTCTTCGGCGGTTTCTACGCGCAGGCAGATTTTGAACTTGATGTTGGCGCGCATCTGATCCGTGACCGCGCCGGTCGGGCGCTGTGTCGCGAGGATGAGCGTGACGCCGTAAGCGCGGCCGAGGCGGGTGACGGAGTCGAGATCCGCCTTGAACTGCGGCATCTCCTTCACCATTTCCGCGAACTCGTCGATGATGACAAACAAGAACGGGAACGGTTTGTGCTTGACCTTCGTCTCCGGCGCCATCGGCAGATCGGTGCGGTGATACCCCTTTTCGCGGTAGTCCACGATGTGCGGAACACCCTGATCGGCCAGCATCTTCGCGCGACGCTTCATTTCGGATTGCAGCGCGATGAACGTGCGGGCGCCCGCGTTGCCCTGCAAGCTGGTGACGAGGTTCACCACATGCGGCAAACGCTCGAACATCTTGAACGCGGTACCGCCCTTGTAGTCGACTAGCACGAAGTTGATCACGCTGGGGTCGTACTTCATCGCCATGCCGAGGATCAGCGTAATCAACAGCTCCGACTTGCCGGAACCGGTCGTGCCGGCGATCATGCCGTGAACGCCGTCGCCGTTGGCGCTGAACAACAGATCGCGCCGCTTTGGCCCCGGCAAGAAGCCAATCGGAACGCGAAGCCATTCCGCCGCGGTGGCCTCGCGGCTCTTGCGCCACTTCTCCCATATCCCGTCCGCCGAAGCGTCGAGCCGTTCGGGCATAATGTGGTCGTGCAGGTTGAGCAGACGCACGTCGTTGGGCAAGCCGGCGGTGCCGAACGTCGACCGCACCGACAGGTTGCTCAGCTTGAGCGAGAAGGTGCTCATCGCGGTCTCGGCCTTCAACGTGTCGGCCACGCCGATGACACGGCGAGTGTTCACGCCGACCTCGGTGTAGCGGAACAGCGTGCCCTGCTTCTGGCCGTAGGCGGAGACCTCGCCGCGCAAGTTAGGTTCGGAGTCGACCTCGATCACCGTCTCGCATTGACTCGGGATGTACTTCGCGTCCGGCACGAGGAAGATGATCGTCGCGCCGAGTTCTTGGCCGCGCCGGAAGATCAGCGAGGCCGCTTCCTGCGTGTCGGCGCCTTTCGCGATGCTGTTCGGGTTGCTCTCGATCGAAAGCTGGTCAACCACGACCAACAGGAACGGCAGGGTCACGTCGGTGCTGGAGTCATCAGCCAAGCGAACCAAGCGACGCTCGAGATCGCTCTTAATCATCATGTCCCAGAACGATTCGACCGCGGACTGGCGCGGGCTGAAGCACAACTGGTCGCCCGGCTCGGTCTTATTGCCGGAGTTGCTGTGCGGCAGGTAACGCGCCCAGTTCCAATTCGTCTCGTCGCTCGGGTCGCCAAACACATATAGGCGTGTATCGGTCGGCGCATGGAATGCCGTGAAGTTGACCAGCAGCGCCCGCACGAAGTCGTACACCTCTTGCGGATTCGAGCCGGTAACGCCAATCGAATGACGGCCGACGATGCCATCGGTCGCGTTGGGGTCGGTGCTGTACGGGCGCAGCGGGATCGCAACGGGGATGTCCGTCACGTTCAGCGAGTCCTCGGCGAGCTTCATCGCCGCGTACATCATCGGATCTTCGTTGTTGGCCTCGGCTTGGAATGTGTATTTGACCGTCGAGGGCTGCGTGCCGACGCCAAGACGGACAGCGCCGAAGTCGGGGTCGGTGGTGCGGCGCTCCCAAAGGCGCGTACCGGAACGATTGTCCTTCGTTCCGCGCTCTTGATTCTCGGCAATCGCCAGCACACGTTCCATGTTGGGATAGTTGTAGTAGTAAAACGTGCGCTGCTGATCGTGATACCCCTCCATCTCACGGCGAAGCGTTGCCAAGCGCGCCTCGTAGCTCTCCCGCTGGCGCTGTTGTTCACGCGTCTCGCGGATGTACGTCCAAAACGCGAGGCCAGACGACGCCACGACCGACAAGCCCATCGGGATGATCAGCGCGAGGTTGCGCCCGCTGCCAGTTGCGGAAACGATGACATACCCGATAATGGTGATTAACGGGAGAAACGACTGAATCAGCGTGATGTTTCCAAGTTCCAGCTCCGGCGGCGGCGGAACTTCAAACTCGGCCTGCGGTAGGTCGGGCTGGATGCGCGGTGGCCGGTTGATCAAGACAGGCTGGGACTGCGTCGCCATTGATGTCTCCCTCAGCTCAACGGAACTCTACGCTTGCTTGACACGCATGCGGCGGATGAGTACCTTTAGATGAGTCTATTGTGTCGCCATTCCGAATCCTTGTCAAAGCGTTACAAGGAGGTTCCCATGAAGTATGTCTGCACATTCTGTGAGCGCATTTCTCCAGATGGCAACCTGTGGTGCACAGAGCAGAACTGTTTAGCCGAGGAGAAGCCCCTTGTGCTGGACACCGGTGACACGCTCGGCGACATGGAAATTCTGCGCCGATTGACCGTCACCCGTACCGCCGCTATCTACGAGGCCAAGCGCGGCGAAGATCGCCTGCTGGCGAAAGTCGCGCACAGCACGCCGGTCGCGCAGGACAAGCTCCGCCATGAAGCCAAGACCCTGCTGAAGCTCGCCGGCAAGCGGCAGCATTACGCCCTGCCGGTTCTCGTCGCGCCGTACCGCACGGCGTCAGTAGCGGAACGGCCTTACGGCAAGGTCGGCTTCCAAAACGAGACCAAGTACTACATGGTGTTTGAGTACGTGCACGGCCGTTTCCTCAGCGACCTTCTGCACAGCCAGCCGCAGCCGTGGTATCAACACGCGGCGTGGATCATGATGCAGGTCGCGGACGCCGTAGCCTTCATGCACGAGAACGATACGCTGCACCTCAACATTAGCCCGGCCGCCGTCTATGTCCGCAACGATCAGGATGACATCCCGCGTCCGATCCTGATGGACTTCGGGTATCCGGTCACCAGCGCCAGCGCCGCCGAGCTGATCTCTGGCATCTCCTACACAGCTCCTGAGCTTGTTCGGGGTCAGCCGCCAACCCGGAGTACGGATGTGTACGGTCTGGGCGCGTTGTTTTACGAGATGCTGGCAGGACGCCCTGCCTATCCGTCTCGTTCGCGCGGGTTGGACATGGTTCGGCGCGAAGTGATCGAGGGTATGGTGGCCGCGCTGCATCGCAGCGACCTGCCCATCTCACCCGAAGGCAAAAACTACCGCGAGACGTCCGTATTCGTGGGCAACGCGCTTGCCGCCCGCCCGGAAATGCGCCAGCAGGATGTCCCGACATTCGCGCACGAGATCCGACGTCTGTACGGCGACGCCCCGCCTGAACGCAAGAAGCGGCGGATCACGCGGCGGATGTTGATTACCGCGGCGATTATCGGCACGCTTCTGATCGTGCTGCTTCAGCTGCTGACGGCGCTGCTCGGTTAGCCCGAACTACGAACTTCACCCCTACACAGCGAGATACGCAAACGAAAAGACCGGCTTCGAGGGCCGGTCTCTTCGTGTCGTGCGCGTGGTCGCTTAGGCGAAGCGCTGCGACCCGGTGTTGTCACCGTCGCGGTAGCTGCGGATCGCGCCGTCCAGATCGCCGCTGAGTTCCTCGAACTTCTCACCGAGTTTCTCGATGCGCGGCTGAATGCGGGACAGGAACTGCTCGAGCGCGGTCGTTGCGCCCATGCTGATGAACGCCATCGCCTTCAGGGTGGTGATGATGATCTTCAGCGCCTTCGAGATCGCCTTAGCGACGTCGGCCATGGTGTCGAACGTCTTGGCCATGCTCTCGACATCGGGGATGTTCATACTCACATCTGGGCTTGCCATGGGGGCCTCCTAGTCCTTTGCCTGTTCTCGTCCGGTTGATTTAGAAGATGTCGAACGCGTCGACAACGCCGCCGATTAGGCCACTGATGGCTTCATCGGCCTGCTCGATGATGTTGGCCGCGTTCTGGAACGCGCCCACGAAGCTGATGCCGCCGGTCATGATCGACATGATCTCCGGGAACACCACACTCTCCATCTCATCGTAGAACTTCTCGGCGCCTTGGCCGGTCCACCCCCCGCCAGAGAGCGGGTTCATCGCATTACGCAGTCCGCTGAGGACCTCGTCTTGCAGGCGATCCACCTCTTTGGTGGCATTTTGCAGCAGGTTGTCGACCTGACTGCGAACGAAGCTAAGCAGAATTCCGAACATGGTGTAGTCCTCCTCTGTCCCGTGTTAACCGAAGAAGCCGCCAGCGGCCTGATCCGAGTCGCGCAGGTCGGTCAGCGCGCCAACCAGATCGAGCGAGACTTCGCTGAACTTCTGAGCCAAGCGCGACACTGCGGGAGCGAGGCGCTCGCCGATACCGTCCGAAAGCGTGCGGCCTGCGCGGCCGAGCATCACACCACCGTCCAGCTGATCGCTGATCGCCTTGAGCGATCCCACCATTTCTTCGAGCTCGTCGGCCGTCTGCTTGGCGATTTCCGCCATCTGCTGTACGGCGTCGTAATCCATCTGGATCTTGTCGGCCATCGTGGTTTCTCCTCTCTAATTCCGGTTGGTGTTAGAAGTTGAAGCGCCCGCGCGCTTCTTCTTCGGCCTGCTGCATGCGTTCGACGGACTGGCGGATGATGTTCGAGACCTGCTCGAGTACATCTTCCAACTTCTGAACGGCGGGCAGGAGCAGACTCTCAGACTCGTCGGCGAACTTATCGAAGCCGCGGCCGATCCAGCCACCGCCCTGCAGAACCTGAAACTGTTGGCGGAATTTCTGCCCGGCAGCTTGGGTGCGGCTCGACCACTCGGCAAGGCGAGTAGCGATCTGCTCCAGCTCCTCATATTTCATCTGAACCTTATCCATCGTGCCTCTCCTTTTGATCCCTGCAGCACGATTGCTGCATGTCGGTGTGGGGATGGTTCGAACATTAGCGTATGCTGAGAAACAAAACCTGTCAAGTAGGTGGGGACTAACGTACCATAGGGGCTAGTCTCTTAACCCTGCACTCATTTTTCGACAACGAGGTGTGGGTTAGTGTTTTCCCGTAAGTAGGTCATCATCTACCAGATTCAGCGCTCCCTCAGTTACGGGGCACGTTCCATGCTATCGGATCGCAGTCGATTTCCAAACCTCTCACAGGGTGAAAGAAGTACCTGATGGCTCAATACTTGTCCGTAATTGCCCCTGATTCGATTCTAAGAAATGGTCGCGGATTTGTGTGGACTTCCAGACATTTCGACCCGTTCACCCCATAAACCGGCGCTTGCCCTACGCTGTGAACGCGCCCAGTTGCCATACACTGTGCTTCATCGCCCTGCCCATTCCAACCGCCTGACGAGTTTGCAGCGCAATTGCTTCGCTTATACGTGACCGCACATTGACACACCGCAGACTCGGCTGCACTGTGTGTTTCCAAAACGGATCGGTCGAGATTGCGCCCAATCCATCCGCGGCTTTCCTCATCGGTAGGGTTGTCGCGACATCCGATCACATGCGCTCATGCACATACGCGCACGCAGGAACTTTTCGAGAACCAACGGCGTCCAAAACCGTGCCACGTTCACGCGTGTCGCAGCAGTGTCGAACTCAACCCGCGGACGGCTGCTCACCCCGGTCGCCGGCGGTCGAGCATACCCGCCAACGCTTCACCGCAAAGTGAACCCACGCTGAGAGCAGGCCGCCGTCAAACCGCCGCGACATCGTGCACGTAAGCGAAAGCTGTGCTAATCTGTCTTTAATGTTTCGTGATAGGCCGTGTAAAGTGCCCGTTCTACGGTAACATTGAGTACGATCAGGACGGGAACATACACAACGCATCCAGCTAGAGGGCACGTATGGGCTTTGAGAATCTGAGCGGGCGAACGTTCGGTCAGTACGAGTTGCGCGAGCTGCTCGGTGTCGGTGGTATGGGATCGGTGTACCGCGCCTATCAAACCGGTCTTGATCGTCAGGTCGCTGTGAAAGTCCTTCCCCGCGCGCTTGCGAGCGAGCCGGGATACGTCGAGCGCTTTATCCGCGAGGCGCGTACAGCGGCCGCCCTTGAGCATCCGCACATCGTGCGCATTTACGACTACGGCACGCAGGGGGACGTCAGTTATCTGGTGATGGCCCTACTGCGCGGCGGCTCGCTGTCAGCGCGGCTTGCCCAGCGAGAAGAACAGAAGCAGGCGCGCGCATCATTGGGCGAAGTCTCCGACATGCTCAACCAGATCGCCAGCGCGCTTGACTATGCCCACAACGAGGGCGTGCTGCATCGTGACATCAAACCGGCCAACATCATGTTCGACAATCAGGGCCGGTCGTACGTCACCGACTTCGGGATCGCAAAGCTCATGGGCGCGACCACCGCGCTCACCGGCACCGGTGTCGCGATGGGCAGCCCATCCTACATGCCGCCGGAGCAGTGGGCCGGGCGCGAACTCACGCCAGCGGCCGATCAATACGCGCTCGCAGTCTCGATCTACCAGACTATCGCAGGCCGGCTGCCGTTCGAGGCCGACAGCGCCGCACAGCTCATGTACAAGCACTTTCACGAAGAGCCAACGCCGCTGACGACACTCCGCGGCGATATCCCGACCGCCGTCATGATCGTGTTGAGCCGTGCGATGGCGAAAGAACCGGCCCAACGCTTCCCGAACGTCACACAGTTCGCGCAGTCCTTCGAGGGTGCGATCGAGGGTATGCAAGGCGAGATGACCAACTTCTTCTCGTACAAGCTCCGTTCGGACAAGCCGCGCCCCTCCGGCATGACGCCGACCCCATACGGCGAGGAGTTCGCGCCGCAGCCGATGACCGGGCCGACTTCTGGCACACCACCATCGGGCGAATACGCGCCGCCTCCAAGTGGGGGTTACGGCCAGCCACCGACCGCGCCCGGTAGATACGGGCAGCAGCCGACGCCGCAGGGTGGCTATGGCGGACAGCCGCCAACTCAGCCACCGTATTACCCCACCGGATCCACACCGACGCCGTATGGGCAAGCAGGCGGCCCGCCGAGCGCAGCGTACACCGGCGGTTACGCCGTTCCACCTCAGCAGCCCAAGCGCAGCTTCGGACTGCCGATTCCGGTGATTGCCGCGATCCTCGTCACCGTCGTCGCAGTTGCGGTCGTCGGTGTGCTGGCGCTGGGTGGCAGGCAAGACCCGGTCGCCGCGGCGTTCACCGGCACGGCCCAGCAGCAAACGCTGATCGCGTCACAGTTCACGGCAACGCCGACCGAGACCGCAACCGATACGCCGACCGCGACGCCAACGGAGACGCCGACCGCTACGGCCACCACGACGCCAACGCATACGGCGACGGCGACCGAGACGTTCACGCCATCCCTGACACCCACCGACGCCCCGACGGATACGCCGACGGCGACCAGCACCATCACGCCTTCGCCGGAACCTACCGAGACGCACACGCCGTCGATCACGCCAACCGCGACGCTCACCGAGACGCCGCCGGCGACCAACACCCCGCCCCCCACGCCAACGCCAGAGCCGATCATTCGCACCGGCCTCACGTTCGGTTCAGCGCTGAATGATGCGATCACGGACAGCGCGCCAGAATACCGCTTCCCGTTTGATGGCACAGCCGGCCAAGTAGTCAGCATTGTTGCGGAAAAGACCGACGATGCGGCCAACCTCGACCTTGTGCTGACGCTCATCGGCCCGGACGGCACGGTTCTGGTCGAGAATGATGACCTCGCGCAGACCACCCGTAACGCCGGCATCTTCAGTTACGAGCTTCCGGTCGACGGCCAATACACGGTCGTTGTCGCGCGCTTGTTCGGCGCCCGGGGCAACACCATCGGCGAGTTCACGCTGTCACTGGTGGATGAGAGCGCTCAGCCGACTGCAGTCCTCGTGGTGGGTGAGCCAGCCACCGGGACGCTCGGTGACCAGATGCCCGGCGCAGTCTACGCATTCGAGGCGCAAAGCGGCGACGAGATCAGCCTTGCGGTGTATGCCACCAGCGGCAATCTCGATACCTACCTGCGAGTCATCAACCCGTCTGGCGTGCTTATCGCGGAAAACGACGATGCCAGCGTATCAACCAGCAACAGTGTAGTCGAGCATCTTCAGATTCAAGATGCAGGCACGTATCGAGTTGAGCTTGAACGGTTCCGCGGCGAATCTGGCAACACGGCGGGGAATTACGTGCTGATCCTGACGGCCGGCGATGCAGCCCCCTATGATGTCTCGATCTTGAACGAAGGCGAACTGCAAGTCGACGTGGCGCAGTTCAACACCATCGACTCGACCTTCCCCATGCGAGCGTACTGGTTCGAGGGGCGTCAGGGAACGACCGTGACGATCACGATGACTGCGCTGGACGGCAACCTCGACCCGTACCTTGAGCTGTACGCGCCGAGCGGAAGCAAGATCGCCGAGAACGACGACATCTCGCTCTCGGACGCGACACGCAGTCAGCTTGCGGGCGTCTGGCTGCCGGAAGATGGCACGTATCGAGTAGTCACGACCCGCTACCGCGGCGCGGCAGGCAACACCACTGGTCGCTTTGAACTACTGCTCAACCTCGGTGAACCACGCCAGGGTGACTGCGGCGCTGCGGTCACGGTTGGATGTCCAGCTGTAGTCGGCCCAAACATCGACCGTCCAGTCGCCGTCCGCGCGACCGCCCGCGTATCTGGCGAGGTTCTCGCTACGCTCGAATCGGGAACACAGGTGCAGGTTGTCGGCGGGCCCGAAGTGGCCGATGCGTTCACATGGTGGCAGGTCGAATTGAGCGACGGCACGCTTGGATGGGTCGTCGAACGAATTACGATGAGCCGACCGGTGCTGCTGCCGGTCGTACCCTAGCGAGTATGACCGCTTGCCGGGCAATCCGGTTGCGTTAAACTAATGTGCGGGGCACGGTAACATCTGGGGGAACGATGGCCCACGAGAACCTTGTTGGGCACATGCTAGGCCAATATGAACTGCGCGAGCTGCTCGGAGTGGGCGGCATGGGCGCGGTGTATCGCGGCTTCCAAACTAGTTTGAAGCGAGAAGTCGCCGTCAAGGTTCTGCCGTCAAGTCTGGCGAACGAACACGGCTATGTCGAGCGCTTCAACCGCGAGGCGCAGACCGCCGCCGCGCTGGAACATCCGCACATCGTCAGCATTTTCGATTACGGCACGCAGCAGGGCACGAGCTATCTCGTTATGCGCCTGCTGACCGGCGGCACACTGGCCCAACGGCTCAATCAGCGCGATGATAAGAATCAGCAAATCCTGCCGTCGCTGGGCGAGACCGCGATGCTCGTCGCGCAGTTGAGCAGCGCCCTCGCCTACGCGCACAATCAGGGTGTGATCCACCGCGACATCAAGACCAGCAACGTGATGTTCGACAATCAAGGGAATGGCTACCTTGTCGACTTCGGCATCGCCAAGCTGATGGGCGCACAGTCCGGCCTGACCGGCACCGGCATGGCGATGGGCACGCCCGCGTACATGCCGCCGGAACAGTGGGCTGGCAAGGAGCTGACGCCCGCCGCCGATCAGTATGCGCTCGCCGTCCTCGTTTACGCGATGATTACGGGCCGCGTCCCGTTTGAAGCTGCCACGCCGTACGAACTGCTGCACAAGCATCTGCACGAACAGCCGACGCCGGCTCAGTCGTACCGCGCGGACTTGCCACCTGCGGTCAATATCGTGTTGGATCGCGCGCTGTCGAAGGAACCGGAAGACCGCTTCCCGTCGGTGGCCGCGTTCGCGCTGTCTTTCGAGGCGGCGATTGAGGGCGCCAAAGGGGAAGCGACCGCGTTCTTCACCAGCAAAATCCCGACACGCAGCCTGCGTCCGCCCGGTCTGGCCCCGCTGACCCCGATCACTCCCGGTGGATCGTCGGCACAGCGCTCCGGGGCGCGTTCCAGCACGGTTGGCGGCGTCGGCGCGGGTCATACGCCGCCGCCCTCGCAGCAGGTCGGCCTTACCCAGCCCACTCCAATCTACAAAAATCCGATCACCTACCTCGTACTGGTGGTGATCGTGCTGCTGGCCGCCATCCTGATTGTTCTGCTTGGAAACCGTGGTAACGAGCAGCCGGTCGTGGTCGCCAACGTGAGTGATACACCCAGCAGCGGCTTGACGATCATCGAGACGGAGACGCCAACCCCGACCGCGACCGACGCGGACGTTCGCCCCACCGCGACTGACACCTCCGCAATCGTCGTGCCGCCAACGGTCATTACCGAGGGCGTGGCGAGCACGGATACACCGGCGCTCACCGATACGCCACAGTCACAAAGCACGACCGCAACAAACGTCGCGCTGATTGGCACGCTGTCAACCTCCGAGGGCGGCCTCGTGCTCATCGCGACCGATACGCCGCAAGATACAGCCACACCAACACCTTCCGCACCACCCGGCGGGACATCAACCTCCGAAGGCGGCCTCGTACTCATCGCGACCGATACGCCACAAAATACGGTAGTGTCAACTAGCACAGCGACCGATACTGCGACGAGGACGGCGACCAACACGGCGACTCCCTCCGCGACGGCGACAGATACAGCGACCAACACGGCGACCGCCACGCAAACCGATACGCCCACTGCGACAACCACCGAGGTTCCGCCAACGGCAACCTCAACCGACACCGCGACGGCGACCGATACCGCAACGGCGACCGCAACCGATACCGCGACCGCCACGCCGACCTTCACCGCCACAGCGACGGCGACCAACACCGCGACCGCGACGACCACGCCGAGTCCGACTGCAACGAACACGCCCACGGCAACGTCAACCGATACGCCCACAGAGACGCCGACCGTCACGCCCTCGCCTACGGTCGACTTCGCCGCGCTGGAGATCGTGTACGCGTCGCGCCGCGCCGGCACGATGGACTTGTACCTGACCGACCGGACAGGCACGATTGTTCATCAGCTCACGGACGCGGTATTTAGCGAGACCGGCCCGACATGGGCGCCCGATGGCTCGGAAATCGCATTCGTCGGGACGTATGACGGTGTGGCAGAACTGTGGGCGATCCAACCGGACGGCGGTGGATTGCGCAAGATCATCGGCCAACCCGACGTCACTATCCCATCCGGCCCCGCATGGTCGCCTGATGGTCAATACATCGTGTTCTCAGCGCGCACCGACGAACCGACCGGGTCGGAGATCTATCTCGTCCGTGCCGATGGCACCGGCCTGACGCGGCTGACGTATTCGCAGGGATTTGACTACGAGCCGAAGTGGTCACCCGACGGCCGGCAGATCGCATTCACGACAGCCCGAACCGGCATCAACAGCTTGGGCCTGATGAATTTTGACGGCAGCGACCAAGAGGTGCTCACGCAAAGCGCGTTCTATCCCACATGGCTGCCAGACGGAAGCGCGATCCTGTATCAGGGTTATGACGCCGGCTTCGATCTTTACACGTACCGGTTGGACAACGGCACGATTACGAAGCTAACGGACACGCCGACTCTTGAAGAAGGCTATCCGGCGGTCGCGCCTGATGGATCGGTGGCGATCTTCGAGTCGCTGCGGGGAGACTCCACTCTCTTCGACCTGTGGCAGATCGACCTCAGCAGCGGCGAGTTGAAGCAGTTGACGTTCAGCACCGATGACACCGGCGCGGCGTGGCGCCCAGATCCCAAGGTAATTGCCGTTATTCAACCGCTGCCCACACTGATCGCGGCCGCGCCAACTGTCACGGCCGTGCCGCCGACGATCACCCCCTCACCGACACTGGCGCCGACCCAGACGCCCACCGCAGGCCCAACCGCCGCGAGCGTCGTATATATGGCAATCGGCACGCGGCCGCTGTTGATCTACAACAATCCGCGGCAGACCGCGACCGCGATCAATGTGACCAACGCGCGGCTTGTCGTGTTGGGCGTCACGACCGACGGTCAGTGGTACAAGGTTCAACTGCGCGACCGTGACGGTTGGGTTCTGCGCGAGTCGACCGGCTATCGCATCGAAGGCAACGTGAACGCGCTGCCCCTCGCCGCGCCGGGGACGACCGACACCGACCCGCTCAGCGGCGATCCGGGCTTCTTGCAAATTATGGCGCAGTCCGGCTTTGACTCCGAGATTGACGCCATCACCCGGCGCGGCTGGGAAATCCGCCCGTTCAACGAAGAATCAACGTTGTGCAGCGTCGGTGGCGAAGAGAGCGCCCTGCTCACCTTCGGGTCTGAGAACTGGCGCAGCTACGAGGTCGTGGTCGAGTTCCAGTACCGCACCAATCAGGCCGGGCAGTTCGACATCATCACGCGCATGCAGCAGGACGGCACCGGAATCCGGCACCGGATCGACGCCAGCGCCAGCAACGTGTCGCAGTTCACGCTGCGCGCCACCGGCCAATCACTCGGCATGGGCGAGTACCCGGTCAACATCCGCAGCGGTCAATGGGGTGTGCTGCGTGCCGAAGTCGACAACGAGAAGATTCGCACGTTCTTCGATGGCCTGCAAATCAGCGAATACGAGCTGTTCGAAGACGAGTATTTCAGCGGGTTCGTCGGGATCGAAGCCTCGCCCGGCTCGACCATTTGCCTCAACAACATCACGGTGCGGTCGCTGTATCGCACGGCGTCGGCGGTGACGGATGCCGTGCCACGCGGCGAAATGATCGCCAACGCGAACATCCGCCTGTTCCCCGGCGCGGGCTTCAGCCGAGTCGGCGCAGCGAGCGCGGGGCAAGAGGTCTACGTGATGGCCGAGGCCGAGGGCGGCGAGTGGGTTTACATCCGCGTCGATCGGCCGCGCAACCCGTTCGAAGGCTGGACAATCGCATCGTCCGTACGACGATAGCACCCGGTGCTCTGCACAAGTGATGCGTGATGAGAAGGCGCTGTGGCCCTGCTCACTCACGCATCACGTTCTGCTGCCGGTTTACGCCATGTTGAACACGATCATCTTCAGCGTCGTCATGTCCTCGACGGCGAAGCGCGGGCCTTCGCGCCCCACCCCGCTCGCCTTATTGCCGCCGTATGGCATGTGATCAACGCGGAACGTCGGCGTATCGTTGAGCATTACGCCGCCGACCTCGAGGGCTTGCACGGCACGCATGGCGCGGTTCAGGTCACGGGTGAAGACGGCGGCTTGCAGCCCGAACGCGCTGTCGTTGACCTGCGCGAGGGCGTCGTCAAAGTCGTCGAACGGCAGCACGTTGACCACCGGCCCGAACACCTCCTCGCGCATCACCTTCATATCGCGCGTCGACTGGGTCAGGATGGATGGCGCGAGCATTCGGCCAGCGCGCGGCGCAACCGTCTCTACCTGCGCCCCGGCATCGCGCGCTTCGTTCACCCACGCCTCGATGCGGTCGGCCGCCTGATCGGAGATGACCGGCCCGAGTTCCGTGCTGTCCTCAAGCGGATCGCCCATCTTGAGCCGCCGGGTACGCGCAGTGAAATCAGCGAGGAACGAATCGTAGCGCGACCGGTGCACAAAGATTCGCTGAACGCTGATACACACCTGTCCGCTGTAGGCGAACGCGCCGGTCACGAGCTTATCGACCACGCTGTCCAGCTCAATAGTGTTGTCCACGACGGCCGCGGCGTTACCGCCCAGCTCAAACGTCGTGCGGCGCAGACCGGCAACCTCGCTGATCGCCCGCGCCACCGGCGGGCTTCCGGTGAACGTGATCATGGCGATGCGTGGGTCGGTCGTCAGCCACCGGCCGACATCCGTCCCGCCGACCACGACCGAGAACGCGCCGTCGGGCAGTCCGGCCTCTGCGAACATCTCCGCCAGCCGCAGCGCCGTCAGCGGCGTGGCCGGCGCCGGCTTGAGTACAATCGGGCACCCGGCCGCAATCGCCGGCGCGACTTTATGCGCCACGAGGTTCAGCGGGAAGTTGAACGGCGTGATGGCGGCCACGACGCCGACAGGGACACGCACGTAATAGCCCACCTTGCCCACACCGCCTTTGGCCGCGTCAAGCGGCACGGTCTCGCCGTGGATTCGCTTGGCTTCCTCAGCAGCGAACGCGAACGTCTCGACCGCGCGCGAGACCTCGCCACGGGTGTAGCGCATCGGCTTGCCGCTTTCACGCGTCATCATCAGCGCAAGTTCGCCAGCGCTCGCGTCGACTAATTCGCTGACACGGCGCAGAATCGCCGACCGGCGGTGCGCCGGCATCGCGGCTAGATTGGGGCGGATTTCCTCGGCGCGCGCGATCGAGTCCCGTACCCCCTGCTCCGTCGACTCGATCACACTTCCCACAACCGCGCCGTCATAGGGGCTGAGAATGTCAGTTCGCATCGATAGGATCTCCTGTCTCGCGTGTGAAAACGGGGAGCGCGGTTTACAATCAGGCTTTCTATTGTAGCGACGCCGCTTTGACTAGCCAACTTCAAGGGAGCATCCGTCATGAGCACGACAGACCACCTCTCGCCTATCTGGTCGCATCTCACACACATGGCGCCGGTGCGCGGCGAAGGCATCTACCTGTACGATTCAGCGGGTCGGCGGTACGTGGACTTCACCTGCGGGATCGGCGTCACCAATACGGGCCACTGTCATCCCAGAGTCGTCAAGGCGATCCAAGCGCAGGCCGAAAAACTGCTCTTCGCGCAGATGAACGTCGTGATCAACCCGCTGACGGCCGCCCTCAGCGACGCGCTGAACGCGGTCACGCCCCCGTCAATCGACTCGTTCTTCTTCTCCAACAGCGGCGCCGAGGCCACCGAGGGCGCGGTGAAGCTCGCCCGTCATGCCACCGCGCGCACCAACATCATCGTGTTTCAGGGCAGTTTTCACGGCCGCACCGCGCAGACGATGGCGATGACGACCTCGAAGACAGTCTACAAGTACAAGTACCATCCGCTCCCGTCAGGGATCGTCGTCGCGCCGTTCCCGTACAGCTACTACCTCGGCATGAGCGACGACGAGGCGACCGCGTTTTGCCTCAAGCAGTTGGATTACCTCCTCAAGGCGCAGACCTCGCCTGACGATACCGCCGCGATCATTATCGAGCCGGTGCTGGGCGAAGGCGGTTATGTCCCCGCCCCGGTCGACTTCCTCAAGGAACTGCGCGCGCTGTGTTCACAGCACGGGATTATGTTCGTCGCCGACGAGGTGCAGACCGGTTTCGGGCGCACCGGCAAGCTGTTCTGCTTCGAGCACGCCGGTATCGAGCCGGACATCGTCATCATGGCGAAGGGCTTGGGCAGCGGCCTGCCGATCAGCGGCGTCGCGGCGCCGCGCGCCATCATGGAGCGCTGGGTGACCGGTTCGCACGGCGGGACGTACGGCGGCGGATCAGCGGTCGTGATGGCCGCCGCGCTGGAGACGGTCAACGTCATTGTCGAGGAAAAGCTGGCGGATAACGCGGCGGCGCGCGGCGCAACGCTGATGAGTGGACTGCGCGAGCTTCAGGCGGAGTTCCCGGTGATCGGCGATGTGCGCGGGCGCGGCCTGATGGTCGGCGTCGAGTTCACGACCGCGGATGGCAAGCCAGACAAGCTCATCTGCAAGGCGGCCGCGGCGGGCTGTCTCAAGCGAGGACTGCTGCTGCTGACCTGCGGGACATACGAAAACGTCGTCCGCTGGATCCCGCCGCTGATCGTGACCGACGAGCAGGTCGAGGAGGCGCTGGCGATCTTCCGCGACGCGCTGGGCGAGGCGGTGGACGCGGCGGCCTCGACACAGTCGTAGCACACGCGACGAAACCCCCGTGCGTAGGCCAAACGTGCGCTGTATAATGATGCGCACGTCCGCTGAGCACGCGCCACCGAACGACTATTGATAGAGAGGAATAGCACAATGACAAAACGACTGCAGAACTATATCGGAGGGGAATGGGTAGAGTCGGCAGCGTCCGCAACGATACCCGTGATTGACCCTGCGACGTGCGAGACGCTAGCCGAATGTCCAGATTCTACAGCCGCCGACGTCGATCGGGCGGTCAAGGCAGCCCGCGAAGGATTCGCGGAATGGCGCGCCACGCCGGTCATGGTGCGCGCCCAGTACATGCACCATTTCAAAGTGTTGATGGAAGCCAACTTCGACAAGCTGGCCGACATGGTGGTGCGTGAGAATGGCAAGACGATCGACGAGGCGCGTGGCGAGGTACGGCGCGCGGTCGAGGCGATCGACTACGGGATCGGCGTGCCGTTCCTGATGCGCTCGGACGGGATGGAAGACGTATCCAGCGGGATCGACGAGACGACACTGCGGCAGCCGGCAGGCGTATTCGCGGCGATCACGCCGTTCAACTTCCCCAACATGGTGCCGCTGTGGTTCCTGCCGACCGCCATCACCTGCGGCAACACGTTCATCCTCAAGCCGTCGCCGCAGACGCCAGTCAGCGCGCAGCTCCTGTATGAACTCCTCGACGAACTCGACCTACCGCCCGGTGTGGTCAACCTCGTGCAGGGCGGCGTCACGTCGTCCATGGCGCTGATGGAACACCCCGGCGTCACCGGTGTGAGCTTCGTCGGCAGCACGCCGGTCGCCAAGATCGTCTACGAGACCTGCACGCGGCACGGCAAGCGCGTTCAGGCGCAGGGCGGCGCGAAGAATTACATCGCCGTCATGCCCGATGCGAACATGGAAGCCAGCGTGCGTAACATCCTCGGCGCGGCCTACGGCTGTGCCGGTCAGCGCTGCCTCGCCGCAGCAGTGGTCGTCGGCGTCGGCGAGGCGTACGACAAGCTGCGCGACGAACTGGTCAAGCAGGCCAGCAAGCTGCGCGTCGGCTATGGCCTTAACGAGCAGACGCAGATGGGTTCGGTAATCAGCGCCGCATCGCGCGAGCGCATCGAGCGCATGATCGCGCGCGGCGTGGAAGAAGGCGCAGAAGTCATCCTCGACGGGCGCGGCCACAAGGTCGAAGGCTACGAGAACGGCACGTTCGTCGGCCCGACGATCCTCGGCGAGGTGAAGCCCGGCACGACCGTCGCTACCGAGGAGATCTTCGGGCCGGTGCTCTCGCTGATGCGCGCCGACGATTTCGACGAAGCGGTGGAGGTCATCAACAGCAGCCATTATGGCAACGCCGCGAGCATCTTCACCAGCAGCGGCGGTTATGCGCGTGAGTTCAAGTATCGCGTGAACGCCGGCAACATCGGCGTGAACATCGGTGTCGCCGCGCCGTCGGCGTCGTTCCCATTCGGCGGGCAGAAGGACTCGTTCTTCGGCGACCTGCACGGTCAGGGCAGCGACAGCATCGAGTTCTACACCGAGCGCAAGATCGTCATCGAACGGTGGCTGTAGATGACCGTGCTCAATTCCTTCGGCTCGGTGTTGACGTTCGCCATTGAGCTTGAGGCCAAGCTAGCCGACGTGTACGCGGCAGCAGGTAAGCCCGACTGGGCGGCCGCCAGCGAGAAGCGCAAGCAGAAGCTCGAACGGGTTCGGCGCGAGAACGTCGTCGAGATCACGCTGGAGCCGATCGAGGGGTTGAACGGCGCGGATTATGCGCTGCCGTCGGGTGGAACAGCGGCCGCAGCCGCCGCCGTCGCCGCGCGCTTCTACAGTGACGCGGCCCCGAAGATCAACGTGCGATCCGCCTCCCGGTCGCTCGAACAGACCGGCAAGCAGCACGCAGAATACGCCGCGTCCTAACCCTACTCCATTCACCGGCCGCCTCAAGTCCACAGGGCGGCCGGTGACTTTTTCCTGATTGTTGCAAATCACGTTGCCCGTGGAGTATTTTCTACGCATCCGCATACACTTGAACGTGTGTGGTATCCGAGGAGAATAACCATGAAGAAGTTCTTGCTTTTTGTCGTGGTGGCGGCGCTCTTCGTCATGGCGCCTACCGCTGTCGCGCAGATGACTGAGGTTGGCCCCGGCGAGGGTCAGGTCGATATTATTGCGTGGGCCGGCTATATCGAACGCGGCGACACCGATCCAGCGTATGACTGGGTCACCGAATTTGAAGAACAAACTGGCTGCATGGTCAACGTCAAGACCGCCGCAACCTCGGATGAGATGGTCGCGCTCATGAACGAAGGTCTGTTCGACCTCGTGACCGCTTCGGGCGATGCCAGCCTGCGTTTGATCGCCGGCGAGCGTGTTCAGCCGATCAACACCGATCTCATCCCCAGTTGGAGCGCCATTGACGAACGGCTCCAAGATGCGCCGTGGTTCACCGTTGACGGTGTGCATTACGGCGTCCCGTATCAGTGGGGGTCGAACGTCTTGGCCTACAACACCGAGATCTTCGGCGATGTCGTGCCTGACAGTTGGTCGGTCGTGTTCGAGGAGCAGACACTGCCGGATGGCGAATCCAACGCCGGGCGTGTTCAGGCCTACGACGGCCCGATCTACATCGCGGACGCCGCCCTGTACCTGAAGTACCACAACCCGGACTTGGGCATCACCGATCCGTACAGCCTCGACCGCGATCAGTTCAACGCGGCGCTCGACCTGCTGCGCCAGCAGCGCGCGCTGGTCGGCCGCTACTGGCATGACGCGTTCATCCAGATCGACGACTTCACCAACGAAGGCGTCGCGGCCAGCAGCACATGGCCATTCCAAGTTAACCTGCTCGTCGCCAGCGGCGTCCCCATCGCCAGCGTTGTCCCGGTCGAGGGCGCGACGGGCTGGGCGGACACGACCATGATGCACGTGAACGCGCCGCATCCCAACTGCGCCTATATGTGGCTGGAGTGGTCGATCAATCCGAAGCTGCAAGGCGATCTGGCGGCATGGTTCGGCAGCGTGCCGGTCAATCTCGCGGCGTGCGAAGGCAACGAGCTGCTGGGCGATACCGGCTGTGACGTCAACGGCCTCGGCAATTTCGACCAGATCAGCTTCTGGCGCACGCCGACTGCCGTCTGTCAGGACGGCCGCACCGACGTGCAGTGTGTGCCTTACTACGAATGGGTCACGAGCTACATCGCCGTGATCGGCGGTCGTTAGCGCGCAGCGCCTATGCGCGCGAAAGTCACAGAGGATGCCCGGTCACGCGCCGGGCATCCTTTGGTTAACGGTTCTTCTCAAAAGTAAGGCTTTGGGAGCGTACGATGACAGACTTCAAGCTGTGGATTGACGGGCGCTGGCAGGACGCCGCCGACGGCGCGCGCCGGAACATTGAAGACCCTGCCACAGGCAAGACCATCGCAACCGTGTCGGAGGCCGGGCGCGCCGACGTCGATCGTGCGGTGCAGGCCGCGCACAACGCCTTCTACGACGGGCGCTGGTCGAAGCTGATGCCGAAGGAACGGTCGTTGGCGCTGTTTCGCCTCGCCGACCTGCTGGCGAACCACGCCGAGCAGTTCGCCCGCGTCGAATCGGACAACACCGGCAAGCCTTACGAGTTCGTCAGCATCGGCGCCGACCTGCCCTTCGCCGTCGACAACCTGCGCTTCTTCTCGGCCGCGGCGCGTGATACGCACGGCTACTCCGCGGGCGAGTACCTTGCGGGCTACACGTCGATCTACCGCCGCGAGCCAGTCGGCGTCGTCGGCCAGATCGCACCGTGGAATTATCCGCTGATGATGGGGATTTGGAAGATCGGCCCGGCGTTGGCGGCAGGCTGTACAGTCGTGCTCAAACCAGCGCCTACGACCCCGCTCACGTCGCTCATGCTGGCGGAGCTGATCCAAGAAGCCGGCATACCTGACGGCGTCGTCAACGTCATCAGCGGGGGCAACGACACCGGCCAAGCCCTTGTGGAGCATCCGCTCGTCCGTATGGTAAGCCTGACTGGATCGACCGCGACCGGCAAGAAGATTATGAAGACGGCGGCGGACACGCTCAAGCGGGTGCATCTGGAACTCGGCGGCAAGGCGCCGTTCATCGTTTTCGACGATGCGGATCTTGAGGCGGCCGTCGGCAATGCGTCGATCATGAGCACGTTCAACACCGGCCAAGACTGCACCGCCGCCACCCGTTTCTACGTGCAGCGCAGTCAGATGAATCATGCGGTCGAGGCGCTGGTCGAAGCGATGCGCGGCATCAAGGTCGGATCACAGTATGAGGACGGCGTGCAGATGGGGCCGCTCATCAGCGCAGTGCAGCGCGATCGCGTCGCCGGATTTGTCGAGCGCGCAAGGGCCAGCGGCGCAAAAGTGCTGACCGGCGGTGGCGTTCCGGCCGGGCACGAGGCGGGCTACTACTTTGAACCCACCGTGATCGTCGACGCCGACCAGAAGTCCGAGATCATCCAGCAGGAGGTGTTCGGGCCGGTGCTGACCGTCAGCCCGTTCGATGGCGACGAGGACGCCGTCGCGCTGGGAAACGATGTGTCTTACGGTCTGGCCGCGTCGCTGTGGACGAAGGACGTTGGCCGCGCGATGCGCATCGCGGCTGACCTCGAATTCGGCACGATCTGGATCAACGACCACATCCCGCTCACCAGCGAGACGCCGCACGGCGGATTCAAGCAGTCTGGATTCGGGAAAGACCTGTCCGCCGAAGCGGTCTCCGACTACAAGATCACCAAACACGTCATGGTCAAGAACGCATGAGCGCAGCATCCCGGACGGACGCCGAAGCCGCCGTCGTGCTCAAGGGGGTGAGCAAGCACTTCGGTGGGGTCAAAGCCCTCGACTACATCGACCTCGAAATCTACGACGGCGAGTTCTTTTCGATGCTCGGCCCGTCTGGAAGCGGCAAGACGACCAGTTTGCGGATCGTCGCGGGTTTTGAACAGCCGACCGCCGGCCGGGTGATGCTGTACGGGCGTGACGTGACCACGACGCCGCCGTTTGACCGTGACGTCAATACGGTGTTTCAAGACTACGCGCTCTTTCCGCACATGACGGTCGAGCAGAACGTCGGCTATGGGCTGATGATCCGCAAGGTCAACAGGCACGAAATCCAGCGCCGTGTTGGTGAGATGCTTGAGATGGTGCGGCTGCCGGGGACGCAGGCGCGGCGGCCTTCGCAGCTTTCCGGCGGCCAGCGCCAGCGTATCGCCCTCGCCCGCGCGCTGATCAACCGCCCGCGCGTGCTGCTGCTGGACGAGCCGTTAGGCGCACTCGATCTCAAGCTGCGCCAGCAGATGCAGATCGAACTCAAGGCGATCCAGCGCGAGGTCGGGATCACGTTCATCTTCGTCACCCACGATCAGGAAGAAGCGCTGACGATGAGCGACCGGCTCGCGGTGTTCAACCACGGTCGCATCGAGCAGATCGGAGCGCCGGCGGATGTGTACGAGCGCCCGCTGACGGCGTTTGTGGCTGGCTTCGTCGGCACGACCAATATCCTTACCGACGACATCGCGCAGCGGCTCGTGGGGCGGCCGGCCGCGTTGAGCATCCGCCCTGAGAAGATCCGGCTGCTTCCGCAGGGCACGATCCCCGACCCCGATCAGTTCGCGGCGTCCGGCACGGTGCGCGACGTGATCTACGTGGGCATGACGACACGGTTCATCGTGGCGCTGGACGGCGGCGGAGAACTTGAGGTCGTCTCACAAAACCTCGATACGCGCGCCGAGGAAGCCTTTGCAGCGCGCGGGACGCCGATGGTCGCCGTGTGGCATAAGTCGGCGATGCGCGAGCTGTCGACGGCGGGAGCGTAGCATGTCGGCGGTGATGCTCGACAGTCAGGTTCCGCAGCCGCCTCAGACTCCACTGCGCCGCGTCAGCGCGTGGTTCTTCCGGCATCCGACACTCACCCTGTTCAGCCTGTTGGCCGTGCCGATGGCGTGGATGGTGGTGGTGTATCTCGGCTCGCTGTCGGCGTTGTTGGCGCAGAGCTTCTTCCGGCTTGACGGCTTCACCGGGCGCATCGTCCGCGAGTTCGGCCTTTCGACCTACGAGCAGTTGTTCACCGCGGCGAACATCGACATCGTCGTGCGTACCACCGTTATGGCGGCAGCGGTCACAGTGGCCGGCGCGCTGATCGCATTTCCGCTGGCGTACTACACCGCACGGTTCGCCCCGCCCCGGCTCAAGACCTTTCTGTACCTCGCGGTGCTGCTGCCGTTGTGGTCGAGCTATCTCGTCCGGGTGTACACATGGAAGATCATCCTTGCGCAGGAAGGCATCATCACGTGGGTGTTTGACCTGCTCGGACTGCGCGGCATCTTGGACGGCATCCTCGCTATCCCCGGCATCGGTGGACCGTCGCTGTCGTTCAGCTATCTCGGCATGTTTCTCGTGTTCGTGTATATCTGGCTGCCTTACATGGTGCTGCCGATTATGACAGCGCTTGAACGGGTTCCGAACTCGCTGGTCGAGGCGTCGAGCGACCTCGGCGCACGGCCGCGCTATACCTTCCGGCGGATCATCCTGCCGCTGGCGTTTCCCGGTGTGGTCGCCGGGAGCATCTTCACGTTCTCGCTCACGTTGGGCGACTACATCATCCCGCAGGTGATCGGCAACAGCAGCTTCTTCATCGGTCAGGTCGTCTACGCGCAGCAAGGCACGGCGGGAAACATCCCGTTGGCCGCGGCGTTTACGGTCGTGCCGGTGGTCATCATGCTCGTTTATCTGCTGATCGCACGGCGGCTAGGGGCCTTCAATGCACTCTAGGCTGCGCGCAGGCTGGGGGGTTCGGTTGGGCGCGTTCGGCGCGCTCGTGTTCCTGCATTTTCCGCTGCTCATCATTATCCTGTACGCGTTCACGACGGAGGAGGCGTCGTTCCGTTTTCCGCCGCCGGGCCTCACAACGCAGTGGATCGGCGAGCTGTTCAACCGTGAGGACTTCTGGCGTGCGCTGGGGCTGTCACTGCAAGTCGCCGTGATCGCGACGCTGCTGGCGCTCATCCTCGGCACACTGATCGCGCTGGCGCTCGCCCGCGCCAACTTCTTCGGCCGCGACTCGATCTCGCTGCTGGTGATTCTGCCGATTGCCCTGCCCGGCATCGTATCCGGCATCGCGCTGCGCAGCGCCGTGAGCATCCTCGGCGTACCGTTCAGTACGTGGACGATCATCCTCGGCCATGCAACGTTCTGTATCGTCACCGTTTACAACAACGTCGTCGCACGGCTGCGGCGCACGGCGCACTCACAGGTCGAGGCGTCAATGGATCTCGGCGCGTCATCGTTTCAGACGTTCCGCTATATCATCCTGCCCAATATCACCACCGCGCTGGTCGCAGGGGGCATGCTGGCGTTCGCGCTGTCGTTCGACGAGGTCATCGTGACGACGTTCACCGCCGGCAATCAACAGACGCTGCCGATCTGGATCTTCAGCCAGCTCACGCGCCCGCGCGACCGCCCGGTGACCAACGTCGCGGCGCTGTTCGTGATCGCCGTGACGTTCATCCCGATCATCCTCGCTCATCAGCTCACCCGTGATCGGCGTGACTAGCTGGGCGTCAAGAACGGCCTGTGATGGGCTAGCGGCACGCCTCTAACCTGACTATACTTGGCGCGTTTGCCGGCCACGTATCGGGTTTCTCTCATGCCACAACTCAAGCTGTCGGTGCTGCTGATCGTCGCGGCGGGTATGCTTATCGCGTGTGCAACACCCGCCCCCACCACCGGGAACGCGACGATCACGCCTGAGGTGACGGCAGAGCCATCCCCGGAAGTCACGGAAGAACCCACCAACGATTCCCTGCCGGTGGTGTACGATGAATCGTCACCGACCCAACCCGGCTGGCGTCTTCGCCACCCCGAGGGTTGGAGCGTCGTCGTGTCCGATCCCAACAATATATTCCTCTACAGCACGCCCAGCGCCGGCGAGAACTTATTCGGCCAAGGGCTGCAACCGGGCGAGATCGTGTTTCAGATCACATTGGACATCCCCACCGCGCCGCCCGAAGCGGCCGCCGACCATCACGCCAAACTGGTGCGAGCGCTGCCCGACACGACCATGGGCGCTCCGGCGGCGACCGTCATCAACGCGCTAGAGGGCATCGCCTCGGAAGGCGTCAGCGAGCGTTACGGTTTCACCGTGTACGCATCGACGCGCCCGTATTTCTCGTCGACCTTCATCGACCTTCTCGCGTACGTACGCACCGACGAGGTCGATCGGTATCAGCCGCTGATCGAGGCTATTGTGAATTCGATCGAATATGTGCTTGCCACGGAGTAGGCATCTATGACACCGGTTCGCGTCACTGTCTGGAACGAGTTCCGTCACGAACGTCGCTCGCCCCACATTCAAGCCATTTACCCTAATGGACTCCACCAGCCGATTATCGACCACCTGAACGGCGCGGGCTTCGCGGCGCGCGCCGCCGTCCTCGACGACCCGGAGCACGGCCTGACCGATGACGTGCTCGCCAGCACGGATGTCCTGACATGGTGGGGCCACATGGCGCACGGCGAGGTCAGCGACGCCGTGGTCGATAAAGTGCATCAGCGAGTGCTGCAAGGCATGGGCCTGATCGTCCTGCACAGCGGCCATTACAGCAAGATCTTCAAGCGCCTGATGGGCACGACCTGCTCGCTCAAGTGGCGCGAGGCGCATGAGAAGGAACGGCACTGGATCGTCAACCCCGGCCACCCCATCGTTGACGGCTTGAACGAATACATCGAAATCCCGGCGCATGAGATGTATGGCGAGTTCTTCGATGTCCCCGCCCCCGACGAAACCGTCTTTATCGCGTGGTATCCCGGCGGCGAGGTCTTTCGCAGCGGCCTGTGCTACTATCGCGGACGGGGCAAGGTGTTCTACTTCAGCCCCGGACACGAGACCTACCCCGTTTACTATCAGCCGGACGTGCTGCGCGTGATCGAGAACGCGGTGCGCTGGGCCGCGCCGACAGGTTCGAGCTATCGCCTTGACGCGGTGAAGTCGGCCCCGATTGAGCCGCTCGCCAACACCGCGCCGATCACCGGAGACTGATCGCCATGACGAAAACGTTGAAGGTCGGCGTTATCGGGGTTGGCGGCATCGCGAATACGCACATGCCGGGTTGGGCGGCGTCTCCACACGCGGAGGTCGTCGCAGGCGCGGACGTCAACCTCGAGGCGCTCGAAGCATGGGGCGCGAAGTGGGACGTGCGCCGGCTCACCCGCCTGCCGCAGGACTTGATTACCGCGCCGGATATCGACATCATCGACATCTGCACGCCCAGCAACTACCACGCCGATCTGACGATCGCGGCGCTCGACGCGGGCAAGCACGTCATCTGCGAGAAGCCGCTCGCACCGACGCCTGCCGAAATCCAACGCATGATCGCCGCGCGCGACCGGTCTGGCAAGCTGCTGATGACCGCCCAGCATCACCGTTATCAGCCGGCCGCCATCGCGCTCAAAAACGAGGTCGATAAGGGTGTGCTGGGCGACGTGTATCACGCGCGAGCATGGTATCTGCGCCGCAACAACGTCCCGACTCGTCCGGGTTTCGTGCTCAAGGCGCAGTCCGGCGGCGGCGCGTGCATCGACATCGGCGTCCATGCGCTCGACACGGCGTTCTGGTTGATGGGCAGCCCGGAGCCGATCACCGTCAGCGGGATATCGCGCAGTGAACTGTCCAAACAGCCCGGCGCGTGGTCACCGTGGGGCGGCGGCACACCGATTCCGCCGGAGATGGACGTTGAGGAACTGGCCGCCGGATTCGTGCGCTTCGCCAACGGCGCGACCATGATGATGGAATTTTCGTGGGCGCTGCACGGCCCGCACTATGAAGATATGCAGGTGTGGCTGTACGGCACGAAAGGCGGCTGTCACTACCCGAAGGCGGAGATCTACACCAGCGGGTCAAACCCGCGCCAGCAGTATGATATCAACCTCAAATACCTGCCGACCCCGCTGGAGGCGCACGCGCTGGAGTGCATCGACTTTGCCGACGCTATCGTCAACGGGCGTCCGTCGCCGGTGCCCCCTGAACAGTCGCTGGCGGTCATCGCCATACTCGACGCGGTATACCAGTCGGCCGAATCAGGCCGCGAGATCCGAATGGATGGCAAATCATGAACATCGGTGTACAGCTGTATTCGCTGCGCGAGCGGCTTGAAACTGAATTCGAGTCGATCATCGCCGCGCTCGCCAAAGCGGGCGCTCAGGGCGTCGAGCCGTGGGCGGGACTGCCGGTTCCGTTCGAGCAGGCGGCCGCCATCTTTGGGCAGAACGGGCTGGCTTGTCCCAGCATCCACCTGCCGCTGCTGGCCGGCGACGACCGCCAGCGCTGGCTCGATGCGGCCCATGCGCTCGGCGTCTCGACGATTGTCGTCCCCGCCATCGCGCCGGAGCAGTACACGTCTCTGGATGGCATCAAACGGGCAGCGGACGACCTCAACCAGTCCGCTGAAATCGCGCGAGAAGCAGGCTTCGGCTACGGGTATCACAACCACTGGTGGGAAATCCAGACGGTTGAGGGACGGCCCGCCCTGTATCACCTCGCCGAGCTGACCGCACCGGACATCCGCTTCGAGCTTGATTTGTACTGGGTGCAGGTAGGCGGACTTGATCCGGCGCAGGTTGTGCGTGATTTTGGCGCGCGCGCTTCCCTGCTGCACCTCAAAGACGGCCCGGCCCAGTCCTATGAACACGCGATGGTCGCTTGCGGCGAGGGCGCGGTCGACCTGCCAGCGGCGATGTCGGCTTCAAGCGCCGCGTGGGGCTTTGTCGAACTCGATCGCTGCGACACCGACATGCTGGAGGCCGTCGTCGCCAGCTTGCGCTATCTGCACTCGCTCTAGCGGATTGAGGAGGGGCATGCCGGATAAGCCGCGCGAATCGGTGCGCGAGGTCGCGCTCACGTTTCTTCGCTTGGGCGCGACAGCCTTCGGCGGCCCCGCCGCGCATATCGGCATCTTCCGGCATGAACTGGTCGAGCGCAAGCAGTGGCTCGACGACGACCAATTCCTCGATCTACTGGGCGCGACCAACCTGATCCCCGGCCCGAACTCGACCGAAATGGCGATCCATCTCGGTTATGTTCGAGCCGGGTGGATCGGCCTGATAGCGGCCGGCGTGTGCTTTATCGCCCCGGCGTTCCTCATGGTGCTGGCGCTGGCGGCGCTGTACGTCCATTTCGGCACAACACCGACGGCCAATGCCCTGCTGTACGGCATCAAGCCGGTCATCATCGCGGTGGTCGCCAACGCGGTTTACATGCTGCTGCCGAAGGCGTTCAAGAACCGCTTGCTCTGGCTGACCGGATTCGCGGTCGTCATGCTGTACTTCTTCGGCGTTGACGAACTAGCGCTGCTGTTCGGCGCGGGTGCGGCGTATGTGCTGATCCGGCGCTGGCTGGAAACACGAACGCTGGCGCTGATCGCGTTCCTGCCGCTGCCGGGCCTCGTCCCGCTAGCGCAGACATTCATCCCGATCTCACTCGGCACGCTGTTTCTGACGTTCTTGAAGCTGGGCGGTCTGCTGTACGGCAGCGGCTACGTGCTGCTCGCGTTCTTGCGGGGCGACTTCGTCGACTCGTACGGGTGGATCACCAGCCAGCAGCTGCTCGATGCCGTCGCCATCGGACAGTTCACACCGGGGCCGTTGTCAACGACTGCGACGTTCATCGGCTATCTGGTGGCCGACGTGCCGGGCGCTATTGTCGCAACCGCCGGGATCTTCCTGCCCAGCTTCGTCTTTGTGGCGATCAGCAGCCCGCTGATCCCGCGCATGCGCCGTTCCAAGCTGTTTTCTGCGCTGCTCGATGGCGTCAACGCGGCGGCGGTTGGGCTGATGGCTTCCGTCACCGTCGAGCTGGGCATCGCCGCGATTGTGGATCCGCTGACGGCCGGGCTAGCCATCGGCGCGCTCGTCCTGCTGGTGCGCTTCAAGGTAAACGCGACTATCGTGATCCTCGCCGGCGGGTTGATCGGCGTGATCGCGTCGGCCATCGGGCTGGTGTCCATCTAGCGGCGCTCGGCAGAGGCGATCATCTTGAACACGTCTGCACGCACGATCGCGGACGCCGATGGATCGCTGATGAGCGCTTGAAACACGGCCAGCACGTCCGGCTCGAACGTCAAGAATCCCGTTTGCAGCGCGCTCGAAGCACGCGGCGCCGCCACGGCTGAATTGTAGTACGCCAGCGAACGCAAGGGATCGCCGGTGTCGACCGGTGTCACCGACTCCCGCGTGAATCGGTCATCACCGGCAAACTGCGCGGCGCTGCTCAGGACGCCGGCCACGTAGGCATCGACATTCCAGTTCGGGCCGATTCGCGCTGACGTAACGCGTAGGATCGCGCGGTCGTCTGATCGCATGAGCTGCACAACGTCGTCACTGATCGTATCGACGAGCCATCCATCCGCTACGGCAAACGTGATCAGCCCGGCCGAGACGACCACCGGGGCCGAAACGACAACGCCCGGCGCGTCCGCCGCGTTCCCAACGGTGACGCTGTCGAAGATCGCATCGAGGCGCTGTGAGGCGTCGGCCGGCGGGCTGTTAAGCAGCAGCGCCGACAGCGCGATCACCTCACCGTCGATGCCGCGCAGCATTAAACGTCCCGCGCCCACGCCCGGATACGAGACCGGCAGCGACAACACGCCCCTGTCATTGGCCGCCCCGGAAAGCACATGCACACCCGCCTGCTCCATGCTCTGCGCGAGCGCTTGCGCGGCCGATTCCACGTCGGACGGCGTCTGCCCGAGCAAGAGCGCGAGGTCGTCCGCCGCATAGATCGTGACGACGATTCCTGCGTCGAGGTCAGAAAGGCCGATCGAGTGCGGGCCTTTCTCCTCGGCCAAGAATTCCGGGCCGAAGCACGCCCGCAATCCGCCGCTGGTGGTGAGCGCCAACGGAAGCGCCGCGCTGCCACAGCGTGCGACGGAAGCTGTGGCCTCCGGCGCGTGATAGGCCACACCCGCTGCGACAGCCTGCGCGGTGTGCGCCGTCTCCGGGGTCAGCGGCTCAATTCGCAGCACGACGAGCGTGCCATTCGCATCGACCGCATACAGCGCGCCCAGCACTCCGGCGCGTTCGTACGAGAGGGCCGCTGTGACGCCGGAACCGCCCTCGACCGCTAGGCCATCGTCAAACCGGCGCGCGCCGATGCGGCTCAACGTTTGATCCATCACTGCCGCGGCGTCCGCGGTGCGTCCGAGCGCCTCGACGAGGATCACGCCGCCGTTGTCCGGCGCAGTTAGGCCGATCGCGCCGGGGCCAAGCTGCGCCGAAACATAACCCAATGGCACCGGTACGCTAAGTCCATTTGACGACGCCCGCTGCGCCTGTGGCTGTTGAGCGAAGGCCGCGCCGCACAAAAACACGAGGAGAACTATGAAAGCACGCGCGTCCGGCGATCTCAATGCTGTACTCCTCACCAAAAGAGCGACTCCACTATAACATATAGGTTACGCTACAATAGTGTTCGGGCGCTATGCACTCGTGGTTTTTGTGTGCACAGCGGCGGAGGGATTCTAGATCGGCCGGTTGCATCCATGCAGCGCGGTTGGCCGACCAGAGATGAGAGGCTATGACGGACACCTTGCGCCGTGTCATGATCGTTGACGACGACATCATCATGCACGATGTGATGAAGATGATGCTTCAGCCAAAGTTCGACCTGCGGCTTTGCTTCAACGTCAAGCAGGCCCGCGAAGCCTTAGCGAAATGGGTTCCAGATGTCATCTGTGTCGATCTGATGATGCCCGGAGAGAACGGCCTTGTCCTGCTCCAATACGCCCGCGAGCTTCCCGACCTCGAACACGTCCCGTTTATTGTGATCTCAGCGACCAGTGACGAGAACTTCTTCAACGAGGCGCGCCGCTTGGGTGCAACGTCACTGCTCTTCAAACCCTTCAGCCGTATAGATTTGATCCGCGCAATAGAGACCGCTCTCGAGCTTCCTGATGTCTGATCAGAACGAGATTGAGCACCAGTTAACCGGCCTCAGGCCCATTTGGAACGAGCTTTTTGGTGACGTGCTCTATGTGGCCTATGGCGACGATATGCCTACGACCGATGCCCTCGCGGTTTGTCACGAGATGGTTCCGGGCGCGTGGCTCATCGGACGGATGCGCAGCACTGATCTGCGTGTGTCGGCCAATGCCGTGCTGAAAGGCTGGGCGGTGACACTACAGGCAGCGGCCACGGTGGAAGTCCGCACACAGCGCCTTGTCGAGCAGCTCGTCACGGCGTGGAACCGGCTTGGGCTGATGCACAAGGCGGCGCTGCTGATGCGGTCTCCGTTGGGTGCCGAACAGATCTGTATCGAGCTGATGGCGATGGCGTGCGATACCGTCGAATTGGACGTGGCATTTGTCGGGCTTGGCCGCGATGGCTACGTGCGGTTCATGTGGACGCAGAACGGGTTCACCAACTTCCAAGAGGCGTCAATCTTACATGCTCTAATCCGCAGCGACGGCTTGCTGCGCTGCGATACGCCCGATCAGTGCAACCGCATGATCCCCGGCGGTGGTTTCAAGTCGTTCATCGGCCGGCGGCTGCTCACCGACGCGAGCCGTCCGGTATACATCGGAATGGCGGCGCGCGAAACACCGCATACCTACAACGCGGGCGACATCCAGATCTTCGAAAGCCTCGTTGAGCAGTTGACGACCGTCATCGAGATCGACCGGTTACACGAACAGCAGGTCGACAGCGAGAGTATCCGCCGTGACATGGAGCTGGCGTCGGAAGTGCAGACCGGGATGCTTCCGCTCACGCTGCCCAACCCGGACGGATTCAGCATCGCCGCGATGCTCAAGCCGGCCTCCAAGGTGGGCGGCGACCTCTACGACGTATACAGCGGCAACGGCTCGGTGAGCGTGATGGTCTGCGACGTCTCCGGCAAGGGCTTTCCTGCCGCGCTGCTCAGCTTTGAAGTCCGCGCGGCGATCCGGTCGCAGTTCCACAGCGCCAATCATCCGGGCGTGATCCTGCGCAACGCCAACCAGTCGTTGTACGAAGACCTCGTGCGCGTCAACCGCTTTGTGACGGTCACGCTCCTCAGCATCAGGCAGGACGGCAGTTCGGTCGTGTATTCCAACGCCGGGCATCCATCCGCGCTGCACTACCGCGCCAGCGATCATCAAATCTTACACCTCGAAAGCACGACCTTTCCGCTTGGCATCTTCGCCAATATCTCGGCGGCTGTACAGCCGATCGACATGGAAGCCGGTGATGTCCTGCTGCTGTATTCGGACGGATTGACCGAGGTCGAAGACTACAAGGGGCGATTGCTGGGATTAGGCGGGATCGGCCAGCTTTTGCTCACGCTGAATTCGCTGCCGGCGGAAGGCATCCTCGAACGTCTACAAGCAGTGCACGGGCAGCATCAGGGCGAGTACGCCGTGTCTGACGACATGACCATCGTCGTCATCAAGAAGCTGCCTGAGAATCCGGTCGAGCCTGATATTTACCTGCACTGGCGAATCGAGGGCGATCTCTCGCAGCTTGCCTCGGTATCCGATTCGATTCAGCATTTCGCAGCCAACCTCGCCGTGGAAGTCGATCAGGTCTGGTTCGAGGAGGTTCATCTCGCTGTTTCCGAGGCGGCGGCAAACATCATGAAGCACAGCGTGAACGAAGGCGAGGGGTACATCAACGGCCTGTATGCCCTCTACCCTACTCATATCGAAGTGGTGATGGTGGACAACGGGCGGCCGTTCAACTGGGACAGTGCCCCGATGCGATTCGACAAGGACGCGCCGGCTGAGGGGGGCTACGGAATGCACATCATTCGGGACGTGATGGACTCGATCCAGTATCAGCGCCTTCCCGGCAACTTCAACCACTGGCGTATGATCCGGAATCTGCCGAACTCGGTGCGCACCCGCAACTAAGCGCAGGTTGGCAGAGTGTGGCAAGCTGCGCCGTTTCGTGTCATGATTCTGGGACACGACACGGATCAGACTGTTCTAATACTAGTAGTCGCGTTATTATGTGTAGGTGGATCATGTCGGTTGTCCTGCGGGATTGCTGACAACCTCTCCGCTGGGAGTCGAGATGCAATATACAGTCGAGCATTTTCCGAACAAGCGCGCGGTCATCCACCTAAGCGGTCGTTTGGATGCCCACACTGCCGGAAACCTGCGCACGCTGCTGCAAGACACCGTCAACAGCGGCTATGTGTTTCTCATCGTTGATCTGCAACAGGTCAACTTCGTGGATTCCAGCGGTCTGAGCGCGTTGGTTAGCGGCCTGCGCATCGTCAAGGAGCGCAGCGGCAAACTGGTGCTGGCCCACGCCGCCGTCCAAACACAGGTTGCGCTCAAGCAGACCCGCCTCAACCTCGTGTTCCCACTTTATGACGACCTCAACGACGCGCTTAAAAGCCTGAATTGACGGTCAGGCGTGTGCTTGAATCTGTGAACGGTCGCGTTTCGGCGGCCGTTTTGATTTGTGCCGCATCCGCCCTGCCCTCGTCAGCCATCGCCGATACCCGTGCAAAATACGCATAAGCAGCAAAAAACGGCCAGCGCAAATGCTGACCGTTTGTGTCGGGAACGACGGGATTTGAACCCGCGATCTCCACCTTGACAGGGTGGCATGTTAACCGCTACACCACGTCCCCTGAATGAACCGCAGTTTATCATTAGCCACGGGGGGTGTCAAGGCTTTTCCCCCGTTCGCTGCAGAAGATACGGTCAACCACCGGCTCGGAGGCTTGAGTTAGCAGCGCCGTCCACTCTGCGCGCCGCCGCGCCCAGAACTCGCCCTCGGGCCGCCAGCCGAGAACGAGCCTTTCGAGGTCGGCCCGGGTCAGCAGCCAAATGTCGTCGCGGCCTTCGATCAAGCCCTGCTCAGCGAGCCAATCCGCGGCCACCAACCACGTATGGCGCACGATGTCGAGATCGCGGGCGAAGGATTCACCGAGGCGGGCCGCCCGCGCTAACAGCGGTCGCATCAAAGCGCCTTTCAACCCGCGTCGGCGCTGCTGTTGGGCGGTGTCTTGTTTCATGACGATCTCTCGCACGACGGCAAGCGGATGTTCGTGGTCGCGCGCAGCTGCGAGTTCAAGCTCGTTCTCCGTCCGCGCACCCCAACGCTGCGCGTATTCCTCCCAAACCGCTTGGAACTCCTCGCTGTTTGGCATCTCGCCGCGTTCGATCGCCTTCCGCACCGACAGATAATCCGAGGCGAGATCGCGGAACCGTGCATACGCGGCGAGCCGGCCCGCGTCCGCCGTGCCTTGAAGCGCCGCTAGCAGCATCTGCTGGCCGTCCACCCCTGCGGCCACGGTCGCCGCAATCCAGACGTGCGACACACGCCAAAAGAGCCGACCATATACCTCCGCCGTCCGGTCGAAGAGATCCACCAACGCGCGGGCGTCGTTCACTGTCGTGTCTAGGGCGTGCGCTCGCGGAGTAGTCAGGACGGCCCTCAAGTGCGCCGCCAGCAGCCGAAGCGCCGTCCCACGCCCCAGCGAGCGCAGGAGTCGTCCCGTGCGCGGGGGAAGCCGAACGTCCTGCGCCGGCGGCACGAAAGGCAGCAGACCGCCATTTCCCAGCCCGAAGGTTTGCAGCGCGGTCGCCGTGTCCGCCGGATCGACATACAGCCGGTTGTGGGCGACACATGCTGGAGGCGGCAAGTCGGTAAGCCCGTTCTCAATCGCCGTGACCTTCGACCACGCACGATCTATAGCGGCCCTAAACACGTCCGCCACCAACGGCGTAAACGGGCCGCCGCCAATCCCAGCCGTGGGCACGAGCGCGCCGATACCTCTATGCGGGCGCTCAGACTCGCACGGCTGCACACTCAACAGCCAGCACGTCGAGCCGTCATCCACCCACTCGATCTGCCAGTGCTCGCCGCCCAACCAGCGGCGAACATCACGCAGCAGGGCCTGAATGCGCGCCATGTCCGGTTCAATCTCCGGCGGATTAGGCGCACGCTCCCAACCAAAGAGCCGTTCCAGAACGACGTCGCGGAATCGCGCGCCGGAGGCAATCGCAGCGTGATCGCGCCCGATCCCCGCCGATGTCCACGCCAATCCGTACTGTTCAATCGGAGGCGCGTCCTGAATCAGCACCGGCTGGATCGTCGCGTCGGCGTGCGCGTGGAGGTGCGTTTGCCACAGCGATATGACGGCGGACAGCAGGTCGTTCGCTGGAACGTGCGCGGGCTGCGATGGTGTGCTGCGTTCCACGGCGTGAATCCCCCTCACCCACACGGCCGAGCCAGCCGCAGCGGCTCCGTCCAGCCACAGGCGCACGACCGATGGATCATGCACCTCGATGCGCCCTCCGTTGACCGTCAGCGCGCCGTGCAGCACGGCGAGATCCGCCAGCGCAGGCAGCACGACATAACCGGCGGGAACCGGCATGCCGGCGCGCGCCGCGCGATCCAGCGCCCGAATACCGGCATGGGTTGGAAGGCTTGCAGCGCTGCGGCCTCCCAGCGGGACAATGAACTTGTCGATCATGGTTGAGCTGCCGTACGTTCGTTCATCAGTGACCGTGCTTCAATGCGAATAGACATAATGCACAACACCCCGGTGGTATGAAGTGTACGAAATAAGTCGCCAGATTGCCGCGATTCGTACGTATCGTCTTGTTAACCCACGTTCAGGGCAGTATCCTCAGGCTGACCGCAATGTGGTTAACGCGCGATCAAGGGAGTACTGGCATGATCAGACCAGTCGCAACAGTTCACGTTGTCCCTGTGCTGCCCAAGTCCATCGAACGCCTCAGCGAATTGGCGTACAACTTGCGGTGGTCATGGGATCAGGCGACGATCAATCTCTTTCGCAGGCTCGACAGCGACCTGTGGGAGGAGACGTATCACAACCCGGTGCTGATGCTCGGCCGCATCGCGCAGGATCGGCTGAATCAGGTCGCATCCGATCCGGCGTTCATGAACGTGTACCACAAAGTCATCGACGACTTTGACGCGTATATGAACGACAAAGAAACGTGGTACGTCACCCACCGCGCCGACAGCAAGGCCAAGACCAGCCCGGTCATCGCGTACTTCTCGATGGAGTACGGCCTCTCGGAGTGTCTCCAGACTTATTCCGGCGGCTTGGGCATCCTCAGTGGAGACCACCTCAAGAGCGCAAGCGATCTCGGTCTTCCGCTGGTGGGAATCGGCCTGTTCTATCAAGAGGGGTATTTCCAGCAATATCTGAACGCCGACGGTTATCAGCAGGAGATCTACCCGATCAACGACGTTGCCAACGTGCCGATCACGCTCGTGCGTGACAGCAAGGGAGCGCCGCTCAAGATTGATGTCTCGCTGCCGGGCCGGTCGTTATACGCGCAGGTATGGAAGGTGCAGGTTGGCCGCGTGCCGCTTTTCCTGCTCGACAGCAACATCGCGGAGAATTCCCGCCCCGACGACCGCAACCTGACCGACCGGCTGTACGGCGGTGACCGTCGCCAGCGCATCCGGCAGGAGATTCTACTCGGAATCGGCGGGATCCGCGTATTGGAGGCGTTGGGAATGCGCCCCTCGGTGTGTCACATGAACGAGGGTCACAGTGCATTCCTCGCGCTGGAGCGCATCCGCATCCTGATGAAAGAGTCGGGGATCACCTTCGCGCAGGCGAAAGTCATCCTGCGCACAAGCACGCTGTTCACCACGCATACGCCTGTCCCCGCGGGGTTGGAGCGCTTCGGCTACGATTTGATCGACGAGCACTTCGGCGAGTACTGGGGGCAGCTCGGCCTCAACCGTGACCAGTTCCACGACCTCGGCCGCGAAGCCATCGACAACTACGACCTGTTTTCAATGGCCGTGCTGGCGCTCCGGCTGTCATCCGATGCCAACGGTGTCGCCGAGCTGCATGGTGACGTATCGCGCGGGATGTGGGCGTGGTTGTTCCCGAACGTCCCCGTCCAAGAAGTCCCGATCCGCTCGATCACCAATGGAATCCATGTTCAGACGTGGGTCAGCCGTGAGATGGCAGCGCTGTTCGACCGCTATCTTGACCCGTCGTGGCGCACTGATGAGCGTCGTGAGGAGGTATGGAGCGCCATCGACAGCATCCCGGACGCCGAACTGTGGCGCACCCACGAACGCCGTCGTGACCGGCTGGTCGGGTTTGTGCGCACGCGCCTCCGCTCACACCTGCTGCGCCGTGGCGCGCCCCAGCGTGAAGTTGAGGCCGCCGCCGAAGTCCTCAACCCAGACGCTTTGACCATCGGCTTTGCACGCCGCTTCGCCACCTACAAGCGCGCGACACTCGTCTTTCGGGACATCGACCGGCTGAAGGCGATCGTCAACAATCCTGAGCGCCCGGTGCAGTTCATCTTCGCCGGCAAGGCGCATCCGCATGATGAGGAAGGCAAGGCGTTCATCAAGCGAATCGTCAACTTGGCGCGCGATCCCGAACTTCGCCAGAGCATCGTGTTCCTTGAGAACTACGATATGCTGGTCGCCCGTTACCTCGTGCAAGGAGTCGACGTCTGGTTGAACAACCCACGCCGGCCCAAGGAAGCGAGCGGAACCAGCGGCATGAAGGTCGTTTACAACGGCGGGCTGAACTTCAGCTCGCTGGACGGCTGGTGGGCGGAGGCCTATTCGCCGGAGGTTGGTTGGGCTATCGGCGCTGGCGAGGAGTACAGCGAGCGCGCCGCCGAGACGCAGGACGCCATCGAATCCGAGGCACTGTACAACGTTTTGGAGCAGGACATCATCCCGCTGTTCTACGATCACAGCCGGGACAGTCTGCCGCGCGGGTGGATCCGCAAGGTGAAGTCGAGCATCAAAACACTGGCGCCGTTCTTCAACACGCGCCGAATGGTTATGGAATATGCGCAGCGGTACTACCTGCCCGAGTTCGACCGCGCCTATCAGCTAATCCACCCTGACTTGAAGCGTGGTTTGGCGTTTGCCGCATGGCGCGCGAGCCTCGATCAGGCATGGCGCGGCGTGCGCGTGCTGCGCGTCGACGTGCCGGGCGATACGATGCACGTCGGTGACAAGGTCGAGATCAAAGCGGTGATTTCGCTCGGCCAACTAGAGCCGGGTGATGTGTCCGTCCAGCTCTACTCCGGCCCGCTGACGACCGACGGGGACATCGACGAAGGCGAAGCCATCGAGATGGAGCATACGTCTAGTAAGGGCGGCGAGCATACCTACGTGACGACACTGGGCTACGGGTTTAGCGGCGATCGTGGCATCTCCGTGCGCGTGATCCCCAAGAACGACACGCTGTCGACGCCGTTTCTGCCGGGGCTGATCACGTGGGCTTAGGCAGGGCGCCGCGCTGACTCAACGGGCCGCGTGACGTACGCGGCCCGTTTTGTTGGCGTTATGTGCGGCCGGTGCTTATCGGCCGACCACATCGAACCCGGTATACGGCCCGCATTCAGCCGGGATGACGAGCGCCGTGCCGGGGATCACCATCCGCGTGTTGGTGATGTTGTTCGCGGCGAGGATGCAGTAGTGATCCTTGTTGAGGCGCGCTCCGATGCCGTCGACTGTCTCCTGCGGCTGAACGACCACGACTTCGCCGGAGAACTCGGCGCCTTCCGCCCGTGATTCAAGCTGGTGCAGCTCGGCAGGGTTCGGAAATCCATTGTACGGCGTCGCGCCTTCCGGGATAAACAGCGACGTGCCCGGCGCGACGTTCGGCGCATAGCCGAGGTTGTTGACGACTCGCAGGGTGACAATCGAAATGTTGAACCGCTGCGCGATGTCCATCAACGTGTCGTTGGCGGTGGTCACGTAGGTTTGGCCCGGAACGTTCGCCATTTCGGGCGCGTTCGCCAGCGTCATCGCCGGGAACATGCCGTATTCCGGCGCGTTCACGGGGAGCATAATGACCGTGCCTGCTTCGAGTCGGCGGCCATCGGGGATGCCGTTGACCTGTTTGAGCGCCTGCACAGAGATGTTGAAGACCTGCCCGATCTCGTCCAGCGTATCCTGAGGACGCACAACGTACGTGCCGTCGGCGCCCGTACGGCCGGGTGCGTTCGGCCGCGGGTTGATCACCGGGGCAGCGCCGTCGTACGCCGGACAGGCCGCGCTGATGACGAGCTGGTCGCCGGGCTGCAAGATCGCGCCGACCGGTAGGTTGTTCGTCTCCCGGATGCACGCCACACGCACATCGAAGAAGGCGCCGATGCGGTCAAGATTGTCTCGTTCCACAACCGTATACGTAACGTCTGATTCAAGGATTTGTGCCGGCGCGTCGGCCTCTTGAGCCGCCACAGGCACGGCCACCAGCACGACGAGCAAGAGTAGGATAGCCCGCTTCCAGTTCATGTTCGCGCGTCTCCTGAGTAAGAACCGCTGTGAGTGTAGCATACCACATCGCGTGAGTCGCGAAACGCAAAGATGCGGACACCCGTCATACCCGGTACCTGACGATCATCTGACGCGCCGCCCGAATTCTCCGCATCATGCTAGAATAGCCACGGGGATACTGTTAAGGAAGATGCCGGATGCGCCCAGTTCAAATTTTAGTGTTAGCCTCAGCTTTCTGCGCCTTGTTGGTTGGCGCTGGAACGTCGGCGCAGCCGATACCGCTAGCCGTGCCCGCAGCCCCCGGCACGCTCGCTCCGATCTGGGTCGCCGAACTCGCGCCGGGAACCGATCCGGATCAAGCCGCCGCGCAGGTCGGCTTGGTGAATCGCGGCGCGATCCCCGGCAGCACGAACCGCTATGTGTTCGGGCCAGCGGGCGAACTCGACGCCGGAGCGCCTTCGCCTCAAGTGATGTACACGCAGGACTCGCGTCAATCCGGCGTCGTATTCTTGCAGCAGCAAATGGCGCTCGGTCGGTATCCGCGCTTTACCGATCCGCTTTACGGCAGTCAGTGGCATCTGAAGAACACCGGTCAGGGCGGCGGGACGGCAGGCATCGACGCGAACGTCGAACCAGCGTGGGCTGATGGCTATACGGGAACAGGTGTCGTCGTGGCAAGCGTCGATGACGGCGTATGGCATACCAACCCCGATCTCACTCCGAACTACAGCGCTCCCCTGAGCTACGATTTTCTGGGGAGTGATCCGAATCCCGAAGGCGGCCGGCACGGCACATCCGTCGCTGGCGTGATGGCGGCCGCCGACGACGGGGTGAACTGCGGCGTTGGCGCGGCGTATAACGCCACGCTGTCAGGACTGCGGATGCTTGGCGGCCTCACAACCGACGCGATCGAGGCGCAAGCCCTCGGGTTCATGCCGCAGGACATCGACATCTACAACAGCAGTTGGGGGCCGTACGACAACGGCGTGACTCTCGAAGGCCCCGGCCCGCTGGCGCTCGCGGCGATTGAGGCCGGCATCACGTCGGGGCGCGGCGGCCTCGGCTCGATTTACGTTTGGGCAGCCGGCAATGGTAAGGCGAATCTCGACAACGTCAACGCCGACGGTTACGCTAACCTGCGCTATACCATCGCCGTCGCGGCCATCACCAACGGCGGCGTGAGTTCGTGGTACAGCGAGCACGGGTCTCCGATCCTCATCAGCGCGCCCAGTAACGGCGGGTCGCTGGGAATCACGACGACGGCGGGCAGTCCCAGCGGCTGTACCAGCAGTTTTGGCGGGACAAGCTCGGCGGCGCCGCTGGCGGCGGGCGTCATCGCCCTGATGCTTGAGGCCAATCCGAACCTGACTTGGCGTGACGTACAGTACATCCTCGTTCACTCCGCCGCGCCGGTTGACGTCTCTCATTCCAATTGGCAGACGAACGGCGCGGGCCATGCGTACAACCACTATTACGGTTTCGGGCGTATCGACGCGGGGGCAGCGGTAGCACTCGCGGAAACGTGGGCCGGAGTCGCGTCGGAAACCAGCTATGACAGCGGTACGATCACGGCGGCCAACGCCATTCAGGACGGCCCCAGCGGCGCGTGGACGACGGTCGACTTCAACGTCACGGACACGATCAACGTCGAGAGCGTCGACGTGTGGGTGACGGCTCAACATGCCAGCCGTGGTCAGCTCGTCTTTGAACTGGTTTCCCCCTCAGGCATGGTCAGCCAGCTGATGCCCGGCCGGCCCGACAACGGCGACGACTACACCAATTGGCGATTCAACACGGTCGCGCATTGGGATGAGTTCTCGTACGGGACGTGGACTCTGCGCGTGCGTGATGCCGTCGCGGGCACGACCGGTACGCTGAACGACGTTCGGATGCGCATCTACGGCACACACAGCGACAATATCGTCATCGTGAACGAGCCATCAGACGTCACCATCCTTTACGATGAACCGGCTGAACTGTCGGTCGTGGCGGCCGGTCAGAGTCTGTCATACCAGTGGTACAACGGCATATCCGGCGATACATCCAGCCCGATCGCTGGCGCGCAGTCCGCAGTGCTCAACACCGGGCCGCTGACCACCGGCGCGTCATACTGGGTGCGGATCGAGAACGGCGTCACGTCGGTTGACAGCGCGGCGGCGTCGGTCACCGTCACCAACAGCCTTCAGGTGCTGCGCGATCCCGCGTTTGACCTCGGCCTCGGCGCATGGGAGTTCGTCAGCGAGAGCAAGTTAAAGTGTTACGGGACGTACATTTCGGCGCCGTGCAGTATGCGCTTGAAGAACAACTCCGCTGCGGACAAGGGCGTAGCGCGCCAAACCCTTGACGCGGGGACATACGAGTTCTCGCTGCGCAGCACGGACGGATTCCGCGTGCGGTTCTTTGCATTCGCCGATCCCGCCATCAACGCCGTCGTACAGCTCAAGATCAAGCACGCCGACCCGCTGGCGACCACGATCAAGCTCGTGATCCCGATCCCGGCGGACGGCGGATGGTATCTGATGGAAAGCCAAGCATGGCTCTATCGCAATGATGTCACGAAGGTCATTTTCAAGGTCAAAGACAAATCGGCGTCGATCGGCGCGAAGCTGTGGATTGACGACGCCGCGCTGTTCCACGAGCGAGGAGTGATCCGGCGAGCCGACAGCCAAGAGCTGCTCCCGCCGCCGGCCGAGCCAAGTGGATTCCGCGGCCCCGGCTAGGCTTCTTGCAAGTCGCGGGCATGTGCCACGGTCGATAGCGACAGTCCCTGCCGGCTGAGGATGATGAACCCGTGGAGCGTCGGCGGCAGCCAGATGATGACATGGGCGAGCAGCGCATACGCGACTGCGTCGGCTTGCGGCACACCGAACGCGATCAACACGGTAGAAGCGAAGTATTCGAACACGCCGACGCCGCCGGGCGATGAAGGGATGATCTGGCCGAGGTTGACCGCGCCGACGACGATCAGCATGAGCATATAGTTGACCGGCACGACGTTGAACGCGACCGCGACCGCCGTGTACGCCAGCGCTTCGATCATCCACGTCAGATAGGACGTGCCGACCGCGCCAAACAAGTCACGCGGCCGGCTGAGGCCGACGGCGCCGTTGATAATGTCGTCGGTCAGCTGCAAGATGCGCGCGCCAATCCGATCAGGTAGGCGCTTGGCGACCCAACCCGCCACGCGGCGAAACAGGCTTGGCCGGAGCGCGAGAAAAAAGAACATCAGCACCGCGGCCAAGAACCACACTCCGGTCACAGCGGCTCCGTTGCGCAAAACATCACTTTCGAGGTTGAGCGCGATCAGCCCCACGAGGACGAACGTCACCATCACGATACCATCGAAGGCGCGCTCGACCAGAATACTCACGCCGCTTTGGGCAATCGGGACTTTGTGCGACCGTTGAAGCAGCACGCACCGCAGCACTTCACCTGCGCGGAAGGGGTAGATGTTGTTGCCCATGTAGCCGATATTGACCAGCTCGTACAGACGCGTGAAGGGCACCGGTTGAACGCCGTCGATCAGGTACTTCCAGCGGCGTGTGACGACGAGACGAACGGCGAATGAAATGGCAAATCCGACCACCAGCCAGCCAAACTGGGCTTGGCGAATCGCGTCCCACGCGTCTTCCGGCCGCAGACCTCGAAACGCCAGCACCAAGAACACCGCGCTGACGCCTAAGCTCAGCGCAAACATGAGCATCCGTTTGCGGTTCATGCCAACCTTTCAGATCGCCCGCAGGCGTGTGAGGACGCGTTCCAGCTCGTCGGGCAGCGCCGCCACAAACTCGAGTCGGTGTCCGTCGTCGGGATGGTCGAATGCGAGTCGGGCAGCGTGTAGAAACGTGCGCCCCAATTTTAGCCGCGGCTTGCGAAAACCATAGGTCGTATCGCCGACAACCGGACAGCCCATGTGCGCGAAGTGCACACGGATCTGATGCGTGCGGCCGGTCTCGATGCGAACATCCACGAGCGCATACCCCTCCGTGAACGTCTCGATCACGCGGTAATGCGTAATCGCGGGCCGGCCGCTGTGGCTCACCGCCATACGTGTGCGATGTTCAGGGTCGCGCGCAATGGGCAGCATGATGGCGCCGGCGTCCGGTTTGGGCGCAGACTCCAGCAGCGCGATATAGTGCTTCGAGACCGTATGCGCGGCAAACTGCTTGATGAGCGCGTTCAACGCCATCTCCGTGCGTGCCACGACCATCACGCCGGACGTCATCTTGTCAAGCCGGTGTACGATGCCATGCCGGCGCTGTCCCTTCACCATCGCCAGTTCGGGATAGCGTGCCAGCAGGCCGTTTGCCAGCGTCCCCCGGTCGACGCCCGCGCCGGGGTGCACGATCATCCCTGCCGGCTTGTTAATCACGGCGAACGACGGTTCTTCGTACAGCACGTCAAGCGGGAGCGCATCGGGGATGAGTTCACTCGGCGGCGGTGGCGGGATGACTATACGAATTCGTTCGCCGCGTCCCTTGAGCTTGGCGGCCGGCTTCGCAATCCGTCCGTCCACGGTCACGCTTCCGTCACGGATAAGCGTCTGAATCTGCGCGCGCGTCAGCCGGGTGATCCGTTCCGACAACCAGCGGTCAAGCCGGTCTGCCGGCTCGCTGGCGACGAGGTCGATGGTCTCGCCGCCGTCGCTCACTCGGACTCCCGCACGGTCAGCGTGAACGTCCCGCCGACAGCCGGACTGATCGCTTCAACCTCGATAATGAGCGCGAGATCGGACGGGATTGCTAGGCCGAGGAATCCCGCCCCCGGCTCACCCGGACTGAGCGCATAACTCTCGTCAAGCGGCCGACTGTCCCCCGGCAGCAGCAAACGAACGGCTAGGCCGCGCGCTAACGCGCCGTCACCCAGCACGACGATGTCGAGCTTTTGACCGGCGCGTGCGATAAGCTGATATTGGATACGGCCACCCGGCGAGACCTCGCCGGTGACAGGCTGGCCGATTTCGATCTCGCCGCCTGACGCGACACCTCCAGCCGCCGCATCAGCGGGTATCGGCCGATTGCCGGCAAGATAGCTGATCGCCGCCTCAAGCAGCACATCGCGGCTGCTCAGCACACTCTCCTCAGTCACCGGGACGCGCACGGTCGGGCGCACGCCGATCCCTTCGATGTTGATATTACCCTCGGCGTCTACCGCGCGGCTGTGGGTGTAATTGAACGTGGCCCCATCAGGCATCGAGATGGGAACGACGCTGCCACCTAGCCCCGCCGTAGGATAGTGGCCGACAATGGCGGCGCGTCCCTCAAGCGACATAGCCCACGCGAACGACTCGCATGCGCTGGCGCAGTCCGGTGAGATCAGTACGGCGACCGGCCCATCGTAACGGCGATCCTCTGGCGGCAGTATGAACCGATCCTCAAGCAGCGGATTGATGGCGAAATCCTGCCGGCTTTCGCTGTACTCGGCCGTGTTTCCGATGACAATTGACTCGTCGAAGAAATACGCCGGAAGCTGATCGCCCAAAAAGCCGGATCCGCCGCCGTTACGCCGGATGTCGATGATGAGTCCCGGCAGTTCGCTGTACCGTGCCTGCGAGAGAGCGCGTTCCCACAACGCCACCGTGAGCGGCAGATCATCACTGAAACTATAGATGCTGATGATGCCGTAGCCGGTCGACGGATCGACCCGAAACTCAACCGGCAGCTCCGTTCCGGACAGGGGGCCGTTCAGGGCGGCGGCAAGAAAGCTGTCACTGTCGAGCATCGTGGTGAGCGACGTCGTCAGTTCGGTACCGTCCGCGTGC
>JAANMT010000032.1_pt1 | contig 116545 bp, 80 predicted proteins | sample 7279711 | NCBI WGS metagenome assembly JAANMT01 (sample SAMN14094538, study PRJNA606508) | bioreactor metagenome | isolation source: A lab-scale SPAN reactor treating ammonium-rich wastewater day 1 | place: Ireland: Galway | collected 2017-01-16
GCCGACGCCGCGCGGGAAGCGGGTCTGGTGTTGTAGGAACTGTTCTCTCTTACCTTGAAATCAATCAGGCGCAGCCGTGGCGAAAACCGGACAACGTGATCGATCGGAACGATCCGCCCGCGAGGGTTACATTGACAAAGTCGTGAAAATCAAGCGCTGCGCCGCGGTGGTCAAGGGCGGCCGGCGGTTTAGCTTTGCCGCCATGGTCGTCGTGGGCGACGGGCAAGGGCGCGTCGGATGGGGCTACGGCAAGGCCAACGAGGTCCCCCCCAGCGTCGAGAAGGCCCAGAAACAAGCCACGCGCAACCTGGTTGGCGTACCCATCGAAAACGGCACCATTCCCCACCGCGTGAAAGGCACGTACGGCGCGGCCCAGGTCGTGCTGCTTCCCGCCGCACCCGGTACGGGCGTGATCGCGGGCGCTTCGGTGCGGGCGGTTTGCGAAGCGGCGGGCATTACCGATATTCTCACCAAGAGTTTTGGTTCGACGAATCCGGTTACGCTCGTCAAGGCAACCATCGCCGCCATGCAAAACCTGCGAACCCAACAAGACGTAGAGCGATTGCGAGGAGTTAGCCTGTCATGAACCTGCAAGATGTCCATCGTGGAGTTACCAAACACCGCCGGCGCAAGCGCGTGGGGCGCGGCATCGGCTCCGGTAACGGCAAAACGGCCGGTCGCGGGTACAAGGGCGCTCGGTCGCGGTCAGGCTACTCGCGGAAGTCCACGTTCCAAGGCGGCGCCATGCCCTTGGTTCGCCGAGTTCCCAAGCGCGGTTTCCACAATAAATTCGCCTTGACGGTTGCCGCGGTAAATGTGGAGGATCTTGAGAACCTCTTCGAGGCAAACGCCGAGGTTTCCCCCGAAACGCTACGCGCGGCGGGGCTGGTCAAGTATCGCTACGACGAGTTGAAGATCCTCGGCGAGGGTGAACTGACCAAGAAGCTTAAGGTTAGCGCGCATCGGTTCAGCAAGTCGGCCGAAGAGAAGATTCGCGGCGCCGGCGGTGAAGTTGTCGTCCTTCCTGGCCGCGTGTCCGTCGAGGAAAAGAAAGAACAAATCCGGAGCCAAGGCGAGCAGTCGGCGAAGAAGCCGAAGAAACAGTAGCGGAACCCCTGGTTATCGCGCGCCCGATAGCCCGGTTTGTCCGCCAGTGCGGGATGGATTCCGCCACCCGCCCTTTGCCCCAACACTAATCCCAGACGGATCGAGTCGCCATGTGGGAAAAAATTCGCGTCGTTTTCACCATTCCCGAACTGCGGAAGAAGATCTTCTTGACGCTCTTCTTCCTGGCGATTTACCGGGTGGGTTGGGCGATCCCGCTGCCCATGTTCAACCAGGAGTCCATGAACCGGGGCGACGGTGGGTTTGGCGACATGCTGAGCCAGGTCTCGGTTTTCGCCGCCAGCGATCTCAGCCAGGCGACGATCTTCGGGCTGGGAATCATGCCGTACATTTCGGCGTCCATTATCTTCCAGCTTTTGGGCAGCGTCTGGAAGCCGGTCGAGGAGCTTCGCAAGGAAGGTGAAACCGGCCGTAAGAAAATCAATGAGTACACGCGCTACTTGACCGTTTTTCTTTGCGTGGTGCAGAGTTGGGCGTTCATGTGGCTGTCTCTTATGGCGGTCCCTTCCGACGCCACGACGCCGCCCTCGGTGAATCCCGAGTTCCTCAGTTCGGCCACGAACAATTTACACTTTGGCTGGCAGTTGACCGCAGTCGCGATTATGACCTGCGGTACGATCTTTCTTATGTGGCTGGGCGAGCAGATCGACGAGTACGGCATCGGCAACGGCATTAGTCTTTTGATCATGGCGGGAATTCTCGCTCGGATGCCGTCCGCGCTCTTGGAATTGATTCGCAACGCGAAGCCCGAGTTGGTTGGACTTGCCAAGGGTGTGATCGGCGTCGAGACCATCATTATTCTGGCGTTCCTGTTTGTCGCCGTGATTTTCGGCGTGGTGTTTATCACGCTGGGACAGCGGCGCATACCCACGCAAAGCGCCAAGCACGTCCGCGGCCGGCGCGTGTACGGCGGCGCTCGCCAGTATTTGCCGTTGCGAATTAACCAGGCCGGCGTGATGCCAATCATTTTCGCCAGCAGTTTGTTGATGCTGCCACCCATGCTATTCCAAGGGCTGAGCATGGTTTCGGCGGCGCCGGGTTGGCGTAACTCGGTGTACTGGATCAGCGGGTTGTTTTCGCCGGCCTCGTTCTTCTATAACGTGTTGTACGTGGTTTTGATCTACTTTTTCTGTTACTTCTGGACCGCCATTACCTTCAACCCGAAGGAAATGGCCGACAACCTGAAGGACTACGGAACCTTCATTCCGGGTTATCGCCCCGGAAAACGCACCGCCGACTACTTGGAGAAAGTCATGGTGCGCATTACCTACGTGGGGGCGGGATTTCTAGCCTTGGTGGCGATCGTGCCGACGATCATTTCAAGCAACTTGGGCGTCAGCTTTTCCGTGGCCAGCTTTTACGGTGGAACCGGGCTGCTCATCGCCGTGAGCGTCGCTTTTGATCTCGTGCAAAAGATCGACAGCCATTTGGTCATGCGAAACTATCGCGGCTTATTGGAAACCTGACGGCGCCATGCGCCACGCACGTGGCGGCGATCGCGCGTCGGGTGGACCACCGCCAGGTCCACGTGACGGGGGAGGCGAAAATGCTCGTTGTGTTCATTGGGCCTCCCGGTTCGGGAAAAGGGACGCAAGCGGAGCGACTCGCGGCAAAGTTGCAACTGCCCCACCTCTCTACCGGCGCGATGCTGCGCGAAGCCGCGGATGCCGGATCAGAACCGGGACGGCGGGCCATGCAGTTTATGGAGCATGGTCATCTTGCCCCAGACGAGTTGGTGATCGCCGTCATTGGGGAGCGAATCGCGCAACCGGACTGTGCTCGCGGTTGTCTTTTCGATGGCTTCCCCCGAACCATTGAGCAAGCTCGCGCACTGGACCAACTTCTTTTGGAAGGCGGTCGGACCTTGGATCACGTGCTTGAGTTGGATGTCGCGGAAGCGGAGTTAGTGCAGCGTCTGCTCCGCCGCGCCAAGACCAGCGACCCACCCAGAACCGACGACACGCCGGAGGTCATTCCGGAACGCATCGAGGTTTATCGGCGGCAAACAACGCCCGTTCTGGAGTATTACCGCGAACGAGGTCTGTTGCGCACGGTCGATGGCCAAGGCGCGCCCGAAGAAGTATTTGTGCGTGTTTGCGACACGGTCGGTTACCGCGGGACTTAGCAAGCACTTTCGCGCCAATTACCGAGCGACATGATTACCCTCCGTTCCCAGCGCGAAATCAATTTAATGCGGCAGGCGGGGTTGGTCGTCTGGGAGGCGCATCAGTTGGCCGCGTCCCTGGTGCGTCCTGGCGCCGTGACCGGGGACATTGACGCGGCGGTGGAGCAGTTCTTTCAGACACGGGGGGCCTTGCCGCTTTTCAAGGGCGTTCCTGGCCCGACGCCGTTCCCCACAGTTACATGCATGTCGGTCAACGAGGAAGTTGTTCACGGCATTCCCGGCCGGCGCACGCTCCGCGAGGGCGACATCGTGAGCATCGATACCGGCTGCAAGGTGAACGGTTGGTGCGGCGACTCGGCGTACACTCACGGAGTCGGCGCTATCGCGCCGGAGGTTCAGCGGCTTCTGGAAGTCACCGAGGAATCTTTGAATCTGGCGATTCGGCTCATCGGTGAAAAGCAGCGCTGGAGCCAGGTAGCTCGCGAGGTGGAAGCCTATGTGCTCGACCACGGATTCTCGGTCGTCGAGAGCATGGTCGGTCACGGCATTGGAAGGTCGCTGCACGAAGAGCCGCAAGTGCCGAACTTCGTCAACGAGTCATTTCTTCGTGACGGCGATTTCGATCTTCGACCGGGGCTGGTGATTGCCATTGAACCGATGGTTAACTTGGGCCGCAAAGAGGTCAAGGTCCATCGGGACCAGTGGACGCAGGTCACCGCCGACGGCAAGCCCAGCGCCCACTTCGAGCACACCGTGGCGATCTCCAAGGACGGCCCGCTTCGTCTCACCGCCGCGCCGGGCGAAGAGAAGTTAGCGGGATAGTCCGCTTCGCTCCGTGGTCCGCCCGGCGGCGAGTCCAGGGCGCTGGCGCCGCTCCAGCACACGCCGCAGGCGGCGAGATTGCCGCGCCGGTTCCGCATCGCAACAATGGTAGATGCCTCAGAGCTTGTGAATCTTTCGCAAAGAAGGCCTCGGCTGCCTGGCGGGACTTTCCTTCTGCCTGCAATCTCCGTGGTTTTTTCTAGGAAGGTCCCGCCCGGCAGGCGAGACCTACCAAACATTCACGACCTCTCAGGCGTTGGTTGTTGTGTTCTCTTTGCATTGGGTTAATCCGGCTCGGCATGGCGCTTCTTCGTCTCGATAACTTGCCGCCGCGCACCACGCGCGGAACGATTGTGCGGCTATTGACCGTGGTTGCCGAATTGGAAAAGGAGCAGGTTGGCGCCATTGAATTACGGGGCCGGTCGGCCTTAGTCGAAGTGCCGGCGAAGCGTCTGACGCGGGTGGTGGCCGCCTTGGACGGCGTCTTGCTCGACAACCGCCATATTCGGGCTGCCGCCGAAGGCGTCAGTCCGGGAGCGCCCGAACGCGACCACTTCGCCCGGATGATTCGCCTATTGGAGATGGAAGCCGACGAGGAGGCGCGGCAGTCTCTGGAGCGCGTGCGCCGCCTGGCGCCGGAAGAAGCCGAGAAAGCCGGAAATTCGCTGGTCGATCTGGTGTTGCGCGACGAGCACGCAGGGCTTGGAGGCCGGGTGTTAATGGTGCTTGGCAAGAAAGGAGACCAACCGCTGCCGTGGACGCGCCTGGGCATTGGTTCACCGGTCCTCTTGTCGGAAAAACACGCCAGCGGCGCTGGCTGGCGAGGCGTGGTCAGTGAACGGGGCGACAAGATCGTGGAAGTAGCCCTCGACCAGTCGCCCGATATCGACGAAGAGCGGCCGGTGTTTCGAGTTGACCTGTCCAACGACGAAGTCGCCCGGCGCAGGCAACGTCAAGCCATGGAGCGCGCGCAGGCCGCATCGGGAGATCGTCTGGCCCAACTTCGCGAAATCCTGCTCGGCAACAAACCGCCGGAGTTCGCGCCGCCAGAGAAAATCGCTTATGAGCCGCTTGCCCCATCGCTGAATGCGTCGCAAATCGCCGCGGTGCGGCACGCGCTGGCCGCCCGCGACGTGGCGGTCATCCACGGTCCGCCCGGCACGGGCAAGACGACCACGGTAGTCGAGTTGATCCGGCAGGCTGTCCAGCGGGGCGAGAAGGTGCTCGCCTGCGCGCCCAGCAATCTTGGCGTCGATAATATCTTCGAGCGACTGCTTTCGAGCGGAGTGCGCGCGGTGCGCCTTGGGCATCCGGCGCGGGTGCTGCCTTCGTTGCGTCAGAACACGCTGGACTTGATGGTCGAAGCGCATCCGGACATTCGCCTTGCCCGGAAACTAGTGCGCGAGGCGTTCGCGCTACGCGATAAGGCCGACAAGTACACGCGTGCCAAGCCTGCCCCCGGCGCCCGGCGCGAGATGCGGGCGGAAGCCCGCTTGTTGCTGGACGACGCGCGGCGCGTGGAGGCGCAGGTGGTGGCGCAAGTGCTGGATTCCGCGGCGGTGTTATGCGCCACGACCACGGGCCTGGATAGCGAAGTGCTGGGCCAACGCACGTTCGACCTGGCGGTGGTGGACGAGGCCTGCCAGTCCACCGAGCCGGGTTGCTGGATTCCGCTCCTCCGTTCGCACCGCCTGGTGCTAGCCGGTGACCATTGCCAACTGCCGCCCACGGTGGTTTCGATTCCCGCACAAAAAGAAGGCTTCAACGTCAGTTTGCACGAACGGGTCGTCGCGATGTACGGCGGCGACGTTTCGCAACGTCTGGAAGTCCAATACCGCATGCACGAAGACATCATGCGGTTTTCCTCGCGGGAATTTTATGAAGATAGCCTACACGCCGATGAGTCGGTGCGCCGTCACGTGCTGGCCGATCTTCCCCAGGTCGCGCCCGCTGACCTGACGACCACGCCGGTTCACTTCTTCGACTCCGCCGGCGCCGGCTGGGACGAGGAATTGGAGCCCGATGGCGAAAGCCGCCGCAACCGCGGCGAGGCGGAGTTCGTGGTGGGGCGAATCGAGGAACTCATCGCCGCGGGCGTGGCGCCAACGGCCATTGCGGTCATCGCTCCCTATGCCGCCCAGGTGCGTCTCTTGCGCAGCTTGCTCCCGATCGAAGGATTGGAGATCGACAGCGTCGATGGTTTCCAAGGTCGCGAGAAGGAGGCCGTGATGATCTCGCTGGTCCGCTCCAACCAGCAAAACGAAATCGGTTTCCTGGCCGACGTGCGCCGCATGAATGTGGCGTTGACTCGCGCCCGGCGCAAACTCATGGTCGTCGGCGATAGCGCCACCGTTGGCAATCACGACTTTTACCGCCGACTGCTGGAATACTTCGAAACGATCGGAGCCTATCACACCATTTGGGAGTATGCGTAACACTTTCGTGTGGGGCGAAGGCGCCGTTCGCGCAAGATCACCCTACAGGTCTGACCCAAGAACCTTCGGGGCGTTATCAACACGGTAGCGCAGAGAAAAAAGCCGGCGGACGCTTGGAAAGCGACGTCGGCCGGCTGTTGTCCGCGGTAGAGCGTTACGCGATTTTTTCGTCGCGACTACTCGGTGTCCGTGTCATCCGGTACGGGTTGCGGAGCGCCGCCTTCGGGATTGGCAGGATCACCAGGCGCTGCGGGTTCCTCCGTCACGGCGGGAGGATTGGTATCGTCGGGGTCGTTCGCGCCAGCATCGGTCGGGGGCGTTTCCGTCGCGGGAGCAGGCTCCGTCGCGGGAGCAGGCTCCGTCGCGGGAGCGGGTTCCGTCGCGGGAGCGGGTTCCGTCGCGGGAGCGGGTTCCGTCGTGGCGTCTGGTTCCGTCACGGGTGGAAATTCATTCACCGGGGGTGTTACCGTTTCGGTATCGTCCGTGGCGCCGGCGTTTTCATCGCTCTCGGTGATTTCGACTTTCATTTCACCGGTGGCCGCCGGGCCGCTTCCGCCTTTACCACTTACTTGAATAACTTTTTCGCCCGGAGTCGCCGTTGCGTCCACGTGGACGGTGACTTCTACTTCATCCTGACCGGCCGCGATGGTGGCTTCGCTCGGCTCGATGGTGATGCCCGGGGGAGGCATAAAGGTCACGGTCACGTCTTCACTGAACTGGTCGCCACGGTCGATGCCGACCGAAACAACTTCCGAGGTCCCTTGCTCCACGTTCGTAGCGCCCGTGGGCACCGATAACGTAAAGGTGGCTTCGGGTTCCGCCGGTTCGCCTTCCGTGGTCGTGGTGGCGGCGCCAGGACCGCCAGGAGTGGTTTCTTCCGAGCAGCCCACCAGGCCGCTTGTCAAGAACGCGGCCATTAATCCCGTGGCCGCCCACTCCATCCATGATTTCTTCGTCATCGCTTTTCTCCCGTGATAAGAGTGTCAGCAAAGGGCAACTCGACGCGCCGCACGCCGAAACATTTGCCGACTTACAGCATTTTGAGGTACAAACTGCAATTGGCGTGCCGCGCATAACTTTCTGGCCGCCCGCTCTGCGACGCTAGATAGGCTTTTTGGCGCCGCACTTCACGGCGGCCCTCGACACCCATGCTCGAGGTTATGAATCTTTCCGTAGCGGCGGCGCTTCGACGATGTGACAAAACATTCACACCCTCGCAGGTCCGTGCACGGTTGCGGAACGCCAAGAGCGTCCAGTCTGTACCTGGGGCGCGCAAGGGAATAAACTCGCACCCGTCGTGGCAACCCGCAATTGGATGCTTAAGATTCTCAACTTCAACGCTTGATCGATGATGCTTCAACCTCGATTCCCCCGCGTCGTTTCCTCGTCTCGTTCCGAGTTATCTCGCAGGCAATGGCTCGAAGTGGCGGCCATGTCCAGCCTTGCCGTCACCAGCGGGCTGTTGGCGCCCGGCGCCACGGGACAAGAGGCTCGCGCTCGACCAGCGCTCAATCGCTTCCCGCGCATGATGCAGGATTACTTTGAAGCCCGCGTTCGCGATATCGAACGCGCTAATTTGCGTCGGATTGAAGCCCTACAAACGCGCGAGGACGCCGAAGCATACGTTCAAGAAGTTCGCAAGAAGATTCAACAGTCGTTCGGGCCTTTCCCCGAGAAAACGCCTTTGGCGCCGAAAGTCACGAAGGTCATCGAACGCGACGCGTATTCGATCGAAAACGTGATCTTCTTCAGCCGCCCCGAGTTCCCCGTAACTGCGAACTTGTACATTCCCAAAGGCCGCAAGTTTCCCCTGCCGGGCGTGGTGGGCACGTGCGGGCACAGCGTTAATGGCAAAGCGGCGGAACCATACCAGGCGTTCGCCCAAGGGCTCGCGCGGTTAGGTTACGTGGTGCTGATCTTCGATCCCCTGGGCCAAGGCGAGCGGATTCAATATCCCAACGACAAGCTGCACTCTCATGTTGGCGTCGGGGTGCATGAACATTTGCTGGCCGGGAACCAGCAATTTCTGGTGGGCGAGTTTCTGGGCGCGTGGCGAGCTTGGGATGGGATCCGCGCGCTGGATTACCTGCTCTCGCGCAAGGAAGTTGATCCTCGCCACGTCGGCGTCACGGGAAACTCGGGCGGCGGCACCATGACCACTTGGCTGTGCGGCGTCGAATCGCGCTGGACGATGGCCGCCCCCAGTTGCTTTGTGACCACGTTTCTCCGCAACCTGGAAAACGAACTTCCCGCCGATACGGAACAATGCCCGCCGCGGGCGCTGGCCTTGGGACTGGACCACGCCGATTTTCTGGCGGCCATGGCCCCCAAGCCGGTCATCGTCATGGCGCAGGAGAAAGACTACTTCGACGCTCGCGGCGCCGAAGAGGCGTATCGCCGACTGCGCAAGCTCTATGCGCTCTTGGGCGCCGAGGAGAACGTCGCGCTGCACGTCGGCGGAGACTACCACGGTTACTCGCAAGGAAATCGCGAGGCCATGTATGGCTTCTTCAACCGCGCAACCGGCGTATCCGACGCAACGACCGAGCCGGATTTGACCATCGAAAAGGATGAAACTCTGTGGTGCACGCCGCGCGGGCAGGTGGCGCCCATGAAACCGCAAACTGTCTATTCGTTCACCCACCAGGCCGCGGAACGCCTGGCGGAAAACCGCGGGCAAGTGACGGGAGAAAAGTTGCTGTCCGCGGTGCGCGAGACGCTCAAGCTGCCGCCCCGCACGGCGGCGCCGGAGTATCGCATCCTTCGCCCGTTGCCCTCGCGCGGGTATCCGCGCTCCCACGCCACGACTTATGCCTTGCAAACGGAACCAGAGGTCGAAGCGATTGTCTATCGCCTGGCCAAACAAGCTTTGTATTCCCGCCCGCCGCAAGGACAAGGCGGCGCCGTGCTGTATGTCTCGCATCACTCCGCCGACGCCGAACTGCGCGAGGAACCTCTGATTCAGGAGGTGCTGAAAGCGGCGCCAGACGTTGAATTCTATGCTTGTGACCTGCGCGGGATTGGCGAGTCGCGGCCCAACACCTGCGGGAACGATACCTTCCTGCAAGCCTATGGGTGCGATTACTTCTACGCGATTCACTCGCTCATGCTGGATCGTCCCTACGTGGGGCAACGCGTCCACGATCTGCTGTGCGTGCTTGATTGGCTGGCGCAGTATCGTCATGCTCCGGTGCATCTGGTGGCCAAGGGTTGGGGCGCCATTCCCGCCACGTTTGCCGCCCTGCTGTCGCCGCATGTGGGCCAAGTGACCATGAAGCACGCGCTCACGTCCTATCACGACGTGGCGCGGACCGAACGATACGCCTGGCCGCTGTCGTCGTTCCTGCCCAACGTACTGGCCAAGTTCGACCTGCCCGATTGTTACCGTGCGTTGGAAGCGAAGAAGATTCGGCAAGTCGATCCGTGGGGCGCCGCGGCCGACAAGAAATCGTAGTCGCTTTCAGGAAACCTGCTGCTCCAAGCGCGCTGCTAAATCCAACGCGTTTGTGGTGGCGTGGCCTTCGGCGGTGTTATCGAAGACGCACCAGGTTTGCGCCGCCCGTCGCGACCACTCCACCAGGCGCGCGGCGGTGGATGCGATCGCCTCGTCGGAGTAGGGAGAGTAATAGATCGTCGGCGACCCGTGCAGTCGGTAATAGATCGTCGAGAGTTCTCCGCCTGGGCGGCCGTCGGCAATTGCACGTGGCGGATCGGCAGCAACACGGCCTATCTTGTGGCGCTTTAACAACGCATCGGCGTCTTCGGTGAACCAGGTCTCGTGCCGCGGCTCGCACACGATCGCCCCGGTAAACCGTTCGCGGAACGCCGAGAAGAACGTGTCGGCCGTGTTCCCGTCCAGCGGCAGTTGAGGTGGAAGTTGCACCAGCACCACGCCCAACTTCTGACCCAAACCGGTCGCTTCTTTGAGAAACCGCTCAAGACTCGCGCCGCTCGCGCGCAGCCGTTGGTAATGCGTGATTTCGCGCGGCGCCTTGACCGCAAAGCGAAAGTGATCTGGGGTCGTCTCGGCCCAGCGCCGATAGGTGGCCGGTCGATGGGGCTTGTAGAAGGAAGAATTGATCTCGACCGCGGAGAGCCGCCCGGCATACCGCGCCAAGTGGCTCTGGCCCTCGGGGAACAGGTGTTGGTGCTCTTTACGCAGCGCCCAGCCGGCGACGCCGACGTAGATCGTTCCAGGGCGGGGCGGGGTCATGTAGCCTTGCCAGGGTCCGGAGGCTGTTCGCCTGCGGCTAGGGTGGCGCGTAGCGCGGAGTTGCGGTTGCTTTCAACAGGATCAAGCGGGCGGCGCTTAATTAGTATTTCCTTCGCCATTGCTACGAAGGTGCTGGCGAAGGTACATCGCCCGCTCAATATTGCGGTCGGCCCGATCCAGCGACGTGCCGCGAATCTTCTGCAGGTGAGCTGGCTGCGTATGGATAAAGAGCTTGTTGAGGACGGGAATCTCCAAGTCGTGAATCAGGCCCAAGTTGACCCCCATGCGCACGCTGGAGAGCAGGTCCATGGTTTCTTCGCTGCTAATGGTTTGCGCGCCGCACAACAACGCATAGGCTCGGCTCACGCGGTCGTGCAGGTCTTTTTGACTTTCTTTAATTAGAAACTGCCGCGCCTTGCGCTCGTACTCGATCAGCATGGGCACGACCTCGGCCACCTGCTCGATCAGGTCCACTTCGCTACGCCCCAAGGTGATTTGATTGCTGATTTGATAAAAGTGCCCCGAGGCCTGCGAGCCTTCGCCGTACAGCCCGCGGACCGCAAGACTGATCTTCTGGAGCGCGCGGAACACCTTCTCCAGTTGCCGCGTCAGAACGAGCGCCGGTAAATGCAGCATGACGCTCACCCGGAGGCCGGTGCCGACGTTGGTGGGGCAGGCGGTCAAATATCCGAGCCGATCGTCAAAAGCGTAGGTCAAACGGCTTTCGATGAAGTCGTCGATGCGGTTGATCCGCTCCCAAGCGTTTTGCAGGTCCAAGCCGCTGTGCATCACCTGAAGGCGCAGGTGATCTTCTTCGTTGACCATGACGCTGAACGTCTCGGATTCGTTAATGGCCACGCAGGAGGCGCCTTCGGCCTCGGACAATTCGCGGCTGATGAGTTGTCGTTCCACGAGAAACTGTCGATCGACGCGCTCCAGCTTGTTGACGTCGATGACCAGGTACTTATCGACGCCCACGTCCTTGAGGCCCCCGTCTTTGAAGACCCGATTTTGAACGCTCTTGACGATGGCTTGCCGGTCGTTGGGCGTGCAGCGGCGGATGAACGGGAAATCCGCCAGGTTGCGCGCCAAGCGAATGCGGCTGCTCATGACGATGTCGGCTTCGGGACCCGAGCCACGCAGCCATTCGCCACAGCGTTCGGTTAGATCTTCAAATTTCACAATCGCACCCCAACGGTTGGCCGGTGTCGGTCCCGCGCTCCGCCAGCGACCAGTTGCTTACGAAGCGGGCTCGATCACCCAGACGCCTTTATTCTACGATTCCGTCTCGATCTTGCGAATCTGGTCCCGCAATTCCGAGGCCCGTTCATAGGCCTCTTTTTCGATCGCCTCCTGCATCTCGCGCCGCAACCGCAACAATTCACTTTGCCGGCGCGAGGCGTTCCGCTTGGGACGTTTGCCTTTATGTTCCAGGGCGCCGTGGATGTTGAGCAACAACGGCTCCAACTCATCGCCAAAGGCTTGATAATCATGGGGACAGCCCAGGCGGCCGACCTGACGAAACTCCTGAAAACTGATGCCGCAGACGGGGCAAGTTTGGGCGTCGAGCTTCGCCAACTTCTCGGCGGTCTTGCCAATCTTGAATTGCTGGGCGAGCGCTCCCAGCAACGAGGCCGTCGGTTCGACCGGCTCCTCCGGCTGGTTAATGTATTCGCGGAAACATACTTCGCACAGGTGAACTTCCTGCACCTGCCGCTCTTCCTCGGGACCGGTGATTTCTGTGATATGAAAGGTGGCGGGTTTCTCGCAGTTTTGGCACTTCATGACAACCATCCGTTGTGGAGCGACCACCCCCAGTCGCGACATGGTTCTGGCGCGCACGTATTCCAAGACATGTTCCGATGCAGCCGGCCTGCGTCAGCCGTAGAGAAACAAATCGTTTGACAGCAAAGGGTTATGCGCGTGTAGGAATTTTAGCAGTCACCGGGGTAGTGTCAAGTTGAGCAGAATGGCGGGCCAACGGTCGTTGTGAGTCCCCGGTAACGGTGATAAATTCCAGTACAGATTTTGGATTGCGGATTGCAGAGGGAAAGATGTGTACCGCACCCAATCCGCAATCGCCAATCCGCAATCCGCAATTTTCGATGCACTACCCCCCGCTCGACACCTTCGCCCAGCTTGCCGCCGACCATCACCTGGTGCCGGTTTATCGCCGGTTGGTTAGCGATGCTTTAACCCCGGTTTCCGCGTTTCACAGGATCGACTCCGGCGGTAGCGCGTGCTTGTTCGAAAGCGTGATCGGGGGCGAGAAGGTCGGACGGTACAGCTTTCTAACCAGCGAACCGTTTCTGGAAATTAGCGCCTCGGGCAACGAGGTGGTGGTCTCGGCGGCGGGGAAGACGACGCGACTCCAGCGGGAAGACCCCTTGGAAGAGGTTCGCGCTCGCTTACAGGGCGTCAAAGCGGCGCATCCGCCAGGACTGCCGCCGTTTATCGGGGGCGCCATCGGGTACGCGGGCTACGATGTCGTGCGCTACGTGGAGCGGCTGCCCAACGCTCCTCCCGATGACCGCGGGCTGCCCGACATGTCGTTTGCGTTTTACGATCGGATGGTCGTGTTCGACAACGTGAGCAAGACCATGTACGTGGTGGTCATGGCTCACATAGAGCCGGGGGCCGACGTAGGGGAAGTTTACCAACGGACCGTCGCCCGAGTGGACGCCCTGGTGGATCAGCTTGCCGCCCCCGGCGACGCGCTGCCGCCCACCGATATCGCCACGACCGGCGACCCGGTCCTGCCGTTTCGCTCCAACTTTGCGCGGCAAGACTTCCAAGACGCGGTGCGACGGTGCGTGGAATATATCCGCGCGGGCGACATCTTTCAGGTCGTCATTAGCCAGCGGTTGGAACTGGAGACGCATTGCGACCCCTTTGAGATTTACCGGACGCTGCGCGTGGTGAATCCCAGCCCCTTTATGTTCTTCCTGCGGACGCCGCATACCACGCTCGTGGGCAGTTCCCCCGAGGTCATGTGCCGCGTCATGGACGGCGTGATGACGGTCCGCCCCCTGGCCGGCACCCGCCGCCGCGGCGCCACCGACGCGGAAGACCGCGCCTTGGCCGAGGAGCTTTTGGCCGATCCCAAGGAACGGGCGGAGCACGTCATGCTGGTCGATCTCGGGCGCAACGACGTGGGCCGCGTCGCGCAGTTCGGCAGCGTGAAGTTAACCGATGTGATGACGATTGAGCGTTACAGCCACGTGATGCACATTTCCTCGAACGTGGAGGGCCGCTTGCGCCCCGGCCTGGACGCCTTCGACGCGCTGCGCGCCAGCCTGCCCGCCGGCACCGTCTCGGGCGCGCCCAAGGTGCGGGCGATGGAGATCATTGACGAGATGGAGCCGACGCGCCGCGGCCCGTATGCGGGCGCCGTGGGTTACATCGACTACGGGGGGAATATGGATACCTGCATCGCCCTGCGAACCATCGTCATTCAAGGCGACAAGGCCTACGTCCAAGCCGGCGCCGGCATCGTGGCCGACAGCGACCCCGAAAGCGAATACCAGGAAACCCTCAACAAGGCGCGCGGCCTCTTAAAAGCCATCGAAATCACCGAACGCCGGAACTCAACACGGTAAGCCTGTCGCTGGCCACATACGTGGGGCGAGATTCCAGGCCACAGGGCAAGCCTCCACAGTAGCGCCAAACTTTGAGGCAATAGTCCACGCTCCAGACCCCGTAAAGGGACGAAAACCTCAAAGATTCGAACTCCTGTGGAAGCCTGCCCCACCGGAGAATGGCCGAGGGTTAAATTTGCATGACCATGCCCTGCCGAGCCGCGTCGATGCCTTCTTGCGCGGCGGCGGCTTGCCATTGGGCGTCGGTCCACCCGTAGCCGGGGTTGCCGGGGCCGTCTTCGTGACCGCTGTAGTGGATCAGGAACGTGCGGCGGGCGGCGACGATATCAAAGTACCGCCGCGACTGATGGTAGGTGGTGTGCCCCTTGCCCGGCGCAGCCCACGTGTTGCACTCTTGCAGGTGCAGGTCGGCTCGATTCAAAAGCGACGCATGGGCTTGGAAGACGTCAAGGTTGGTGCGTCCCTCGGGGAAAGCGGCTTCGGGCGTGTCGATGTCCCACGCAAACAGCACTTTCTTTTGCAACGCCTCGGCCAGATAGACCACGGCCCCTTGGGCGTTTCCATGCACGACCGGCAGCGGCGTCACGCGCACGGCCGCCGGCCCCGCATCCACGGTGAACGGCTTCTCAGGCGCGACCTCCCGAAAGTCAAAACATCGCTCAAGCACCTGACTTAATCCACCGCGCTTGTGCAGGTCTTCGTGCGTTGGCAAGGTGCAGTAGAGAGGAACTTTCGCAAAGTCACGGCCGCTCGCGTGGGCGGCGCGCCGGAGACTTTCGCCCAACTGGGTCAGACCGCCGGTATGATCGCGATGCCGATGGGTGAGCAGCACCGCCGAAATATCGCCTAGACCAGGAATTGGTGCGCAGACGAGGCTATCGACGACCCCGCCGCCCGCGTCAACCAGCACGTGCCCCACGACCGCGCCAGACGGATCGCCGATCAGCAGCGAGGCCGACGTGTTGGCGCGGTGCGGCGGGTCCTCCCAACCAGAGAAGTTGGCCAATCGATCCGGAGCGGGCGCCAGGTGATGGTTGACGGTGCGGCAGCGCGCACACGTGCATCCCAATTCGCGACCGAAGGAGTGGGCCGCGCCGTTGACGCGGACCCAGAGAGAATCGTGTTGGTGGTTCATGCCCACCATCTTAACGCCGCGCCCCGCGCCTCGTGTGCGCTGGGCGCTCGCGATCGTGCGGCGGGTAGAACACGCCGCGGGTTTGGCAGAGCTTCCGAGTTACCTCCAAGCCCCCGCCGCTATTCGATGGTCCAGGTGTCGCCGGTTGCGAAGAGCGCGGCAAGGTCGCCCTCGCCGCGTTTCTCGCGGGCAGTGTCAACCTGGCGGTTCAGTTCGGCCTCGTAGGTTGGCCGCTCCACGGCCCGGTAAACGCCGATCGGTTCCGGAAAATCGGGACGACGCATCCGGCTGAGCAGATACGCATGGGTCGGTTCTTCGACTTTCTCATCATGGAACAGCAGATCGTCTTCCTTGACGCCGTCGCCCAATTGCACGACCTCTGGCTCGGTGCCATTCAGGCGAATGCCCTTGTCGCGGTTCTTGCCGAAGATCAACGGCTTGCCATGCTCCAGTTCGATGATGTTTTCGTCGCGCACCTTTTTATCGGCCGCGTACTCCCAGGCGCCGTCGTTGAAGACGTTGCAGTTCTGGTAGACCTCGACGAAGGATACGCCTTTGTGCTCGGCGGCGCGGCGGAGCACGTCGCCCAGGTGTTGAATGTGAACGTCGATCGAGCGGGCGACGAACGTGGCCTCGCAGCCAATCGCGATCGACAGGGGATGGAGCGGGAAATCCACGCTGCCCATGGGCGTGCTCTTCGTGATCTTGCCCAAGGGCGACGTGGGCGAATACTGCCCCTTGGTTAACCCGTAGATGCGGTTGTTGAACAGCACGATGTTGATGTCCACGTTCCGGCGGATGGCGTGCATCAGGTGGTTGCCGCCGATCGACAGGCCATCGCCGTCGCCGGTAATCACCCACACGTGGAGATCGGGCCTCGCGATCTTCAGGCCGGTCGCCAAAGCGGGCGCCCGGCCGTGGATGCTGTGAATGCCGTAGGTGTTCATGTAATACGGGAAACGGCTGGAGCAGCCAATGCCCGAGATAAACACGATCTTTTCCGGCGGCACGCCCAGCGAAGGCATGACCTTCTTCATTTGCGCCAGGATCGAATAGTCGCCGCAACCGGGGCACCATCGCACGTCTTGATCGCTAGCGAAGTCTTGCGCGGTAAGAACAGGAAGCTCTGTAGCCATGATGGATCTAGGAAGGGAAAGTTGGATTCGGGTGGGGGAAAACGCCCATTGCAAATTGGAGCGAGGCTCGCCGAGGTGGGTCGCCGTAACGAACTTGCAATTGGCAATTCCTATGTTGCAATTGCCAATGACTCGTTTGCGGGTGGCCTGGGCTTAGGCGGTCAACTCGCGGATTTTCTCCATGATTTCCGTCACGCTGAACGGCTTGCCTTGCACCTTGTTTAGTCCTTGCGCGTCAATCAAGTACTTGGATCGGATCAACATGCGGAGCTGACCCATGTTCAACTCGGGCACAAGCACCGTCTTGTAGCTGCGCAGAACCTTTTCCAGGTTCTTGGGGAACGGGCTCAAGTACCGCAGGTGTGCGTGAGCGACCGAGGTTCCTTGCGCCCGGCAGCGTTGCACGGCGCTGGTGCAAGCTCCGTAGGTGCCGCCCCAACTGAGAACGAGCAGGTCGCCTTGCTCGGGCCCGTTGACCGTTTGCAACGGGATGTCGTCGGCGATGTTCTCCACCTTTTGCGCCCGGACGTTGATCATGTGCTGATGGTTTAGCGGGTCGTAGCTGACGTTGCCCGTGATGTCCTGCTTCTCCAACCCGCCAACGCGGTGCATCAGTCCCGGCGTGCCAGGCAGCGCCCAAGGTCGGGCCAGGCGCTCGTCGCGCTTGTACGGCAGGAAGGGTTCGCCGTGGCCGTTTTCGCGCGGCCCCGGGTGCTCGATGGTAATCTTGGGAAGCTCGCTCACGTCGGGAATGCGCCACGGCTCGGCCCCGTTGGCGATGTAACCGTCTGAGAGCAGGATCACCGGAATCATGAACCGGCTGGAAATTCGCCACGCCTCTTGAGCCACCTCGAAGCAGTCAGCCGGACTGCGGGCGGCGATGATCGGCAAGGGCGATTCGCCATTGCGGCCGAACATGACTTGGAGCAGGTCGGCTTGTTCGGTCTTGGTGGGCAAGCCCGTGCTGGGGCCGCCACGCTGGACGTCGACAATCACCAGCGGCAGTTCCAGGATCATGGCCAGGCCCATCGCCTCGCTCTTGAGACAGATCCCCGGTCCGCTGGAGGTGGTCACGCCCATCGCCCCGCCAAACGACGCGCCGATGGCCGAGCAAATCGCCGCAATCTCGTCTTCGGCCTGGAAGGTGCGCACGCCGAAGCTCTTGAACCGGCTCAGTTCGTGCAAAATGTCGCTGGCCGGCGTGATCGGGTACGAACCCAGGAACAGGTCTTTGCCGCTCATTTTGGCCGCCGCCACCAGGCCCCAGGCCAGCACCTGGTTGCCCGTCACGTTATTGTACTTGCCAGCCGGCAGCTTGGCCGGATCGACCCGATAGGTATAAGCAAACGTTTCGGTCGTCTCGCCGTAGTGGTATCCGGCCTTCAAGGCGCGGCGGTTGGCTTCGGCAATATCGGGCATCTTCCCGAACTTGGCGTCGATAAACCGCAAGGTTGGCTCCATGCTCCGTCCATAGAGCCAATACACCAACCCCATCGCAAAGAAGTTGCGGCAGCGGTCGGCTTCTTTGACGCTCAGCCCCAGTTCCGCCACCGAGTCGCGCGTCAGCTTGGTCATCTTGACCCGAGTCAACCGGAATCGTTCGTCCAGGTTGCCGTCGTCCAGCGGGTTCGTATCGTAGTGCGCCAGCTTGAGGCTCTTGGAGTCAAAGGCGTCGTCGTTCACGATCAAGATGCCGTTTGGCTCCAGGTCCTCCAAGTTCGTCTTGAGCGCGGCCGGGTTCATCGCCACCAGGGCGTTCAAGCGGTCGCCGGGCGTGTAGATGTCGTCCGAAGCAAAGTGTAACTGAAAGCCGCTCACCCCGGCTAAGGTGCCGCGCGGAGCGCGAATTTCCGCCGGAAAGTCGGGGAAAGTAGCGATGTCGTTCCCCGCCAGGGCCGAGGTATTCGTAAGCTGCATCCCGGCCAACTGCATGCCGTCGCCCGAGTCACCCGCGAGCCGAACGGTTGCATCTTCCAATTGAAGGACTTGCTTTCCGCCAATGGCGGATTCCTGCTGTGTCGTCGTGGACATGATGGGGTGGGTAAGAGGTTCTGTTCGCGAAGGTGGGAAGGAGTGAGGTGGTGGAGAGAAACCAAAATTCAGCCGCCGACTCGCGGCCACGCGAAGAACTCCCTAGTACACCGCATCCAGGTTAGGACGCCGTGACCTGCCTCCACCCAAGGATTCGTTGGAGGTGTTTGAGGTTATTCGTGTCAGACGCGGGAAGAATGGTGGTTAAAGATCGATTTCTGGTTGCGAATTGCCCGCTTCATTGTACCGCTCGTACTCGACCCGAATCATCTCTAGGCAGACTTGGCCCGCGCGCCCGGCAGGGGCGCCAGGTCCGACAACCAAGACGGAACATGACCGCCGCGGCATTCGGATCAACCCAGAGAATCTCGGCCCGTGTACTAAGCTCCTTCGCGGGTTTGCGTGGTATGGTGAGGGGCGGGAGGGAGGGTGTAAATCACCTTGGGGAAATGCTCGGCCAGATAGTGGAGAATGCCCGCGGCGTCGACCGTGCCCAGCGCCTTGCCGGACTCGTCGGTGATGGGTAATCGACGGTAGCCGTGGGCCGACATGACCGTGATCGCCTTGCCCACCGTGTCGCCCGGGGCGAGCGTTGTGGGCTGCGGCGTCATCACGCTTTCGATTGGCGTTTCCAAACCTCCGGCGTGTTCGTTTCCGTTGGAGCCGGCGCTCGGGAATCCAACCGCCATGAGACGCAGGGCGTCGCGTTCGGTAAAAACGCCCACCAACCGGCCATCCTGCTCTGGATCGCAGATCAGGATACTTCCGGCCTTCTTCTCCTTCATCAACGCCAGCACTTCCCGCAAGGTTGTGCTCGGTTCAACACAATTTGGCTCTCGCGGATAGGCCTGTGCGACCGTTTCGGCGTCGAGTTTGAGTTGAAAATCCACGCAGCCCACCTCGCAAATCGCAGAAGAGAGGCAATTTATGCGGCGCAACGCGCACAACCAACAATGTAACACGCGGTCCGAGAAATTTGAACCGTGGTTTGCGAGAATTTACAAGAGAAAGGGATCTCAAGCCCCAAAGCGCGAATCGCGATGGATGGATCGACCAAGATGGTCCCACGGCACGCCAAGAAGCGTCTCCCCACGCACCCTGCTCGCCCACCCCTAACGAACGCATCCACAACTCTCCGCTCTCTATTCCCTACTCTCTGCTCTCCGAGGTTGTGAATCTTACGCAAAGCAGGTCCCGCCTGCCGGGCGGGACCTACCAAACATGCACAAGTTCTCAACTCGTCTCGCTCGCCCTCTTCTGCTGCTCGTAGAACTGAGACAAGTCAAAACCGCCCTTTTGATCTTCCTCAAGCAGCTTGATGCGCATTTCCAACCGTTCGATGCGGCGCATGAGTTGGGGCACTAATTCGGGCGTGGTATCGCGTTTTGGGGGTCGCGGCGCCTTGGGATAATCTAATTGCCGCTGCAACGCCGCAAACAGGTAAAGCGGGTCTTTGCGACGATTGGCCCAGGCGATTTTCCCTTCCCGCTCGCCAAAGAGGACCGGCTTCTCGGGTTCTTCGATCGACTTGCCGCGCCGCGCCGCGTCTTGGAGATACTGCTCGCTGCGCACGTAAATCATGTCGGCGAAGTCCACCAACCCCATTTGCCGCCGCACGGTCAGAATCCACTCTTTCCACTCTTGGTTGTAGATGGGATCTTCGGCCATGGCCGCCAGCCCGCGGTCATACCGCAAGCGGTTGCGGCATAGCACCTCGAACTGGTAAAGAAACACTCCCTGCCGCGTCGGCTCCCGGCCGCGGTAACCGGCTTCCTCGCGCAAGACCGCCATCGCCACGCGCATATCGAATCGTCCGCGCTCTTCCTCCGCCTCGCGCACGATGTAAGCCTGAAACGGCGTAAAGTAATGCTTCAGGCGGGCCATGGCGGGCGAGAACACGCCCAGGTGCTTCATCTCGGTCAGCAGAAAGCTAATGGCCATCGGCAACTTGGTGGTGGCCAGCACTTCCTGGCGGACCTGCTGGAACAGGTCTTGCATGGGCAGGCTTTCCTCCAGGCGTTCCGCCACGACGCGGTAAAAGTATTCCTGCTCGATGTATTCCTCGCGCTCCAGCATGAATCGGGTGGAAGGTGGAAGGTCGGAAGGTCGGAAGTCGAAGGTCGGAAGTCGAAGGTCGGAAGCAAGCTTGATGACCAATGAACGAATATCGATGCTCAATCGCCGCGACTGCCCATCGCCGCTTTGGACGGCTAATCGTATAATACCGGGGGAGATGACGCCCATGTTGTTATTGCCCCTGGTCCTTCGTACTTCGTTCGGATTCTGATGTCGCACGAATTTTCCTCGATCCTGGCCGCCGTGGACGCTATCGCCCGGGGCGAAGTGATCGTGGTGGTGGATGCCGAAGACCGCGAAAACGAAGGCGACTTCATCTGCGCCGCCGAGAAGGCCACGCCCGAGTTGGTCAACTTCATCCTGCACGGCCGCGGGGAGTTCTGCACGTCGATCTTGCCTGAAGTTTGCCAGCGGTTGGAGCTGACGCCGCTGGTGGAGTCGAACACCGCGCCGCTGGGCACCGCCTTCCTCACGCCGATCGACCATCGCTCGGTGAAGACCGGCATTACGACCGAGGAGCGTTCGCGCACGGTCCAGGCGATGATCGACCCCAAAACCACTGCCGGGGATTTTGTGCGTCCGGGGCACGTGCATCCCTTGCTGGCCAAGGAAGGCGGCGTGCTGCGCCGCGCCGGCCATACCGAAGCGGCCGTGGACCTGGCGCGCATGGCGGGCCTGTCGCCGGCCGGCGTGCTGTGCGAGATTCTCGATGACTCGGGGGAACGCGCCACGCGCGACCAGCTTTTCGCCCTTGCCCAGAAGCACCATCTGGAGATCATCTCGATCGAACAGATCATCCGGCACCGCCGCGTGAGCGAGAAACTGGTCTCACGGGCGGCCGAAGCGGTCGTTCCCACCCGCTACGGCGAAGCCCGGGTTATTGCCTACGACGTGCAGTACGAGGCGGGACAGCCGCTGGCCCTGGTGTTTGGCGATGTGCGCCACGCCCCCGCGCCGCTGGTGCGGCTCCATTCCAGTTGTTTCACGGGCGACTTGATCGCCTCGCTGCGTTGCGACTGCGGCGACCAGTTGCACATGGCCTTAGACGCCATCAGTCGCGACGGCGCTGGCGCCTTAATTTACCTGCCCCAAGAAGGGCGGGGCATTGGCCTGACCAATAAAATCCGCGCCTACTCGCTGCAAGACGAGGGCCTGGACACGGTCGAGGCCAACCTGGCGCTGGGCTACAAGGCCGACGTGCGCGACTACGGCGTGGGCATTCAAATTCTCAAAGACTTGGGCCTGTCGCGCGTCCGCATCCTGACGAACAACCCCAAGAAAACCGAAGCCACCATCTACGACGGCTTCGACCTGGAAGTGGTCGATCAGGTGCCAATTGTCGCCCCCACGAACGAGCACAACGCCCGCTATCTTGCGGTAAAGCGCGACAAGTTAGGCCATCGCCTGCCAATGGACTAACTCGGATCATTCATTGTAGGGTGGGTCAAGCTCGCGCAACGTCTTGGTGGCGTTTTGCAAATCAAGCCAGGCTGACGCACCAGATCCGGTTGGATAAATCAACCGCAAAGCGAGCGCAGACCCACAAGGGGCATCGGTTTGCTCGCCCCACCCCGAATCCAATGGAAAAATCGGGGCGAGGAGCCGCGGCGCCCATCACCGTCGGCCGACGCCCGTCCAGCCTCGCTACGACAACACGAACGACTAGAGCGCATTTCACGCGGGTGTGACGGCCCAAGAAGTGTGGCGCCATCGCTCCGCGAGTGCGTTCTCTTCCTGGCGTCCTTCGGACGCCGCGAAAAACGCACTCGCGGAGCGATGGCGCCACACTGACGAACCCGCCACACCTTCATGAAATGCGTACTAATCTTCCCGCACGGTCAGGCACAAGCGGGGACGCTGCTCAACCGCGGGAAAGTCCGGACCGCAGAAGTTGTAGCCGTGGCCGGCGATGTAGTAGCCCGTGTAATCGACGCGCACCAAGAGGCTGATCGCCATGCGCCCTTCTTGTTGTGCGGCGCGAACCGCCTCGGTCACGTCCCAGCGAACGGTGCGGCGGGGGGCGATAGTGAACTCGGGCTGCGCCATCGAGAGGAATTGGCCGCCCGACTCCAGTTCGTCCGCGGCCCACGGTTGACCGGGCGCCGCAGCGGTGTACGTGGCGCGGGCGGCGTCCCAATCATCGCGAATGGCGTTGCAGGAGACGGCGAGTCTCGCTATCGGTTGCAGCAGCGCCCCGTTGGGCTGTAAGCCCGGATCAGTGGTCAACTCCAGCACGGCGCGTTCCAAAGGCCCGGTCTTGGGCAAGTCGCGAAAGCGAAGCAGAATGACCTTTTGTTTTTCACCGTTGGGCGTTTGCGCGCGGGCGATCAACTGCGCTGGCTCTTTTGGGGCCGCCTCGGTGGGCTTTTGCGCGTCGAGATAACACGCTTGATTGCCCGCGTAGGCGGGAACGCCCGCCGATTGCTCCGGTCCATTTCGCAGCACGATCCGCCGCAGCGGCGGAAGAACGCCTTGCGCGACGTTGGACAAGCCGGAGCTATCACCCGCGTCGTTGATCGACTTGACCGCCACGTAAAGAGTCTTGCCCGGGGGCAACCCCGCAAGCGTGGCGATGTGGACCGGGTCGTTCGTTGCCGGAGCCACGTAGGTCTGCGCGTGGCTAGGAAGCCGCGGCCACGTTAAGTCGGTGATCGGCTCTTCGCTCCAGCGCACGTCGTAATGCGTCGCGCCGGCGGGCCGCGTCCAGCGGAGTTGGAGCGAGTGGGCCGTCGCCTCGGCAACCGTCAGGTCGTCCACGCGGGCGGGCGCCGTGGCGGCAATTCCCTTAAAGAACGCCATGCTGGAGCTGGCGCTGTTGATCCAGTCGGTCACGCCGTCGCCGTCCACGTCGCCTAAGTGGAAGTAGCGGTAGCCTGAGTCATAGCGAATGGGCGCCGGATGACCGAGTTCTCTTACTCGTTGGAAACAAAGTTTGCTCGTCGAGTCATTCGATACATTGCGGTAGTACAGCAGCTCGGCGTTACGATGCCCCTCAACAATCAGATCGCGTTTACCATCGGCGTCCAAGTCGGCCGCCGCCACGCCGCATTGAATGCCGTAAGCCAGATACCAATATGCTTGCAGCTTGAGAGGCTGGCCGTGCTCGTCACACAGGGATTGACAGGCGTCGAACTTGGGCGCCGCGTTGCTGCCGGTGTTGCGATACAGGCGATACTCCTTCTCGGCCGGCCAAATGCCCTTGCTGTTGAGCACGCCCAGAAGCAAGTCCACTCGGCCGTCGCCGTCCCAGTCGGTCAAATGCGGGACGCTCCGCATCATTTCGGTCTTCATCGTATCGGCCACGGTGGTCCAGTTCTTCTTATCGGCCGAGACTTCCACCGTGTACTGATACCACGGTTCGCCCTGCTCAGTCCCGTCGCGCAGGAGTTTGCCTTGCCAGTAGAAGGGCAGTCGGATGTCGTACCACCGCGCTTCGCGGTCCGAGAGCAAAAAGCGAATTTTCTCCAGCGGCGCCGGCGCCTTGAGCGTGACGGTGGCGGGACCGATGTAATACCCAAAGGTTGTGAAGTTCGGCTCGGTATCGCTAGGCGCGTTGCCGGGCGTGAACATTTTCGTGGGGCGCTGCACGCGGTAATAGGGCGAATCGACGCCGTTCTCGTCGGCGATTTGCACGCCTTGGTCCAACGTGGCGACGTTCTTTCCCGCGACGAGGGCCTCGAAGTTGACAATGTGCAGGAACGAATCGCGCAGGTTGCCCATCCCGTTGCGGTCGTTGCCGATGCGAATGTATTGCACCTTTTGCGAAGGACTGAGCGTGATCTCCTGCCAACCACGATGGCGATTCCGGTGGGACGGAAGGTTGAGTGGGGTGCGTTGCTGGAACGTCAGGCCATCGGGCGCTAATTGGGAAAAGAAATAGACCTTGCCATCGACGCTCATCAAGAGCCGCCTTTGGCCGTTGCCGTCGTCGGGAAACACGGCCACGGCCGAGCCGTACACGTCATACGGCCGCTCCTCGAAGGAAGGCGGGACCATCGCCGGATCGCCTTGAAAGTTGAAATATCCGGCCAGCTCGTACTTTAGCTCTCCTAACTTTTGGGCCACGTTCTTATACAGGGCCGTGCGGCGGAGAGCGAACTTGCAGTGGGCGTCGGTGCAGCCGTGGATCAGCAGGTCGCGCGAGCCGGGGCCAAACCAATTGACCACCACCGGCTGACACATAAAGTCGAACCGCAGGAAGTCCTTGCCGCGCAGCACTTCGGCGGCCGCCCACGCGGGCGTGCTGGCGGAGCTGGCGGCGGTGTTCTTGTACCAGCGGATCGTTCCCTGGTGGTCGCCGTCCATCACCAGCAAGTCCTTTACGCCGGCGCCGCGGAGATCGACCATCCGCGCCTGCACGCCCGCCGGAACGGGTTGGCCGGAAGCATCGGCCACCGCACGAGGCGGTTCCAGCACCGCCGTCTCTTCTTGTTTCGGCCGGCGAAACCAGACCACGTGCGGCGCCGTGGGCCAATCCACCCGGAAGGCGTTGCAGGAGTAATTGGACTCGCTGCTGACGAGATCCAGCACGCCGTCGCCGTCCATGTCGGCGACAAGGGGGTTCGGCGCGGCGATCGACGTTCCTTCCGGCGTGCGAATTTCCACCTCCTGGTCAAACCACGGCTGCTCCTTCGTGCCCGTGTTCTTGTAGAAGTACAGCCCGCGTGCGGGAGGTTGCGAGAGTTTTTCCAAATACTGGGGAGCGTCGGCGGGGGGCGGAGGCAGCCTTGGCCGCGAAACCAGCACTCGCCCCCAGCTTGTCCACTGTTCCGCCCCGCCCGCGGACTGCACGCCGGGCGCCTCGTCCTTAAAGCGGCAGATCACGAGATCGTCCAGGCCGTCGCCGTCCCAATCGGCCACGGTTAGCGTCAGCGCCTGCCGGGCGAAGATCCCCTTGTTCCAGTACATGCTTTCCGGGCCGGTCGCATAGCGGGCGTTCTCCTTGATCATCGACTCGCTGCCGGGGAAGTACTGCGGGAGCTTGGCCAGGCTCCAGTGATTCGGCCCGTGCGGCGCGCCGACGTTATAGATCATCCGCAACTGGCCGTCGAACAGGATCAGGTCGAACAGTGCATCGCCGTTCAAGTCGCACACGGCGAACGCCTGGCCGTGTTCGAGCGTTTGCGGCGCTGTTTCGGTCAGGTTCACCGGGTAATTGATGGCCCGACCAAATCGCGGCGCGTCGGGCGGGCCTTCGTTCAAGTGCGCCGCGAACGACATCATGCTGGTGTTGGGCAGGAAAATATCGAGCTTGCCGTCGCCATTCCAGTCCAGCACCTCGAAGCCGGCGTCATAAAGGAATTGGTTCCCCTCCAACTTGACGCCATGCGGTTCAAAGCGAACCGCTTCGTCGGCCCGAACCGGCAACGCGGCCGTTATGACGATCGAGAGCAGCACGGCACCCACAACCGCGCTGCAGCGCCAAGATAAAGGAGATGCAAAACGCATAGGACCACTCCAAGGTTGTGGGGCGTCGCGCCGCCACGATTGTTGGCTTGCCCAGCGATGCTGCGTGGGAACCGAATACTGCTGAACGGGCCAACAGCGATGCCTCGTTTAGACTGGCAGTTTAAGATCGAAAACTCCCCAAGAAACCTCAAACGGCTCAACAAAAAGGTCAAGTCACGAACGCGCACAAAGTCACTGCCCCTGCCAAGTCTGCCGCTCACGTTCGATCCGCGCCGCCATAAAGTCCATTACCACGCAGAATATCCACGTCCTTCTGCAAGATTACTTTCAAATTCCGTTTCGCTCGGGAGCAGGCTACGTAAAGCATATTTTTCGCAACTTCGGCCTGGGGAGACGACAGGCTCAAGAGATCGCACGCACTTTCACTAAGGAAGACCACTACGCCGTCGAATTCGAGTCCCTTGACGGTCGGAACATCGGCCACCGAGACTCGGCCGCGTTCAATTAATCGCCCATCCTCGACTTTCTCGACATAAATGGATCGATCTTCCAACGAGCGGGATAGTGAGTTTGTAATCCGTGTCTTAGCTTTGGCGTCGAACCCAATCAGCAATTGCGCCGTAAACGGGTTCTGGTCGTCATCGTACCATTCGCCAAAGGTGTCAGCAGCGGATTTCACCATGTTCGTCAGCTTTGGAATAACGCTGACCGACGGTTGCGGTCCATGATGGTGGGCCGGTTCAATCTCCTGTCCCGCCTTGCCAAATAAAGCATTACTCAAACTGCCAACCCAAGTCGCTAACTCGACCGTTTGACGATAGTTTCGCCGAATCGAAAACTGGCGATCCGCCGGAGTTTCAATGGTTTCGATACTTGACACGCCGAACCGCCAGTCCATGCGTTGAAAGCGATCGCCCGAAACGGTCGCCGCCATCCGACGATTTTCAACCAAGCTGAGTGCTAGATGAATTTCTGCATAGGTGAAATCCTGGCCTTCATCAACAATCACATGGTCGTATCTGGCAAGATCGCCTGGGAACAAAAATCCCAAATGGTGATATTTCTCTGGAGCTTCCTTGGCCTCCGGCGGCAGGGCAAGGAACACGCGTGCTAGCGCTGCGAGCAAGGGAAAGTCTGACCGCGTGAAGGCTCCTCGCCGACGTTGTAGTTCGGGGTTATCCAAGTCCGCTTCCACATCATCAACTACCTCGTCCGCGTCCTCGTCGTCCAATTCCGATTCGGTGCCTCCGGCGAGAGCTTCCTTCCACTCATTTAACGCTGCCATGGCGTCAGCCCGATCGAGCCCGGCTTGTTCCAAGAAAGACATTTCCCCTTTCTCGTAATCCATAATGACACGGAGCAGAACTTCCTGCGGATCAACCAACCGAACAAGTTCATGCCATGCTTCACGGTTGAACGTGGTCCTGACATTCACGCCATCCAGATCTTCAAGAGGCGTCACGTCTTCCACGAACCGGGCGAGCAACAGGTCGTCCGCGCCCGGGTATAACCAGACTTGGCGATCGGTTTCTAGGGACTGATCCGCCCGCTCTGTCACCCGAGCCAGCCAGTTGCTAATAAACGTGCGAAGTGCAGGCATGGCACGCTGCACAAGTTTGGTGCGAGGCTCCACATAATTGAAAAAGTCATCAGTTTTACCGTGCCGGTCGAGAAATACGTCCAGATCAAAGTCCGCAGCGCCTTCTTCGTTGCGCAGGCGGTCTTTTAGCTTAGCGTCCTTGGCGATCATTTGATTCAAGGCCATTCTGTCTACCGTATCAAGGACTCGCTCAAAGATGCGATTAACGACATGCCCGTCGCCTTCTCCAATATTTTCTTGAGCATTGAGCACCGCATGATAGAAACAAAGCCGTAACGTGTGCGGAAGCGCTTTGATATAGACCAACACATCACTAATATTGTTTCGCTTCTTGCTAAGCCGGAATCGCAGACCATTGATCCAGGCGGTCAACGTCTTATGGCGAACAAACGTCTCGAGAAAGGCGCCGCGGAGATTAACCACTTCCGCCTCGGCCAAGCCAAGTTCTGGGCTCGAAAGGAACTCCTTGAGGTAATGACGTAAATGTTCCGTTACAACGATGACCCGAAAGCGGCTTTTGCGCAGGTCTACTTCCGGCGTATTGGACGCGCGTTTGCCATCCGCATCATATTGGAACGTCGAATGGACGAGTGTCGTCGCCCGGAGCAGGGCAACCGTAGTCTTTCCCGTGCCCGGCGGGCCCATCAAGACCATTGTCCCTGCGGTCGCATGGCGACGCATCGCTTCCCACTGGTGATTGTCTAAAGCGAAAGGTATTTCGACGACTTTTCCATCATGCCGTGCGACAATTGTATCAAGTACCAAACGCGGCTTCTCGCGAAACTCAACCTCGCGCGGCGCTACATCAAATTCTACTCGGCCAAGCTCGAGCGGAATTGGATCGGGGGCGAAATCTTGAGCAGGTATATCAACTCGCGCATTTGCATCCATTGCGAGTGTGCCAGCATCGATATCAAGCACCTCGTCGACGTTCTCGTCTGAGGCGTCGGCTACGCGAACGACCGGCTTACCGTGATCGAATCGCACCTCTGCGAACAAACACTGGGGCATATCGACCCCATTGACCAAGAGATTATACAGAGCACCGCCATGCTCTCGGTCGACCTCCGTCCTGCAGGAAATTCGCCACTCGTGCTTTCCGGCGCGCGCCGTTTCGCCTATTTCTAAGTCCCGCAAGTGAAGGTATTGGGGGTGCGCCCAGGAAACAAGGAGATCGTCACCATCGCCAGAGTCAATTGGAAGGAACTCAAAGCCAACCGGCGAGAAGAAGACGCGAAATCGATCGTCATTCCGCGCTAGTTCGAGACGCGACCGATACAGGGGTTCGCGAAAGGCAAGCGAACCACGATGTTTGCTTTGCTGAATTGCGTATTCACGTCGTTCCCGTGCGGCTGCAACTCGCTCGTCGCCTGCCGTCATGTCAAACTGGGGAGTGTGAATCAGGCTCCCCTTATGCAACTCGGCTCGAAAATGGCTGAGCGTTTGAAGATCGTGAATCGCATGCTGTTCGGCGTTCATACGGATCAGGTACTAGAGAGCCCCGTTTGTAGAGGCAAGTAAATATGGACGCTGGGCCACAGACAATCGTACTCTACGGTGGTCGCACCGAAACGCAAAAATGGTCTTGGCGATGTCAGATGCTCGGAGCCTGACACCTTGCCTCGCCGTCCTTTGTGTTGGTGTTTGTGTGTAGGACCCTGCCGGCAAGCCACTCAGATCGTATGCGTTATCGCATAGATGTGGGCCAGCGAAGGCTACCTTCATTCGCCCCTCTCCCGTCGTCTTTGATTTGCCTTCTCATTATCGCAAATGCCCCATCGGACTATTTGGCGCGGAGGTTGTCGTGAACTAAAGTAGGCCCGCAGGCACCAGTGCTGGCTTGCCAGGCAGTAGTTGTCCGCTGGCGGTTCGGGATGCGGCGAAGCCGCTGTCGATAACAGTTGCAACCAACACCGCTGCGGGAAGGGTGAACATTGCCGCATCTGACTTCTTCAACACCATCGGCCAAATTCGGAACTGCTGGGTCTAGAACAATTCCGCGACCGCCTCGCCGCCTTTGACCAGGTGGAGTGGCTGGTCTTCGTTGGTGTAGTATTCGTCGTTGGGATCGAAGCCCAGCACCTTGCAGAAGGTGACGAACAGGTCCTGCACGCTGACGGGGCGGTCGGTCACTTCCACGCCGTCTTTATCGGTGGCGCCAATCACTTGGCCCACCTTCACGCCGCCGCCCGACAGGCAGGTGATCCAGCCTTTGGCGTAGTGGTCGCGACCGCCGTCGTTCTTGATTTTGGGCGTGCGGCCAAACTCGCCCATCCACACGACCAGCGTATTCTCCAACAGACCGCGGTCCTCCAGGTCCTTGAGCAACGTGGCGTAGCCGGGATCGACCTCTTCGCACAACGGCGGCGTATCGGCAAAGCCGGTCTGATGCGTGTCCCAGCCCTGATCGTTCCGCGAGCCGATGCTGAACACCTCGACAAAACTCACGCCCGTCTCGACCAACCGCCGCGCCAGCAAGCAGCCTTGGCCGAACGTGGTGCGGCCGTACTGGTCGCGTAGGCTGTCTGGCTCCTGATCCAGGTTGAAGACTTCCACCTTGGGACTCAGCACAAAGCGAGCGGTCCCTTCATAGGAATCCCGCTTCTCGCGCACCACGTGGGCGGCGCCGGCCCGGGCGAACTCGGCGTCCAGTTCGTCGGCCAAGGCCAAGCGGCGGCGCAGCACGTCGGGCGGCACGGTGGGGATCACGTCGTCGGGAATCTGGCCCGGCTCATCGATCTTGAACGACTCGTACTTGGCGCCCAAAACGCCGCTGTTCACGTCGCGGGTCTTGATCCGCGGTTTGCCGATCCGCACAAAGGCGGGAAGCTCAAACTCGGCGTCGAATCGCTCATGCGCGACGACCGAACCCCACGTGGGATAGGCCAGCGTGGGATTGATGGGATAGCCGGTGCGGACCAGTTTGATGGCGCGGAAGTGGTCCGCCTCGTTCGACTCCATGGAGCGGATGATCGCCAGTTTGTCGGCCATCTCGGCCATCTTGGGCCAATACTCGGCGAACTCGACGCCGGGCAACCTGGTGGAAATGGCCTTCGCCGGTCCTTGATTGGCCGAGCCGATCTTGGGGTTGAACGTCTCGAACTGGCTGGGACCGCCGTCCATCCACAGCAGAATCATGTTCTTGCCGCGTTTTCGCAGTTCCGCCGCTTGGGCGATCAGCAAGTCGCGCCAGCCCAGCGAGAGCGCCCCCGCCGCGCCAGTGGCGCCCGCCAGCTTTTTGAGAAACGCCCGCCGATGCACGACGCCGCGCCGATCGTTATGAACGCTGAGAAATGGTTGGATCATGGCTGGACCAGTCGATAAGTGGATGGCGGCCGGAACGGGCGCCACTAGCGGCGGGTGGTGAACTCGGCCGAGTTAATCAGGCTCCACAAGATGTCTTCAAACGCGGCGCCGCGGTCGTTCACCTTCTGGACGTGGCCAAGCACAAGGCTTAGCTCTTTTTCGTTCGGCGAGCGCGCCAACACCGCACGATACAACTTGACCGCCGCCTGGTGATTGTCGGATTCCGAGGCCAGCAGTTTGGCCAGGTGGGTTCCGCTTTCGGGCCGGGCGTCAATTTGTTTTTGCAACTGCTGGTTGTTCATCAGGAACATGGCTTCCTTCATGCTCCGCACCAGCAGATCGTCCTCAAACGACGGATCGTAACCAAACGCCTCGTTCACCAGGTCGCGCGTGCTCTTGGGGGGAATCGGGAAGCGAACGGCGGCGGTGGCTTTCGGCGTCTCGGGTTGGATGTTCGGCAATCCGACGGCCGTAACCAGAGAATCGAACACCTCGTCGCCCCGCAGTTTCTTGGTGATGGCGGACGTAAAGGGACTTTGATCCTCCGCCGGCGAGGCCGCCAGCCGGCGTTGATAGGCCTGGGTGTTGACAATCAACCGGATCACCGATTTGTGATCGAAGCTGGCGGCGACAAAATGCGCGGCCAGCGAATCATGCACTTCGGGCAGGATCGCCGCGCCGCCCGTCTCGCCCAGGTCGTCCACGGGTTCATGGAAGCCGCGACCCATCAGGCGCGCCCAAATGCGATTGACGTAAGACCGCGCGAAGTAGGGATTTTGCGGATCGACCATCCACTCGGCCAGAGCCGTGCGGCGTGGAAGGTCGGCCAGTCCCAACTCATATTCGCCGCCGCCGCCGTCCATGCCTTGCAGGACGACCGGCTTCATCTCGTCCTTCTGGCCGGGAATTTTGTGCTCGCCCTTGTCCTTGCTGACCAACTCAATCTTGCTGCTATCGTTCCAAGGAATCTTCGCTTGGGTTCGCACAAAGAACGCCGCCATGCCGTGAAACGTCTCGGTGGGCATGTCGACAAAGGGGTGATGATGGCACTCGGCGCAATGAATCTTGACCGAAAGAAAGACCCGCGTGGTCTCGCCCGCCAGTCGCTTGGCGTCGGCCTGGTGGAAAGCGATCAACGTGCCGGCGGGGTTCTCTCCTACCTTGCCGCGCGCGGTGAGCATGTCGAACACCATCTCGTCCCATTTGCGACCGGCGTTGAACTGCTCGGCCAGCCAACCTTTGAACGGGTCGTAATTGTGGAACGTCAACTCAGGTTCTTGTTGTCGTGAGCCAATCACGTCGCTCCAGTAGTTGCCCCAGTTGCGGCCGTAATCCGGCGACGCCAGCAACCGCTCCACCGCGGCGGCGCGCTTGGCGGGCGAGGCATCGGCGAGAAATCGTTCGAATTCCTCGACCGTAGGTTGCCGGCCGACAATGTCCAGCGTCGCGCGGCGAAGGAAGATTTCGTCTTCCACAACCGCCGGGGGCGCCGCGTCGCCGATGTGCTCCGCCAGCAGCGCGTCAAGTTGCTCCGGGGTCAGGCGGGCGAATCCCTCGATCGCCTTGCGCTGGAAGATCGGCGCGGGTTCGGGCAGCGGCGCCGCGGGTTGGCCCGCCTTGCCGGGCGCCATGTTTTTGACGACCGGGACCGGCGGCTTCTTCGCGTCTTCCTGAATTTGCTTGAATTCCTCGGGCGTGGCGATTTGCACCGCGTCGACAATCACGTGGCCGTCGGTCTCGGCGTTCGAGACCACGATCACCGCTTGCTGATCGGTGATGAATCGAAACACGCCCAAATCCACGAAGGCGCCAAGCGGCGGCGCCTGGCGTTGATTGACCGTGACCGTCCGCGTCCCATCGGCGGTTTCAATGGCGACCGGGACGTTGGTGGCGCGGCTGCCGCCGGTGGTGTACGCCAGCAGCACGTGGTATTCGCCGTTGGCTGGAACCACTGCGGCAAAGCGTGCCTTTTTCTCTCCCTTGCCGGCGTTGTCGTCGTGCTGGTAACCCGCGCCTACATACGGGCTGACGTGGGTCGAAGATTTCCAGGCGCCCTGGAACTCGGCCGTGGTGTCGTCCACGACGATGCCCCGCAGCGACGAAACATCAATGGCCGAAGCCTCAGCCGCCAGGCAAACCCACACAACCCACAACGCGACAACGGTGGTTTTGCCAAAAGACACGATGCAAAAACTCCTACATGGGATTTTCGAGGCGCAAGGAGTAAACCTGGACTTAGGGACGAAGGTTTACACCTGCAACGCTCGAGGGAGTGTCGATGAAAGCGATCCGTCTTAGGAGGCGACCTTCAACTATCAGGATGGGAACCAGCACGCATCGAAGGTGGGACATATGATAGCCGTTGCGGCTTGCCTGGGTCAACCAAAATTCACCTTTTTGTGCGGCAATGCGGCAAGATTCCAAGGCGAACATCTTTGGTAAGCGCCCGCGTTTCACCAACTCCCCTGACCGTACCCTCAGGCGGCTCACGCCTAGCGCAGTTTTATGGAATCGCCTGCGGAATGCGGGAGGGGTTGATTGAACAACGATCGACTTGAAACTGCACTACCGGCTACCCGGCGTCCTCGCTAGCGCGGTGCGGCTCGAACACGGTGCGCCGCGATTGGACCGCCTTGCGCACCGCCTTGCATGCGTCTTTGTATAACACCTCTTGGCTGCGGACCTTCTTACGTTTGCCTTTGCCGGCCAATTCGTAGGAGCCGTTGGGCAGCAAACGTCGGGCCTTGACGGTGTCTTTGAAGTAGGTTTCCAGAATCGCAATCAGCCGGTCGCGCAGCGGCGGGGTTTCCACCGGGACCAGCAACTCCACGCGCCCGTCCAGATTGCGCGGCATCCAGTCGGCGCTGGAAATGAACGTCAGGTGGTCGCCCCCGTGCAGGAAGTGAATGATCCGCGCATGCTCCAGAAAGCGATCGACGATGCTCACCACTTCGATGTTCTCGCTCAGCCCCGCCACGCCGGGGCGCAGGCAACACACGCCGCGCACGTTCAAACGCACCTTGACGCCGGCTTGCGAGGCGTCGTAAAGGGCGTCGATGAGGGCGGGATCCACCAGGGAGTTCACCTTGGCGTCGATGGCGGCCTTCTGACCGCGGCGTTTGCGTTCCGTCTCGCTTTGGATCAGTTCCAGAAGATACTCGCGCAATCCCAACGGCGCCATTTCCAGCTTGAGCATCCGCCGCGGCTGCGAATAGCCGGTAATGGCGTTAAAAAACGTGGTGGCGTCGGCGCCTAGCTCCTCGTTGGAAGTGAGGAAGCTAATGTCGCTGTAGATTCGCGCGGTTGTCTCGTTGTAGTTCCCGGTGCCGAAGTGAACGTATCGCTGCACCCCGTGCGGTTCGCGGCGCACAATGACGCAAATCTTGGCGTGGGTCTTCAGTCCCTTGACGCCGTAGAGCACTTGAACGCCCGCCTGCTCCAGTTGCTCGGCCCAGCCAATGTTGCGGGCCTCGTCAAAACGCGCTTTCAACTCCAGCAGCGCGGTCACGTACTTGCCGCGCTGCGCCGCGCGCGCCAGGGCCGCCACGATCGGGCTTTTGCGGCTGGTGCGGTACAGGGTCTGCTTGATGGCCAGCACGTCGGGGTCGTCGGCCGCCTCTTCAATCAGCCGCACCACGGGATCAAAACCTTGATACGGATGGAGCAGCAGCACGTCCTTCTGCGCCAGCGTCTCGAACATCGGAACTGTGGAGTCGATGTCGGGCGACGGCTGCGGCGGCCACGGCTCGTTCGTGAGCGCGTCGAAACCGCCGAGGTCCGTCAAGTTCACGAACGCGCTCAGGTCGAGCGGTCCCGGCGCCGGGTACACGTCGCGGTCTTGGACTTCAAAGGTTTGTTGAAGGAATTGCCGGGTGCGGGCCGAGGCCGTCTCGGGCAATTCCAAACGCACGCAGTCGCCAACGCGACGGGCGTCGAGAATTTCCTTCATGCTTTCCAGAAGGTCGGCCGCCAGGTCTTCGCGAACAGAAATATCGGCGTTGCGCGTGATGCGGAAGGGAACCGCCTCGACCACGTCCTCGCCCGAGAAGAACCGCTCGATGAGCAGCGTAACGGCGTCTTCCACCAGCAAGTATTCGTAACCGCCTTCCGAGGGCAGCGTAACCAAACGCGACAACGACCGGCCCAGGGGGATCACCGCGAACCGCGGTTCGCGCTCCTCGGGCGCCGGCTTGAGCTGCACGGCGATGTTCAAGGTCTGGTTGATGAGCAGCGGCAGGTCCTGGGGCGCCGCGACCGCGATGGGAGAAAGCACCGGATAAATTTCGTTCTCAAACACGCGTTCGACCGCCTCGCGCTGCCGATGCGTGAGATGCTCCGGCGCCACGCGTTTGACGCCGTGCGTGGCAAGCGGCGGCTCCAATTCCTCCAAAAGACAACGGTATTGCTCGGCAATCATCTGGTGCGCGCGGTCGCTGATGGCTTCCAATTGCTCGCGCGGCGTCAGGCCCGACGCGTCGCGACGGTGGGACTTCTGACCGGCCAGCATCTGCAGCCCGCCCACGCGGACCATGAAGAACTCGTCAAGGTTCGACGCCGTGATCGCCAGAAACTTGAGCCGCTCCAGGAGCGGCGTTGGAGCGTCGTGGGCTTCGTCCAAAACACGTTGGTTGAACTCCAGCCAGCTCAGCTCGCGATTGATGTACTTGGGATGTTCGAAAGTCATGAGGGAGGCGCGCACCGGGTTCGTAAGACGAGTCTTCGCAATGATACGCGGCCAAGAGGAAGGTCGAAAGGGCGAAAGGCGGATGGCGAAGAGTTGTCGTGTCGTTGAGCCTTTGTGCTTCGACGTTACGGATTGGCGAGAGCGTCTCGCATTTCTTCTTCCACCTGGGTGCGGGCGCGGAGGACTTGTTGCACCACGGTCGCCATGCGGGACTCGTCGGCGTAGGGCGAGAGCACGTAGGACTTGATGGCGTTGATCGGTTGGCCGTCGTCCGCCAGGCGGTAGTTATCGGTAAACCCCAGTGCGACGCCGCGGCCTTGGACCGCCTCGTGCTGCACGCGGGCAAACACGCGGCGATTCAACTCGTTGTGCAACTCCCGACGAGGCGCGTACGCGGCGTCGTGCAGCTCTCGCTCTTTGACGGTAAACGTATCCACGTTGCGCGGATAAGCGCGGAACAGCGTCACCGGCCCCACGTTGCGGTCGTTCATCACCGTCAACTCCGAGCGACTGGCGATTTGTTCCCGGAGGATTTCAGCCATTTCCACCGCGTGCCCCAACAGCACGCGAAAACCTTCCTTCCCCAACAGCAGCAGGTTCGCCAAGGCGGCCATCGGCCCCGTGGCGCTGCGCGACGTTTCCAGCGAGTAGAACCCCGGATGGTAATCCCCGTGATGAAACAAGTAGGGCATCGTGCCGCGCGGGCGCAGCAGTCGCTGGAAGTCGGCGCGGTCGCGAAGCAGCAGCAGCGATGAGATGTACGGCGCGAACCCCGTTTTGTGGAAATCAACGCCCAGCGAGTCCGCAAGCTTCAAGTGCTGGATGCGGTTCCACGCCGCCGCCAACGCCCGCAGCGTACGGGCGCGGAACTCCAGCGGATTCGCGTCAAAGTCGTATCCTCCGAACACGCTCCACGCCCAACCAATCACCGCGTCGGCGTGCAAGTGCGGACGGTAATCAAGTTCATGCCGTTGGACCAGACGCTCGCGCAGGGCATACATGGATTTGAGATCGTCGATGCCAAACGAGTCGGTCGTGCCCATTGTGGCCACCATCGCGGCAATTCGGCGCCCAGAGCCTATGGCCTCGTCGGCGGCGTGTTCCAAGGCCGCCATCTCGATCGAATTATCCGCGTGCGTGCGAACGCGAATGACGTTCTCTTGCCCGATCCCCAGCCAGCCCGCCACGCTCGCGCAGGCGTAATGGCCGAGGGCCGACGTGAGCACCACCACATCGCCGCGCACGCCCCGGCGCAAGGACTCCGGTAGCGCCTTCTCCAATCCGATCTTGACGCCGTAGAGCAGGGTTCCCGTGCCGCCAAAGGTGAAGAGTCCGCCAGCCTGAGCGGAATCGTAGCCGATCAAGTCGGCCGTCATGGCGGCGACGCGCACCTCGGCTTCGGAAAAACCGTGGCCGCTTTCCTCGCTGCACAAGTTGGGGTTGTACATGGCCGCGAGCATGACGCCAATAACGCTGGCCATCGACGGCGGGGCGGTCACGTTCACTTGCGACGCCGGATGGCTCCAGATGGGCATTCCGGCCAGGCAGCTCACTAACTGCGGCAGCACCGCTTCCAACGCCGCGCCTTGTTCGGCCAAACGCGCCTGGTCGGCCGCGGCAAAGTCGGGATCGCGCGCGGCGCCCAGGATCGGAGCTTGGGTCTTGAGCGCATCGACCTGGTCCAACGCGCGTAGCACCGTAAACGCCATGTAGCCGTCGTGAACCGGGTCAGACACCGGCGCGGGAAACGCCTGGCGAAGACGTTGCAGCAGTTGGTGATGTCGCGGCATGGGGTTCGAGCGAAGGAGAGGTGAGCCACGGCGGCGAAATCTATTCCAGGCGCCACTGTTCGCAGCGGCGGTGCAGGCGCGCTCGCGACACGCCCAGCAACTCGGCCGCCAGGGTCTTGTTTCCCTTCGCTTGCAGCAGCGCCCGCGCGATCAATTCACGCTCCACCGATTCCAGAAATTCATCCAGCACGATTCGTTCCACTTCGCGCGGCGGGTGGGCGTCGGCATTGGCCGTCAGGTGAATGGCGTCGGGAAGATCCTCGGCGGCGATGCGCGGCCCTTGCGCCCGAGCGCGCGCCTGGCGCACCACGTCGGCCAGTTCGTCCAAGTTCCCCGACCAGCGGTGGCCAGCTAAAGCGTCCAGCGCCTCCTCGGTAAAGCCGGTGAACTGCCGCTCGCTCTCGGCGTTGGCGTCTTCCAATAGCAGTTGCGCCAAGAGCGGCACGTCCTCGCGCCGTTCAGACAGCGACGGCAACTCGATCACCAGCGTGCTCAGATGCAGGGCCAGATCGCGGCGGAACTGCTCCTCGGGCATGTCCTGCAACGGCTGGCGCGACGTGGCCAGGGCGGTCAGGTAAAAGTCGGGCAGTTCCAAGTACCCCGCCAACTCGGCCTGTCCCGAGGCGGGCAATCGATCCACGTTCAGCAGAAGCAGCACCCCCGGCTCTGGCGAGCGTTTTTCCAGGCCGCGCTGGACCAGGGCGACAACCGTCGATTGGATGATCTCGCCGTCGGCCAACGTGCAGTCGATCGGCGCCAGGGGCGCGGGTGGCTCGCCACGGCGGCCCAGGTGAATGGTGCGAGCCACGTGCTCTCGTCCGCTGCCCGGCGGTCCCACAATGAGCGTATTGGCGTGGCTCTTGGACGCCGCCGTCACTTGCGCCCGAACCTGCCGCATGGCCACGCTTTCGCCAAGAAGCCGGTCTAGCTCGTAACGACGGCCCACGCGGCGGCGAAAATCCCGCAATCGCTGGTGCAACGTCTCGGCGCCGTCGTCCGCGGGCGACGGCGCCGCGGACTTGGGCAAGTCCTCGGCCTCCAGCACCATCAGGGCGCCAAGACAAACGCCGCCTTCGCCCCACAGCGGCAGGCACTCGCCGCGGCGCTGACGCGGCGGGCCTTCCGCCGACGGCGCTTCGGCCACAAACGAGACGCGCTCGCCGGCCAGCGCTTCGGGCGGAGGGCACAAACCCGCCAGGGCGTGCGCGACCGCGCCGCGTTGGGGGTTGGAATGATACCGGCACGGGGCGCCGACGAGTTCCCTCTCGTCGTGCCCGACCCACGCCGCGCAGGGGGGACTGCAATAGATCAGCGTGAATTGCGCGTCAACGAGATAAACGGGCGTTTGCGTCTCGGACAGGAACCGGTGCAGCGCGGTCTTGATCGAACCCAGAGGCGTCATTTCTCGGCCTTGAGGAGTTCCCGTAAATGAGCCTCGACGCACCGCGGAAGGACGTTGACGTTGTAGCCGCCTTCCAGCACGCTCACCAGCCGACCCTCGGCGTACATGTCGGCAGCTTGCTGGACGATTTGCGTCAACGTGGCGAAATCCTCTTCCTCCAATCCCAGCGAGCCGATCGGGTCGGCGGCGTGCGCGTCGAATCCCGCGCTCACAAGAATGAGTTGCGGTCGAATTTTGGCCGCGAACCGGTCCAAAGCGTCTTGGAAGCGCCGGCAGTAGTCATGCCGCGAAATGCCAAAGTGCGTCGGCAGATTCAACGTGGCGCCCAATCCTTTGCCACTGCCCGTCTCGTCGGATCCGCCCGTGCCGGGATAAAACGGCCAGCGGTGGACCGAGAAGAATCCGACCCGCTCATCCTCCCAGAACGTCTCCTGCGTGCCGTTGCCGTGGTGTACGTCCCAATCCACAATCAAGACGCGGTCCAGGTCAAGTTCGGCCGTGGCCATGCGGGCCGCAATCGCCACGTTATTGAACAAGCAAAAGCCCATCGCCTCGGTTTCCAGCGCGTGATGGCCCGGCGGACGCACCAGGCAAAGCGCCTGCTTGGCGTCTTCGTTGACCACTCGCTCCACGGCGTTACAAACCGTTCCCGCCGCCAGAAGGGCGACGTCATACGATCGCGGGCTGACGACGGTATCGGCGTCAAGATGCTTTCCCCCCTGCCGCGCAGCCAGGTCGACGGACTCGGCATACGCCAGGGAATGAACCCTCGCTAACCGTTCCAGAGAAACCGGAACGCAGGGCGGCCGTTCACACTGCGCCGGCAGCCCCGTCGCTTCCAGGTGCTGCTGGATGCGTCGCAGTCGCTCGGGATGTTCAGGATGGCGTCCTGTTTCGTGCTCAAGAAACTCCAGCGCGTGATAGAGCAATACCGCGCCGTGATGAAGAATCGGAGGATGCAACGTCGAAAACCTCTCCCAACGTGAGGCAGGCTTCCCGCCTGCCATGCTCATTACCTGTATCTTTTCGTAGCGGCGGCGCGAGCCCCACCGAATGCTTCGTTAATTGCCACAATTTTCGCTGGCGCCGCCGGTAGGTAGGGGTACAAATTGACGATTTTGACACTAACCCGAAACGCTAGCGAGGTCGGAAGTGCTGTCCTCGCTAGCGTTTCGGTTTAGTAAGGGTTCAGCAAAAATCTCGAAAATCGCCAAACTATACCACTACTCGCAGTTACGACGATTGAACGAAAACTGGCACAGCCGCTCAGGACACTGACTTCGCGGCAAATTCGGTTGACAGGCGCGCGCCGCCACGTCTATCCTTAAAGATAGCAAGTCCTACAAATAATCGCGAACCCTTCCCTTACAATCCTTTGAGGGGTGGTTCTCTCGTCTTCGCTTCTCGGAATTGCTGTCCGAGGACGATCCGGTTCACGGAGACCAAGTGTTATGCAGGCGATGGTTGGCTTGGGCGCCGCGCGAATGGCTCGCTTCCCCTGTGGGGTGGCTGCGCTGGTGTTGTATGGAATGATTTTCGCGTCGGCGCCGGGCGCGCTGGCTCAACAACCGCAATATCTCGACCCGAAGCCGTTATGGGACGAGTCCAATCGCGACGACTACCGCAAGTTCCGCGAGCGGGAAAGCCTGATTCGCAACATCATGAATGACCGGGCGCCGCTCGATCAGAACCGCGCGGAATTCGATGAGTTTTTCCGCCGGCAATTGTTCGTCAAGATGGCGTCGGCTTCGGAAGTCGGGAAACTCGCCGAACGACGGCGGGACTTCTTCAAAGCGCACATCCACTCCACCAATCCCCCGCCGGCCGTCCACGATTACCTCGTGCAATTGACGCTGGAGACCATGCAGCGGGTGGCGGTGGACGCGCGCTTTCATCCCGCGGCGCGTTACAACGCCATGTTGATTATTGGCGAGTTGAACGAAGTGGAATCGACGGGAATCGGCCCCAACCGCCGGCCGCCAATTCCGTCCAACGTCGCGTTAAACTTCATGCTGGCGCAATTGAACGATCCCAAGCAGATCGACGAGGTGCGAATGGCGGCCTTGGTGGGCGTTTTGCGGCACGTGCAAACCAATCGACTGCTGCGTCAGTTGAATATCGGTCAAGCCAACGACCCACAACAGCAGGCGAACGTTCAGCGGACCATCGCCGCGGCGCTCCAAGTGGCCGAGCCAAAGGACCCTCCCCAGGGAAGGACGGTCGAAGGCCACACGTGGATGCGGCGCCGGGCCATCGACATTCTCATCGGTTTAGGCGCCTCGACGGGACCCGTCGCAAGTTTGCTGGAAGAAATTGTATCGGACCCCGAATTGCCAATTTCGCTGCGCTGCACGGCGGCCGAAGCCATCGGCAAAATGCCGACCAGCGGCGGTCAACAGGGCTTCGACGCGGTAAAAACCGCGCAAGACGCGGTCGCCATTGCCGTTGACGTTTGCCAGGCCGAACTCGCCTGGTGGGACGCGGAAAAGAAACGCGAGGAAGAAAAGAAACTGCTCCAGCTTGCCGGCGTGGGCGGCATCCCGGGCGGCGAGGGCTACCCCGGCGCCGCTCCTGGTTACGGTCCGACCGGCGCGTCGTCCAGCGAAGGATACCCCAGCGCACGCAGTCCTTACGGGGCGCCTCCTGGCGCCGGTCCCGGCTATCCGGGAAGCCCCTACGGGAGCGGTCCCGGCGGCGCCATGGTTCCCGAGAAAAAGCCGATTGATCCGCGCATCGAGAAAACCCAACGGCGATTGAAACACACGCTGTACTGCGTCAAGCTGGCGCTGGACGGCGACCCGACCTTTACCGCCGCTGGTGCGAAAACACCGGCCGCCAAGCAAGGCGCGGCCCCGTCCACCGCCCCCGAGGGAGGCATGCTCGCCCGCGCCAACGCCCAGCAAAAGCCGCGCGTTAAAGAGTTGTCGACGGCCGTGGTGGGTCTTTTTGCCGCAGTCGACAAGGCGGACCCCGTGCGCGACACGCTCTTGACGGACCTCCGCACGCAGTTAGAACGGCTACAAGGTTTGACCGGCGCCGTGGCGGCTGACGCCGCGCCTCCCGGCGGCGCTGGCCCCGGAAGCAGCCCCCCCGGCGGTTCCGGCGCTCCGCCAGCGGGTCGCGGCGGCCCACCGGCGGCTGGTCCACCCGCGGCCGCTCCTCCCGCCGCTGGCCCACCGGCCGCTGGTCCACCCGCGGCCGCTCCTCCCGCCGCGGGCGCGCCTGCCGGACCGTAAACTTCGGCGCCGCCAAAAATAATGTGGTGCATTCGCTCCGCGAGTGCACCGCACTGAAGAACCCCGTCGCCGCTTCTTAGAATGCGCTCGTCTATCGGCTTGGGAGCGTTCCGGCGCGCAGGAGCCGGGCAGCTTCGACCGCAAAATAGGTCAATACGCCATCCGCCCCGGCGCGCTTGAACGCCAACAGGCTTTCCAAAATCACCTTCTCTCGGTCCAGCCAACCATTGGCCGCCGCGGCCGAGAGCATCGCGTACTCTCCGCTGACCTGATAGACAAACGTCGGCGCGCTAAACGCTTGCTTGACGCGGGCGACAATGTCCAAATACGGCATGCCTGGTTTGACCATGACCAGGTCGGCGCCTTCGGCCAGGTCGAGGGCGACTTCCCGCAGCGCCTCGTCGCCGTTGGCCGGGTCCATTTGGTAAGTGCGCTTGTCGCCTCCCCCGAGATTGCTCGCCGAGCCGACCGCGTCGCGGAACGGGCCATAGAAGGCCGAGGCGTACTTCGCCGCGTAAGCCATGATCTGCACCTGCTGGAAACCGGCCTCGTCCAGCGCCCGCCGCACCGCGCCAATGCGGCCGTCCATCATGTCGGAGGGGGCAATCACGTCGCATCCCGCCTGGGCCTGCACCACGGCTTGTTTCTGCAAAACTTCCAGCGTTTCGTCGTTCACCACGTAACCGTCGCGCACCAGCCCATCCTGGCCGTGGCTGGTGTAGGGGTCCAACGCCACGTCGCAGACCACGCCGATCGGCAGCTTCGCTTCCTTGATGGCGCGCGCCGTCCGGCAGGCAAGATTTTCGGGATTCACCGCCTCGCGGGCGTCGGCGGTCTTTTTTTCTGGCGGCGTTACGGGAAATATCGCCACGGCGGGAATGCCCAGCTCGTGCGCTTCGGCAGCGCGTTCGACCAGGAGATCAACCGACAACCGCTCGACGCCCGGCATCGAGGGAATGGGCGTGCGGGTGTTTTCGCCGTCATGCACGAAGACGGGCCAGATCAGGTCGTCCACGTGTAAATGGTTCTCGGCCACCAGGCGCCGCGACCAGGAATGACGACGATTGCGGCGCATGCGCGTCGCGGGAAACTGGCCTAAGGCGGCGTGAAAGAACGGATTGGGCATTACTCGCGAAATGCAGGAAGGTCATCGAAAGCTGTTCCCACGGAACAAGTTCAATCGTCATTTTGGCGCCAAGGCAATGGGGATACAATGAGCGGCAAAGGAGGCCTTGGCTCTCGTGCAAAAACAACGTCGCAAAAAACCATTCCCCGTGCATTCCGCCACCGCGCCGGAACCATCGGCGGGCGTGCAAGCCCCCACCGCGGCAATCGACCGAAAGTGGCTCGGCTGGCGCGGCGTGGGCGCCGTCGCGGTGGTTGCCGCAATCATTTTGGCCTGGGTATTCGCCATGAGGAGCAACCCGCCGCCTGTCTACCGTTGCGAAGTGCTTGCGGAGTATCCGCACGACGCCAACGCCTTTACGCAAGGGCTGGAGTATCAAGACGGCTTTCTCTATGAAGGAACCGGGGGCTACGGCGCCTCGTGGCTGCGCAAGGTCGAACTGGCGACGGGCAAGGTCGTCCAGCAAGTCGATCTTGACGAGCGTTTCTTCGGTGAAGGAATCACCATCGTCGGCGACGAAATCTACCAGTTGACGTGGCGTTCCCGAATCGGCTTTGTCTACGACAAGACCACCTTCCGAAAACTCCGCGAGTTTTCTTATTCGGGCGAAGGTTGGGGACTGGCCTTCGATGGCCGGCATTTCATCCTGAGCGACGGCAGCGAAGTACTGCGGTTCTTTGAACCGCGCACCTTCCGAGAGGCGCGCCGTTTGCAAGTTACCTCGGGCGGCCGTCGGCTCCACCAGTTGAACGAACTGGAATACGCCAACGGGCACCTGTACGCCAACATTTGGCATTCCGATTACATCGTCAAAATCTCACCCCGTACCGGCAAGGTGGTCGCCTGGTTCGACCTGCGGCACATCGTTCCGGCTGAGGTTTCTGACAATCGCGAAGCGGTGCTCAACGGGATTGCGCACGACCCGCAAACGGGGCGGTTCTTTGTGACAGGCAAGAATTGGCCGAGGCTGTTTGCGGTTAACTTCGCTGAACCGGCGCGGAACGAGAAACCATGAACCCTGCCGTCGAGAGGGAAGATCGCCAGGAAGCCGCTCGCCAGCGAGAAATTGCGTACCTGGAGTCTCCCGACGCGTTCCTGACCGACCGGCAACGCCGTTGGCTGGAGCCGCCGGGATGGGGAGGACGCATCACCCGCACGCTGCTTTACGGAGTGAACTACCTGGGCGTGCGGCTCCTCTTCAACTTGCAGACAGGGGGACAGGAGCATCTGCCCGAGTGGGGACCGTATATTGTGGCCCCCAACCATGCCAGTTCGCTCGATCCGTTTGTTCTTTCGGCCGCATTGGGTCGACGCCGCTTTTCTCGGACCTCTTGGGCCGGGCGACGCGGCGCGCTATTGGGAAACCGCATGCGGCGGTTCGTCAATCGGCTGGCGCACGCCATTCCGATTCGTCGCAACGCATCGGCCTTGGCGGTGGGAGCGGCGGCGCTAGAGCGGGGCCGGATTCTCGTTTGGTTTCCTGAAGGCCATCGCTCCGACACCGGCCAACTCCAGCCCTTCAAACGCGGCGTGGGCGTGTTGATGGACCACTTCCGAGTTCCGGCCGTGCCGGCGTACATCCACGGCGCCTACGAGGCCATGCCGCGTCACGCGCGCCTGCCGCGCCGCTTGACGCAGATTACCGTGACCTTTGGCGCCCCCCTGGACCCAACCGAATTCGCCCGCCACCGGGACCGTGAGCAACGGATTGAACGCCTGGTCGATGCGCTGCGAGAGCGCGTGGTCAAACTCGGACGAGAAAGCGAGCAAGCGTAAACTCAGCAGATGCCGCGAGAAGCTAGAACCCGCTTCACGATGGTGTGACGGATTTTCATGTGCTGCACGCGCTCCGCGAGTGCAGCACACTGAAGACCCCGTCACGCCTGTCTGGAAAAACGCACTAAGGCTCTGTTTCCCGTGGCGGGGTGATGGGCGCGATCCAAACGAAGATGCGGTGCAATTGATTGTCTTCTGCGCTGGTGTAGCGAATTTCCCGGTCCGCCGTCCAGCCTTCCACGTGAAAATCGTGCGAGACGATCCGTGCCCCCGGACGCAAGTTCTCAAACGCGGGAAGCAGCTTCTCGACGTACCGCGGAAGCAAGTACAGCGCCACCACGTCCGCCTCGCTCAGATCGAGCGTCAGCACGTCCTTTTGCTCGAACGTGACTCGGTCCTCAACCCCGCGGTTCTTGGCGTTCGCGCGGGAGTCGCGAATGCGGTCGGGGTCGATGTCAAACCCCTTGCTGCGACAACCGTATTTTTCGGCCGCGACAATGGCGATGCGTCCATCGCCGCACCCCAAGTCATACAGCATTTCGCCTTCTTGAACCTCGGCGGCTTCCAGCATTTGATCGACCACGTCCATCGGTGTGGTGATGAAGGGTGCGTTGATCCACGGGCGCTCCAGCGGCGCCATGTCATCGTGACGCCACCACTCGATCGCCTGGGGCACAAACGCTAACGCCGTTCCGGCCACCGCTCCGATCACAACCAGCAACGCCAGCCAACGCTTACGCATTCCGCGCGGCGCCGGCGTTTGTGGATCGGAAGACACGGGCGCCTGGATGGGGTCTTGCATGAAGGTCACACGGAGGAGACGGCCAGTTTCGCGGCGATGGTTTCCCGGTTCACTGGCTCGATCAGGCCCTGCTCGGTAATGATCGCCCGAATGTACCTCGCGGGAGTGACATCAAACGCAGGATTATACACTTCGACGCCCGCGGGCGCGGTTTGCCGGCCGAACCCGTGGGTGATTTCCTCCCGGGCGCGTTGTTCGATGGGGATGCCTTCTCCGCTGGCAAGCGCCAGGTCGAACGTGGACGTGGGCGCGGCAATGTAGAACGGAATTCCATGAGCTTCCGCCAACACGGCCAGCGAATACGTGCCGATCTTGTTGGCGGTGTCGCCGTTGGCGGCGATGCGATCGGCGCCGGTCACGACCGCCTGCACGCGGCCTTCGCGCATGACTTGGGCGGCCATCGAATCACAAATCAGGGTGGCCCGCACGCCGCGCTGCGCCAATTCCCAAGCGGTCAGCCGGGCGCCTTGCAGCAAAGGCCGCGTCTCGTCGACAAACACGTGCGGTTGCTTGCCTTGTTCGTGCGCGGTAAAGAACACGGCCAACGCGGTGCCGTACTCGGCCGTGGCCAGGCCGCCCGCGTTGCAATGCGTGAGCACGCCGGCGCCCGGCGCGAGCAGTTCGGCGCCGAATCGGCCGATGGCGCGGCACATCCGCCGGTCCTCGTCGTGGATCGCCTTCGCTTCTTGCAGAAGCGATTCCAGAATGGCCTCGTTCGCCGCGCCCAGGTGTTGGGCAGCGGTGGCCTTCATGCGGTCAAGCGCCCAAAACAGATTAACGGCCGTCGGGCGACTGGACGCCAAATAATCGGCCGCTTCTGATAGTCGCTGTTGAAAGGCTTGCGGCGACTCCCCCGCAGCGGCCTGGACCGCCAGGCACAAACCGTATGCGGCGGCGATGCCGATGGCCGGCGCGCCGCGCACGCGCAGCATCTTGATCGCCTCCCAGACGGTCTCCACGTCCTGGCACTCGATCTCCACCAGTTCGATGGGCAAGCGGGTCTGGTCAATCAGCCGCAAATGGCCGCGCGTGTCACCGATCCAGCGGAGCGTTTCCGGTTGATGAGGTTGGTTTGTCATGATGGATGTTGTCATCGTAGTCCATTGCCGGTTTTCCCGCCAACGCCCCTGGTTCGCCCGCCGGGGCAGGAAGAAAGCGCGTCGCGGAACGCACATGCGCGGATTCCCGTTGAATCGGCGCGGGTGGTGCGGTAGACTCGCGCAAGGTAGCTGTTTCTGTTGGGTGCGCCGATCCGGACCGATTGTAGGACTTCGCTGATGGGACTGATGCGCTTTCTGGTTCCCGAGCCGCAACGCATCTCGGCGTTTGGGCTGGAATGCGCTTATGTGGCGGCGCCGGAAGGCATTCCTTGGCGAACTTGGGTCTCTTGGTCCGAGGATTTGCTGGTTTGCCGCCGCGACGAAGAAGACTCAGGTTTGTTCTTCGTTCCCTGGAGTGTCACGGGGCGCGGTGAGCCGATTCTTTCCACCACCTGTTTGCGCGAACGCCGCGAACCATATCATCTGCCCATCGAACTTGCGCGGGGTGTGCTGAATCGCGTGCGGAACCAGTTGGAAATCTGGAAAGCCTCGGGAATGCAAATCTCCGAGACGGTGCAAGACCTTTTGAAGCAGGCCACGGGACATTTCATTCGCGGGGCGGTGGCCCAGGACGATCCCCAAGTTGCGGCGGAAGAAGCACAACACGCGATCGAGTTGGGTTTGAATGCCGGCGATCAACTGACCCTTGACTATGCGACGCAGCTCTTCGTCGTGCGTCGCCGCCAGACGCCCAAATTGGGAACCCTGTTTGCCGGTCACCTGGAAGCGCCGTTCACCCGCGGCCCGGCGGCCAAGACGTTTCGCGCGGCGTTCAACTCGGTGCTGGTGCAGCCGACCTGGTCCGAGATCGAGGCCAACGTGGGCCAGCGCCAATGGGAGTCCTTGGATCAGCGCTTGGAATGGGCCGCCGGGAAAGGTTTCAAAGCAGTCATCGGTCCGTTGGTGGACCTGGGCCAGCGCAACACGCCAGACTGGTTGTACTTGTGGGAAGACAACATCAACTCGCTGGAGTCGTATCTGCTGGACCACGTCAGGCACACCGTCGAGCATTGCCAAGGCAAAACGCACGTTTGGCTGGCCGCCGCGCGGATGAATTCCACGCAATCCGTGGCGCTCTCCGAGGAGCAGCGCCTGCGGCTTACCGTGGGCGCGATTGACGCCGTGCGGCGCCTCGACTCGAAAACGCCCGTCATCGTCAGCTTTGACCAGCCCTGGGGAGACTACCTGGGGCGCGGTGAATGGGACCTCTCGCCGCTCCACTTCGCCGACGCGCTGGTCCGGGCCGAGCTGGGAGTTTCGGGACTCGGCTTGGAGATCAATTGGGGCTACTGGCCCGGTGGAACGCCGGAGCGAGATTTATTGGAGATCGTGCGGTTGATCGACCGCTGGAGCCTGCTGAACTTACCGTTGATCGTCTTTCTGACTGTGCCCAGCGACGATGGCCCCGATCCGCAAGCCCGGACTCCTTCGCGCCCGGTCGCGCCGCCGCCCACCCCACAGCGACAACAGCAGGTCGTGCAGCAATTGGCGACGGTGATCGGCGCCAAGCCCTGGGTGCATGGCGTGGTCTGGCGCCAGGTGCGCGACTCCGCGCCGCATGATTTTCCGCATGGCGGATTGTTCGATCACGGCGACCAAGCCAAGCCTGCCCTGGCCGCCCTGGCCGCATTCCGCCGCGAGTACCTGGTATAACGCCAGGCGCCGCATTCTCGGAACCAGGGCGCGGGGCGCAATCCAACACATGAAGCCGAGCGAGTCCGTCAGCGACCTCGACCGAGGAAACGATGGAAGAACAGGCGTTCCTGGCCGCGATCCGAGAAGCTCCGGACGACGACACGCCGCGTCTCATCTACGCCGATTGGCTGGAGGAGCAGGGCGACGAACGCGCCGAGTTGATTCGCGTGCAATGCGAACGCGCCAGGACCGACGACCGCGATCCGCGTTGCGTGGAGCTGGAGTACCGCGAGCGCCGCCTGCTTGCCAAGTATCGGAATGTGTGGGCCAAGCCGTTGCGGCCGTGGTCGCGCAACACCGAGTTCGAACGCGGCTTGGTCGAGCGCGTGGCGTTGCCCGCCGAGACCTGGATCAACGACGGCCCCCAGGTTCTTTCAGCGGCGCCCGTTCGCCACGTGAAGTTGACCCGCGTTAAGGATCGAGCGGGGGCATTGGCCCAGTGTCCGCACCTGGCGCCATTGAAGTCGTTGGGCCTGCGCGACGGCCAACTCGGCCTGGCTCGTTTGAGGACGTTCCTCGCGTCGCCTTGGATTCGTCGCTTGGAAGGGCTGGACGTGAGCTTCAACGGCTTGGGCGCATCGGCCATGCGCGAGATTGCCGGCTGCGATACGCTTGGCTCCCTGAAGCGGCTCGGAGTGGACCATTGTGGGTTGTCTGGCGCCGGGTTGGATGTCTTGCTCACGTCGGACCTGGTTCACGACCTGGAGGAGTTGCACCTGCGCTCGAATGAGCTCAGCGACGCCGACGCCCGCCGACTTGCCGACTCGCCCACGCTTGGCAAGTTACGCACGTTGGCCCTGGACTTCAATTCGGACCTAACCGTCGCGGGCATTGGCGCGTTGTTGCAGTCCAAGCGGATCGGCCCGCTACGGCGACTTTCGCTACGGGACTGCGCGGTGGGGGTTCATATGATGCGGGCGTTTGCCGCCGCCCCGCGCCATCATGATCTGACCATTTTGAACCTCGATGCCAGTTATATTAACCACTTGGAAGCAGAAGGCGCGCGAGTGCTTTCCGAGTCGCCACTTTTGGAAGGATTGGTCGAGTTGCACCTGGGCCGCGGCTCGATTGAGAATGAAGGTCTCGCCGCACTCCTCGAATCGGGCAACCTCCGTCATCTTCGCACCCTGGGGCTTCGTAACAATCGGTTGGATCACGCGGGCGTCGAAATACTGGCCGCCTGGGAGGGTGCGTCGCGTTTGACCAGCCTCGACCTGCATGGCAACGTGATTGGAGACCACGGCGCTGCGGCGCTGGCGAACGCCGAATATCTGAGCAACCTCAATGTGCTCAACGTGAGCGCCACGCACATATCCGACCGAGGCGCCCGCGCGTTGGTGGACTCGAAGACGCTCAATCGGATTACCGAACTGCGTCTGACCGCCAAGGCCGGCGCCGCGGCCTGGGACAAAACACCCGGACTCAGTGGGAATATGAAAAAGCTCCTGATGAAGCGTTTTGGAAAACACGCCTGTTACTTCGACTGATGGGCGTAGCAAGCCTTGATTAAAGGGACACCGGGTACAACGCATGCATGAAAAAATCTCCTGCCCGTTCGGCCTTTGGAAAAGCCCAATCACCCCGCGCAGTCTCGCCGAGGGCGTGCGCCTGGAAACCGCGAGGTTTGACACTTCCGGGCCGGCGCTGGTTTGGCTGGAAGGACATTCGGCCCGCGGCGTGCTGCTGGCGAAAGACTTCAACGGCGATGCTCCGCGCCGCTTGACGGATGAACTCAGCGTGCGGGCGGAAGTCGGCTACGGAGGCGGCGACTTCACCGTGGCCCAGGGGTGCGCTTACTTCGTGGTCCACAAGACGGGACGAATTTATCGCCAACCGCTCTCGGGCGGCCACGCCGAGCCGATCACGCCGCCGTTTGGCAAAACTGCCTCGCCCGCCGTCTCGCCCGATGGGCAGTGGGTCGCCTATGTGCATCACGACGAGGAACGGATCGACCGGCTGGCGGTGGTCGATGCTCAAGGCCGGCGTTGGCCGCAAATCCTTGCCAGCGGCGCCGACTTCTACATGCAACCGCGGTGGAGTCCCGACGGTCAGCGTCTGGCGTGGATCGCCTGGGACCATCCCAACATGCCCTGGGACGGAACGCGGCTCCATTGGGCCAAGGTGGCAATCGGCCGCATGCCGCAATTGGAGAACATCCAGGTGATTACCGGCGGCGAGACGACTTCCGTCTTCCAGCCCGAGTTCACCCCCGACGGTCGCTTCCTGTTGTACGTTTCAGATGAAACCGGCTGGTGGCGGCTCGCCCAGCACGATTTAACCACGGGAGAGCGTCGCTGGCTAACGCCGGAAGGCGCCGAGTACGGCGATCCGGCGTGGCTCCAAGACATGCGCTCTTACGCCGTCGCTCACGACGGGCGAAGCATGCTGGCGGCGGCCAACGAGCGCGGCTTTCAACGCATCGAGCGCATCGACCTGCAAACCGGCGAGCGGGCGCCGGTCGCCGCGCTGGAGGAATACACCAAGGTTGCGGGCTTAAGCGCCTCGCCAAACCGGGCGCAATTCGCTTTTCTCGGCAGTTCGCCCGCTACGCCCAGCCGCATCGTGCTGTACGACGCCGCTCATGATTCAACCCAGGTCATCGCCCGCGCCGAAGGCGAAACCGTCCCGCGCGAATGCCTCGCGCCGTGCGAGCCGATTTCCTGGCGCACCGCGGGCGAGGACACCGCTCACGGCCTGTTTTATCCGCCGACCAACCCGCGCTACGTGGGCGAAGGCCAGCCGCCGCTGGTGGTGATCGTGCACGGCGGCCCCACTTCGCAGGTCAAGGCGGGCTGGATGCCCGAGGCGCAGTTCCTGGCCACGCGCGGCTTTGCAGTGCTGTACGTCAACTACCGCGGCGGCACGGGATATGGCCGGGAATACATGCTCAAGCTCCGCAGCGCTTGGGGCGTGTGCGACGTGGAAGACTCGATGAGCGGCGCCCAACATCTTGCCGACGCCGGCCGGGTCGATCCGCGGAAGCTTGTAATCCTGGGCGGCAGCGCGGGCGGCTTCACGGTGCTGCAAGCGATGACGCGGCATCCACGGTTCTTTGCCGCGGGCGTGTGTCTCTTCGGCGTGGCCGATCAATTTCACCTGGCGGCCATGACGCACAAGTTCGAGAGCCGCTATCTAGACACGCTGCTCGGCCCGCTGCCACAAGCGGCCGAATTGTACCGCGAGCGTTCGCCCGTGCTGCACGCCGACCGAATCGAACGCCCCCTGGCCGTGTTCCAAGGCGCCGAGGATCGCGTGGTGCCCAAGGAGCAATCCGAGATGATTGTGGCGGCCCTCCAACGGCGCGGCACGCCCCACGAATACCATCTCTACGAAGGCGAGGGCCACGGCTGGCGCCGCAGCGAGACGATTGAGAAATACTACCAGGCCGTGGAGGCGTTCCTGCACAAATACGTGGTGTTTGCGTGACGCGTGCAAGCTGCCTCTGCCCAACGCGCGGCGTTTCCTTCGCGCTAACGCGCGGCGTTTTCTTCCTCACAAAATGCAAGCGCCTCGCCAAGGGCGGCGGAACGCTCGGCGGCTTCCATCACGCAGACGGCGCGAGCGGCTTCTTCGGGAGTGATGACGTTCGGCTTTCGCCCATGACGAATACAATCGGCGAAGTATTCCAACTCATAAAGTAAGGCGCCCACGCGGCGGCCGTGCAGAACCGGCCAGTAGGCGGTATCGGGGTAATGCAGGCGTTGGCGGTCGAGAATCGCTAGCCCGGCGTGGCCGCAGTCGATGGTAATGCGTCCTTCGGTCCCCACAATCTCCAAGACCGCGTCGATGGTGGTCGGCGTGTTCTCGGGAAGGCGCCAGTTTGTTTCGATCACTCCCACGGCCGCCTCGCGCGGCGCGGCGTGGCTGCCGGCGAGATCGCCAAACTCCAGCATCGCCCAGCCGATGTCTGGATACACGCACTCGTCCACTCGCACGTTGCGGGCGAAGATCCGCGACGGAGCGCGGCCTAGAAACCACATCATCAAGTCCACGTCATGCACGCCGTCGCCCAGCAGGGGCGAAATTTTGTTTAGCCGCTGTGGCTCGGTCGCCGCGGGCAAGTTGCGCCGGGCGTGCATCGAGACAATCCGCCCGATGCGACCTTCGTCGATGGCCTGCTTCGCCAACGCCACCCGCGGATCAAAGCGGCACACGTGACCAACCATAAAGGCGGCCGGGCAGCGCCGCGCCGCCGCGACCAGTTGTTGGCATTGGTCGCTGGTGGCCGCCATCGGCTTTTCGAGGAAAACGTGCTTGCCGCTGGCCAGCGCCGCCAAGGCCACCTCAAAGTGATCTTGCCAATGCGTGGCGATGGTCACCGCATCAATCTCGTCACACTCCAAGAGACGGCGGTAATCGGCAAACGTCGTCGGCACGCCCAATTCCGCGGCGGCCGCCTCCAGCTTGGCGGGCGTGCGCGAACACAGGGCGGTCAACGCGACGCCCGGAATGCCTTGCAGCGTTTGCGCATGTACGCGCCCAAACCGTCCCACGCCGATGATCGCCCACCGCAAAGTCCGCATCGCGTTGCTCCTTGCCTTTCTCGTGACCCACCCCCTATGCGGGCAATTGAAATAGTCCCCGTGTCCGGCGAGTCGGCGGGGGGTGCGAGAGCGATTGTAGTCGCCGATCTGGGCCCGATGCACCACGCCGAAAAAAATCGCCGCCGCATATTGACACTGTAACATATCACTGTATAATAAAAATATGGCCGAACGCTGGACAATCGATGAATTAACGCGCCTCGTGACGGCCGCCTTGGAAACCGCCGATTACGAAGGGCAAGTCTCGGGGCGGGTGCGGCAAACGCCCGACAAACGCACCATTCGTTATTACACCACCTTGGGACTGCTCGACCGGCCGAGCGAGTTACGCGGCCGCACCGCCTACTACAGCCGGCGGCACGTCCTGCAACTGGCGGCGATCAAGCGGCTTCAGGCCAAAGGGATGTCGCTGGTGCAGATTCAAGCGGTGCTGACGGGGGCCGACGATCGGCGGCTGGCGCGGTGGGCGGGAATTTCCGCAAGATTTTGGGACGAACATCGTCCGGCGCCTTCCACGCCTCCCGACCCCGATGCGCTATTGGCCTCGCCCACGCCGCCAGCCCCGGCGCCGCCGGATGTACCGCCGACGGCCGAGGCGGCGGATTCGCCGCCCCCCCGCGCTGGGCCGTTTTGGCGAACGACGCCCGCTGTGGCTAACGACCCAGTGGCACGACTTGACCGGGACGAGCGCGATGCGACGGCAGGCGTGACCGCCTCTCCGGCCATGATGCTTCAACTGGCGGACGATGTGTTTCTCGTTGTTCAGAATGCATCACGAAAGCGTTTGGATAGTCACGAGGCGGCCGAACTGGCGCCCGCCTCAGAGATGCTGCTGGCGACCTTACGGCGGTTGAAAGTCATTGCGTAAATCCCCTCTTCTTCAGGAGACTTCTCATCATGGCGCAAACCCTCCCCCTGCTCGACGCTCCCGCCAATGAATCCGAAGACGCCGGTTTCGGCGCGCTACGAACCGAACGCGGCTGCCTCCCCCTGACGGCGGTCGAAGTCCGCGCGGGCATTGAAGGATTGCTCGCCCAAACGTCGGTGCGGCAAACGTTTCATAACGCCTTTGACGAACCGCTGGAGGCCACCTACATCTTTCCGCTTCCCGACCGGGCGGCGGTCACTCGGTTCCGAATGACAGTCGGGGAGCGCGTCATCGAGGGGGAATTGAAAGAGCGGGGCCAGGCCCGGCAGGACTACGCCCACGCAATCAAAAGGGGCCACCGCGCCGCCCTGGCCGAGGAAGATCGCAGCGGCGTGTTCACCATGCAAGTGGGAAACATCCCGCCGACCGAAGAAGTCACGGTCGAACTGGACCTGGTCGGACCGTTAGAGATGAACGAGGACGAAGCGACTTACCGATTTCCGCTGGTGGTGGCGCCGCGTTATACGCCGGGCGTCCCCCTCGACGGCGCGGCGGTGGGCGACGGCGTGACGCCCGACACCGACCAAGTCCCCGACGCCTCGCGGGTCACCCCGCCCGTGCTGCTGCCGGGCTTTCCCAACCCGGTGCGGCTTTCGCTGGAAGTGGAACTGGACCCGGCCGGGCTGAACGAAGGCTTGTCGGGCGTGCGTTCTAGTTTGCACAGCGTCCTCGTCAACGAGCAAGGCCCGCCGTGGACGGTGCGCCTCCAGCCCGGCGAACGCCTCAATCGGGACTTCCTTTTGCGTTTTCCCGTCGCCAGGCAAACCGTCCAGACGACGCTTCAATGCAGCGCCGCGGCGCCGAACAAACCGGGCGTATTCTCCGTGACGCTCACGCCGCCGATGACGTCGACCCTGACTCCCAAGCCGCGCGAGGTGGTGTTCGTGCTGGACCGTTCCGGCAGTATGAGCGGTTGGAAAATGGTCGCCGCCCGGCGAGCGCTGGGGCGCATGATCGACACGCTGCTGGATCAAGATCGGTTCACGGTCATCGCTTTTGACGACACGACCGAAATGCCCACGGCCCCGGCAGAGGCCAACTCCCGCGGCAAACTTCTTTCGGGCGCCAATCGCCAGCGTTGGCGCGTGCTGGAATGGCTGAGCAAGATCGACGCCCGCGGCGGCACCGAGATGGGGCCGGCGCTAAAAGCGGCGGTGCAATGCTTCTCGCCCGCATCGGACAACGTGGATCGGGTGCTGGTGGTGGTGACCGACGGCCAGGTGACCGGCGAAGACGCGCTGCTGCGCACGCTCAAGAAGGCGGCGGGCGGCGCCATGCCGCGGGTGTTTACTTTGGGAATTGACCAGGCGGTCAACGCCGGTTTTTTGCATCGCCTGGCGGACCTCGGCGGCGGGGTGTGCGATCTGGTGGAGTCGGAAGACCGCTTGGACGAAGCGCTCGATGGCGTGCATCGATTGATCGGCCAGCCCGTGCTGACCGACGTGCGTTTGGAACTGGTCGATTTCGACGGCGTGGCCGAAAGCCTGGCGCCCGCGCGCACCGCCGGATTGTACGCCGGTCGGCCGCTGATGATCTTCGGCCGCCACCTGGCCCCGACCACGAACATCCACCTGCGCGTTCACGCCGTCGATGCCGCGGGCCAACCCTGGAGCGCCGAAGTCGCAGCCCAGGACGCCTCGCCTCAGGTGTTGCTCAACCTCTGGGGGCGCGCCCAGGTCCGCCAACTGGAGGACCGCTACGCCGCCGAAGGCGTCGGCATCGACAACCTGGCCGAGCGCATCGTTCAGGTATCGCTGGAAAGCGGCGTGCTGTCTCGCTTTACCGCTTACGTGGCGGTGGATCAATCGGAAGTGGTCAACGCGGGCGGCAAGCAGCACCACGTGATTCAGCCCGTCGAAGTTCCCGCCGGTTGGGACGACGACCTGATGCTGGCGTCCTACGCCGCCCCCGACGCGATGCAGTTAGATTCCACGATGATGATGGATCCGTCGCGTGTCTTGGCGAGCCGCAGCCCCGCCCGCCGCAACCGCCGGCGATACGATCAGGTGGACTCCTGCTTACAGGAGTTTGACGACCATGACGCTCCCTTGAATGACGACGCCGGCGCCTCGCACACCGCGCGTCTCGCCGAAGCGGCGGGAAAACTTTTTGGAAAATTGACGGGGCGCAGGAAACGAGCGCTCGACCTGTCCTCGCTGGATGCCGCGATCAGCGATCTACTAACAGCCATTCGGAAATCGAACCAGGCCGGCAAGACGCTAACGCACGAAAGCTTCGCTCACGTGGTGCACGCCTTGGAAAAACTTGCCGCGTTGCTGACGCACGCTAACCATGCGGCCAAGGACGAAATTCTGAGCCTGTCGGTCGAGGGACGCGGCATCCTCGAAGCGTGGAGCATGGCGGGCGACGTGGCCGTGGTCGAAACCCGGTTGCGAGTGTTCCTTGACGACGCGGACCGCAAGCTGGAAGCGCTGCAAACCACTCCCCCACGTTCCTCCGGCGCGTTTTGGAAAACCACCGGCCCTTCGTCGCCAGGATAGTGTGGTGCACTCGCTCCGCGAGTGCGCTCTCTTCGGGGCGCCCGCAGGGCGCCGCGTTCCGCACGGCTCAGTCAAACCATTCGTCGTGCGGGTCGAACTTGGGCAGCACCACGATCAGAACTTTCATCGAGCCAATCGCGCGGTGCCGCACGCCGGGACGGATCATCACGCACATTCCCGGCCGCACGTCGATGACCTCGTCGTCCAGTTGCATCTGGGCGCCGGGGCCGCATTCCAGAAAGTAATACGTCTCGGTCAACCGCCGATGGTAATGCGTGCGGGCGTCGGTCGATATTTCGGTCACGTGGATCGTGCCCGGATAATCCGCAACGTCGGCAAACGCCCGCCGCGCCAACCCGCAAGGGCAAGGCGTGGGAGGGATGGTCGCAAAATCGACAATCTCATACCGCCTGGTCGAAGCCGGCGAGGAACCACTCGAAGCATTCATAAGTCGTAATCGTTTGCGAAACAAAACCAGGGGCACGCCGCCGTGGCGCACCATTGTAAGACACCCGTTCTGGCGCCGCCACACGCAAGGCGTTCGTGCCTGCCCAGGTGCGTGTGGTAGACTTGACGGAAACTTGTCACGCATCGCCGGGATTCACCGTGTCGCAACCGCCGCCTCCTCTTGGCCCGCCTCCGCCGCCGCCTCCCCGACCCCAACCGGTGGAACCGCGAACGCCGCGCCGGACGCAAGCGACCAGCCCCGTCGCCGAGTTGGTCAAGATCGTCGGCGGCGGCGTGGTGGGCATTGCGCTGGCGTTGGCGTTCCTCAAGTACGGATGGAAGCACGCCTGGTTCGACCGCGACGCGCCGCCGCCGGTCACCGAGGAAGCATCCTCGTTGCCGTCGCCCGCCAATCTTTCCACCGACGCGCTCGACCCCGCCCCGCTGCCATCGGCGCCGCGCCGGCGTGAAAAACAACCTCTACCTTCGCCGGAAGCGCAGGCCCGAATCCGCCGCGAGATTGACGCGCTGTTCGCCGAGCAGCTTTCCCGAGCGCTGTCGGCCGAGCCGCAGCAGAAACTTGCCACGCAAATCTACGAACTGGCCGATCAAACCCGCAGCCAGCCCGACGACCGCTTTGTGCTGCTCTCTACCGCGGCCGAACTGGCGGTCGAAGCGGGCGACCTGCCGCTCATGACTTCACTCACCAACGTGCTTGGCGCCGAATACGCTTACGATGCCGCCGAGGCGCAGGAATCCTTCTTGCGCCAGTACGCCGCACGGGCCGACGACCCCGCTGAGATTCGCCTCCTGGTCCAGCATGTGAAAGCGGCCATTGCCGAGGCGCTGGCCGAAGACCGCTACGACGCCGCGCTGGCCTTGGCCGACGCCACCTTGGCCGCCTGCGAACGTCCCGCCGGGGCCGAGGTCCGCCCTCTGGTGCAATTCGGCCGCGACCGCCTGGCGCTCATGCTGTCGCGCTGGCCCGCCTACCAAGCGGCCCGGCAGACTTTGAAGACCGCGCCCGACGACGCGGCGGCAAACCTCGTCGCTGGCCGCTGGCTGTGCCTGGAGAAAGGCCAGTGGAAGCGCGGCCTGGCGCACTTGGCCCGCGCGGGCGACCATCCCCTGGCCGACGCCGCGCGGCATGACCGAGCGGCATCCATGCTGCCAACGCCCGACGCCGCCCAAGCGCTCAAGCTGGCCGATCGCTGGTACGACCTGGGCATGCAAGACGAAGCCGACCGCGGGTTCCTGGCGGTGGCCTACTACTGGTATTCGCACTCGCACGCCGCGCTGACCGGCGAAGACGCCCCGCGCGTCCAACACCGCCAAGACGCCATCGCCCAAGACCTGGAAGCCCGCCGCCTATTGGAAATGGCCGCCGCGCCGTAACCCCGTTCCTCACCCGCATCACCTTGGGGGAACCGCCGCCGAATCTCGCCCCGCTACCCAAAAAACACGCGCTCGGCGGTCTTGCGCAAGAGCCATTCGCGGTCGCTGCCGGAAAGGAAATCGGCATGCTCGCGAATCAGGTCGATCGACGGCCGATAGGTGTGCGGTGGCACAACTTGGAACGGGCAATCGCTGGCCCACATCAGCCGCTCGGGACCGTAGGCGTCCACCACGCGGCGAATCATCGGAAGCAAATCGGTGTACGGCGGCGACTTCTTCCCCAGTGCGTAATACGCCGAGACCTTGACCGCCACGTTCTTGTGCTTGGCCAGCGCGCAAAGCTGGTCCAATTCGCTCTTGCGAATCGTCCCGTCGATGCCCACGCGGGCGAAGTGGTCGATCACCACCGGCGTTTGGGGATGCTTGTCGCACATTTGACCGACCGCCGGCAGAAACTCGGGGTTGATCAGGCAGCACATACTCAAGCCCGATTCGGTGCCCTGGCGCCACATGGCCTGCATTCCTTCGCCCGCCAGCCATTGATCGGGCCGGCGGTCGCCCGGCGCAATCCGAAAGCCCCGCACGCCTTGCTCTCGCAGCTCGACCATCCGCCGCGCGGGCTGGGCGTTCTCGTCAATCACCGCCACCCCCGAGAACACCCCCGGGTGCTTCTTCATCATGTCCAGCATGTACGAGTTATCGAACCCGTAGTAACTCATTTGAATGAGTGTCACGCGGGTCACGCCGGCCGGGCGCGCATGCTCGAACAGTTCCTCGGGGGTAAAGCTGGCCGGTTGCATGTCTTCGCGACGGTAGCCGGCGGCCAGCGGGTAGCGTTTCAGGTCGGGCGTCCACACATGCACGTGCGCGTCGATAAAGCCCTGCGAGCGCTGGTCCTGGCCTTGCTCGGCCAGCACGGTTTGGTTCGCCATCGTCCACAGGCCCGTCGCGGCGGCCGCCTGCAAGAATTGCCGCCGCGAAGGGGCAAGAACCGGGTCAAATTCAATCATGGTGTGCATCTAGGAAGAAAGAAAAACGTGTTGGCGCCGCGCTCAGGTGGCGACCGATTGCAGGGCTTCCTCGCGGGTGGGAAAAATAGGCCAGAGCGTATCGAATCGGGTCACGTGCAAAATGTCGTACAGGACCTTGTTCACGCAACACACCACCATCCGGCCTTTGTCCTTGGGAAGACCTTTCCACAGGCGGCGCATCGCTTCGAGCATGCTCGAACCGCAGTATTCAATGTGCCCGAAGTCGAACACGATACTTGCCACGTCGCCCGCTTCCAGGACTTCCAAAAGCCCGCATAACTCCACCTTCACGTCGTCGTCCGAGAGGCTTGTAACGCTCCGCTGGGGAGCAACGATTAGCGTCGCGCCCACGCGTTCGACCTGAAAAATGGGAGCGCCCATACGCAATCTCCAGAGAGGAAACCAGTCGTTTCAGATTAACCTGTTTCCCGACCGCAAGCAACCATTACGGTGGGGCGGTGCAACCCGTCTTAGCGGCGGCGGCGACGCGGGCGCCGCTTGGCTGGGACTTGCCCCCGCGCCGAGTACGGGGTTTACTGCACGCATGCTGACCGTCGAACCTCATCCGCTGTTGGACTTGCAGGCGTTTGTCACCGTCTTCGGGGAGCCGCTGGGAAAGCTCACTTCCTCGCCGGACTTGCTCGGCCAACTAGCGCTGGACGCCCCGGCCCCGCTCCAGAACAGCGACGCCCTCCGCGCCGCCGTGCGCGACCTCTTGCGGCACGGCGGTTTCAAACCCACCGGCCGCAGCAAGCCCGCCTCCGAATACCTGCTCAAAGCCGCGGGCGAAGGCGGGCTGGGGTCGATCAACGTGGCGGTCGACGCCTGCAACGCGGTTTCGCTCCACAGCGGGCTGCCCATCAGCGTGGTTGATCTCGACCGGGCGATCGAGCCGTTCCGCGTGGCGATCGCGCCGCCCGGCGCCGCGTACGTCTTCAATCCTTCGGGACAAACCATCGATGTGGCCGGCCTGCTCTGCCTGTTCGACGCCGAAGGGCCCTGCGCCAACGCGGTCAAAGACGCCCAGCGCACCAAGACCCACCCCGACACCCGCCGCACGCTATCTCTCGTCTGGGGCACAACCGCCCTCCCCGGCCACGCCGCCGCCACCGCCGCCTGGTACCGCCAACTTCTCTCCCCCTACGCCGTCGCCCTAAGACCCCTGACGCCCTGACCCACCTTTCCAAAATCCCTCGCTCCCCCACCTTCCCCGCCCCAAGCCACCACCGACGCCCGGCGGCCCACTTTCGCCCAAATCAAGCGTCCCCCTCCCCTTTGCCACCCGGGGGAAAACCACTAAAATTCCAAAATCCAACCCGCGCCCCCTTAGCTCAATTGGCAGAGCATCTGACTCTTAATCAGAGGGTTGATGGTTCGAGTCCATCAGGGGGCACCTAGAAAGCCTTGCCAGCAAGCAACTTGCGGCAAGGCTTTTTTTTGTTGGCCTGCCGTGGATTTCGCCCGGCGCGACGCGGTCATTGGGTTTTTTGAGAGTCCCGCGATAAAACGGGCGGCGCCTACGCGCCGCCGGCCACCCAGCAATGCGGGACTGTCCTTTGGTTGAGCCTTCGTCGAATGGATGCGTCGTCGCAAATTGCTTCTATTCAATCATCAAGGGGGCGGCTTCGTCCTCCATTCGGCCGTAGTCGAACCACGCGCGCATTCGCGTTACGAGCCTTGTTGCTCTTGCCGCGGACTCCTACGCTCGGGAAATCGCTTGAGCAGTTCGGCCCATTGTCGTTCGCACTGTTGGGCGCCCAAGGGGCTTAGGGAATCCGTATCGTCAATGAAGTGCCCAGCCAGGATGGGGGCCAACAACAGTAGTTGGTCGGTCGGAACGCGAGTCGGCGTTAGGTCCCAAAACCAGACAGTTCCGTCTTGGCAACTGGTCACAAGCCAGCGACCATCGGGAGAGAATGCGGCGCCGAGGACGGTACGCGGGTGCGGCAGGACCATGACCTGCTGGCCGGTTTGCGCATCCCATAGGAAAGCATTGCTTGACCCATCGATCGAAACGAGAAATTGACTGTCGCTGCTGAACTCGACGTGGCGGATTCGGGAGGCGTGCCGGAGCGGCGCGACGGCATGTTGGCCGGTCGCGGGATCTCGGAGCTGCAACTCCGTGTTTTGAACGCTGAGCAGCACGCCGCCATCGGGGCGGAAGCCTACGTGCTGGAATGCTTCGGCGCCGACCGCAATGTCGCCGCTGAGGCGGCGCGAAGCCACGTCCCAGATTTCCAGGCGCCCTACCGGAATGGTCCTGTTCTTGAGCGACGCCGCGAACCGCCGTCCTTGCGCGTCAAAGGCCACTTGCTCGGGATGCCACTCCAGCGCGATGGGTTCTCCGGCCGGCAGCGCCGTAGCGGTCTCGAAAAGATGAATCTTGGAGTTAGAGAAAAAAGCCGTGCCTAGCGTTACGGCGAACCGGCTCCCGCCTTGAATGAATGACGCCGCTTGGAGTTGCGTGCCACGCACGGTCATTTCCGGAAGGGCCAAGTTTCCCGTGGCCAGGCTCCAAACGGCCACGCCCATTTCCTCCTCGGGTTCAAACCCGCATCCCGCCAGAAGTAACTCGCCGGCCAGGGAGAAAGTCATCCGGCGGCGCGCCGGTTTCCCTTCCCAGGCGCGCGTCACTTCCGGGCGAAGCGGCCCCCAGAGGCGCTCGCCGGTTTCGCAATCGTGAACAAAGATCTCGCAGTTCGTCGTGGCGACGACCAGATAGCGGCCATCGGAGCTGATATCTACTTGGGTCGTGGGGGCGTCAAACGTGATTGGTTCGCCGATCGCCTGCCGCGTGTCGGCATGCCATAGCTGCACCGTGTCGCCGCCATGCCGGGTGACCAGGACGTGTCCATCCGGGCGAAACAGGACCTGGTCGCCTGGGCCTGGAAGCTGGATGTCCGCCGTCCGCTCCACGGAACGCGGGAGCTCCCAAACGCGAACCGTGCCGTCGGCGCACGCGGTGATGACCGTGGCGCCATTCTTGCCGAATCGAACTCGTTGTACGGGGGCGCTATGCCAAAGGCTTGAGCCGACCATCGTTCCGGTCGCGGCGTTCCACACGCGCACCGCGTGGTTGCCGTCGCCGGTGGCGATCCGATCGCCTTCCGGACTGATGGCTGCGGTGCGGATGGGAGCGTCGTTGCGGATCTCCTTCGCGTGAGGTTTTCCCGTCTTGATGGTCCAGAGTTGCGCGGCATCGCCCGCGACCATGAGCACGCGTTGATGATCCGAACTGATGTCGTGCAACTGCCCGGGAATGGACTCCTGGAGGACTTTCTCTTCGGGAAGGCTCCAGACTTGCACGCTTTTTTCCCGCGATAGGATAAGCTCGCCATGTTTCGAGCAAAGCATTCCGACGGGCGCCACGGGCTTGCCGTCGGGAATTGGCGGCGACTGCCGTTCTCCTGTTTGCGTTTCCCACGCGCCAATGGTTCCGACGAAATCCATCACGAAAACGAAACGGCTGTCGTGGCTGAAGACGCCGTAGCGGGCATTGCCCGACGTTTCCGAAACTTGCAAGACGGGCAGGGCGAGACGCAAGGTGTTTGGATCGAGCAAATAAACGACGCTGTCGTATCCGTAGGCCAATAGGGTTTGGCCATTGGGGCTGAAGGCAAGATGATGCAAGATCGGCGAGCCCTCTTGCGAGTAAAAATATTCCGATTTGGCGAGCAACTTTGCCTGATCCAAATCCCAGATTTGAATGCGCCCGAAGCGGTCCAGCATGGCGAGGTGGTTTTGTTCCTTGCGAAAGGCCACGTGCAACACATCTTCCCGGTTCGGAAGAAAGTCCAAGGATTCTCCGGTCGTCGCGTTCCAGGCGCCAAGTCCGCCATTGGGAGAAAACTTGCCTCCTTCGGTGCGCCCCGTGGTGGCCAGAAACTTTCCGTCATCGCTCATCTCCAGAAAGTGCGCCAGTCCCGGCTTGACCCAAAGCTGCACCAAGCGCGCATTCCGCTCGAGCACGGAATTCATGCGCAACCGGTGAACCGCCTCCCGCCGGGCGTCGCTCTGCTCCAGGCCCAGGGCGGCCGCAAACCAGGGCAGCGATAAGCTCTGGTTCCCCAAACGAAGTTGGTCAAGGCCCCGCGCGACGTTCAGACGCACCAACTGACGGGATTGCAACTGCGAGAGTTCCGCCTTTTCGGACGCCAGGCGTAACGCCGAGCGAGCCTCGCGATCGGCTCGGCGCTCCTGGAGACGGGCGCGTTCGGCGGCCTCGTTGGCGAGATTGCGCTGCTGCTCCAACTGGCTGGCGCGTTGGCTTGCCAACTGGGCGTTCTTTTGGGCGGCGGCGGCCAGATACAAGGAGATTACCGTCCCCAGCACCAAGGTCGCGGCCGTCGCAATGCTCAATCCCGCGACAACGCGATTGCGCCGGCACCAGCGGAGCAATCGTTCCCCGCTGCCCACGGGGCGGCTTACCACGGGTTCGCCGCGAAGGTAACGGTCCAGTTCGTCCACCAAGTCCCGCGCGCTGGGCAGTCGTTTGGCGGGGATTTTCTCCAGACATTTCAGACAGACGATTTCCAAGTCGCGCGGGACGGCGGGATTCAATTGCCGGGGCGGCGCCGGTTCGCGGTGGATGAGTTGATCCAAGGTCGCTGTCGGCGTGGCCGCTTGGAACGGTGGGCGGCCCGTCAGGGCGCAATAGAGAACGGCGCCTAGCGCATACACGTCGGAGTGCGGTCCCACTTCATTCCCCCGCCCCAGCGCTTGTTCCGGCGGCATGTAACTTGGCGTGCCGAGAATCTGTCCGCTCAGGGTCAGACCGCTATCCTGCTCGATGACCTTGGCCAAGCCAAAGTCGGTTACCAGGGGCTGGCCTTGCCGGTCGAGCAGGATGTTCGCGGGTTTCAGATCGCGGTGAATGATTCCCCGTTCATGCGCGAACTGGACCGCCGAGGCCACCTGGCGAACGATCCGGGCCGCTTGTTCGGGCGAGACGGGACCTTCGGCAAGGCTGTCTTTCAGGCTGTGCCCATCCACATAGCCCATCGAGTAGAAGTGGCGTCCTTCGTGCTCTCCCACTTCGTAGACGGGCACAATGTGAGGATGATCCAAGCGAGCGGCGGCTTCGGCCTCGCTGTGGAACCGGCGGATCTCTTGCTCGCCCGCAAGCTGTCCCGCCAGAATCATCTTCACCGCCACCATGCGATTCAAGTTCACCTGGCGGGCCTTATAGACCACGCCCATGCCGCCGCGGGCTACTTCGGAAAGAAGCTCGTATCCGCCGATGCGTTTGCCCACAAACGTGGCGGCGTGCTTTGTGGCCACGCTGCGCTCCTGGTCCGCGGAGCGACCGGACGGATCGGGGCGAACTTCCGACGGCGCCGTCGACGTGTCGGCGCCGGCTTTTCGCGATACATCCGTTGTTGCATCGACTTCGACGGGTTGGACCGGCGCGGGAACGCGCTCGGCTGCGGCCGCCGACTGCTGATCTGCCTCGGTCAGCCACGTGGCGATGGCCGGAAAGCGATCTCCGAAGCGAGCCACGTACTCGTCATGCTCCGGCCGATCCAACTCGACGGCGCGGGAACGATACTCGACCAGGATGATGGCTTTCGAGATTGCTTCCCGGGGCAGCCGCTGCGGGAATTGTTGAGCGTAATCTTCCAGCCGCGGCCTCCGAGGAAGCCCGGCGACGGGGTGATGATTTGCGTGCGCCACCGCCTGGCCGCCCCACCGTCGCCATCGCTGTTCCAGATCCTCAGCGGCCAGCCGCCACGCCGCCGTGGGGGAATCAAGAGGCACGGCGCGCAGCCAAATTTCCAGTTTTGGCGGCGTTGATTCCTGGGCCCAGGACCGCTTGAACTGTTCCACAAGTTGCGCAACCGCACTGTCTGGCGGCGTCATTCCGTCAGGCTCGAGTCGTGAAAGGTCCATTGCGATTCCTTTTGAAATATGCCCACTTGGACGCTTCGACGCCGCTGCGTTTCACTGCCGGCGCCACGAGCCGACGACGCGGGACCGCCCGCCATGTGGCGATGCGAAAGTCCTCGAAAACCCAATCTTTTCGGCGACCACACTCCGACCTTCCGATGGAGATTGCAGCCGCTTTCCTTTCTGGCCTACCCCGCGCGCGATTCCTAAAGGAAAGCACGCGAGTCCAATCTCGGGACCTTGGTTGCCCTACAGCACGTCACAACTGGCTACTCCTGGTCGCCACTTGCGGCTACGCGCCAACCTTGGATTGGTTTTTGCCACACGGGGGCGGTCGAGGCGGTCAGGGTTTACTACTCCCGCCAGAGATTATACAACGATATATCCTTCTTTTGGCCAACGAGTAATTCCCTATTACGGCTTCCCACTTTTTGCCCACGCCTAATCCTCAGTTTGAAGAGGTTTTCTTGTGACCGATGCGCCCCACAACCCCGACTTTCCCTCCGTTCGCGGTAAGGTGGCTCAAGATGCCTCTCACGACCCCCTGGCGCGTCCGCAGGAATCGCAAGACTTCGGCTCCACCCTCGACTTTACGGGCGTGCGCACGGGACGTGGGCAAGGGGACGAATCTACGATCGTGATGGGGCCCGGCGCCAGCACGACCCCCAGCGGAGATTCGGCCCAGAAGCGTAGGGGCAAAAGTCTTCCCAGGGGACTTTTGCGCGCCGTTCGATGGATCACCGCCGTTGGATTGATCGTTGGGATCGTCCTAGGGTTAATCTGGAGACGGCAGAGCATCCTTGCTGAAGCTGACCGGTTGGAAAAAGTCCTTCGCGAACAATTGGCGCCACCGGATTGGACACACCAACACCTTGCCGCCTTGGAGCCAGAGATTCGTAAGCTTCAGGAGCTTGATCAAACCCGCGGCGACGAACTCTGGGAGCAAGCGCTGGATGCGTTTTTCCAAGACGAGCAGCTTGAGCTAGAACAGCCGGCCTTTGGTTTGGATGAAGGGGCCTTGAGGAACTTCCAGGAGAATCAAAAAGCCCTTGCAGCCCATTCGAAGGAACGGGGAGCGGCGCTCCAGAAACGCTACCAGCAGCGGCTCCATCGCTGGTCGCGAGCGGTGGATTTACGTGCGCCCTTTAATGTCGAGCAGATTTCGAAGCTTTTTCCGACTGGCGCTGACGTGGTTCTCTCTCAGGGCGTATTGCGGCGTGGGGCGACTCTCAGGCCCGGCGTGAGCGGTGACCCGGAAAGCGTTTATTGCACTCAGGGAGGCCAAGGCATCGAGAAAGTTGAAGTCCAATTCGGCTCCGACTGGGTCAACGCCGGACGACTGGGCGTGTATTTGCATGCCGACGATTTTCAGTACGGCGTCATCCACTCTGCGGCGTTGACAACCGATCAGCGGCACTTGGCTATCTCGAGTCAACAGCAACCGTTCGTGATATGGAACGTTCCGCGGCAGACCCGACGCGTCATTCCCCTGGAAACCCCGGTCACCGACCTGCACGGGACCGCCCAAGGTCGCTTCTATGGCGTGCATCGGCAACAGCTTCTTCGGTGGAACGCGGAAACGGGCGCGGCCGAAGCCATCGACGTGCCAGACAACGAAGGAATCACCTGTTTTGCGTTGCACGACGACCGCCTGGCGGCCCTCGGCGACCAAACGGGCCAGATTCGTTTGTGGGACCTTCAAGCACAAGAGCTGCAAGCGACTTTCCAGGCGGAGGGCGCAACCGCGGCGCTCAGGGACATTGTGTTTAGCCGCGATGGAATCCGGTTGGCGTCGTTAGACGCCGCGAATCAAGCAATCGTGTGGGACGTTGCCTCGAAGAAGCCGATGATGGGTCCGATTAACATGAGTTCCCGCCCTCCTCGGCAGATCGTTTTTCTGGCCGACGGAAGCCGCTTACAAACCGACCATCCCGACTTGAGCCAAATCCATCTTTGGGACGTTCAGCAAGGAGGGCATGTCCGAGGAATACATTACGATTCCGCCGCACTGAAGGGAGAAGCTTTCGCCGCGGGGTCCAGCCCGATTTCGGTCCATCCCGATGATCGCAGGTGGTTAAAAGGGGCCAGAAAGTACGAAGTGGACAGCAACGATTTCCACACGATTGCTCCCTTTAGCGTCGCTCTAGGAAGCTGGTCGTTTTGGGCTCCTGACGGGATTCGCGCGCTCAATATCCAGCGTGACGGCGAGGTGCAGATCTTGAATCTGGAAACAGAGCGTGTCGACGCCGTGCTTGCGCCGCATCGGTATGAGCTGTGCGTTAGCGCGATTTCTCACCAGGAGGAATCCCCGGCTTCCGTTGACGATCCGGCCTCCTTCGCTCGGCGGATTGCCGACGGGAGGGAGGTTTACTTGCAGTTATACCGCGATGGCGCTTGCCTGCGAGAAACTCAGGCCGCCGTCGCCGAAGGACCGTTGCGGCTCACCCTGTCGCGGCAGGGAGACGAGTTGGTCGCCCAGGTCAATCAGCAAGAGCAGTTCCGCCTTGTGGACGCCTTTCCGCTTCCCGAACTTACCGGCGCTGTTGGGTTGAGGTGGCCCGCGTCGGTTTCGGTTCTCGAACTGCAAGCGTACCGAAAGACCGCCGCGGCCCGGCCGGGTCTTACTGAACAAGCCGACCAGCTCGTCTCCCAAGGGCGGTATCGTGAAGCCCTGGCCGCTTATACGAAACAACGCCAGGCGGCTGAGAAAGCGCCGGCATTTGCGGACCAGCTTGCCTGCAAAATGGCGCGCTGCCATTTGCAGTTGGACGAGACGCCGCAAGCGTTGAAACTCTTGGAAGAGGTGGCGGCGCAGCCCGAGTCCACCTGGCGCCAAGTTGCGAACTTTGGCCTTTGGATCGGCAGGCTTCAAGCGGGAAACATGCTGGGCGCGGAAACCGCGGCCGCGGGGCTTGCCCAAGAGTATCCCGGCGATGAGTTGTTGGATTGCGTGCCGCCAGCGGTGCGTTGGAATCTCTTTGCCGATTACCTGCGTGTCCAGAAGTCTTCCGACGGCATTACTCGTACCGCCCTGCACAATCATCGCAGCTCGGCATTGCTACGCGCGAAACAATTGGCCGATTATCTGCGCGCGGGAACGAACGCGAAGTGTTCTCTCTATACCGGGTTGCTCCGGCATTATCAAATTCATGGCATGTTGGAGGAAGCGGCGGCGCTGGCGACGCAATTTTTTCATGAGGAAATGTTCGCTCAATGGACACAGTGGAATACCAACGAAAGCTCGCAATTGCTGTATGACCTCTTTGACCGGTACACCTGGCTGCAAATCGAACGCGGGCAACCGCGCGAAGCGCTCGACCAGATTGATCGCCTGGTGCGGCAGGAACAGTACGGCGTTCTTCGACGCGTGGTGTTCAGCCTCAATCGTAGCCGGTTGCTGATCGCCCTGAATCAATGGGACCAAGCCGAGCGGGAACTGGATCGAGCCATTGAGGTTATCGACGAAGATTTGTCAGGGATTCCTTACGAGTGGTATTCGGAAGTGTACTTGCTTCGTGGCTACGTTCATCAGCATTTCGATCGGCAGGAGAATACGCTTGCCGATTGGCGCGAAGCAGGATGGAAGCGGTGGCATCAAAGGCAAGGCTTGCCTATGACGAGCCCTATTCCTGAAGATAGCTCGACACACGGCTGGGAAAGCCTGATTCACCACCTCTTTTCCGCCGCGTATACCGGGCAATTAAGCGATCAAGAATGTGAAGCGGCAATGAGCCGATTGCTGATAAAATTCGGCAAAAGCCCGATGGTCATCGCGGCCGTTATCATCTTGAAGGATAAAACATTACTGCGCTCCATGTGGCTGCACCCCCGTGGAGAACAAGCAGCGCGGGATTACGTGTTGCGTCGGCTTTCCTTGCGGAAGGCGCTCGATGCGCCCCTGGTGCTGCTTGCCACGGAGATTGTGCGAACTGAAGGCTTTGAAGAAGAGATGTCGGCCGCGGAAGAGCAGATCAGCGTTGACCTGTTCGGGAATGTGGTGGATTTAATCCGCCAGGACCAGCTTGGGATGGCCGAACTAATGCAATTAGGCCTGGCTTGGAAGGGCATGGCGGCTATCGACAATTGGAGGGCGACGAAGGAAAAGTTGCCTCAAGAAGTACGCGGGCCGACAAGCTACTTTTTCGGCCACCGCTACTTGCGTCTTGCTAAACCTCAACTCGCCGAGCAATTCTTCAAGTACGCCCTGGAAGACGCATCCCAAGACTCCGACTTGCACCGCCTCGCACGAAACGCCCTGGCTCAGTTCGAGGACGGAACCGTGTCCGATCCGTTGCGAACAGGCAGTAACGTCGCAACTTCTTCGCATTAGTCCACGTTTTCTGGTTCCTTCCTCTATTGCGATCCCCTTTCCGGTTTCGACTTTCAGCCGGCAGGCGCGGGCCGCTTGCCGTTGGTCTTGCGCGTTGCAGTGGGACTTGGGGTGGGGTAGGTTTCTGGGCGGTGTGGTTGTGGCGGTTAGCTACTTTTGGCGAGGAATCATCCATGATGGGGTTGCGAATCTTGATGGTGGGAATGATGGTGGGAGGGTTAACGACCAACAGCGCGGCGGTGGAATATGATGTGCTGATTCGGGGTGGAACAGTTTATGACGGCACGGGGGCGGCGGGGCGGGTGGCCGACGTGGGCTTGCGCGGCGACCGCGTGGCGGCGGTGGGCGATCTTTCGGGTGACTCGGGCAAGACCGTGGTCAACGCGCGGGGGATGGCCGTGGCGCCAGGGTTTATCAACGTGCTGAGTTGGTCGCCGCGCTCCCTCCTGCATGATGGCCGCAGTCAAAGTGATATTCGCCAAGGGGTGACGCTGGAGGTGATGGGCGAAGGCTGGTCGATGGGACCGCTTAACCTCGCCATGCGCCGCGAGGAAGCCGCCGATCAGGGCGACTTCCCCTATGAAGTGACCTGGAACACGCTCGGCGAATACCTGAAGCATCTGGAGGCCAAGGGGGTGTCTTGCAATGTGGCGTCGTTTGTCGGCGCCGCCACGGTGCGGATTCACGTCCTGGGGCACGAAGACCGGGCGCCCACGCCCGAGGAGCTTGGCCGCATGAAAGACCTGGTGCGGCAAGCGATGAAGGAAGGGGCGCTGGGGGTGGCCTCGGCGTTGATTTACGCTCCTGGCTTCTACGCCAAGACGCCCGAGCTGGTCGAACTGGCCAAGGCGGCTGGCGAGTACGACGGGTTGTATGTCTCGCATCTCCGCAGCGAAGGGAACCAGTTGGTCGAGGCGGTGGATGAGTTCCTGCACATCGTGCGCGAGGCGAACGTGGCGGGCGAAATCTATCACCTCAAGGCGGCCGGACAGTCCAACTGGTCCAAGACCGACGCGGTGCTGGCGAAGCTGGAAGCGGCGCGGAAAGAGGGCCTGCGCGTGACCGCCGACATGTACTGCTACACCGCCGGCGCCACGGGTCTGAGCGCCGCCATGCCGCCCTGGGTGCAGGAGGGCGGCTACGAGCGGTGGCGCGACCGGCTCCGCGATCCCGCCGTCCGCGAGCGCGTCACCCGCGAGATGAAGACGCCCACCGACCAGTGGGAAAACCTGCTCTTGATGGCAGGCTCGCCCGAGAAAGTGTTGCTGTGCGGCTTCTCCAATCCCGACCTGAAACACCTGACGGGCAAGTCGCTGGCCGAGGTGGCGCGGCAGCGGGGCAAGTCGCCGGAAGAAACGGCGATGGACCTGGTGATCGAAGACGGCAGCCGCGTGGAGTGCGTGTACTTCCTGATGAGCGAAGAGAACGTGCGCCGCAAGATGGCCCTGCCGTGGGTCTCGTTTTGCAGCGACGCCGCCTCGCTGGCGCCGGAAGGGGCGTTTCTCAAGAGCAACCCGCACCCGCGGGCCTATGGCAACTTCGCGCGGCTGCTGGGGAAGTACGTGCGCGACGAGCAAGTGATCCCGCTGGAAGCGGCGATTCATCGCCTGACCGGATTTCCCGCGACCACGCTTGGACTGCGCGGGCGCGGCTTCCTTAAGCCAGACCACTTCGCCGATGTGGTGGTGTTCGATCCAGCCACGATCCAAGACCACGCCACGTATGAGGAACCGCACCGCTACGCCACCGGCGTGCAGCACGTTTGGGTGAATGGCGAGCGCGTCTTAAAGGATGGCGAACACACCGGCGCCAAGCCCGGCCGCGCCATTTATGGGCGAGGCAAGCGGAGCGCAAAAAACTAACCTCTAACCACCAACCCCTAGCCACAAAACAACCGGCCCCCGTGCACTAGCGGAGGGGGTTGTTGCGGTGGGCGGCGACGGCGCGGCGGATGACTTGGGCGTATTCTTCGGTCCCGAGCGCCTGGTCGGTCAAGAGGGCGAACACGCCATCAGGGGTTTCGTCGGGTTCGATCGCCAAAGTGGTCGAGACAATCACCGGTGTGTGGACGTCGCGCTCCCGCAACTCGCACAGCAGGTCGGCCACGCCCAGCGACCGAATGAACCAGCCGACGATGATGCAGTCGGGCGACTCTTCCAGGTAGTGCAGGTAGCTGCCGACGCTCTCGAAGGTGGCGACTTCGTAGCCCTGCTTGGCCAACACCAGCTCGAACAAGCGATGATCGAGCACGCGGCTCTTGATGACGTCGACCCGCGGCGGCGCGAGGCAACCGGTCCCGCCGCAAGCGCGGCACGGCTCGATGACGGTCAAACCCACGTATTGACCGCTTCCGCCGCAATCGGGGCAATTCGGCCGACGTTCGTTTTTCCGTTCGTTCATGGCGGCGCCTCCTAATCAGAAAAGTGTACCGCATCGTTCGCCCGAGGCAAGAACCAAGCGGCGAGGGGAGAGCGGAGAGGGGAAAATCGATTTGCTCGTTCCCGCGTTCCGCGTGGGACGCCCAGCGGCGACGCGGAGCTTCGCGGACCGGCGTGACAACGCACGGCGTCGTCACGAGAGGCAGAGAACGCACTCGCGGAGCGAAGAGCGCCACACTTCGCAGTGCGTCGTCACGAGGGAAACCGCGGGCGTGTGCGCTACTGTCGGCCAGTCGCTACTCTTCCAGCAGCGCCACCACGCGAGCGGGGCCGGCGGAGCCGCCTTTCACTTTCAAGGGGAAGGCGCACACGGTGAAGCCGGTGGGGGGCAACTGGTCGAGGTTCGCCAGTCGCTCCATGTGGCAATACTCCTTGTCCACGCCCACGTAATGCGCCTCCCAAAACAGGTCGCCGCGGCCGGTGGCCTTGGCCTGTTTGGCCTGGACCGCCAGCGGCGCATCCCAGCCCCAGGCGTCGATCCCCGTCAACCGCACGCCGCGCTCCAGCAGCCAGCGCGTGGCCGCAGCGCTGACGCCCGGACCACGGGAAAAATACTCCCGCGAACCGTAATAGCGGTCGTTACCGGTTTGGATCAGGACGATCTCTCCGGCCGAGAGCGTGTGCCCAATCTTGGCGAGCGCCGCTTGCACGTCTTCGACCGAAGCCGCGGCGTCGGGCGACAGGCGGCGCATATCGAGCACCACGCCGGGACCATAGCACCAATCAAGCGGGACCTGGTCGATGGTCTTGGCCGGGCAGCCTTCGCAGGTAGGGCCGTAGTGCCAAGGCGCATCGACGTGCGTGGTCCCATGCGTCGAAAGCTTGAGCGTATCGTTGGCCCACCCCAACCCCTGGGGAAGATAGCGCGGCGAAAGGCCAAACAGCAAGCGAATGACCCAGGCGCCCATCCTGTGACTCTGGCGATGCACACGACTACGCGCCCACCACGGCGCCCAAGCGCGGTCGTTGTCCAAGGGGAGACTGAGATCGATAATACGTATTGCCATGCGTGGGCCTTGTGGATGCGAGCAACCGCACATTACGGTAACGCGTGATCCGCGGATTGCCCACCCCGCACGACTCTCCAAGGCGATTTGCCAGTTCGTTCGCTGCGCAAGTGGACTTGCACTTGCGAATTGCGTGCGTCATTCGCTACCCAACCCTACCCCACGAGCAGGAAGGTCCGCTGCCATGTCGGTTCAATGGCTCGCGCTGGATATTGGCGGAGCAAACTTGAAGGCCGCCGATGGGCGCGGCTATACCGCGTCTCGGTCCTTCCCCCTGTGGGCCAAACCGGAACGGTTGACGCATGAACTACGCGCGATGATCGCCGAAGCTCCCGCGACCGATCACCTGGCGGTGACCATGACGGGCGAGTTGGCTGATTGTTTTGAAAGCAGGATCGAAGGCGTGCAGTTCATTCTAAACGCCGTGGAAGAGGCCAGCGACCGCCGTCACACGCGGGTTTACCTGGCCAATGGCAAGTTGGTGGCGCCCGTGGTGGCGCGGCGGGAGCCGATCTTGGCCGCGGCCTCAAACTGGCGCGCCTTGGCCGAGTTCGCGGTGCGGTTCGCCCCGCCGGAGCCGACGTTGTTGATCGATGTCGGCTCGACCACCACCGACATCATTCCGTTGGCCGGCGGGCGCGTGGCGGCGACCGGCGCGACCGATACCCAGCGCCTGCTTTCAGGCGAATTGGTTTACGCCGGCGTGAAGCGCACGCCCGTCTGCGCGCTGGTCGAGACGGTTCCTTACCGCGACCGGGAATGTCCCGTGGCGCGAGAATTGTTCGCCACGCTGCGGGACGTGTACCTGATCCTTGGCCACTTGCCGGAAGACGCCGACGACACGAACACCGCCGACCGGCGCCCGGCCACGAAGATCGCCGCGCGGGCAAGGCTAGCGCGGATGATTTGCGCCGAGGGCGACGACTTCAATCACCGCGACGCGGTGGTGATCGCCCAGGCGGTGGCGCGGAAACATGGCGAAGTCACGCGCCGTGCCCTCCAGCAAGTAACGGCCGCCCTTCCGCAGCCGCCCGTCTTGGCCATTGTGGCGGGCGAAGGCGAGTTCTTTGCGCGGCGGATTGTGAAGCAGGTGTTTGCCGCAACCCGGCTCATGTCGCTGGCGCGCAAGATTGGCGCGGGAGGCTCGCGCTGCGGCCCGGCTCATGCCCTGGCGGTGCTGGCCCGCGAGTCGATGGCGCCCCGATTGTAGTGCGGCGGCCGAGCGTTCAAAAAGCTGGTTCTGCGGCACGGCACTTGCAATTGGTAGGGGTGGCGGGATCGCCGATTGTCCGGCGAAGCATCCAGATGGCCGCCTGCGCCCGGTTTGCTCGAGGCTGTCGCAGGCAAGGCTTTCTTGCCGTCTTAGGAAAGGTCGTTGCAATGGCTCACAAAAAAACAACCAACGAAGCCCAAGAGGCTGATCGCAACCCGGACCCGATTACCGGCGCTCCTGGCTCGCACCCGGTCGGTGTCGGCGTGGGAGCGGGGCTTGGCGGCGCCGCAGCCGGTGCGGCCGCGGGCGCGGTGGCCGGGCCGGTCGGCACGGTGGTCGGCGCCGCCATCGGCGCGGTGGCGGGCGGTTACGCCGGCAAGGGCGTGGCCGAACAAATTGACCCCACCGTGGAAGAAGCCTACTGGCAGGATAACTACAGGACGCGCCCCTACTATGAATCGGGCGTGGCGTATGACGAATACGGTCCTGCCTACCGGTATGGTTGGGAGTCCCGCCAGCGGTATCAGGACCGCCGCTTTGAGGATGTGGAATCCGACCTGGAACGCGACTGGAACCGCGCCAAGGGGCAGTCCCATCTGAGCTGGGACAAGGCCAAACACGCCACGCGCGACGCCTGGCATCGGGTGGAACGCGCCATGCCCGGCGATGCCGACGGCGACGGCCGTTAACGCCGCCGTGGGGCAGGCATCCTGCCTGCCGTTCTTCCTGAATCTCTTTGGCAGGCTGGAAGCCTGCCCCACGGTTGGGATGTGGGGCAGGCATCTTGCCTGTCTTTATTTGTTCGATAGGGACGGCAGGCTGGAAGCCTGCCGAACGGGGAACTTACATCGGAGACCGGCATGTTCGCGTTTTATTCCAATCGCCTGGGATGCCTGGGTTCGATTGTGGTGTCCCTGGTGTTGTCGGTGCTGCTGTTTCTCGCGCTGCGGGCGTTTGGGTAATAACCTGCTCCAAGGCGACCCGACAAAACGGGCGGCTCATTCGGCTTTGGGCGGCGCGGGAAAGAACGGGAACAGTTTGCGCAGTTCGGCCTCGGTAGGTTGCCGGCCGTATTCGCAAATCTCAAAGGCCTCGGCGTACTTGACGGCCTGGCCGCGTTCGGGACCGTACCAGCGGAGCAAGGCGCCGCGATGTTGGTCTGCTTCGGCGCCTTGCCGGCGCTCCCAGCGTTCACGGAGCCACGCCTTGCGCAGGTCGGGTGCGCTGGCCGGCGGCACGGTGCGCACAAATTCTTCGCTGCCGTTGGCGCCGCCTTCATAAACTTGCGATTCCAGCTCGTGGATCGCCGTGAGTTTCTGATCGAAGACCTCGTCCACGGCCACCGCCACGTCGGCCCGGAAAGGATACGGCTTCTGGAAGCGGTCGCTGGAATAGAGGAACACGGGGTTCTTGGTGAGCAGCGGCGTATCGGGGCAGAAGAAGGGGACCGTGACCATGAAGGCCGCATCCTGCACCAGCACCCCCACGTAACGATGGTCAGGATGGTAATCCCACGGTCGATGCGCGATGACGATATCGGCCTTCCATTCTCGGATCAGCCGCGTGATGAGGCGGCGGTTTTCCAGGTTCGGCTCCAACTCGCCATCGTGAATGTCGAGCACCTGACTGGCGGCGCCGAGGAGTTTGTCCGCCCGCGCCGCCTCGGCCGTGCGGCGCTGCGCGAGCGGGCCGCCCGCCATTTGCCAGTGGCCAATATCGCCATTGGTGACCGACACGAGCTTGACGTGATGCCCCTGTTTGGCCCACAACGCCGCGGCGCCGCCCGCTTTGAATTCGGCGTCGTCGGGATGAGCGCCAAACACGATGATCCGCAGTTTGCCGTCGTCCGCGTCCGACCCGGCGACGCTCACGGCGGCGGCAAGCAGAACAAGCCAAGAAAACAAGGCGGGCGTCAAAAATGCACGAGTCATGGTGATTCTCATAAAGGAGGCCGCGAGGGTGTGAAGGCGCCAGGCAGGAGGCGGGCAAGTCTTCCCGAAGTGGGACATCGCTTCCACGTTGCACGATCATAACTAAGACGCTCTGACAAAACACCAACCCGACGCGCAAGCGAGGCTGTTTCTCTTTGTTTTCCTCGCTTGTGCGTCGGGTTAGTACGGGTTTTGTCAGAACCTTTAAGCGGCGCGGCGTCGTCACGCTTCAACCGTGACAAAACAGAAAAGCGCCTTCCCAAAGGTCTGTGGGCGTGGGAAGCGGGCGAGGCTGGACGGAGAATATGAACAGTCAGCGCACGGCGCGCGCGAGAGCCGCCGGGAGATTCAGAGGGCGCAGCCGTCTTCATCGCCATAGCAGGTGTCGCCTTGGTACTTCTCCCATTGGGCCTTGAACTCGCGCAGTTGTTGGAGGTGGGCGCGGAGCGCATCGCGGCCGTAAATGGCCTTGCCGTCGTCCACAAGCACCGGCGGTTGGGCGTCGGGCGGCAGTCCCAGCGGTAGCGCGTGATCGTCGCCGACGGTGATGACCCGATGCGCCAACGTCATGTCTTGGAGCGCGTTTTGGACGACTCCGCACGCCGGGCAGTCGTTCCGAATGTACAGCTCAATCATGGAATTCTGGCCAGGTATCGCGGACGGCGCGGGACCACCCGCAGGAACGTCAGCCTGGTTTTACTCTTCCTCTTGCGCTTGCACCATCCACAGGTGCTTTTCCAAGTTAGCGCAAACACCAATGAGGAGATCCTCAGAGATTGGGTCCAATTCGCCCATCGGCTTCAAGGCGCGGCGGAGGCGCTGGATGCAGGTTTGAAGCCGGTCGGCAATGAGCGTGACAGCCTGATCCACGTGAACCCGCCCGTCAGGAAAGCTATCCAGGGTGGTCTGGGCCGAGACTGCATCCGCCCGGCCATCGGCCCAAGCGTTGAGTGTAGCAATGCGTTCGGCTACTTCGTCGCTGGCGTCGCGGGCGGTGTCAACAATCTCGTCCAACTGACGGTGGAATGAGTGAAAACGCCGTCCCACCAGGTTCCAATGTGCTTGTTTGCCTTGCAGGCTCAGGTCAATCAGGTTGACTAAACAGTCTTGCAGATGGATCGTGACCTCGTCACGGGTCTGCTCTTCCACAACCAGTCGTTCCGCTTTGTCTTTGGTCGCCATTGTGTTGCTCCTAAATAGGCGCATTAGGGGGAATAAGGGCATGGGCCCACACGCGGCAACCTTAGTAGCAACTTTTGTTCCTTCGCCGTAACCCGGCAAGGAAGGCTGCGTAACAGCCTCGTTGTTGCAAATAAAGGAAGCGGATTAGTCACACAGACCAATGCCAACGGCATATTGTTTATGGCTTAAAGCGGACCGCAACAAAACAACGGTCCTTTTTGCACATATATCACAAGCCGAATGAGGGGATGCGACGGCATTCATCTCTTGTTGCGGTTCAGACTTGGATTATAATCGCCAGCCATGGACCAACTTGCGCGCCTGCGCGAATCTATTGAAACGGGTCCATTCCCTCCATACATACCTTCCTTATTTTTTTCCTTCCTTCCTTGGAGCCGTTCCATGTGTTGCATGACGGACGCTTCTGAGCGTACGTCCTGGCGACGACGCCCGGGCTTTACGCTGGTCGAGTTGTTGGTGGTCATCGCCATTATTGGCATTTTGGTGGCCCTGCTGTTACCCGCGGTTCAAGCGGCTCGCGAGGCTGCCCGCCGCAGCCAGTGCGTGAACAACCTCAAACAACTGGGGCTGGCCATGCACAACCACCACGACACATACAAAAAGTTCCCGCGCAACTACACGAAAATCGGCGGGAACGCGTGGGAGGCGCTCAGCCTCAATTACTATCTCTTGCCGTACATTGAACAAACCCCGCTCTACGAACAGGGGCAAACCAATTTCACGAATTGGGGCTGGATCTATGGGACGATGTTGAACACGCAGATCGAAACTTTTCTCTGCCCCTCGGCCTTGCCGGCGCCGCGGCGTGGCTCGCACCCCAACGGATGGGACGGCCCTGGCGTCAATTACGCCTGGTCCACCGGGAGCCGGACGGAATCGGTCTGGGCGGGCTCGGTCGTCAACGGGATGGTCGCCTGGTCCGTGGATCGAAGAATGGCCGACGTCACCGATGGCCTGTCCAACACGCTCATGGGTTCCGAGATTCTCTCGGGATCGGGTCAAACGGGCACATCGGCCAAATACCCTTACGACATCTTCTATGCCGGCGATTCGTTCTTCAATTCCATAGCGAACAAAGATTTTCCCACGCAGTCGGAACTCGACGCGCTTGGAAGCGCCGCCAAGAGTAGCCCGACCGGGTCTCGCTCCAATAACGGAACGATGTGGGGATGGTACGCCGCCGCGCAATCGACCCTGACCACCGCCGCACCGCCAAATTGGAAGTGGCCCAGCGCCGGCGGCAACTGCTGCCCGGGCGGCGCCCATGACTGGAGCAATGGCGTTATCCCGCCGCGCAGCCTGCATCCGGGCGGGGTGAACGCGGTGCTTGGCGACGCTTCGGTGCGGTTCATCGCCAACACGGTCGACACCCTCACGTTCCAACGCCTTGGGCACCGTAGCGATGGGGTTCCCATCAGCAACTTCTAAGGGCCGCCTTGTGGCGGGAATGTAAGACCGACGTGGAACGGGAGCCATCCCGTTCCACGGTTCTCAGGACCGATGGATTTCGAAACTTTCCTACCCCATAACCGAGGTTTCCCGTGCCGGCTACCATGCGTTGGTTTTTCGCGATGTTCCTCTTGGCGGCCTTGGCCGTTACCGGGTGCAACTCGGGCGCGGTCGAGGAGGAAGACATTGCCGTCCCGCAACAAACGGGGGTCGAGCAAGCCAAGCAAATCCTTCAGAACTACGCCAACGGGGCCCCGTTGACCAGCGAGGTCTCGATGTTCCCCAACATTGTCGAGCAGGTGCGCGGCGAAGACCCCCAGAAAGCCGAGATTCTGGAAAAGGGATTTGCCGACCTGCAAGCCAATCCCGACGGACGAGTCGAGAAAGCTAAGGAGCTGCTCGGCCAACTTTGACGCCGGCGCGCTCCGTTATACTCGGAAGATGAGCATCGCCCTGGCGCCCGTCCCCGCGAACCGCGTTTGTGTTCTTACGCCGCCCGGCCGGGCGGCGGTGGCCACCGTGGCGGTCGAAGGTCCGCGGGCTATCGACGCCGTTGCGCAGTTCTTTCACCGCGCGGGCGGCGCGCCGTTGGCCGAAACTCCCTTGTACTGCATTCGGTACGGTCACTGGCGAGCTGACGAGGAACACGCTCCGGCTGCCCCGGGCGAAGGCGTGGTCGTGTGCCGCACGGCGCCGCAGCGGGTGGAAGTGCATTGTCATGGAGGCCGGGCCGCCGTGGTGGCCATCGTGACGGCGCTGGTTTCGGTCGGCTTCCAGGAAGTCGATTGGCGCGACTGGCTATCGACAACCGAAACCGATCTCTTGGCCGCCGAAGCGCGCACGGCGCTGGCCGAAGCGCGCACCCAGCACACGGCGGCGATCCTGCTGGACCAGTACCGGGGCGCGCTGCGCCAAGCCATCGAAGCGATACGCCAAGACCTTCTTGCGCAGCGCCTCGGCGACGCGCAACGACAAATCGACGCCTTGCTGCAGCGCGCTGACCTGGGGCTTCACCTGGCGGCGCCGTGGCGCGTGGTGCTGGCCGGTCGGCCAAACGTGGGCAAAAGCAGCCTGATCAACGCCTTGGTGGGCTATCAACGGGCGATCGTTCACGACATGCCCGGCGTGACGCGCGACGTGGTGACCGCCGCCACCGCCCTGGACGGCTGGCCGGTCGAACTGGCCGACACCGCTGGCGTGCGCGAAAGCGACGACGCCTTGGAGGCGGCCGGCGTGGCGCGCACGCGGCAAGAATTGGCGTCCGCCGACGTGGTGGCCCTGGTCTTCGACGTTACGCAACCCTGGTCGGCCGAAGATGAAACGTTGCTAACCGCCGCGCCGGGCGCGCTCGTGGTCTATAACAAGTGCGACTTAGCCGCCCCCGCCGATGCCCGCCAACCGCCAGGTCTTCGGGTCAGCGCACTTGGCGGCCAAGGGTTGGACGCGCTAAAGCAAGCCCTCGTCCGCCGCCTGGCGCCGCACCCGCCGCAACCCGGCGAGCCGGTCCCCTTCACCCCGCGCCAAGTCAAGCTCCTTCAGACCGCCGCAACGCAGTTGGACGCGGGCGACGCTTCCGCCGCGCTTGCAACTCTAGCGCACATCTAACCGAGCTGGTTTGTCTCTTATACGGAGGCTCGAGCCAAACATTGCTCCCGGCGAATCCGCGCCGTAGCGCCGTTTGGCGATTTTCGAGTTTTCTGCTCAACTCTTGCTAACCCGATGCGTAAGCGAGGACAGCGATTCTCTCCTCGCTTAGCCTTTTGTCTTAGCGGCGAAGCCGCGGCAGCATGTCGCCACGGGCGCAAGCCCGTGGGAAGGGATTGACCCAGCCTGCAAACATTCCACGTCGAATTGCGTAACGAATTCGCGATTTACTGGGGCGCCCACCAAGCGTCGAGTTTCTCGGTCAGGCGACGGACGGTTTCCGGATGTTCAGCGGCAAGATTTTGTTTCTCGAAGGGATCGTTTCGCAAGTCGTAAAGCTCGGGGCGCTGGCCATTCTTGGGCAGGATTAGCTTCCACCAGTCGTCGATGCACCAGCGGTAGAGCAGGCTGGCTTGGGGATTGTCGAGGTCGGCCACGTCGTGTTCGAAAATCTCGCCAAAGAGCGTTTCTCGCGACGGCGCCCCGGCTTCGGCGAACTTCATCAGGTTCACACCCGGTAAGCCGCGGGGCGGCTCCACGCCGCAGGCGGCGAGGATGGTCGGCGCCAGGTCGATGCTGCTGACGAGCGTGGCGTCGTCGCGGCGCGGCGCGATCTTGCCGGGCCAGCGAAGCATGATCGGCGTGCGGACGCCGCCCTCGTGCGGCGAACGCTTGCTGCGTGGAGCATAGTTGCGCGAGTCTGGGTCTTGAATCCAGCCGTTGTCGGTCACGTAGACCACCAGCGTGTTATCGGTCAGGCGCTTCTGGTCCAGGTAGTCCAATAACTGGCCGCACGTCTCGTCGAACCATTCACACATGGCGTAGTAGCGGGCCACGTGGGGCGAACGGCCTTCAACCAGGTACTTCTTCAACAGGCGCTCCGGCGGATTGTGGGGCGAGTGGGGCAACATCGGCGCGTACCACAGGAAGAACGGGCGCTCGCCAGCCTGGTCGATAAAGTCCAACACGGGCTGCATCCCCTCGCGGCCGATGGCCAAGCCAACGTCGCCATGCCGGCCTCCGCGCCGCGGGTCGCCGTGCGTCATGCCCTGGGTGAAGCCGCCTTGCCGCGGATGGCCCTCCCACCACTTGCCGCTCTGGAAACTTAGATAGCCCTTTGGGGCAAGCAACTTGGGGAGCGTTTGGGCCTGCTCCACGTACTTGAGCATCTGGCGGCGGTCGGTCCCGCGCGGCGGGTCGTTGCCGGTCACGCCATGCTGGTGTGCATAAAGGCCAGTGATGATGGTCATCAAGCTTGGCCGGCACAGGCTGCTGGGCACGTAACCGCGGGTGAAGGTCAGACTTTCGCGCGCCAGCGCGTCCAAGCGCGGCGTCTGGATTACCTCGTGATCCATCAAGCCGTAGTCGGTCCAGGCCTGATCGTCCGAGAGGATCATTACCACGTTGGGCGGGCGATCCTGGGCCGAGGCGATAGGAACGAACAAGCCCAAGATCAGGAACCAGGGCCAAATTCCGCGATGCATAAGAACGTTTTTCCGGTGAGGGTAAGCGGGCGTTACGCCGGGTTGGGTTGAACCGACCATTTGGGCGCCAGTCGCTCTTGACGTCAATCCGGCGCCGACACTATTGTGTCCACCTATTTTGGGCGGCGTCTAGTGTGTTTTCATGATCGTGTGATGGGTTTTAGTGTGGTGCAGTCGCAGAGCGAGTGCGCCACATTGCGGAACCGGTCACGCTATCGTGAAAAACGCAAGCCGCGGGAGTGATTTTCGCTTTTCCTGACCTACTTCGTTGACGTAATACGCCATGGAAGGCATGTCTCCGCATTGCGTGGTCGCGGCTCCTGGCGGTCAACCATCGCCGGGCGCGGGCCGGCGCATTCTTTCCTGCCGCGAACGACGATGGAGTATCCGTCTCCTGGCGACGGTCATCCTCGCGGCTCTGCTGGTAACAGTCAGCGGTGGATGCTCCATGGAGCGGCTGGTGCGGCTGGCCGACTTAACCTCGACCGAGACGATCACGGTGCGGAAGACGCCGCAGAACCCGCTGGAAGGGACGCTCAACCTGGTTTCGCGCAAAGGGCCGCGTCCCACGCCTCGCGTCGAGCAGTTCCTGCGCCGGCACGATCTGGACAAGGCCAGCGACGCCGACCCGCGGCAAGTGCTGGCCGAATTGCAAAAGATCGCCGCCGAGGAGCCAGACAGCGAGAACATCTACGCCTACGCCGAGTTGGCGTACATTTACGGCAAAAAGGCGGACGCCAAGGGAGACAAGCCGCTTGCTTTGGACTTGTACGGCGCGTCGGTCGCCCATTCGTACTTTTACCTGTTCGATCCGCAGTTCGACCACTTTCGCAATCCCTACGATCCCAACTTCCGCCGGGCCTGCGACCTTTACAACAACTCGCTGGAAAGCGCCCTGCGGATCGTCAAGAGCAGCGGCAACCTCCTGCCGGGTCGGCGCGTGACGGTGCAAACCGCCACCCAGTCGTTCGACGTGAACGTGACCGCCAAAGGCAATTGGCGCGACGAGGACTTCGAGCGGTTCGAGTTCGTTTCCGACTACGAGGTCACCGGACTGACCAACCGCCATCATACTTACGGCTTGGGGGTCCCGCTCATCGCCGTGCGCAAGAAGCGCGCGACCGACGATCCCGCGGAACGGTTCTATCCGCCAGGATTGACGTTCCCAGTCACGGCTTTCTTGCGCGTCTATCCGCCGACCGAGAGCGACGGCGCGCATCGCTGTGAACTGGAACTGCGCGATCCGCTGCAAGCCACCGACGTGCGCGTGGGCGACCGCCTGGCGCCGCTGGAAAGCGACATCAGCACGCCGCTTGCCTATTACCTGAACGATCCGCTCCTGCGCAGCAACTTCCTTGGCTCCTATGGTTTGCTCGACGCCAACGCCGGCCAGGAGTTCAAAGGGCTGTACATGCTGGAGCCGTATGACCCGCGGAAAATCCCGGTGGTGATGGTGCATGGCCTGTGGTCCAGCCCCGTCACGTGGATGGAGATGTTCAACGATCTGCGGAGCGAGCCGGAAATTCGCGCCAATTACCAGTTCTGGTTCTTCCTCTACCCCACCGGCCAGCCGTTCTGGATCAGCGCCACCCAAATGCGGGCCGAAATGGAGCGAGCCCGCCAGATCATCGATCCCGAAAGGACCGCGACCCCCTTGGACCAGATGGTGTTGGTGGGGCATAGCATGGGCGGGCTGGTTTCGACCATGCAAACCCTGGACAGCGGCGAGGACTTTTGGCGGCTGGTGGCCGACAAGCCCTTTGATGATCTGAAAGCCAACGACGAGACGCGGCGGCAACTGGAGGCCACGTTATTCTTTCACCCCAACCGCTCGGTGGCGCGGGTGATTACCATCGCTACGCCGCACCGGGGCAGCGACTTCGCCAACGACTACACGCGCTACCTGGGACGCAAGCTCATTACCCTGCCCAAGATGTTGGTGCAGACCTCGCAAGCCGTGGTCCGCGAAAACCCCGGCTTCTTCCGCGATACGCGGCTGTTGACCACCACCACCAGCATCGACTCGCTGGCGCCCGACTCGCCCATCTTCCCCGCCATGCACCAGGCTCGCCGGGCGCCGTGGGTGCGGTATCACAACATCGTGGGCGAAGTATCGCAGGAAAGTTTCTGGGGACGCCTCTCGGGCGAGAGCGACGGCGTGGTGGCCGTGGCTAGTGCCCACGTGCCCTACTCCCAATCGGAGATCTCGGTCCCGGCCGACCACAGCAACGTCCACAATCATCCATTGGCCGTGCTGGAAGTGCAGCGGATCTTGCGCGAACACCTGCGGGAGCTGCGCACGGCGTCGGCCGCCGTCGCGCCGGCGGTTCACACCTCGCAGGGCGAGGGCGGATCCCGCGCGAACCTCGGCAACTTTTCCGGCTCGCGCTACTCCAACGGCATTCCCGCGTTACAACGGTAAGGCGAAAATCCTTCCTGGCCGCCCCGTTTCTCTGCTGGCGCTTTGGCCGGTGGTTTACAGCGCGGGGCAGGTATCTCTGCCTGCCATTTTTTTGTTTCTGCTAGGCTGGAAGCCTGCCCCGCGCCAAATTAATCCCTGCTTCTCTGCGCAAACATTTGCGGGCGCGGCGGGAGGGCCAGTAAAATAGCATGCCTTGCCGGCCAGACGAGTACGCCCCTTTCCGACGACCACCTATCCCAAATAAGGGTAGTATCGTCTACACTGGGGCGATGGCATTGAGCCGCCACGGGCGGACCCGAGCGTCACCTCCGCCGAAAACGGGGGTTTCATCCGGTGTGCGGCTCGGTCAACAGCGTTCCTATCGTTTTTGAGGCGTTTCACCCGTGGCGAATCCACGCGGCTATTATTATCGGTTTCCCTGTCCCGAATGTGGCGCCGCGCAGAAAGTACTTCCTGCGCAAGTCGGCACCGAAATTCGCTGCACGGAATGTCCGGCGGTCATTCTTGTTCCGCCGGCCGCTGAGATGACGGCGAGCCACAAGCCCGAGCCGGGAACGACTTCCAGGCCGGGCAAAACCTCGCAACGACGCGAGAACGGCAAACCGGCGCCGTCCGCGAAAGAACCGAAAAATGCGCCTCCCGCGCGCGACTTGAACGTGGCTCGCGGCAAGCTCGTTTCGTTTGCCTGCACGGTGTGCCAAACGATGATGCGGGCCTCGGAAGAAGAATTAGGGCATGTGATTATGTGCCCGCACTGCTTTTCGCCCGTAACCGTGGGGGGTGAGTCGCACAAGAAGCCCACCCCGACGGTGGATTTACCCTCGTTGGTCCTGGAAGATAGCGGAGATGACAATGACGACTACCAACTAGCCGACGATGCGTTTGAGCGGCCACGGACCAACTTCGTTTCCGCGCCCACCGCGCCCTCCCCACAACCAGCCGAGGACGAAGACGAATATCGCTTGGGCGATGTGGAAGAGCGTCCGCGACCGGCCGCGGCGTTTCCCCAGTCGTTGACGGATGAGGATCGGCCATCGAACAACAAAGCGCCCCCCAGCGCGTCTAAGAAGCCGGAACGGAAATTCTCGTCGCCGTCTCCGCCTTTGGAAGATCCGTGGAGCGTTCCCGAACCCCAAACGCGTCCTTCGCTGGAAGAGCGGCTGGCGGCGGCCCAAGCCGAGCAAGGCGGCGACGGCGAACTGCCGGATTACCCGTTTGTGTCGGGGGTGTTTGGTTTCTTGCTCTACCCCGGCACGCGGGTGCGCTGGCTGGGGCTGGCGCTGGGCACGGCGGTCGTTTATTTCTCTACGGCCAACGCCATTGCTGCGGGAATTGAAGGCGGTTCGGCCATGTTCCACAGTCTCTTGTTCGGAATTCTGGCGGCGGCCAGTTTTCTGATTGTGGGGATGCTGGAGTCGGTCACCGCGCTGGCCATTGTGAACGACACCGCAGCCGGCAACGATGAAGTGGTGAGTTGGCCCGACTTCGTTTTCCTTGATTGGGCGGGCCAGGCGTTCTACATCATCAACGCGGTGGCGTTCTCGGCTTTGCCGGGCTTCCTTGTGGCGTCATTTCTAGAAACGTCGGGTCCCGAGCGGTGGCTGACCACGGCGGCTTGCGCGGGGCTGAGCGGCGCGCTACTCTTCCCGATCATTCTGCTGTCGCAACTGGATGGTTCATCGCCGTTTTCCCTGCTCACGCCGGGCGTGCTCAAAAGTCTTCCTGCGGCGCCCGCGGCGTGGCTCGCCTGCTACGTCATGCAAGGGCTTGTTTTGGGCGCGGCGGTTGGCGGTTGCGCGGCCGCCATTGCTGGCCTGGGCGCGAACAGCATCGGAGCGGCGCTGGCGGTTGGAACGCTCTCGGCCGCCGCGGTGCTGCTTTGCAGCCGCCTCATTGGCCGACTGGCGTGGTACGTAGAGGAAGAAGAGGTCGTCATCGAGCGACCCACCGAAGACTCGACCACCGAAGACGTGGGAGGCGATCTGGATTAAGGCGCCTTCCTACTATCCCAACACTGACGCCGTGGGGCTACCGCAATCCCGAGGAACGCAGTTGGTCCGAGATGCGTTCCAAGGCGATATTCTCGATCACCGTTTCCAGCGTGTCCGCCAGCAAGCCTTCCTCGGAGGATTTGCCCACCAGGGCAAGAAAGAAGCGTTCGTCCCGAGAACGAGGGGCCGTCAACTTCGCCAGGTCAGGCTTGGTTTGTTCCACGGGCGCAGAGACAACAAGCCGGTCCGTTGTCGCGGGCGCGGGCCAGACACGCTGGGCGGGCGTAACGACGAGCGTCCAAGGTGATTCTGCTTCCGCCGCCGCGAGGGGGGAGCTCGCGGAAACCGGCAAAGACGCGGATAAGGAAACCGCCGCTTCGCTCTCGGCGTCGGTTTGCTGTTGGATCTTAGCCCGGAGCGCGGTCACAACCGCCAGCAAATCCGAGGGCCCGGCCACTTGATCGCCATCGACGTCGATCCGCGCCTCGTCGGCGTCCGGCTCGCCTTCGATGAGGCCCGCGCTGTGGTCCCGCAGGTAGCGAACCACCGCCAGCAAATCCGCAACCGTGACATCGCCGTCGCCGTTCACGTCGACGGGATTCGCGGAGTTTTGCCAGGGCGAGTCCCCGCTCCGCAAACCGAAGGTGACGTTTTCCACCGTCGCACCCGACGTCAGCGACACCGCCCGCGCCGCGCCGCCAGGCGTCGTCGCGGTCCAACCCGGCGGGGCGACCACTTGCACCGTGAAATCGCCTTGTTCCAGGTACGGCGCCGACCAGGCGCCGTGGGCGTCGGTCACCGCCGTGGTCGAAGGACCGAAGCGGAGGTTGGTCAACTCGACACCCGATCCCGCATGACCTAAGGCAACCGCGTACGCGATGTCGGCCGTAGGGCGGCTGAGTGTTAACGTGGCCACTTGCCCCCGAGCGAGCGGTCCCGTCGTCACGCGGTCAATCAAGTTGCGGTTCGCGTCATAAATTTCCAACCGTCCGTAATCGTTGTCGCTGTTGGCGATCACGTCGATGCTGAGGGTCGATACGGGATCGACCAACTCCATCGCCAAAGGCTGCTGCGAACCGCGCCACTCGGTCGTCCACGTATTGCTGCCCGTCGGTTGATACGCAAAGACCCTCGCCCCGTTGATGGACGAAGTGTGCGCTCGCACCGGCACGGGGTACGAGAAATTCGTCAGGACGTTCAAGGGAGCGGCGGAAAGCGTCAAGCCAGGGTCGGCCTGGTTGACGTCTTGCGCATCGCCCACTTGGGACAGATCGACACGCTGCACCAGATTGAGCCGCTGACCGGCCGCGTCGCGAATCTCGACCGTCCAACCCGACAGCGCCCGCTCGTTTGCGTCCCGCACGCCATCGCCGTCTTCGTCATGCCATAGAAAGCCGTTGATTCCCGGCAGCGCCACCGCCGACGGCGCCGAGGTCGAGCCTTGAAAAATGGCGGAAGTGACGCCTGTCTCGCCCGGTTCATTCGTGGCGTCGTCCAGGGCGCGGATCTCGATCGCGTGTTGCCCGGCGGGCACGGCGAACGAGAAATCAAGGTCCACCTGGTAGGCATGGGGTTCGACGGCGTCGGTCCACGCGCCGCCGTCGATGCGATATTGAACGCGACTGACCCGATTCAGGGTGATGTCGCTTTGATGACTGCTTTGGTTCAGGTTCGGCAGCACGCCCACTTCAGCGCGGCCGACAAAACGGTACTGGCCGGTCGCGGGGTCGATTCCTCCTGAACCGGTCAGCGACAACGGCACGTCCAGTACGTCAAACACGCCATCGCCGTCTGAATCGCGCCAGCCCACCATTTCCAAAGCGCTGGGCGAGGCGGCGTAGATCGGGTACGCCAACTCGTGCCCGTCCATAATGCTGGTGACACGACTCGCGGGATCTGGGTTACCCGACCGGGCGTTCAGGTTTTGCGTGTTGTAATAACCCCGCCGGGCGCTGTAGGAGGCGTTGCCGTGCTCGTCCAGGGCGTAAAAGATGTGGCCCATCTCGTGGGCGAACGTACTGGCGGGACGTGCCGAGGGGCTAATCAGGAACCGGCCTCCCGCGAACGCAAACGCCTGGGAGAAATCCGAGCCGCTTTGGAAGCGGTCATCGGGGTCCTGCTCGGAATTAACGACAAAGATGGTAAAGGCCCAATCGGACCCCGATGCGACGCGTTCCGCATGATTGAACGCGAGCATCCCCTTGCTAATGCCAATGTCGCCGCCCAAGCCGCCATGACCGACGTGGTCTAAAAAGTCCGCAACCCAGAGGCGGAAGTCCTGCGAAACGCGAGAAATCGGCTCGTAGGGGGTTTGAAAGGGCGTGTCGGCGTGCTCGAAATCAAAGTGGAAGTTCAGCTCATGGACCGAGCCTTGCGCGTCGAGCAGATCCTTCCACCAGGTGACGCCCTCGACCACCTTTTGCTTGACTTCGGCAATTTTCTGGGGAGTCCAATTCTCGATGCTGGGGTCGATCCGGCCATCGGATTCGAGCAAGACCACGTTTACATGGACATCGCCCAGCAGGTAATCGGCGGTGTCTTCCGCGGTCGCCCCATGAGGAAGCGCCGCCAGCATGCTACGCGGCTCTAGCGTCTCGACGCGCAGCGGGCGACGCGCAAAGAGCGCAAGTTTCCTGCTTGAATGGTGTCGTTGCAAGGAACCCATCGTGGCCGTTAACGGGAATCAGATCACAAACACTTATTTCGGGCAAAAAGATCGCCCACGGTAACTTTCCCCAGGGCGCCAAGCGAAAAACACGAAATGTCAGACGTTAGATGAGGGAGTGGGAGAGATTTGACGCCATCCAATCGTCACACAACGCTGTAATCCTCACGAAGGTTGTGCATTGGCCCCTTTCCTTGATCCTAATCTTACCATCTTTCTTGGGTACCCCAAGGTTCGGGGGAACGGCGCCATCCCGCACTTCAGCGACCGCCGACGTAGCGATGAAACCACCGCTACCGGGCCATGTCGACGGTCGCTGAAAGGCGGGGCGCCCCGATTCCTTACTTGTGGTGGGAGCGATTTTGGCGAAGTACAATATTAGATGTCGACGCCGCTCATTCGTTCCCCAAGTTTTGGAGATTGGCAGCGCCAACAGGTTGTGAATGTTTCCGCAAACCAGTCCCGTTTGCCGGGCGGGACCGTCCGTTTGCATCGCGTTGTGACGATTTGGCGGGAAGAAGGTCCCACTCCGCAAGCGAACTTACTAAGGATTCACCGCTTCCGAGGGAAAAGTACGGTTCGTTGAAAGTTCGCAATGGCGCGCACCCGGCTCTGGGGAGGCATGTGCGGCGACTCGCTAAAACCCAAAGAATTGGCACGAACCGAGGCGATTTTCCTGCTCCTGCCTCCTCGTTTCCTACGGTTTCCTTTCCAGTTCGGATTCTAGTTGTTAGTCTAGGAAGTATGGGCTACGTTGGTAACTTAAAGAACCACGTCTTGAAAGTGCGAAAACCGTAATTAGCCTAGAGTTTGCCTAGGACGGGCAGAAGCCTTTGCCGCGCGAGAAATTGTTCCTTGCCGGGGGAACTTTTCGCGATTTGAGGCTTCTTATTGTTTAACCGTTTTTCCTTCTCCATCTTTGTGGTTCGCACGGCGCGCTCCGCGAGGCTCGGTTTAATCCAGTCAGCGACCACTTTTCCCGCCCTTACGTCCCTTTGCAGAAGATTATGAAGAAGGTACGCCGCAAACCACAAAGCCGTTTCCCTCTGTTCGGACGACAGCGGGCCCCCTCACGGGCTACTTCGCCACGTCGCGCTAACCGCCTGTGTTTGGCATCGGAGCGGTTGGAGGAAAGGGCCCTGTTGGCCGCGAACGTGGGCGCCGATGTTCCGGCCTTCACGTCAGTTCAAGAAGCCTACCTGTGGGTGAGCCAACAGCGCGCGTTCAGCAACGTGGCGCCGTTTCACAACCACAACATGCCGGGCGACGTGATCCCCGACATGGTCCGCTCGCCCAGCGACCTGCTCGAAGTGGTCAAGGCCCTGCGAACCTATGGCCCCACCGATTTGCAAACGTTGATCACGGCCGCGGGCGAAGGCGATGGAGAAGACGCCTCGCAGCGGGTTTATGTGGACGTAACCGGCGACAATTATCTTTCGCACGCCGACCTGTTGGGTTCGGTTCGTTACTTGCGGGCCGAGAGCGAGAACGGCATGGTGGTGGGGCTGACCCCCGAAATTGAACCGACGGGACCACTCACCATTGGCGATTCGTTCAACGTGACGGTCGTCATTCAAGACCTGCGGCCGGATGACCCGAATCCGAACAATGCGCTGGAAGACCGCGGCGTGTTCGCCGCCGTGACCGACCTGATGTACAACCCCGATTTGTCGGGCGTGCCCTTACCGCAGTTTATTTCGGCGGAGCAGGCGGCGGTGTTCTTTGGCGAAACCTACGCCAACAACGACTTGGCCGTGCTCGATCAGCGCGTGAACGCCGGCACGGGCCTGACGGAAGGCGAGCTGCGCATCAACAGCCCCTTGGCGAATCTCCAGCAACCGCCGGGACCTGATCCGTTTATTTTCGCCACGATTCCCTTCCAAGTGGGCGCCGTGGACGATTTCGTCACCACGCCCGAAGAGACGGTGTTGCTCATCGACGTTCTCGGCAACGACACGTCCGCCGAAGGCACGCAATCGATCACGACCACGTTCGTCAGCGCCACGGGCCAAGCGGTGCTGCTGTTTGTCGAATCCGCCGCGGGCGAAAATCGCAACGGTCAAGGCGTGGCCGAGACCGACATCATGCTGGGGACCGACACGATCGTCGTCGACAACGTGCCGGGCGCACCCACCTTGACGGGCGTGGGAACGCCCCAACACGGCACGGCGGTCATCGCCAACGGCCAAATCTCGTACACTCCAACCTTGAACTTCGCCGGAACCGATACGTTCACGTACACGATCCGGTATTCGGACGGCCAAACGGATGAAGGCCTGGTGTCCGTGCGCGTCACCAACGTTGCCGACGCCCCGAACGCCACGAACGACGGGCCTTTCGCGGTCAACGCCAACGCCGTTCTGAACCGGCCGGCCGCGAACGAAGTGCAAAGTCTCTCGGTCAGCGGGACTCCGACCGGCGGCACGTTCACGCTCAGCTTTGGCGGTCAGACGACGGCTCCAATTCCGTTCAACGCCAACGCCGCCGCGCTCCGCGGCGCGCTGGAATCTCTGAGCACCATCGGCGCCGGCAATGTCAACGTGGTGGTCACGGGCGGTTTGGGGCGGTTGCCGGGCGGCACGGCCGCCATCACCTTCCAGGAACAATTGGCGGGGCAGGACGTAGCGCTTCTCACCGCCGACCCGTCGGGCCTGACGGGCGGGACCAACCCGACGTTTGCGATTGCCGAAACCACCAAGGGCGTCGGCAGCCTGCTCCAGAACGACTCCGACCCCGACGTCAATCCGGACCAGGACCCTGCCACGCCGCCGGAAGATAGCATCGTGGTTACGGCTGTTGAAGGCATGGACTCGGTGGGCGCCGACGTGACGCTTCCCTCGGGCGCCAAGGTGAACGTGGCCGCCAATGGCGGGTTCGTGTATGATCCGCGGGCGTCGGCTCAGTTCCGGGCGTTGCCCGGAGGCCAGACCGCCAACGACACCTTCACCTACACGATTTCCGACAGGCCCATCATGGGCGTTAGCCGCACGGACACCGCCACGGTGACCGTGACGGTCACGGGCGTGAACGATGCCCCGTCCGCCACGGACGACATGTACGAAACCGCCACCGACGAGGCTCTCACGGTCAACACCCGCGCCACGGGCGTGTTGGGGAACGACACGGACCCCGACACCGGGGAGACCGCCACGTTGACCGCGGCGGTTGTCACGCCCCCGCCCGCCGCAAGCGGCGTGCTCGCGCTGAATCCCAACGGGACGTTCACCTTCACGCCGGCCACGGGCTTCGAGGGCGACGTTACCTTCACCTACCGCGCCAGCGACGCGGGAGGACTTAGCGACACCGCCACCGTCACCATCAGCGTGATCGGACAACCCTTGCGGGCGCGGCCCGACACGGTGGGCGTCGACGAAGGAACGATGAACGTTGACATCAACGCCGCGGCTCCCGGTGTAACGGCCAACGACGAAACCGATTCGGAAGCCACGGTGCGGCTGATTCAGATTCAAGGCATGCCGGTCGCGAACGGCACGTTCACCACCGACCAAGGCGGCACGATCACCTTCGATCCGATGCAAGCGGACTTCCGCAACCTGGTAATTCAGTACACGCCGCCCCATTCGGACTTTGCCGGCGTGGACACCTTCAGCTATACCATTGACGACGACGATCCGAACAGCCCGCGGACCTCGACCACCACGGTGACCATTAACGTGGCCAACGTCGATAACGACGCGCCCATTGCGGGCGACGTGACCCTGGGCGAGCCGATCGTGGCGGATGAAGCGTTCAACGTGCCCGCCCCCGGCGTGCTGGAGAATTCGTCTGACCCCGATCTCACGCAGCCCACGGCCGTGCCCGATAACAACATCACCACGGATCAGGGCGCGCGGGTCATTCTTAACGCCGACGGCAGCTTCACCTACGACCCGACGGTTTCCGACGCCATTCGCGCGTTGAAAGAGGGCGAGACTCTGTCCGACTTTTTTGAGTTCGAAGTCACCGATGGCGTCAACCCGCCCGTCACCGCGCAGTTCAACTTGACGGTTGTCGGCGTGAACGATCAGCCCATCGCCGGCAGCGCCACGCTCGACGCCAACGAAGACCTGGTGTTGATGGGCAGCCTCCGCGGCGACCCGTTCGCCACCGACCCCGATGCGGGCGAGACGGCGACGCTCACGTTTACGGCGGCCACGTTCGAGACCAACGCGGGCGCCACGGTGACGATCCTTGCCAACGGCCAGTTCACTTACGATCCCACGGGCGCCGCTACGCTCCAGGCGATCGCTTTGGGCGAGACCGGAACCGACAGCTTCGAATACACGGTGCAAGATGCGTCGGGTGAGCCGCAGACGGGAACCGTGAACCTGAACGTGCAAGGCGAAAATGACGCTCCGGTGGCCATCGACGATGTGTTCACGCTGGATCAAGACAACGTCAACTTCCAGACCCTGAACGTGCTGGACCTGGTGGACCCCGTCCTGGGCCAGACGGACTTCGACATTGACACCAGCGACACGCTGACCATTGTCGCGGTAACGCCAGGCACGGCTGGCGGCGAGGTAGAGATCGGCGCCGATGGCCGCACCGTTTTGTACCGCAACGCCTTTGGCTTTGACGGCACGGAGACGTTCACCTACACCATTAGCGATGGCAACGGCGGGACCGACACGGCCCAGGTGACCGTGAACGTGGTGGCCTTCATCGAAAGCACCATCAGCGGCTTTGTCTACCTGGACAAAGACGACGATGGCGTGCAGGACACCTTCGACACGCCCTTTGCCAACGTGACGGTCACGCTCTCCGGCGTCGATCAGAACGGCATGGTGGTCAATCGAACCGTGCAGACCGACGCCAACGGCCAATATGTGTTCGACGGATTGCCGCCAACCGACGCCAACGGCTACAAGGTGACGGTGGCTCCGCTGCCGTTCATGGTAGACGGCCAGGAAATCGCGGCTTCCATCGACGACACCAATGCGGCCGGCGACGCGGCGCCCCCGGTGGGTTACACGTCGATGGTTTCGGGCGCCAACACCATCATGGTGGTCATCCCCGAGGTGGGCGACGTCGCCTCGATCAACAACAACTTCACCGTTCGAGGTCTCGATCCGCGGTTCTTCTCGCTGGGCGATATTGTCCTCCAGACCGGTCAGTATTCGTCCAGCGGCTTTGCGGCCTTCCACGCCAATGGCCAAATGGCGTTCAGTGGCGAACCGCTCGCGGGTTGGGATGGTTTCGAAAATATCTCCGTGGCGTTGCTCAACAACGGAACGCAAGCTCAGCTCCATGCGACCCAAAACGGCGTGCCCGTGGTGAGCCGGGTGGTTCCCGTTTCGACGACGAGCAACGGCAACGGCGCACAGGTGGTGATGGCCGGCCAGGATACGCGGAACGGCGCCAAGCTGGTGCGGTTCAGCGGCTCGCCCCAGGACTTCCAGTTCCAACCGGTGCTGGAGCCGGAAGGCGAAGCGGAAGCCTTCGCGCAAGCCGCGGATGCAATTTTTGCCGAAGGGTTCTAAGCCCCCGGTCGGAATGAAGGTTCTAACGGCGGCGTTTCGCGCCGCCGCAACCTAGAGTCAAAGTAAGGTGGGTCAAGTCGTGCGCCGACCCACCAGACAATCCGCCATGAAGGTGATTGGTGGGGCGGCGCACGGCTTGACCCGCCCTACGAGAACGCAGCGACGCAGAGGGGTTGGGGAAACACGTCGCGCCGGGACGGTTCTGGTTCCCCGGAGTGCGGCAAGAATTTTGACTGCGGCGGCGGGGTCGGTAGGCTCTCGTCGCGGCGCCGGGTACTCTTCCAGTTCGCAAACGATGAAGCGATCCAATTCAAAAACACGTGGCGGGGCAAATCGGGGCGGACTGATCGGGCGGCGGGCGGCGGCCCCCCGTCGCGGCAAACGCCGCTTGGGCAGCGAGCGGTTGGAAGACCGTCGGCTGATGGCCGGCGACTTCCACAACGCCTACTTCCCTCCCGACGTTAACCGCGACGGGTCGGCCAACGTGGTGGACTTGTGGGGCGTGGTCACGTCGCTGCGCGACGGCGGAGCACGGCAACTGAACACGCCCGCCCTCGACGGCGAGAGCGAAGGCGGCTCAGCCACGCCGATGGCCGTGGACGTGAATGGCGACGATTTTCTTTCGCTGGTGGACGTGCTGGCCGTCATTTACGAGTTGCGCGGCGAAGGCGAAGCCATGGCCCGCGACGACATGTTCGATCGCAACAATCCGAACGACCCTTTCACCGTCGAATCGAACAGCACCGCCAACTTGCTTCCCGTGCTGGCCAACGATTCCGGGACGGGGGACCTGACCATCACGCGGGTCGGCACGCTCCAGGGTGGTCTTCAGGGAACCACCAGCATGTCCGAGTTCGGCGGCACGGTCACCATCCAGGGAGCCGGCGCCAACATGATGTTGGCGTATACGCCCGCCGCCGACTTCTTCGGCCGCGACCGTTTCATTTATGAAATTCGCGACGAGGGTGAAACCGACCCGGCCCGGCGGCTTGACACGGCCATTGTGGAAGTGTTCGTCGAGCCGGCGCAGGGCGATACGTTTGTCCGCTTCACCTACGAGATTGTCAATCCCGCCACGGGCGCCGCCATTACGCAGGTGGAGCAGGGCGAACAGTTCACAGTCCAAGTCTTTGTGGAAGACCTGCGGGGCGACTTTATGCCCGGCCCGCCCGACGAGCGCGGCGTGGCGGCGGCGGCCTTGGACGTGACGTACAACTCGAACCTGGCCATGCTCCGGGTAACGGACCAGGCGACCAACCCGCACGGTTTTAACCGGGACTTGGTGTTTGGGCAGGAATACATGGCGCTGGAAGATGTGGACGCGTTCCAAGAAGCCGGCGGCGTGGGCCTGATCGATGAGGCCAGCGCCGCGCAAACCGCCTTTGAAGATCCCGGCGCGGGGTTGCCCGAACCGCTGGGGCCGGGACCATTCCTTTTCTTCGAGGCCACGTTCATCGCCACGGCGACAGGCACGCTCACGCTGCAAGGCAACGCGGCGGATTCTCCGGAGAACCAGATCGTGTTTCTGGAGCCGGGGCAACTCGACCCGGTGCCGACCACGGCCGTCGACTACGGCATGGCGACCGTCGACATCATCGCTCCGGTTGGCGCGGTGGCCGATGCGTTTACCCGGAACGAAGACCTGACGCCTGGCGCCACCCAGGACCTATCCAGCGCCACGCTGGACGTGCTGATGAACGACACGCCCATTAACGCGCCCACGCCGCTTGTGGGGATTGTGGGGCTTGGCCCGAACAACACGAATTCCATCACCTTGCTAAGCGGCTCGGTGGTGACGATCAACCGCAACGCGCAGAACGAGGGCGTCAGCCTCAATTACGCCCCCGCCGAGAACTTCTTTGGCATCGAGACGTTCAGCTACACCGTCGAAGACGAGAACGGCGCGCGTGACTCGGCGGTCGTAACAATCACCGTCATCGAGATCAACGACGCGCCAACCGCCAATCCCGACCAGTTCACCACGAGCCAAAACACCACGCTGCCGGTTCCCGCTCCGGGCGTGTTAATGAATGACACCGACCCGGACAACACTGACAACCTGCCGGGCAACGACGACGTGCTGACCGTCACCCAGGTCAACGGCGCCGCGGCCAACGTCGGCGCAGTCACCGCCACGACCAACGGTTCGGTCACGCTCAACGCCGACGGTTCGTTCAGCTACACGCCGACCACGGATTTTAACGGCCTGGACACATTCACTTACACGGTGAGCGACGGCCAGGCCACCTCCACCGCCACGGTCACGATCAACGTGGAACGGGTGGACCAGTTGGCGGAAGTAGACATTGTCCTGACCGACCTGAACGGCAACCCGCTGGGGGCCAACGCCCAAGTGGGAGTCGGTCAGCAATTCCGCGCGGAAGTGTATATTAAAGACTTGCGCATGATGGACCCCGCCGCTGACCTGGGGCTGGGCATTTTTGCCGCGTTTGTCGATTTTGTGTACTCAGCGCCGTTGCTCGATCTGGTGGGACCGGTCACCTTCGGCCCGACCTACAACCATCCCGATTTCCGCCGCCCCGGCAATACCGCGACCGATGGTTTGATTGACGAAGTCGGCTCGTCCCAAACCGACATATTTGACGGCCCGCAAGGAATGGGGCCGCACCTGTTGTTCACCGCGACCCTGATGACCGAGCAATTTGGCACGGCCCAGGTTTCGGTGAACCCCGCCGACCAGCCCGGGAACGAGATTCAACTCTTCGATCCGCCCACGATCCTGGGTCCGGGCGACGTGCGGTTCGACTCGGAAACAATCATCATCGTCAATCCGGACGCGCAAACGCCAACCGCCAACAACGACGCCTACACCGTGGCGGGCGGCACGACGCTCTCGGTCACCACGCGGCAACAAGGCGTGTTGGGCAACGACATTGATCCCGGCGCGCCCAACACCATTCAGGCGTTGCTCGTGCAGGACGTGGCCAACGGCACGCTGACCCTCAACCCCAACGGCACATTCACCTATACGCCCGATCCGGGTTTCCTGGGGACCGACACCTTCACCTACCAGGCCACCGACGGCGGCATGCCCTCCAACACGGCGACGGTCACCATCACCGTGACCGGCAACGTGCTGAACGACACGTTCACGGGCAACGTGAACCAGGTGGTCACCGGCAACGTGCTGGCCAACGACGCGGTTCCCGCCGGCTCGCAAGTGACGGCGCTCAACGGCAACGCGGCGGCGGTTGGAACCCCGAACTTCCAGCTTCCATCGGGAGCGCGCATCACGCTCAACGCCAACGGCTCGTTCAGCTACACGCCGCTGGCCAATCAATCCTACGTCGATACGTTCACCTACACCGTCAACGGCCAGACGGCGACGGTCACCATTCGCATCGGCACGCCCGCGGCGCCGGTCAGTGGATTTGTCTACACCGACGAAGACGCCACCCGCGCCATGGAGCCGGACGAACGGCGCCTGGGCGGCGTGTTGGTGACGCTGCGGAACAACGCCACCGGCCAGACCCAGACCACGCGCACCGACGCCCGCGGCGCCTACGCCTTTGCCGTCGTTCCCACCGGCCAATACACGATCACCGCCGAACAGCCGGAGTTTATGATCGACGGTTGGGACTCCGTGAACGGCCAGGTGTTCGCCGCCGACAGCATCACGCTCAACGTGAACGGCGCGCCGCTCCGCGTCGATTTTGGCGAGCGGGGCCTGCGAGCCGAGTTCGTCACCCCCGAGGACTTCTTCGGGCAGGCGAACCCCAACGGGTTCCAGATCGCCACGAACGTGAGCAACGCCCTGGGACAGGAGCATTGGTTCTCGTTCCTCGACGGCTGGAACGGGTTCACCAAGGCCGAAGCGTCGGTCAGCGCCGACGGACGACTTGCCACGATTCGCGTCACCCGCGCCGACGGCCAGGTGTTCACGTTGAACAACGTCAATATCGAGTCCGACCCGCGCGTGCGGCTAATGGGCCGGTTGGGCGATGGCGTGGTGCTTCGTTTTGAAGGCGGTCCAGCCGCGTTTACGGGGGGGGCCACGCCCGCCGCTCTGAACGGTGAAGGCGAAGCCAACTACCAACAAGCCGTGGATGACGTCTTCTCGCAAGGCTGGAGCGCGTAGGCAACGAGAGCAGGGGGTTCAACGGGCGTCTTTTGCGGTTCGAGGCGGTATAATGCACTGGCCTCGTTTCCGCAAAGATAGTTCCTTGATCCCCTGGGTTCCGTTGCCAACAACCCCCGCACCCATCGGCGTCATTGTGGTCGACCATGGCTCGCGGCGCGCCGAGAGCAACGCCGCGCTGCTGGACGTGGTCGAAGCGTTTCGGCGCCATTCCGGTTTCGCCATTGTGGAGCCGGCTCACATGGAGCTGGCCGAACCGACGCTTGCCACGGCGTTCGACCGCTGCGTGGCGCGCGGCGCCGCGCTCGTGATCGTGCATCCCTTCTTCTTGTTGCCGGGAAGGCACTGGACCGACGACATTCCCGCCCTGGCCGCCGAGGCCGCTTCGCGGCACCCCGGCGTATCCTACCGGGTCACCGAGCCAGTGGGCTTGCACCCCCTGATGGCCGAGATCATGCGTCAGCAAGTCGAGGCCCATCTGACGACCTCTGAGAGCTTGTGAATGTTTGGCAGGTCCCGCCTGCCAAGCGGGACCGTGCTAGAAAACACCACGGAGATCGCAGGCAGAACGAAGGTCTCGCCCGGCAGTCGGGACCTGCTTTGCGAAAGACTCACAACCTCGGAAGACCTGATGCACGGCGCGGGGAACGCTCTTGACGGCCGTCCCCAAAGTCCCTAATCTTCCGACCCGCTAAAACAGGCGGGTTGCGCCGGATTTGCTGAAGTTTCCGGTTCTGCGGCTCCGATTCCTACCAGGAAGCGCCGCCGCGCCGGCGGAGTTGTTCAGGGCGGTCGTGCGGTTCGTTCCTGCAAGGACACGGTCGGTATGCATCCTGCGCTCAAGCACGTTCTTTCGGACGAGATTATGTCATCGACCTCGACGCCGTCGGAAGCGACTTCCGGCCGAACCGTCATGCCGATCGTCGCCGTCGAGGTGCGCGGGCCCGAGGAAATCAACGTGGGCGGCGTGGCCGCCTATACCGTGCTGGCGGCCAACTTGGGCGAAGCGGTCGTCGATCAGGTGCAGATCCGGGTCACGCTGCCCGCAGGCGCGGCCGCGACGAAAATTCAGCCGCGTCCCACCTCTCGCCAGGGCGACTGCCTCCGCTTTGACGTGGGCCGGATGGCGCCCAAGTCGCGGCAGTCCCTGCATATCGAGTTGTTGGCGAAGGACCAAGGGCAGATGGAGTTGCAGGCGGAAGCGGTCTTTACGACCACGGCCCAAGCACAAACCAAGGTTTGCCGCCCCGAGTTGGTTCTGACGGTAACCGGACCCGAGACCGTGGTGGTGGGCGACGCGGCCACTTTCCGCCTGGTGGTGGAAAACCAGGGCGACGGCCCCGCCGAAAACGTGGCGGTGTCGCAGCGCACATCCGACGATCCGCAAGCCGTGACCGGCGCCGCCAACCTGGGACGCTTGGCGCCGGGGCAGTCCCGCGAGATTTACCTTTCAGCAGTCGCTCAAGAGCCAGGCACGTTTTACGCACGGTTCCTCGCCACCGCCTGGGGCGGTATCGAGGTGGAAACCGAGGCGGAAGTGTGCGTGGCTCGACCGATGTTGGCCTTGGAAGTCGGTGGGCCGCGCGTGTGCGTCGTTCACGCCCAGGAAGTGTTCACGCTGACGCTTGCCAACCCCGGCAACGCCCCGGCCAGCCACATCGAGGCGGTGGCCGCCATTCCTCCGGGCGTGGAAGTGGTTGCGTTTGACCGGCCCGTGCAGTTCGACGCGGGCCGGCGGATCGTGCGCTGGCGTGTCCCGCGCTTGGAGTCGGCAACCCGCGAGGTGTTGCGGATTAAGCTTGCCGCCGTTCAGCCGGATCGCTTTGCTCTGCAAGTCGTCGCCGCCGCCGATTACGGTCTGCGGGCGGAAACGCAGCACATCTGCGAAGCCGCCGCCACGTTTCGTCGCAGCGCCGCCTGACCGCTTGCCGACGGGCCGATACGCGCCCACGGTCATCGTTCCGCATTATCCCCGCGCCGCGGACCTCCAGAACCCCAGCGTGCGGTCGCCAATCACGCCGGGCGACTCTTGATGGACCGCCTCCAGCGCCGCCAGGAACGCCTGGGCGTGGCCCTTGAGTCCAAGGGTCCGAAGGCATGTCAGAATGCGGGTGATGCGAAGGAAGTTGTGGTTGCCGGGGTTCAGCCAATTGGCGCGTCGCGTTTCCCAGTCCGCCGAACGCTCCACCACCAGGCGCCCCGCGTCGTCCCGGCAGACGAAACCGTAGAACGCAAGCATCTGCACCCAAGAGCGCGTCAGTTCCGCTTGTAAACGCTCGTCATAGCGGAATTCGCGAATCTGGTCCTCGTCAAGCGTGGGAGCATCACGGTTGAACTGGCTGCGCCCGCGCGTGGGAAAGAGCCATTGAATATAGTCATGAATGTGCTCCAGCCGCGTGGCGTCCCAGGCGCGAATGTCGCGCAGCCACCGCCCCGCCGAATCGGCCTGCTGACCACGATAAAACTGCACCAGCGGTCCGGATGCTGATTCGTTCATGTAGGGCTCCCTAAAGGGCAAGCAGGCGGTCCAATTTCAAGCTTCCTCGGCCACGAGCGCACATTCCAGGCAGGCGTAACGGCTTCAACGTAGGTCATTCGCGGGAGCAAGTGACCTCCATTGGCCCATTATACGACCGCGCGAAAATGGCGCCATCTTCGCTGTTGATCCGTTCACAAGCGGATCGACTTCCAACCGCCGTGGAAGAAGCGGACCAGGACCAACAGGCTGCGCACGAGGACGTCGGTGATCATGGCGTACCAGGCGCCAATCACGCCCAGACCGTAACCGTTCAGCGTGACGCCCAGCCACGCGATGGGAACTTCGTCCCAGGCCAGGAAGTACGCCAGCGGGATTCGCACTCCCAAGAAACCCAGGAAGGTGAAAACCAACGGCCAGCGCGTGTCACCCGCGCCGCGCAAGGCTCCACTAAGCACCATCGCGATCGCCAGCGAGGGCTGCGAGAGGGCCACAATTTTTAATAGCGGCACGGTCAGGGCTTGCGTCTCGATGGCGCTCGGTCCGAGAAAGATGGCGGTCAGCCACCGGCCGCCAAAGAAGAACAGCAGGCCCGCGCTGCTCATCATGCCGCCGCCCATCAGGCATGCGGTCAGCACGCTGCGCGTCGCGCGGCGGTAATCGCCGGCGCCCAAGTACTGGCCGGCCAGCGTGGCGGCAGCCACCTGAAACGCCGTGCCGGGAAGATAGGCAATCGACTCGATGCGCACCCCCAACCCATGCGCCGCGGACGCCAGCACGCCCAGCGAATTAATGATCGACAGAAACCACAAGTGACACAGGACGATCGAAACCATGTCCACACCGGCAGGCAAACCAATCCGCAGGATGCGGCGAATCAAGTCCCGATCCGGCGCCAATCCGGTCCACGTCACCCGCAGCCCCGCGCGACCATGCAGCAGCATCACCAAGATGATGGCTCCCGCCACGGCGTAGCCAACGGCGGTTCCCACGGCCAGTCCCGCCCAGCCCAGGTTGGGGAACGGCCCCCAGCCCGTGACCAACGCCGCGCTGAGGGTCACATTCACCACGTTGACGACCGACATGGCGAGAAAGCCGCTCACGGTGTCTCCGGCCCCGCGCAGGCAAGCAATGCCGACTTGCTCGACCATCATCGCGGGAATCACGGGCGTGAGAATCCAGAGGTACACCGTCGCCAGGCGCGCCGCCTCGCCGGGAAGCTGCAACATCGCGACAAACTGATGGCCAAGCAAGGAGAAGAAAAGCGTCGTGGCCGCCGCCACCCCAGCCCCAATTACCAACGATTGGTGCGTTACCCGAATGGCCATCGACCAATCGCCCGCGCCGGTAAAGCGGGCCACCATCGCCGTGGCGCCAACGGCCACCGCCCCGAACACGCACGGGATGAGCCACAGGATGTACGACATCAGCCCCATCGCCGCCAGGTGCTCGGACTCCAGAAAGTTGCCGGCCAGCCAGATGTCGACAAAGCCAACCTGCATCACCAGGAGTTGCTCCAGCAGCACTGGCACGGCCAGGCGGAGCATCGGGCGGAGTACGCCTGCCGAAGAAGGAATCGCGACGTACACCACCCTAAACTTACATCCTGAATGAAATTGATGGCGTCAGCCGACGGGCCACGGCCACGGTCAAGAGTTCGCCACGGATGAAACACGGGTTGAACACGGACGAGGGAAAAGGGAAAGATGAAGACCTCCTCCTTCCTCCTCTTGTCCGTGTTTCATCCGTGTTCCCTCCGTGGCTATGGTTCATTTTTCTTGCGGATCGTTTTGCAGATCCGGCCGATGCCGGACGATCCGGCCTTCGACGACGTAGATCACGTCTTCGGCGATGTTGACGGCGTGATCGGCGATCCGCTCCAGTTGGCGCGACGAATTGAGCAGTTCGATGAACCGGCCGCTGTCGAGCGGGTTCTGGCGAATCGCCTCTTTGACCTTTCGATACATCTCGCGGTGGATGCGGTCCACCTCGTCGTCGGCCCGCAGCACCTGCCGCGCGAGCGCCGTGTCGCGGTTCACGAGGGCGTCCAGACAGTCCTTGAGCATCTGCCGCACGTGCCGGCCTTCGCCCATCAGATCGAACGGCGCCTGTTGGATCGGCGGCTCGTCGGCCAGAAAGATCGCCTCTTTGGCCAGGCCAACCGCCAGGTCGCCAATCCGCTCCAAGTCCTTGTTGATGGTCAACACCGCGACCACGTACCGCACATCCGACGCCACCGGGTTGTACAGGGCGAGGGTATGCAGGCACTCCTCTTCGATCTCGACATCCATGCGGTCAATCTCGTCGTCATTTTGAATGACCTGGCGCGCCAATTCGACATTGCGTGACTCGATGGCCCGAAGGGCCTCGTCTACGCTTTTCTCCACCATGCCGCCCACCGTCAGAAGCATCTCCTTCAGGCGGTCAATCTGACGCTCGAAATGTTTTGTCATTCGTTATTAATCCACCAAGGTCCGGAGGAGAAACGATCTTGAAGGAATCTCGCTGGTCGCTGCCGACCGCCGTCGAGCGCCTAAGCCCACGCCGCGAGCATCCAGGGATTCAAGCTCCCGTGGAGATTTCGCCTTCCACGGGAACCTCTTCCACGGATGATGGCTCATCGGATGACGGCTTATCGGGCGATGGCGGGGGCGATGGCGGGGGCGAGTTCGGCTCGGTCGGTTCTTGCGCCGCGGGTTTATCGTCGGGAGCGACCGGCGGCCGAGGTTTGCCTTGCCGTGGATCGTCCTCCGGGGGCGCTGCCTCGGTGGAATCCAACGGCTCGGATTTCGGTTTGCCAGGCTCCGGTGTTGCTGGCGAGGGTGGTGGTTCGGCCGGCCGCGTCTCGGCGATGGAAGGCTCGGTTTCAACCGTGGGCGGACCGGCGCCTTCCAACGCCTGCGCCACGGCGGCTAGTTGCTCCTGCGCCATGCGGAGCGACGCGACCGCCTCGGAGCGCGCCTTCTGGGCGGCTTGCAACTGCCTGGCCGCTTCCTCGGTCGCTTTCTTGGCGGCGAGCACCTCCGCCTCGGCTTTAGCGGCCTCGACCTTGGCAATGTCGGCGGCTTTTCGTTCTTTCTCGGCGGCGGCTTGCGCGGCTTGCGCTTCGTCTTTCGCTTTGGCGAGGGTCAAGGTTTGTTCCTTGGCGGTCGCGGCGGCGGCCAAAGCCTCTTCCCGTGCTTGCTTGGCTTCGGTCTCGGCCTTTTTCGCTGCGGTTTGCGCTTGCTCGGCGTCTTTGCGCGCGGCGGCGGCTTGGTCCTGCTCTTGCTTGGCGGCCGCAAGTAACGTTTCGGCCTCTTTGCGAGCAGCTTCGGCCTCGGTTTTCAACTGCTCCAGTTCCTTCTCGCGCGTCGAGAGTGAACCCTGGGTGGTGGCAACCGACGACTCGCGTTCGGCAAGCTGCTGGAGCTTCTCGTCCATTTCCTTCGTTCGAGCGGCTGCTCGCTCGCGCAAGCTTTCCGCGTCTTGAAGTTGCCGTTGGGAGCTAGCGCGTTCCTGTTTGGCCGCGGCCAGTTCCTGTTCATAGGCCGCGAGCCGCGCTTCGGCCTCTTTGCGGGCGGTTTCGGCCCGATTCAATCGTTCGGTGTCGGTGCAACCCGCCAGCCATAGCGACGCCACCGCCAATACCGGAAGCCAGGCGATCTTCTTCATGGGACACTCCTTCCAAACCAGAGAACGACCACACGACCACTTCCGTTCAGCGTAGGGTCCACCTCCTCGCGGATCAAGCGGCCAGCTTTGATTGCTCTTTCGTCGCGAACAATTAAACTGAGCGAGGATTTTCCCGGCTGTTAGTCCCGTTCAAAACTGGGGGTGGCCGGGCCAGCGATTTCTTCCAGGGAGCTTTCCGCCGCGTTCAAGCGGCCGGTCCTACACCCCCACTTTTTCAATCCAGAGAAGGCAACGGAGAGTTAAGATGCCGAGATTCTCGCCGCGGTCAAGTCTTACGATGATCGCCCTTGTCGCAATGGGGATCGTGCTGGCGTCATTCCGGCTGGGTGTTGCCCAGTCCGGTGGATGGACCGACTTGGAGGGGCAGCGTGTTATTTATTCACTCAGCTTCTCGCCTAATGGTAAGCAACTGGCCTCTCAAGATGAATCTGGCCAAGTTCGCGTTTGGGACGTCGCGACTGGCGAGTCGACCGTCTGGGACGAGGCCCGAGGTCCCGTGCATTTCCTGGCCGATGGCAAAACGCTGGTCACCGGACACCGGGAGGGGGCCAGAGCGTGGAGCGTCGCCGCCCGCGAGGCGCTCACCACGGTCCCCGGCACGCTGGAGGCCGCTTCGCCCACGGGAATCATCGTCGTCGCAGACCCAACGGTCGACGCCTATGGGTTTCGGGTCTGGGACATGACTACCGGGAAGGAACTGCTTGCTTTTATCCGCGAAGAAGGCCGTTATTGGCTGGCGATCGCCCCCCATGGCAAGACCGTTGCGCTGTGGAATGAGAAGTCGCTCCGACTGTTCGACGTGGTGAGCGGCAAAGAGCGCGATGGAATTGCAAGTTTTCCGGACAACCTCAGCAGACTCGCCAATGGGGTCGCCTTTTCGCCGGACAGCGCGCGGCTCTTGTGCTGGGAAGCCCAGGGGGCAAGTTGGATCGAAGATACGACCTGACAACGGGGCGAAGCCAATTCACGAGATTGCCGAACGGGCGCCGCTACGGGCGGATGGCGTTCTCGCCGGATGGCAAGACAGTCGTGGCGACGGCGAAAAATCCCGAAGGAGAAATGCAAATTCTGTTGTTCTCGGGCGACAAGAACGCCAAACCCGCCGCGCTCGCGACTTGCGTTGCGGAACCGTTTGCGTTTTCGGCCGATGGGAAGCTACTGGCGGCCAAGGAAAGCACCAAGGTCCGGCTATTCGACCTGGTCGAGAAAGCCGAGCGCCCCACCAACGCCAGCCAGGCTTACAACGGCCTGGGAATTGCCGACAACGGCCGGGCAATCGCCACCGTCTATCTTGGTTACTCCAACACGGACACCGCCACGCTGTTCGATGTCGATTCCGGCACGCCGCTCAAAACGCTCGATCTGCGCGAGGGGCACAGCGCCAAGGTGTCGGCAGTTGCCTTCTCGCCCGCCTCGCCGGTATTCGCCTCGGCAGACAGGGACGGCACGGTGCTCATCAGGAATTGGGAAACGGGCAAACTGCTTGCGCGTCTCTCTGCCCACGACACAGGAATTCTCGCTCTCGGCTTTTCCAGCGACGGCAAGACTCTGGCTACCGCCGTTGGCGGAAAGGCCGATGTGGCCGCCCGGGTATGGGCCGTTGACCATCTCAAATAGCAGGCGCGCCCTTGGTGGAGGCGCCGCGTCTCCTATCCGCCACGGCTCGCACGTTCGAGCCGTGGTCGTAGGGCAGGGCGTCACTGGAAAGCGCCAGTCACGACTCCTTTTACTGTTCGATAAGCGCTTCGGTCAGCACGCGGCCATCGGCCTGGAAGTTGTCCAGGCCCAAGAGCCGCGCGGCGGTGGGTGCGATGTCGATGTTTTCCGCCTGCGACACGCGCACGCCGCGGCGAATTCCCGCGCCGTGGATGACGCACAAGGCGTTCATCTTGGGCAGCGTCGAGATGTAACCGTGCGAGCCGAGCGAAACGCCCGCCTCGGTGTTCGGGCAAACGAAGGTCTCGCCTTGGGCCGAGCCAGACACGCCATACCCGTCGGCCGCCACCAGCACCAGGTCGGGCGCCTGGACGTACTCGCGCGGGTGCGGCATGCCGTACTTGGCGAACTGGTCGGGCGTCAGCACGTCCACCACCCCTTCCTGACCGAGAAGCAGCTCCTTGACTTGCTGCCGCATCGCTTCGTCGCCGGGCGTGGTGCAGTACACCAGCCCGGTGCCGCCTTCGGGAATGACGTGGGCTTGGGCCTCCTCGATCTTGCCGTTGGCCCCGGTCTTGAGCAGCCCCTTTTGACGCAGCAGCACATTGGGACGCAGAGCCTTGGGCGAGCGGGCAAAGCCGTGGTCGGCGACGACAAACAGGGTGGTCTTGTCGCGAATTCCCGCCTCGTCAAGGGCCGCCACGATTCGCGCCAGGCAGGCGTCGGCGTAGGCGTCGGCCGTGTACCCGGCTTGCGACTGGGCGCCTTCGGCGTGGTGCGTGGCGTCAACGTTCAAGAGGTGGACCAGCAGCAGGTTCGGACAGCGCTCGCGGATCAAATGGCAAGCGGTTTCGGTCCAGACGTAGTCGCGGCCCACAATGCTGTTGGCCATAAAGGTCTTGTCGTTGGCGTCGGTTAAGAGACCTTGGGCGATCAACTCCTCGCGCAAACGGGGCGTGGAGTGCGTCACGGCGTCGGGCACATCGGGAAAGCTATCGTCCAGCGACCGCGCCCCGCGCGTGCAGGGCCAATTCACGTCGCCCGTGGTCAGCCCCGCGGCGTGGGCCGCCTCGTCCAAAGTCGCCACGCGCACCAGGTCGCGCCGGTCGCGCCGGGGGTCCACCGTGACGGGCACGCCCGGTCCGCTGCGCACAAACACGCCATTGGCCAGCACGCCGTGCTTTTCCGGCCGTACGCCAGTCACCAGTGAAGTGTGGTTCGGCCAGGTGACGGACGGATTCGAGACGCGCATGCCGCCTTCGACCACGGCCCCCTCGCGGGCCAGCTTACGAATCGTGGGAAGCACAGCCTTGGGGTCGTCCAACAGGTAGTCCGCTAATCCATCAATGCTGACGATAACCACGTACCGTTCAGGCGAAGCGGCTGTCGCAACCTGGGTGACCGCCAGTACCGAAAATACGCACGCGCCCCAAAACGAAGCGGCGCGGAATGCGCGGCGCGCGGAACGATTCCAGGGCTTAAGAAGTGATATGAGCATCGACATCAAAAAACTCCGAGGTCCGGCGCTGCGCGCCGGGATAGGAAAGTGCGAAATTTACACGGCTGCCACGTCGGAACCGTCTTACCATCGGTTCGCAGTCCCGGCAACCACGCCCACCGTTAGGCGGGAGCCTCAAGCCTGTGGCGTTGAGATCAGCGCTGTGGCCGACGTATTAAAAATCGATCATGCAAGAGATCTCCCCCCTAGGCAACTGCTTCGCATTCTCCGAAGAATAAAGGCGACCTTGCCACTCGTTCAGGCTATAGCCTTCCATCATTCGGAAACGTGTGTTAAACCTCAATAGTCCCGCCCCACATATTCACGTCCCTTCTTTTCCCACCAGGATGCCGAGTCATGGCGTTGACCGAAGAATTTGATGCAATTTATCAGGACGTGGTGCGCCGCAACCACGGCGAGGCCGAGTTTCACCAGGCCGTGCGCGAAGTGATGGAAGCCCTTGGCCCGGTGACCGCCAAGCATCCCGAGTTCACCGAAGCCAAGATCATCGAGCGCGTTTGCGAGCCGGAGCGGCAACTGATCTTCCGCGTGCCGTGGCAAGACGACCGCGGCGAAGTGCAGATCAACCGCGGTTTTCGCGTCCAGTTCAACAGCGCGCTGGGACCCTATAAAGGCGGTATCCGCTTTCATCCCTCGGTTTACCTGGGGATCATCAAGTTCCTGGGATTTGAGCAAATCTTCAAGAACTCGCTGACCGGGTTGCCCATTGGCGGGGCCAAAGGCGGATCCGACTTTGACCCCAAGGGCAAGTCCGACGGCGAAGTAATGCGGTTCTGCCAGTCGTTTATGACCGAGTTGTGGCGGATCATCGGCGAGCATACCGACGTTCCCGCGGGCGACATTGGCGTGGGCGGACGGGAAATCGGTTACCTGTTCGGCCAGTACAAGCGGTTAACCAACAAGTTCGAGGCCGGAGTGCTGACCGGCAAGGGGCTGGTGTACGGCGGCAGCCAGGTTCGCAAAGAGGCCACCGGATATGGCTGCGCGTACTTTGTCGAGGAGATGCTCGCCACCCGCAAAGATAGCCTGGACGGCAAGCGGGTCGTCGTGTCTGGCTCGGGCAACGTGGCGCTGTATGCCCTGGAAAAGGTCGTCGAGCTAGGTGGCCGCGTGGTGGCCATGAGCGACTCGGACGGGGTGATCCTCGACGAGTCGGGAATTGATCCTATCACCATGCAACAGATCAAAGAAATCGAGCGGCGACGAATCGGCACCTATGTGGAACTGCACTCTTCGGCGCGCTACATTCCGGGCGGGAACATTTGGGACGTGCCCTGCGACGTTGCCATGCCGTCGGCCACCCAGAACGAACTGACGAGCAAGGACGCCGCCATGCTAATCAAGAACAAAGTTCGCGCGGTGGGCGAAGGGGCCAACATGCCCTGCACGCCCAACGCCGTGCAACTTTTCCAATCGGCCAACGTGCTGTTTGGACCGGGCAAGGCGGCCAATGCCGGCGGGGTCGCCACGTCGGCGCTGGAAATGCAACAGAACGCCAGCCGCGAGGCCTGGACCTTCGAGGAAACCGACGCCAAGCTCCGCCAGATCATGCGCTCCATTCACACCACCTGCGCCCAGGCTGCCGAAGAATTCGCGTGTCCCGGCAACCTGGTCCGCGGGGCGAACATCGCCGGCTTCCTCAAGGTCGCCCGCGCTATGGTCGCTCAAGGGCTGGTGTAAGAGAGGTTAGGAGGTTGGGCGGCGGCGCTTGGCGCCAAGCGGAACAGCCGCGGCTCAGTTGCAACTTGGCGCGCGGGGGATGAAGAGTCGTTTTCGGTCCAGGGACTTGCCACATGGCGAGATCGTTGGCGGAAAACGATTCTCGTCCTTGTCGGGCCTGTGCATCAACCGATGATTTACAAACCAAGGGAGCTTACCCGTGGACCCATTCCTAGCGGAGGCCATCGTCGAAGCGGAAGCGGGACTGGCCGAAGGCGGCATTCCCATCGGTTCCGTACTGGTTCACCAGGGGAAGATTATCGGACGCGGCCACAATCGCCGGGTGCAGCGGGGGAGCGCCATCCTGCACGGCGAAATGGACGCCCTGGAAAACGCCGGCCGGTTGCCCGCGGCCGTGTACACCGAGAGTATCCTTTACACGACCCTTTCGCCCTGCCCGATGTGCTCCGGGGCGATTCTCCTGTACCGGATTCCGCGGGTGGTCGTGGGCGAGAATCGGACGTTCCAGGGGGATGAAGACCTGCTTCGCAGTCGTGGCGTCACGGTGGATGTGCTGCAAGACGCTCGCTGCATCGAACTGATGCAGGAGTTTATCGATCAGAACCCCGCGCTCTGGGACGAGGATATCGGCAAGTAACGCCGCTTCTCAGGAAAACAACTCTTGAATCGGCTCGCCGAAGGGCAACACGGGATGCGGCCGGCCGGCGGGGGTAAGATAGCTGGCCGTGGTGTCGATCCCTAGATGGTCGTAGATCGTGGCCAGCACGTCTTGCGGGGTCTTGGGGTTGTCGCGCGGGAAGGCGCCGTGGCTGTCGGACGAGCCGACCACGCGGCCGCCCTGAACTTTGCCGCCCGAAATGGCCGCGCTGAACACATTGGGATAATGGTCGCGGCCAGCTTGCGCGTTGACCCGCGGCGTACGGCCGAACTCGCCCCAGGCCACCACCAGGGTCGATTCCATCAGCCCGCGTTGGTCCAAGTCTTCCATTAAGGCCGAATACGCCTGGTCAAAGCGAGGCAAGAACCCGCGCCGCAGCGAGTCGAAGCCCATCACGTGCGTATCCCACCAGCGAAGATCAACCGTGACCAAACGCACTCCTGCTTCAACCAGCCGCCGAGCCAATAAGATGCGTTGGCTCCAAGCTGGCGCGCCGCAGCGGTCGGAGGCCATCGGGTCGAACGCCGGCGCAAAACCGTAGCGTTCGCGCAGCGCCTGCGGCTCGGAGTCCAGATCGAAGGCTTTTTGCGCCGCGGGCGAGGTGAGAATCTCAAACGCCTTCTGGTCGAAACGGTCCATTGCCTCCATCTGGCCCGAGGTGTCGGCAGCGCGGCGTTGCACGTCTAGCTCGGCAAGCAACGTGCGGCGGTCGCTCAGTCGATTCACGTTCAAGCCGCCCGCAATCTCAAAGTTAGGCATGCGGAACGGACCGGCGTTGGCTGGGTCGGCGCCCGTCTCGAAGGGTTTATACGCGGCCCCAAAATGCGCGGCGTCGGCGCCGGGCACCATTCGCGGAATCATCACGTACGACGGAAGTTCGGGGCGCAAATGCCCTTGCTGCCGGGCCACGATCGACCCGCAACTGGGCATGACGTTCTGATCCGGGTTCGGTCCGGGCGGATACCCGGTAAAACAAATCTGGTCGCCCGCCGAGTGGCCAGCGTTGTCATGGTACAAGCTGCGAATAATCGACCATTTATCCATTACCCGCGCGCATTGCGGCAAGAGGTCGCCCAGTTGGATGCCCGGCACGTGGGTGTCGATCACACCGAACTCGCCGCGAATCTCGGCTGGCGCGTGGGGCTTGACGTCCCACATGTCGATATGGCTGGGACCGCCGCGCATCCAGAGGATGATGACTGACCGGTCTTGATAGGTGGTGGAGGCGGCCGCCTCGCGCCGTAATAACTCGCCCAGTCCCAGCCCCGTGGCGCCAATCGCTCCCGCACGCAGCACCGCGCGACGGTTCAGGCGAGTATCCGCCGCAAGGGTTTGAAACTCGCGGCACGTGCGCTGTTGATTGAGGGGATTCGACATGGCGGCGTTCCAAGTCAGCGGACATCATCCATCAGCCTACATTTATACATCGGCTGCGATGCGCGTCGCAACAGGAATAATTCGCTAACAGGGGCAAATATCCCGTGACGCATACGGTGGATTCGAGAACGGAAACCTACCAGCCAGACGCCACATTTACCGAAAGCCAAAGAACCGTACCGCATTCCCGCCCAGGATCTGCCCCTGTTCCTTCGCGGAAAGATGGGTCAGAAAAGACTTGGCTCGATCAAATGCGGCACGGTACGTTTCCGGCGTAGCGTTCGCGTTAAAGCCGCCGCCATAGAGCATGCGTTCAGACCCGAAGGCGTCGGTTAGTTGTTTGACGACTGGCCCGATATCACGATGCGGGTAGGCAGTGGTAAGCGGGAGCGAAGACAACTTCATCACGGTGTTGGGATACCGCGACCAGCGGACCACGACGGCATGCTCTGCGGGCGTTCCCTGGAACGGCCGGCCCAGGTGATCGATGATCACCCGCGTCTCGCGAAACTCGCGAATCAGCGGCTCAAAGCCCGCGGCCCAGCGCGGCTCGAAGTGCAATTGCATTGCCAGGCCCAACTCGGTCGCCTGCTTCCAATACGCGCGCAATTCCGGCTTGCCGAAAGGCGGCAGCCGATCCGGCGCGTAGGCATGAACACGTGCGGCGACAACGTCCAGCCGCCGGGCCAGATCGGGCAGTCGGGCAACCGACCCAGGGCGATCAGCGAATAGCAGCAGGGTTCCCTTGAGCCGCCCAGCGCCCACCCGCAGGCAATGCTCCAAGTAGCGGTGATCGTCCTGGTACGGCTCGGGATGCACCACCACCGCGAAGTCTACCCCGGCGCCGTCCATGCATCGCAACAGATGTTCGGGGGTGGCCGCTTCCTCGGGCCGGTACGGCGCCTGCGGATGATAAGGAAAACGCGCGTCGGCTTTGCCCGCAAAACAATGCAGGTGCGCATCGACGCGCACTGAAGATTCCGGGGCGTCGTCCTCGGCCCACACAGCACGCGTCGCCACCAGCGGCGCGGCTGCCGCGGAAAGCAGCAACGAACGGCGAGAAAGGGGAAGATTCATCGGCACGTGCTCCCGTGGTTATCGCTGTTGTTCTCTTTGCGTAGGAGGCACGATAACCGACGCGGCGACGCACGAAAACGGCGCCGCGTCGGAAACACAGCGAACGTAACGAGAAGCAAATGGATCCACGGATCACCCCAGGGGACACGGCTCGGAAAGCAGACAGAAAACGCATCTCACCGTGACGGGAAGAGGCGCTGCTAATCCCGTCCTGTAAATTATTCTCTTTGATCCACAGGGCTATCCAGTAATCTTTTCGTATCCGTGCCCATCCGCGTCATCCGTGGTTTCATTTCTTTGGCTGGCCCGCGGAATCGCTTCTCGGTATCCTGTCGATCAAGGAGAATACACGATGCCTGAAGAACGTCTTGCCACGGTTCGTCCCGTTACCGAACAAGAGGCAACGGGGAAGGTGGCCGAAATCTATGCCGACATTCGCCACACCAAGGGGGTCGACTTTGTGCCCGTGTTCTGGCGGACGCTGGCGACGAACCCGACACAACTGGAGTTGGTGTGGACGACGCTCAAGCGGTTGATGCATCCCGAAGCGACGGGCGCCGTCTCGCGTCTCGACCCGCGCACCCGCGAGATTATTGCCGTGGCGGTTTCGGCCACCAACGGTTGTTCGTATTGCGTGAACTCGCACACCGCCGCCTTGCGGAAGCTCGGTCTTGACGACGAAACGCTGGGCGAGGTGATGGCCATTGTCGGCCTGTTCAACATGACCAACAAACTCGCCGAGGGGTATCAAATCCAGCCCGATGTGCTTCCGCCACTGCCCGAGACGGACGGCGCGTAATATGATCTTAGCAATTGCGCGTTTTTGTCATACGAAAGGGTGGCGGCGGCGGCTCGGAACAATTCCCTGCTCTCCGCTTCAAGCTTCGAGGTGGTAATCCACGGACCGTTTCTGAAGCAAAGAAACCGCAAGCATTCTCGCTTGCGGTTCCATCGCTTCCAGTCGCGACCGGCTCAATCCCACCACCAACGGTTATCGGCGGGAGTTGCCATCTCGCCGCGCCGCGCCGCCAGCGCGCCATTCTGGTCGGGCAACAAGCGGGCGTCTTCCAGCGCGAGATCGGCCTGAATCGAAACGCCGCCGCCGGCCGGCGTGAGCAAGCGGTTGCCTTTCCAAAACGAGTGCGCCACGCACGGTGCTTGCTTGGGCGTGTGGAGCGTTTGCACCGGGAGCGCGGCTTCATCCAGAAACGTAGTCGCCGACCATGCCGCGCGCCCGTAAAAGTCCTGCTGCCGCACAAACGCCGCCGCCACCAACAAGTCAATGCAGTTTCGCATCTGTGCATAAACGGGACTTCGGGCGGCAATCTCGGGATATTTTTCCGTGAAACTGGTCGTGAATGCTTCGCTGGCCTTGCCAGGCGGAGCGCCAGCCCCCAGCGCGCCATTGGGACCGACCGCCTTGTCCTCGGCCAGAAGCTGCACGCCTTGCCCGACTAACTCCATCGCCAGGCGATCAAGCGTGACGCGCACGCAATCGTAGTTGGGAGTGAACCACCAGCGGGCCAGCACCGACTCGCGCGGCGCGCTCAAGGCGCCGACGAAGGTGGTCATCTTGACCGGCGGCGGCTCACGGCCAATGCCGATTAGTTTCATCCGGTAATCGGCCTCGATCAACACTTGGGCGAAATGTGTTTGCGGCGAAACGGTAAACACCCGCACGTTGGCCAAACCCAGGCTTTGCTCCATGCCTTGCGCCACATAGGCGGCCGTTTGAGCGCGACGCGCCGCGGGAATCACCTTCGGCACGGTTTGTTGGAATTCGCGCAGCCGCGCCAATCCTTCCTGCGGCGGGTCGATGGTGCACCCGATGAATGGCTTGTTCCGCGAGCCTGGCGGATACGCCCGCAATGCGACGATCAGGTCTTGCAGCTCCAATACCGGCCGGGCGGTCGTCAGGCCAATGGGCCGGCCCATCGCGTCTGGCGCCCAACCTTCGGCCGGTCCCGCAACGACGATGTCGCGCGACTCAGGAAGGTAGAAAACGTACTGGAGCCGTTGGAGGCCCGCGAGACGCCGCATCGCGTCGTCGGGCTGGCGTCCCGCGTCCAGTTCTTTCCGTATCGCTTGCTCCAACCGCACCAGCGACACCTTGCGCAGCTCGGATGGCGCCGCCACATCGGCCGGGAGCGAGGCCTTGGCCGCCGCGACGCGCTCCGCGTGCAAGCGACCTGTCGGATCGTCCAGCGCCCGAAATTCCAACACTCCCGCGGCGTCAATCGCCACGCCAAAGGTTGGCAACTGCACTGTCGTGGCGGCTTGCTGCGCGCAAGCGACTTGCGCCCAGCTAGCGACGAAAACCCCGAATGCGAAATGCAACATGCGGAATAACGCCGCAACCGGCGGACGGTAAAACTCCGTTCTTCCCTTCCGCATTTCCCATTTCGCATTCCGCATTAGCGTCTCCGTTCATCATCGAGGCTCGGCCGAACATTGGCTGTCCCGTTCAGTTTACTTTGCGCGGATTCGCATCGTCCATCATTTTTGCAGGGCGCTGTCGATCTCGCGCCGGACTTCTTCGTCTTCTTCGACCTGGCGCCGCTGGAGCAGCGCGGCTTGGGCCGCAGATTGCGCATGCTTTCCCAGCGCCCAGGCGCAAGCAGCGCGGATAAGCGGCTCGGGGTCGTGCAAACCGCGCGTTAGCGGAGTAACTGCACGCTCCGTGGGACGATTCCCCAGCGCGATTGCCGCATTACGCAGCAGGCCGCGGCGCTTGGAGCGCCACAGCGGCGTGCGGCGGAAGCGGGCGCGAAACGCGGCATCGTCCAAATCGAACAATTCGATTAAATCAAGCGGGTCCAAATCGTCGCGCGGTTGGAACGCTGGTTCAGGAGTCCGCGGCGCGCGGCGATTCCATGGGCATACGTCCTGGCAGACGTCGCAGCCGAAGATCCAGTCACCCATGCCCGCGCGCAGTTCAGCAGGAATGGAGTCCCGCAGTTCGATGGTCAGATAACTGATGCACCGCCGGGCATCCAGCACATACGGTTGCGGAAAGGCGTCGGTGGGGCAGGCGTCGAGACAGGCGGTACACGTTCCGCAGTGATTCGCCCGGTGCGGGTCGTCATACTCTAGCACCACGTCGGTCAGCAGCGCCGCCAAGAAGAAATAGCTGCCGGCCCGCTTGTTCAGCAGCAGCGTGTTTTTGCCGATCCATCCTAGCCCGGCCAGTTGCGCAAACTCACGCTCCAAGAGCGGCGCGGTGTCTACCACGCCGCGCGCTCGCGCGGTGGGCGCGTGCGATTGCAAAAACGCCGTCAACTGCTTCAGGCGGTCGTGAATCAGGTCGTGGTAGTCCTGATCGCCCCAGGCGTAACGCGAAACTCGTCCCTCGTTCGCACCAGCCGGCCGCGGTGGGGTAGTGGCGTAGGACATGCCGAGCATCAAGACGCTACGCACGCCTTCCAGAACGGAGCACGGGTGCGTGTAAGCTTCGCGCCGGTCCGCCAGATAGCGCATCTGCCCGCCATAGCCCGCATCGAGCCATTCGGCAAAGCGCGTCACCCCCAGCGGCGTCACCGCCGGGCAAGCGCCCGTCAGCGCGAATCCCAACCGGCGAGCCTCGTCTTTCAGAGCAACGGTAAGCGAAGCAGCGTCCACATCGTTCAATTAAAACGCTGTTGGGATGGACGACAAGGGCCAAGGGGCGTAGATCCGTGCCGAATGCGCCTTCTCAGCGCGGCGCGACACCGCTTGCG
>JAANMT010000034.1_pt1 | contig 115531 bp, 84 predicted proteins | sample 7279711 | NCBI WGS metagenome assembly JAANMT01 (sample SAMN14094538, study PRJNA606508) | bioreactor metagenome | isolation source: A lab-scale SPAN reactor treating ammonium-rich wastewater day 1 | place: Ireland: Galway | collected 2017-01-16
GAGATCGAGCAATTGGTCGCTGAGCAGTATGTGTACGTTGGAAACGTCCTCGCTGAGCAGCGTGATTGTTTGCCCGTCGATGCTGGCGCGAATTGTTCGGCCGCGTTCGGCCTCCGTCTCCGGTACCGCAAGCCAGTAGAAGCGATTGTGCGCGGTGTTGCCCTGCCTCCAGACAACGGCGTGGGGCCACGGATTGCGTGTGTGCTTGGCCATCCAAGGTACTGCTTCAGCATCTTTGCGTTCCATCCAATGCCCGAGATCCGGATAGATGCGCACCATGTGGTCGTAGCCTTGCGGATCGCTCTCACGCAATGCCGCGAGTTGATCGGCCCATTGCTGCGCTACCGTGTTGCGGCTGTAGGCTGCATCGTTGGCACCCATGAACAGACCAAACGGAAGATTGCGCAATCCAAGGGGCGAAGAATCGTTGGGGTGCCCTGCCATCATCGAAGCCGCGGCGAATCGGTCTGCCAGGCGAGGGGCCAGCTGATACACACCATCGCCACCCGCCGAGTAGCCCATCAGGTACACGCGGTTTGGGTCGACTCCCCACGCAACCACCGCCGACTCGATGAGGCGATCGAACAGGAAATCAATTTCGGTGCGATGCCAAAGGTTCCATGTGTCGCTCGGCGCGCGTGGGGCGATGTAGATCCCCTCCTCCGGCTTGTAGAGGTTGATCTGATTCTTCCATTGCTGATCGTTGACATTGGCTGGCGCTCCCCCGCCGCCATGCATCGAGATCCACAGGCTACGCCCGCTCGCCGGTCCCTCGCCGAAGTCGCGTCGCAGGATCTGCATTTCGTACTCGCCGCAGCGGACAAGACCTGCTTCGAGTTCGGCCGTGCGTTCGGCACGAATGGCCTCGGCGTGGATGTTCCACAGGCGCTCGGCCGCTGCTGCCGCGGCTTCCTTCGAGAGTGACAATCCATCCCAATACAGTTCGATCACGCGACCCGCCCGATGAGTCTCGTCGAGGACTGCAATGCGTGTTTCGCTGCCGACCGTCAGGGCAATGCGCAGCGGGCGAACGTCGGTCTCAGGAAATTCCGCGACCCGATTGAGATCGTCCGGATCGGCAAAGGTACGGGCAGCATGCGATTCGCTATCAAGCCAAAGGGTCGCGTCCGTCGCGAGCCGAGTCCCGCCGCGCGACGACCACAGCCGCAGTGCGAGCACGGGCTTGACCTCTGCCGGGGCCGTGCTCGCGTACCGCACGGTGACATCGACACCGGGGATCGTGCGGTCTTGCATGGCCCACGCCAGCGGGAAGCGCTGGCCGGTGGTCCGCCACGACGACGCCCAGATCGCGTGCAACTCATGGCCTTCGATCGCATGCGACGCCGGGCCGGAGAACCAGCCCCGGTCGAGCCCATTGGCGTCATACTCGGCCGCACCCGTGTATCGCCACTCCTGGCCGTCGTGCACCTCGACCCAGGTGTGGTTGCCATTGCGATCGGTCCAGGACGCGATGCCCGCAACGCGTGCAGGAATGCCCACGCTCCGACAGGCGTCGACCAGCAGGATCGAAAGCCCCGTGCACGACGCCAGCCCGAGTTCCATCGATTCGAGCGGACTCTGGTTGGCTTTGCGGCGGCCGGTGCTGTACTTGACGTTGACGATTTTGAACAGTTCCCGGTTCAGAGCCTGAGCCGCCTCGGTCGCCGTCGTGGCGTCGGTGACGATCGTGCTGGCCAGTTCGTGCAGTCGTGGCCTCCAACGCTCGCGGGTCTCATCGAGCACCGCATACGGCAGGACGTCGTTCAAAAAAAGTTCTTCGCTGACTTCCGCGGCCCAGGGATAGGTCTTGCACGCATGAAGCGCCATGCCGATGTTTTCGATCACCAGTTCTGGGTCGATATCCGCGTCTCGGTGCGGGCGATGCGAAGCAAGAAACGCGGCCGCACGCCCGCCGGCCTCGCCGAACTGCTCGGCTGCCCGCTTCTCGATCGTCGCCCAGACAGACTCTGCACCGGCCACAGGCCCGGCAAGGAGTACGAGAGCGACCGCAACCAATCCGATGAGTCGAGTGTGCGTCATAGCAGAGTCTATCGGCTTGAACGAGCGCGAAGACCTGCGTTCCGCCGCCGACGAACGCGACGCCCTGGCCGATCTCCAGCGTCATGGCCTCGGCCGGCAACGCGAGCGAGCCGATCCGCGCCATGTCATCGGGTCCGTTGGCTTCGAGCACGACGAGCCCCTCGCTGCCCCACGCGATGATGCGGAGCGTGCCCGCGGTCTCGATCTCGTTGGCATCACCCCCCACCGCCACGCGCGCGACTTCGACCGGGTCGCACTGTTCCCAACTGACGTCGGCGAGCGTCGCGACCACGGCCAGGAGGGTCAGGAGTGCAGTGAACGGGCTGCGGTTCATGGCGAGTCCTTTCGGCTGGATGTGGCGCCTGACGCCACAGGTGCCGCCGCATCAATACCTTGCCGATTCCAGACCCGAACCGCAACCCAAAAGGTTGAAACAGGCTCTTTCATGCACCCGCGAGGCCTGCCGCGCGTGGCGATCGACGGGCCAAGAGAGGTCCGACGCAGTTTTTGGGGTCTTCAGTCGGGTTTTTTGTCGGACCGGGGCGATGGAGCAGCGCGAAAAGATCGCACAAGCGGTGATTGACACGACAAAAGCGCGCGTTGACGCGACAAAAACGCGCGTTGACGGGGCAAAAACGAGGGCTTCAGGCGTGTTGTGGCAATGAATTGTCCCGTCAGGCAGCACTGATGGCACGTTCGTGGTGTCTGCTGCAGCGCTGTCGGTGCCTTTGGTTGCCTGACCGGCCCCTTCCGCCCGTCCCGCAGCGCGAGCGGCTCGTGCGTCTGGCCCCGCATCGCCTTCGGCCCCCGCGCGTCGTCCGTGGCACCGGCTGTCTGAACCGCCAAGGCGCGGCCGCACGGCTCAGCAGCGTTGCCCGGCCGCCTTGCGTCGCTGATACCGGTGCGTGCGGGCGAAGCGCTCACTGTGGGCGGCGCTGCGCGCTGTGGCGTCGGGCACAAAGCGGACCGTGCCGGCCTTCAGGTCCAGATCCGTCACCTTGTAGCCCACCGCCATCCACGCCACGGCCTGCGTGTGGGCGTTGGTGCCGTTGGACCACCACTGCCGATGATGACGGGCGGCGTAGGGAAGCGTGAGGCCGGTGGCCCGTTCGAGGCCGTCAAACGCGATGGCCAGCGGCTCGCCCCCAAGCGTCGCAAGAAAGTCGAACAGCGGGTCGTACTTGCTCATGGTGGCCGAGTATACCGCCGCACGATCGGGCCGCGCGCCGCGGTGGACAACCCCGATCGGCTATGCTGTCGGCAATGAGCGCGCCGCGGTCGCGCCGCCACCCTGTTCATCCGTAGGAAAACACATGTTCACCCGATTCCTGATCTTCGCCTGCCTCTTCGCCGCACTGCTCGGCATCGTGCGCTCCGCCGCGGCGCAAGACCCCGAGCCGCAGGGCTGGGTCTCCCTCTTCGACGGCCGCAGCCTCGACGGATGGAAGGTCGTCGGCTCCGACCAGACGAAATGGGAAGTCGTTGACGGCGCGATCGTCGGCTCTGGCCAGCCGTCGATGCTCGTCTCGACCACCGGGCCGTACAAAAACTTCCGCTACCGCGTCAAGATGAAGATCAATGACGGCGGCAACTCGGGGCTGTACTTTCGCACGACGCCTGCACCGGGCTTCCTCGACGGCTACGAGGCCCAGGTGGCCAGCACACACACCGACCCGATCCGCACCGGCTCGCTCTACGGGATGTGCCATGTGTATGCAAGGCTCGTCGAGCCCGATGCGTGGTTTGTCTATGAGATCGGCGTGCGCGATGATGTCTGGCGCGGCCGCCCGATGACCCGCATCAAGGTCTCGATCAACGGCCACGAGCTGTATGAGTACCTTGATTTCGCCAGGCAGTTCGGCCCCGGGCACTTCGCGTTCCAGCAGCACGACCCCGGGAGCATCGTCAGCATCCGCACGATCGAGGTGCTGCGACTGCCCGACACGGACGGCCCGATCCCGCGGCCTGCACTCGAACCCGAGGCCATCGAAACCGAAGCCGCGCTCGATGTCCTGACCATCGAAGGCTCAGCCACGATCACCTTCGACACCACCGAGGTTCCCGAGCTGCGCGCGTGGGTGCAGGAGACGCTCATGCCGGTGGTGTGCGAGTGGTACCCGAAGATCACGGCCCAGCTGGCCAGCGAGGGCTTCTCGCCCCCCACCGACTTTCGCATCACCTTCCGCGCGAAGATGGACGGCGTGGCGTACACCAGCGGCCAGGATATCTTCTGTGCCGGCGAGTGGTACAAGGCGAACCTCAGGACCGAAGCGGTCGGCAGCGTGGTGCATGAACTCGTGCACGTCGCCCAGCAGTATCGCGGCATGCCGCGCGGACAGCGGCCCCCAGGGTGGCTGGTGGAAGGAATCGCCGACCAGATCCGCTGGTATCAGTTTGAGCCGGTCGAGAAGCGACGCCGGCTCAACTGGGAACGGTCCAACTACGACCAGCCCTACTTCCCCGCGGCGACCTTTCTCGATTACATCGTCCGCCACCTCGACAAGGACGCGATTACGAAGATCAACGCCGACTGCCGCGCAGGCCGGTACAGCGACGGATACTGGCTGGAGAAGTACGGCAAGACGGCTGAAGAGATCTGGGCCGCAGCCAAGGCCGAAGCCAACCCGTAAGAGAGCAGCCGCACGGCCGCGAGCAGCGCCTGGAGCGCCGCGGCGAAAGAAAAAGCGGGCGAACGGACTCGAACCGTCAACATTCAGCTTGGAAGGCTGACGCTCTACCATTGAGCTACGCCCGCACAGGCGGGACCATTGTATCCTCCACTGCTCCGGCCGCCCACCGCGGCATCGCCCAGAACCACCGCCGAGGTCAGATAGATGAGCCATTGCACGATCGCCCACGCCATTGCAGCCTCTCTCGCAGGTTCGATCCTTTTCGCCTCGACCGCTGACGCGCGGCACGGAGCTTCAGAGCTTGCGATCGAACCGCCAGTGACCGTGGCAGAAGCCAGTGACTTCCAGCGCACCGGCCGCTACGACGATGTGCAGGCCTTCCTCGCGGCGCTCTCCGAGCAGTCGCCTCTGATTCACCTCGACTCCATCGGCACGACCAACGAAGGTCGATCCATCCCGCTCGTGATCCTCGCCGACCCGCCGGTCCGCTCGCGCGAAGATGTCGGGAACCGCCTGGTTGTGCTTCTCTTCGGCAACATCCACGCGGGCGAAGTCTGCGGCAAGGAAGCGCTGCAAATGCTCGCACGCGATTTGGCGCTCGGTGACGACGCGACACGGGCTGTTCTCGAGGATCTTGTCGTGTGCTTTGTTCCCATCTACAACGCGGACGGCAACGAACGATTCGGCCCGACCAACCGCCCAGGCCAGGTCGGACCCGAGGAAATGGGGGTTCGTGCCAACGCGCAAAGCCTCGATCTCAACCGCGACTACGTCAAACTCGAAGCCCCCGAGACACGCGCCCTCGTCCGATTCTTCAACACGTGGGATCCCGCCGTTGTGGTCGATACACACACGACCAATGGCTCGCATCATCGCTACACACTGACCTATCAAGGCCCCAAGCACCCCGCAGGGGATGCAGCGATCATCGAGTACGTGCGCGACACGATGCTGCCCGCTGTCGACGCTGCATTTGAAGAGAAGACCGGATACCACGCGTTTTACTACGGCAACTTCGCCGATCAGCACACGAAGTGGACGACCTACCCCGCCCAGCCTCGCTATGGCGAAGGCTATCTGGGCGTGCGCAACAGACTGGCCATTCTCTCCGAAGCCTACTCCTACGCGCCCTTCGCCGACCGAGTCAAGGCAACATACGCCTTCTGCGACGAGATCCTGCGTTTCTCAGCCGAGAACGCAAAGCCCATCCGCGATCTCATTCGTGATGCCGATCGACGCACCATTGATGCCGGTCGCCAACCGGGCGGTTCGTCCCTTGTCTCGCTCGATAACAAACCTGAGGCCTTCGCTGAGAAAGTTACCGTCCTGGGCTACATCGAGCGCGATGAGGCTGGCAATCGTATCGAATCGATCGAACACTTCGACTACGAAGTCGAACTGATCAACAACTTCGTCTCGACTCTCGATGCCCCCCGCCCGTGGGCTTACACGTTCCCGGCGGAGTATGACTGGCTCGCGACGATGCTTCAGCATCACGGCGTCCGTGTCGAGGTTCTGCGCGAAGACATCGAAGTCGAAATCGAGGCCTACTCGATCGACGAGCACCAGAAGGCGACTCGCGCCTTCGAAGGCCATCACATGGTTCGCAATGTTTCTGTCAGTGCCGCTGCTCGCTCGCACACACTCATGGCCGACTCGTACATCGTCCGCACAGCACAGAAACTCGGCACACTCGCGTCAATCCTGCTCGAACCGCAAAGCACCGATGGCCTGGTTGCGTGGAACTTTTTCGACGACGCGCTCGACTCAGGCTCGGAGTTTCCGGTCGTGCGCATCCCAAGCCGGTCGTATATGACGCTGCGCGACGCCCGCCCACTGGCTGAGGATCGCACCTTGGGAAGGCGCCTGACGTACGACGATGTGCACGGCTCGGCACGCCTGAACCTGAGCGGCTCAGCAGTCAGCGGGCTGAGTTGGCACGATGATGAGCACTTCCTCCAGCGTAAGGATGGCCAACTGCTCAAGGTCCACGCCGTCACCGGCCGCGCTGAACCGCAGGAACTCCCGTCCACCGATGCCGTCGCCGAATCTCTCGCTGCGCTGCCCACCATCGACGCCAGGACGGCTGCCGACCTCGCGCGAAGGCACTTTGCACGCATCGACGACAGTGAAGCCGGCCAGGTCTTCGAACATCAGGGCGACCTGTATTTCGCCAAGCGCGACGGCTCGCACGCCATCCGCCTCACCGCTTCGCCCGAGCGGGAAGACTACGCGCAGCTCTCGCCCGACGGCCAGTTCGTCGCCTTCGTCCGCAACAATAACCTTTGGGTCGTTGATGTCCTGACCGCAACAGAGCGAGCGCTGACGACCGGTGGTTCAGACACGCTCCGGTACGGCCGCCACTGCTGGCTGTATTTCGAAGAACTCTACAACCGCAACTGGCGAGCCTTCTGGTGGAGCCCCGACAGCCAGCATCTGGCCTACTTCATCACCGACACCGCCGCGCTGCCTGTCTTCACCATCGTCGATGACAACCCTCGCCCTCACCGCGTCGAGACCGAACGCTGGTCGCGCCCCGGCGAACCGAACCCGCATGTCGAAGTCGCCATCGCGTCTCGCGCGGGCGGTGAACCCCAGCGCGTCAATCTCACCCACTATGACCATGCCTCGTATCTCGTGTCGTCGATCAGTTGGTCGAAATCCACCGGCCGTCTGCGAATCACCGTACAGGATCGCGTCCAGACCTGGCTCGATCTGCTTGACGTGGCGCACTCCGGCGGCGAGCCGGTCACTCTTCTGCGCGAAACCACGCAGGCGTGGGTCGAGCCTCAGGGCGCACCACACGAACTCAAGGATGGCTCGTTCATCCTCCCCAGCGAACGCGACGGGTACAAGCATCTCTACCTCTTCAGCAAGGATGCTTCACTCAAGCATCGCATCACTGAGGGACCGTGGGAAGTGCGCCGCGTTGTGCATGTCGATGAGGACAATGCCGTCATTTACTTCGAAGGCACCGCCGATGCTTCGACCCAGATCCACTTCTACCGCGTGAATCTTGATGGCTCGGGGATGGAACGCCTCACGCCCGCTGGTGGGTCACACCGCGCGCAGCTCAACCCCGCTGGCACACACTTCATCGATATGTGGTCGGACATCGACCTCCCGACGCGTGTCGCGCTTCGCGATATCAACGGCAATCTTGTCCGCACGCTCGACACCAACCCTGTCTATGAGCTCGAAGAATGGACCCTCGGCCGCATCGAACGTGTGCAGATCTCTTCAGCCAAAGGCAACGAGCTCGAAGTACGCATCACCTACCCGCCCGATTTCGATCCATCCCGCAGGTACCCGATCTGGTTCCAGACCTATGCCGGTCCCAGCGCTCCAACCGTCACCGATTCATGGTCGGGCGGGCGTCTTTCCGATCGGCTGCTGGCGCAACTCGGCATCATCGCCGTGCAGGGCGACCCATACCCAGCAAGCGGCAAAGGCGCCGTCTCCGCATGGACCGCATACAAGCAGCTCGGCGTGCGCGAACTCGAAGACATTACCGAAATCATCACCTGGATCAGCAGTCACCCCTGGGCCGACTCAACTCGAGTCGGCATCGCGGGCCACAGCTATGGCGGGTTCATGACTGCCTTCGCCATGACCAACTCCACGCTGTTCTCTGCGGGAATATCGGGCGCTCCCGTGACCGAGTGGTATGAATACGACTCGATCTACACCGAACGCTACATGCTCACGCCACAGATGAACCCCGAGGGGTATCGTCGCACGAGTACGGTGCTCGCTGCTGGCAAACTCAGCGGACGCCTCCTTCTACTCCATGGCATGATGGACGACAACGTACACCTTCAGAATGCTGTGCGACTGACCGACGCCCTCGTGCGGGCTGACAAGCAGTTCGAGATGTTCTTCTACCCCGGTCGGCGCCACGGCCTTTCAGGTCGGCACTACTCCCGCCTTGTTCACGATTTCATCCTGCGCACCATGACGCCCGAACTTGTTGTGCTCGCAGAACCATCGTCGCACAAACGCGAGTCAGAATCAGATCTCGTTGACGAACCACCGTCGCAGGGACCTTGACATTCACTCAAGTGCCTGCGCCAGCGCCTCAACATTTTCTCGCATCACGCTCAGGTAGTCCCCACGCTGCGGCCTCGATTCGCACGGGCTGAACACGACGCTTCTGGCTCCAAAGCGCTGCGCAAACCCGCGCGCATTCGCTTCGCTCGGTTCATCTTCCCACAGCACGATCAGGTGCTTGTCAGCCGTTGCCGCCAGACCCTCTTCGACATGCTCCCAGTCGTGCGATGTCAGCAGATCATCGGGTTCGATGCCGAGATTGATAACATGCCAGCCGTAACGCCGACCAATGTAGTTGTACGACGGATGCGACGCAACGATGATCACCGAAGCCATCTTTGACGCGAGCGATTCAAGCGACGCATTCAACTCGGCGAGGTCGCGACGCAGTTCGCCGGCGTTGCGCCGAAATTCGGCATCGTGTTCCGGCCACGCATCGACCATCGCTTCAAGAATCGCCTGCGACTGCTCGATCGCATTGATCGGATCCAGCCATGTGTGTCCGTCAATTCCTTCATGCGAGTGCTCCCCACCGGGCCCGTGGCTGTGAGTCACGGCGTTGGCATGCACAATCAAAGGCGAAGTCAGATTTGCCGCCGTGTCCACGATGCGACTGCGCGGCAGCGGAGCCGTTCCCACCCACTCCTCAAATGACGCACCATTCACAATGATGAGCGACGCCGACTGCATCACCTCCATCGAGGCCCGATCAGGCCTCCACGACGTCGGATCTTCGGCTTCGGGAAGGAAGCAACGCACTTCGACCTTGCCGCCCGCGATGCGTTCGGCCCAGTACTGCGTCGGATAGAACGTCGTCACCACTCCTGTCAAGGCCGCGGCCGATTCAGGTTCCTTCTGCACATCAGAGGGCGCGGGCTTTGAGCATGACATCATCGCAAGCGAACCTGCAATCACCAACCCGCCCAACGCCAAACGACGATCAATCATGACTACCCCCGCACTGAAATGCTCTACGATCCGGTCATCACAACATCGCAATGATATCCGGAGCGCGCCACACCAGCCCCGCCGCGCACACAGCCGCGAGCACAAGCCCCGCCAACACCAAACACACAAGCTCGATTCCAAACGTCTTCGGCACAAACAAACGATCGCACCCGATGCGATGCATCGTCAGCCATTCACGCTCACGTGACCGCGCCGAAAACATGACGATCAACCCCATCAACAGCACGCTGACAACAATCAGTACCACCGAAACCGCATCAATCACCGACTTGATCCGAAGTACGTATGACAACAACTCGTCAATCACGCGGCTCGGCACCACCATTTGCTCTGTCCGCGACAGATTGACCTGCGTCGTCAGGATTGTCGCCGACTTGGCATCTCGCGGCACAATGATCACGCTCGTCAGTGGCAGATCCTTCGGATTCGCATGCAGGTGATACGCAGCAACTGATTCCTCCGTCACCTCGTTGTACTCGATCATCGCTCCGCTCACAGCAACATGAGACTCATTACGTTGAAGAATCATTCGTGTATCCCGAATCTCTCGCGGATTGTCGTGCCCGTGAATGATGCCTGATAACAGCCACGATGTCGCGATATCCACAATCACCGCGTCATCGTCAGAGGTGCCAGCGCGTTCGAGCACGCCTGCAACACGCAGCCTGATGGCCGGGGGCCTTGAAATGTCGAACGCCTCCATCTGGTCCGAGTAGATCGTGTCGCCGACATCCAGTTTCTCTTTCTCTGCAACTGACGCCCCAAGTATGGCTTCGCCTAGCGCCAGAGGCCAGGTTCCAGCCGCCACGCGCAGCCGCCGCAGTTCCCGGTATTCCGGACTCGTACCAACCAGAGGATGCCCCCGTGCCGAGTACTCCGTGTTCATCGGGATCGCGATTCCCAGACGCATCGCGTTGATCTCGTCAATGACCCCAAATCGCACCTGCGGCACCGGCGCCCGCCGAAAGTGCGTTGTCGTCAGCACCAGATCAAACCGCGAACCCCGAGCGCCCATCACGAGCGGCGTATCCACCGCACGCTGCCGCAACGACTGCTCGTATCGATCCAGCAACAGACTCGTTGCCAGCGGTAGTCCGGCTGTCAGCGCAAAGCACCCAATCAGAATCGCACTCTGAAACAGATTTGCGCGAATATGCCGAATCGCAATGAACAACGCGCCTCTCATCGCGACACCGCCTGAGCATGCTCACCCAGATCGATCACTCGGTCGAACTTTGAAAGCATGCTGTGATCGTGCGTCACAACGAACAAAGCTGCGTCCACTGCCTTGCTTGCTGAGATGAGCAGATCAAGCACAGCACCAGCGTTCTTCGGATCCAGACTTCCCGTGGGTTCATCCCCGATCACCAGCAAAGGCTTCATAACCAGCGACCGACAGACCGAGACTCTCTGCCGCTCACCCTGCGATAGCCGGCGCGGAGGCCTTGCCAGCAAGCCCGAAATTCCCAGCGATCGCGCAAGTTCGTGCGCGTGCTCGCGCACTTCCCGAGTCAATCTGAGTGACCCGGACAATCTGAACGGGAGCAGGATGTTCTCAATCGCGCTCAAATAGTCGAGCAGTTCGAACTCCTGAAACACCATCCCGATCTTTCGCAGCCGCGCCGCACGTCGTGCACTCTCTCCGAAAGCCGATATCCGTTCGCCATCGAGCTCGATCCATCCAGCGTCTGGTCGCAGAACCCCCGAAATAAGATTGATCAGTGTCGTCTTCCCGCAGCCGCTCGGCCCAACGCACGCCACACGCTCGCCGCGCGCGATCAACAATTCACCCATCCGCAGCGCGAAATTCTCGCCGTACGCGAACTCGATTCCACTCGCCTCAACTACCGCTTGTCTCATATTTCCCCATCCGGAAACCACAGAGGCCTGGCTGGATCGCGGTCCTCCGGCACCACCGGATCGATCCGATTCTGCTCCAGCACGCGATGCGAAAGGATGCGCCAGCCTCGCTCGCGATGCGCCACCACATATTCCGCAAGATACTCATTCGTTCTTCGGTGCGAGTGCCCAGCGTGGTACACGACGCCATCGACCTGCCACCTCGCCCGCGAAGTGAACCCCGCCGTCGACCCCGCGAGCATTCCAATCGACAGAATCTCAGTTTCCATCAGCCGCACCGCCGACACACGACTCACCGCACCGCCTTCTTCATACATAATCAGGCTGCGATAAATCTGGTCATACAGCGTTTCAAGCAATTCTCCGTCCACACTTCGCGCCAGGGCGTCGTAGATCTCGCTCTGCGTTTCATAATCAAACGCTCGATAGATATTCCCATGCAGAGGCGTAAAGATCGCGACCGCTTCGGATCGGGTCGGCAACCCATTCACAACCCGCGCACCAAACTCCATCGACCCGCGACTCCCGATCACTGGTGCCGCTACGAAGCACGCAATTGCCAGCAGCATCCACCCGCGCTTGCGCCCCTTGCGCGCAAGCCCCACGACAAGTCCCACGCACCCCGCAAGTGCTGTGCCCAGCGCCAGGACTGGAACTTGCCGCACCATTTGTGCATCAAACTCGGGCACAGCCTCGAAGCGTTCCTCCCGTGTCAATCCCGTGCCATGCCATGTGCGCTCAGGCTCGTCCTGAGTGAACTCCAGAATATCCACCACCCCCTCGGCCGACAGCTGCATCTCCACCACGATCGGAGGAAGTGGCTCACCGGGCTCCACGTCCGCGAGCACATTGGGCGGATATCCGCTCCATTTGAATCGAACCGATTTCGGATGACTCTTCGAGGGGTAGGTCAGCTCAATTCGCGCCCGAAGCAATCCTCGCATGCCCGATCGCGGGAAAAGAGGCAGGTTTTCCACCTCCGGTCGAAGCATCTCGAAGCCCGCGATCACCGGCGACACTTCGACCCCGTCAATCTCCACGATCGTGCGATGCAGAAAGTGCTCGCTCAGCGAGTGCCTCAGTGCATCCTCTTCAACCTCGTGGACAGCATCGGGCGACTCGCGATAGAACGGCATCGCTTCGTCGATAAACGCCAGATTGATCATGATTCCCATCCGGACGCCGTCTTCGTCGATCACGATTCGGATGTCCGCGTGCGGCCCGTCTTGCGGATGCACCGACGCCGCACGCACGGGCAAACAACCGATGAAGCACATCGCCAGAATGGCAATCAAGACACGCACGGGCAAAGTCTATGGCCGGGCAAAGTTCGGGATGTCATTGAGGAGCACCTTCAGATTCCTGTACTTCTCGGTTGCGGAATGTGGTACACTTTGCCGTACGATTTTCGTCCGGTCAACCGCCGAGTGCAAGGAGTGCTCTTCTGATGAGACTTTCTCGTGTCTTTTCGTACTGTGTCGTCGGCCTGCTCGCAGTTCCCGCCTGCCTCGCAGCGGTAGAGAAGGTCAGCGTCTCTCCGATTGCTGACGCTCTCCAGATGGTCTCGGAAGATGTCAGGATCTACAACGACCACCTGACAATTCTCGCCAGCCCGTATATGGAAGGCCGCGTCCCAGGTTCGAAAGGCATGGAACGCGCGATGGAGTATGTCGAGTACTACTTCAAGCAGTACGGCGTCGAGCCTGCCTTCCCCACCACCCGCACGGGAAGCGACGGCAGCGAGATTGTCACCCCGCGTTCGAGTTTCCGCCAACCCTTCCCGCTCGGCGGTACGACCGCCGTCACCAACCAGAGTCTCTCGATCAATGTCAACGGTCGCTCGCTGACCTTCATGGCCGATGAGGATTACTCCGTCACCGGGCTCGGCGTGTCTGGCCAGGTCGAGGCTCCGATGGTGTTCGTCGGGTATGCCATCGGCGAGGGTCCCGATGACTACTCGAGTTTCGCCGAGGGCGACGATCTGACCGGCAAGATCGCGCTGGCCTTGCGATTTGAGCCCGTCGATGCCGAAGGCCGCAGCCGCTGGTCTGGCAATGCCGGCTGGAGCAATCGCGCCAACTTCGCTGCAAAGATGCGGGCGCTGGCCGCTCGCAATCCCGCCGGTGTGATCATCATCAACCCGCCCGGAACCACCGATCCACGAGCCGGTGCGCTCATGACCATCGAGCAGACCGGGGGCCGAGGCATTGAGGTTCCGGTCATGATGATGACCATCGAGGCCGGCCAGCGACTGGTTCAGGCCGCAGATTCTTCCGGACGCACCCTCGAGGACCTTCGCAAACTTGCCGACGAGGGCCGATCCATCATCGAGCTTAACGGCAAGGCCAGCATGGCTGCGACGATCGAGCGTCAGTCGCTGATGGCCGAGAATGTCGGCGGGCTCATCCCCGGCAAGGGCGATCTCGCCGACGAGTACATCGTGGTCGGTGCTCACCTCGATCACATCGGCATGGGGTACTTCGGTTCGCGCTCCGGCCCGGGCGAACTCCATCCCGGGGCCGACGACAACGCCTCCGGCTCGGCCGCGATCATGATGATGGCCGACAAGTTCAAACGCGCCTATGACGCCATGCCCGCCGACGCCAGCGCCCGTTCCATCCTCGTGATCGCGTTCAGCGGCGAGGAGTCCGGGCTCAATGGCTCGCGCTTCTACGTCAACAACCCCATTGTTCCCATCGACGATCATGTGCTCATGATCAACTTCGACATGATCGGTCGTATCAAGGATGGGCGTCTGAGCGTTACTGGCTATCACACAGGCGAAGGCATGAAAGAATGGCTCCAGCCTTTCTTTGCCGATACGCCTCTGACCGTGGTTCAGTCTGACCGTATGAGCGGCGCCAGCGATCACACATCGTTCGTCGGCAAGCAGGTGCCGGTGCTCTTTGGCATCATCGCCGACTTCCATTCCGAGTATCACACCCCGCGCGACGTCAGCTCGATGATCAATCGCGTCGGGGCGGTTGATACGCTCAATCTCTTTACCAAGATCACTCTTGCCGCCGCAACCAGACCCGAGCGGTTCTCGTTCGTCTCCACCTCCACCGCACCGCGCGAGCGGCAGGCCCAGGCCGCCGGACCGCGCGTCCGTTTCGGCATCATGCCCGGCTATGTCGAGAATGACGAGATCGGAGGCGTTCTCATCGAGGATGTCACCGCGGATGGAACCGCCGACAAGGCCGGCATCAAGGCCGGTGATCGCATTGTCCGCTGGGACGGGCAGAAGATCGCCGACATCTACGGCTGGATGGAACAACTCGGCAAGCACAACCCCGGCGACAAGGTCATGGTCGGCGTGCTTCGCGATGGGACAGAAATCTCGGTCGAAGTCGAGCTTCAGGGCCGCTGAACCTCGCTCAGCAGTGACTCCAATGCCCAGGGATTCCGATCCCTGGGCGTTTTCGTTGTTGGTGGTCGTGAAACTGATCCCCCTACACTCCAAAACACCTGTCGCCGGCTTGTCGGCATCGAAAGGGGGCAACCGTGGATATCTGGAAGAAACTGCGCGGCGAACTCGTCGACATTATCCAGTGGCCTGAGGACAACCCGCAGACCCTGGTCTGGAAGTTCCCTCGCTTCAATGACGAAATCAAGAACGGCGCCCAGCTCATCGTTCGGCCCGGGCAGGCGGCCGTCTTCGTCGATCAGGGATGCGTCGCCGACGTTTTCCAGAGTGGGCGCTACAAGCTCTCGACCGACAACCTCCCGATCCTTTCGACCCTGCGCGGCTGGGCGTACGGATTCCAGAGTCCGTTCAAGGCCGACGTCTACTTCGTGGCCACGCGGCTCTTTACCGACCTCAAATGGGGCACCATGAATCCGGTCATGCTCCGCGATCCTGAGTTCGGCCCCGTGCGGCTTCGCGCGTTCGGCACGTACTCGATGCGATGCACGCACCCGAGCACGCTCATCGCCGAGGTCGCTGGCGCGGGCACGCAGTTCACCGTCGATGGCATAGTCGATCAGCTCCGTAACATGATTGTCTCGCGCTTCAGCAGCATCCTCGGTGAGAGCCGCATCCCCATTCTCGATCTCGCGGGCAACTACGACCAGCTCGGGAACTTCCTCTCCGAGCGCATCGGGCCTTCGATCGCCGAGCTCGGGCTCGAGCTGCGCAACCTGCTGGTCGAGAACATCTCGCTGCCGCCCAACGTCGAGGAAGCTCTCGACAAGCGTTCGGGCATGGGCATCATCGGCGATCTGAACCGCTACACGCAGTACCAGACCGCTCAGGCCATCGGCGATGCTGCCAAGAACCCCGGCGGCGGCATGGGCGACGCGATGGGCCTTGGTGCTGGCTTTGCGATGGCGCAGCAGATGGCTCAGGCGCTCGCGCCCAAGGCCGACCATGCCGCGCCGCCTCCGATCCCCGGTGCCCTGCACTTCCACATGGTCCTCAACGGCCAGCAGGCCGGGCCGTTCAGTCTCGAAGAACTTGGGGCGCACGCCGCCCGCGGCTCGCTGACTCCCGCGACATTGATCTGGAAGCCAGGCCTCCCGCAGTGGGTGCCTGCCTCGCAGGTGCCGGCCGTGGCCGCCGTGATTGCCTCGCCCCCACCGATTCCCGGCTCGCCGCCGCCGGTTCCCGAAGCCTGAAGCCTGAAGCGAAGATGAGCACGAGCAGCGGTGAACAGCGGTTCCCATGCACCAGTTGCGGCGCCGAGGTTGCGTTCGCGCCGGGCGTGTCGATGCTGGCCTGTCCGTACTGCGGCGAGACGACCGACATCCCGCTCGACGACGATGCGCGGGTCGAGGAGCTCTGTCTCGATCGCACGCTGCGCGATCTGGACGAGTGTGCCGACACGGTCGATCGCATCGTCTCGCACTGCGACACCTGCGGTGCCGATGTCGAGTTTCCCGAGAATGTCACGAGTCATGCGTGCCCGTTCTGCAGTTCGAACGTCGTCGCGGTGGGCCGTTCGATCAAGCAGATCCGCCCGGGCGCGGTGCTGCCCTTCGCGATCGATCAGCACACGGCCAGCGCGTCCTACCTGAAATGGATCGCCAGGCGTCCGTTCGCGCCGCGTGATCTCAAGACCATGTCCACGCTCAACGCCCGGCTCACGGGCGTCTATCTCCCGTACTGGACCTTCGACGCCGACGTCAACACCGACTACCGCGGCCGGCGCGGCGACGCCTACTACGTCACGCAGACATACACGACCGTGGTCAACGGCAAGTCGGTGCGCCGCACGCGGCAGGTGCGCAAGATCCGCTGGACGTCTGTGCGCGGCAGTGTGTTCGATCGCTTCGACGACGTGCTCATCATCGCGGCCGACTCGGTTCCCCGTTCGTCGCTCGAGAAGCTTGCGCCCTGGTCGCTCAAGTCGCTCGCGCCTTACAACGATTCGTACTTGGCCGGCTTCAGTGCCGAGAGTTATGCGTTGAGTCTGCCCAGCGGCTTTGCCGCGGCGCGCACGCTGATGGAGCAGCAGATCAAGGTCACGATCCGCCGCGACATCGGCGGCGACGAACAGCAGATCACGCAGATGGTGCCTCGCTATTCGGCCATGACGTTCAAGCACATTCTTCTGCCGGTCTGGATCATGGCTTACCGCTACCACGACAAGACGTATCAGGTGCTGGTCAACGGGCAGAGCGGCGAAGTGATCGGCAAGCATCCGTACTCGTGGTTCAAGATCTCGTCGCTGATCATCATTCTGCTGATTGTCTTTGCCGTCATCATCCTCATCATGTCCACACGCTAGTGTGCCGCCCCTCGCCCGCCCCGGGGCTGCCGGAGAAACCGCCATGACCCTTGCCCAGCTTCAACAGCTCATCGCCGACCGCTACTTCGCGACCGATTCGGCCCGCGGCACGCCGGGCACGTTCATGCACTTTGCCGAGGAGTTCGGCGAGCTGGCGACGGCGCTCTATGCCAACAACGTTGCGGGCAAGCCTCCCACGGCCGAGCAGCGGGCCAACCTCGAAGAGGAGTTTGCCGATGTGCTGGCGTGGCTGGCGACGCTGGCCAACATCAACCGCGTCGATCTGACGGCCGCGATGCGCAAGTACACCGAGCCCGAGCGGGTCAAGGGCGTGAAGGACTAGTCCCGCCCGGCCTCATTCTTCAAGAGCCCGTCAATGAAGCCGGGGCGCGGCGAACCGTGCTGTGTCCGCCGCGCCCCAGTTGTTTCGGTCGACACGCTTGGTGCGTGCGTGCGGGCCTTCTCAGGCCGCGATGGTCAGGCCGCCCTGTCCCTGCTGCTGCGAGCCTTGGTTGCCAAAGACCAGATTGAGCGTGGTCGAGGCGTTGGAGGTGCCGCTGGCTCTCTGGGCGTAGACGCGGTAGTTGACGCCGCGGAAGCCGACGGGCACGCTCGTGTCGCTGTACTCGAGCGTGGTGCTGGTGGCGATCGCCACCCAGGGGTGAGCGGTTCCTTCGAGCGGGACCATCTGTCGCTGGATGATGAACTGGGTCCCGACGGCGCGGCTGGCCTGCCACGAGAGGACGATCGCGCCCGTATTGTTGATCGCCCCGGCCAGAGCCTGCGGCTGCTCGGGCGGGGGGGTCGGGGTCGCGGGCGAGACGGGCGGGATGGACGCGATGGTGTAGACGCTGGGGTTGTTGGTGGTCTCGGCGTAGGCGCGAATGCTGATGACGGCGTCACCGCCGAGTTTGCGCAGCGCGGTCATGGCGTCGTTGAGCGCCACGGTAGCATTCTTACTCGCCGCCCGCGCCGCGATCGCGTTATCCAGAGCCGTCTGAGCGGCATTGGCCAATGTCGCCAACTGGGTGACGATCGAAGTCGTAATTCCAATCGTCGTCGGCGCTGGCGCCCAGAGCGGCAGGCGGGTGGTGAAGAAGTTGATGGCGTCCTGATTTTTGCTTGGAACGATTCCTCCGGCCATGCCTGATACCTCCACGGGGCGCGTGCGAGTGCATCACGCCGGTCCATTCATGCGGGCTCGAAACTCGATGCCCTGTCAAGAGTGGATTTCGACCGCTGGCAGGGGCGACTTGAAACTGAATGACAACTTTTCTGAAAGTTTCGGGTTCGACGAATACTGCACGCTCACGGCTGGGCGGCAATGCCCCCGGAACTAGGCAGGAGTGAATCTGCTCAGCGCGGTCTCAGGGACATCCTGCAGCAAAAAGCCCGAGAAAGGCCTGTACATCAAAGAAGTCGAGTTCTCCGTCATTGGTAAAGTCTGCCGCGGGATCGCTGGCTGTGTAGAGGTTGAGAAAGAGCTGCACATCAAAGAAATCAAGGATGCCGTCACCATTGAGATCCTGTGAACATGTGTCTTCGCCGGAGTTGTACACCATGCCGTTGATTGCGCTCTCGACCACGACTCCAGGGTGCAGTGCCTCGCCGGATGCCCCGCGAAAGTTGCCGACCTCGATGGAGTTGGGGAAGGAGATGACCACGGTTGAGGATCCCGCGATTGAACCAAAGAATCCGGTCCCTTTCGCTCCAGCGGTGGCCAGGTAACTTCCAAGGATGGAAAAATCGAACTCTGTGATACCCGCATCGACGTTGATGGCGATGGTCACCGTTTCGTCAATGCACGCCTGACGTGGTATGACGGACACGGACTCGAGTTCGAGCACAAACGGGCCAATCACCTGCTCTGCCATCACGCCAGACAGCTCGAGTCGTCCGAGCGCCGACGTGATCGGTTGCTGCCCGAACGATTCGGCCACGGTGATGCATCCGCGAATCCGTACCGGGACTTCCAGCGTTGTCGCCACGGGCGAACGCACACGAATGGTATCGCAGGCGGTCAGTTCTCCTTCGATCTCCTGCTTGAAGTACCCGGCAGATCCCACGTGAAATGAGTAGAGATCCACCGTTCCCCTGATGCCGAGAATCGGCTTTTCACCACGAATCGGAGGGCAGTTTTCAATGGAAAACTCAGGCACGACAAGATCCCAGAGATGACCCATGGAAGAGATGGTCTGATTGAGGGCCGCCATTCCATCGTACTGGATATCAAAGTCGGCTCTGTTTGATCCACTCGTGAAACCTGCTGAAACCTGAATCCCGAGCCACTCCACATTGGCTGCGCCGCATTGTTCGATCAAGGCCAACCCGGCCTGAATCGGGAGCGGGAGCAGCTTCGTCCCCGGGTCGTATTCATACCGTCCCGTGCCCGTCACGTTCGGCTCGCATGGTGCATCAGCCAGACTGGGCCCCGCTGTGCTCAAGCAGGCGAGCAGCAAGCCGGTACACACGCTCGATGTGAAATGGGTCGAAGTCTTCATCCTGACAACTCCTCTCTGATCGCGATATTGAATGTGCAGGATGTCCCCTCATGTCTTAGAGCGACAAAAATGAGGCGCGGCGCCAAAACGTTCAGGGATTTTGAGACATTTATTCATCACTGACGCGATGGCTTGCGCGGCACGCTCGCAGCTGGGTGAACTTCACGAGCCGGAGGAGACGCCGCTTGCCGCTCCCCGAGCCTCAAAAAAAAAAGGCTCCTGGCACCGCGACAGGCCGGTTCGTGGCCGATGCGGCGGTCTGTTCGAGGGCCAGATCTGCTTTGTTTCTGGCCGGGGTCGCTCTTGGGGATGCCGCCCGCCGCATCAAGCGGCTGCGGAACCGTCGATGTATCAATCCTCCAATGTCAGTCCCACACCGCATTGACTTGCGGTGGTCGCGTTGATATTCTCACTTGGCCTGTGTGCGCTTGAGGCTTTTTAGCCTCGCCAGCAAAGAGATTCACTCGATGAACTCTTCCCAAACAGGCCGCTCGGCACTCGAGTGCCGAGAGTATTGGGGAACACCGACTGCCGGAAGGCCAGAAAGTGAGTGAATCATGACAAAACCATTGAGTCAGGACGCCGCCTCGAGCGCGCGGGTTGTGCAGGTGCGCGATGAGATGCGCCGCTTGGGCTTCCCGATCGACACGGCCACATGGCAATGGGTGCCAGCGGCGCTGGTCGAGAGTGGCATCATCGATGCTGACCGGTGTGATCGGCCATCGCTTGACATCGTACTGCGTTGCTCCAGTCAGATCTGGAATCGAACACAGTCACTGGACGCGGCGATCACGGGGATGGTTGGCGCTCTCGGTTGGCCAGAGTCGATCGGAGACATGATCGAGAACGCTCACCACTTTGCTCCCCGTGAGGCCCGGGATCGGTTCTTTGCAATCTGCAGGGATCACGGCGTGCGCTTCAACATCGGTCTGTCGCAACTCGCAGGAACACGAGAAGGAGACTTCCCACTTGCTTTCATACTTGCAGAGCAGGGTCTTCTTGACCCTCGCGGGTTCCTGAACGTGAGGCCGCTGATTGAGCGATGGACAGCACATGATTCTCATCTGTCCATCCGCGAAAAAAAACCATCAAGTTCAAAAAAGTGGTTCGATCTGCAGTCGCCCGAGTCCTGGACGCAAGTCAGCCACCATGCCTTTCTCGATACGCTTGAGGCCGCGATCGACCGGATGAGTGAGGCCGATGCGGTCAAGTGCCTTGTCGGTGGCGCGCAGTTTGTTGCTCTGCATGTCAGACGATGCGGGAAAGATCCCGAGCAATATACTGTCCGATACAACGAAGCCAATCAGCGGGTTGCTCAACTGGCATGCAGGCACCTAGGACCTGATGGCGCTCGGGCTACAACGGCGATCCGGCAAGCCGCGCTGCTGTGCGCCACCCACGCACTCGAAAAGGGCGTGGATCTTGGCCCTGCGTCTCAACTCGCGCTTCGGCAGGCTGCCGGAATCGAGTTGGCATCCATGCGAACCATACTGGCCCGCGCGCATGAGCCTGAGGCGGCAGTCGAGTTTAAAAGACTTCGCGATGTGTGGTTCTCCTGTTCCCTGGCACTCTTTGAAAATGTGCGGCTCTGGGATGCGGTCAGGCCCTATCTGCTTGCCTTCCGAAGTCTGAGCGCGCCGTCCGTGACGCCCGGCTTGCGTTACTGGCACAGTCTGCGCCGGCAGGACAAGGCGGACCAGCCTCCTCAACCATGGTGTCAGGTGCCTGATACTCTGGCGGTGTGCTTTCACGACAGCGCCAGGAAGGAAGAAGAACTCGATGAGGCGATGATCGATCTGCGAACCCGGTTTGCCGACTTCTGTCTTTCGCGTCTCCGGTCCAGGAAAGACAGCGACACTCCCATCGAGCCCGACCCGGTCTGGCGCAAGGCTTATATTGCGGCTGCCCTTGAACTGAAGATCAACCCCATGAACATCAACCACAACAAAGGGCGGGGGCACCACACCCTGTATCACGCGAGTCATCGCGACCCGGATGCAGGGGTCCGTAAGGCTGCGCACGGGGCCTATGCCATCATGCGCCGAAGCCCGGAGTTGGGCGACCAATCCCCGAGAAAGGCATTCTTTCACGCGTTCTGGCACTTGCGGTGGGCTCATATGGAGAGCCTCGGCCTGCAAGTGGATCGCGCTGCCGCCGAAGCAACTCGACAGCGTGAAGTCCGCCGCACGACCAGCGGCTTCTTCGGTCCGGATGAAGATGAAATCAATGAATCCGAGTACGCCTACCGGGTTCGCGCCAGAAGGGAGGACACCACCAGAGAAGACTGAGAGTCTGTGACTTTGACAATTTGCGATTCGTCGCCGTTCGCTCGACACACATTGTGTCATTCCTCGACAGGCTTGTCCTGTCGGGCACCACGGCACTTTCACCGGCATTTGCATGCAGCAAACCCCCATAGAAAGGAAGCCTCAATGGCAATACTACAGTTGGAAGAGATTCGTCCCGGTCTGGTTGCGTATCTTGACCCCAAGATCCTTGTTGAGTACGGCATTCCAGTTCGCTCGTCCAGCGATGCGGTCCACCCGTTCGTGTGCGTTGATGTGACGACGGATGGCCACGCAACCTGGGTGATGCTCACGAGCCAGCCATGGCGCGACAAGCGGCTGCTTCCTCACGAGTACAAGAGCGGCGGGTACCCGAGTTGGGCATCCAAGGACACGTATATCTCCAATGTGGTGATTGAAGGGCCGATTCATGCGTTTCAGGAAGCAAGCCGAGACTCGGAAATGAGCCAGACCGGCAAACGGCACGCGGTGACCGAAGACGGCTTGCAGTTCATTCGGGATCGCCTGTTCATCCGTTCAACGAGCAAGTAAATCGTCTTCATGAACGACCAGTGGACGCGGCGGGGGACACACACCCCGCCGCGTCACGTATGTCGGCGAGTGGTCGGAGAGCCGCACGGTCCGCAAAAAACGGTACTGGCGATGCGATAGCCGGGTTTGGGACCACTGCCGAGGTCTGTTCGGGGGCCAGAAAGACTCTTCTTCTGGCCAGAAAAACCATTTGTCTGGCCAGTAAAACTCTGTTGCTGGCCAGTAAAACAATTTCTCTGGCCAGACAAACTCCACTTCTGGCCAGCAAAACAATTTGTCTGGCCAGTAAAACCATTTGTCTGGCCAACAGAATGATCTCTCTGGCCAGAAAAACTCCTCTTCTGGCCAGTCCGCTACCGGCCGGGGCCGCGCTTCCTTATTGGACGCGCGCCTTGGGACCTGCGGCCGGGTGGCATGCTCACGCCGTCTGCGGCGCGAGCATGGTTTGGTGTAACCTGCCTCCGTGACCGAAACCGAGTACAAGACTCGCCGACGATACGAAGGCCGCGGGCACGCCCGGCTGCTCAACTTCACCTGCTTCCACAACCGCCCCTTCCTCCGATCCCAACGCGCGTGCACATGGATCATCGACGCGATCGAACGGGCTCGCAGGATCCACGGCTTTCGCCTCTGGGCGTACTGCGTCATGCCTGAGCATGTACATCTCTTGATCTGGCCCCGCGACACTGTGCCGCCGATCCTCACGAGCATCAAGCAATCCGTCGCCAACCACGCCATCGCGTGGGTCAAGTCCAACGCACCGGACTCCCTGCCCGCCATGAGCGTGCAGCGGCCCGACGGCTCCGTGACGCATCGATTCTGGCAACGCGGCGGCGGCTACGACCGCAACCTCTGGAACGACAGGCATATCTGGCAGGCGATCGAATACATCCACATGAACCCGGTGGAGGCAGGGTTGTGCATGCGGCCCGAGGATTGGCCGTGGTCGAGCGCCCGGTACTTCACACGCGAGCGGACGGGCCCGATCGCAATCGACCTCGAGACGATCCCATCACAGCCGGCGCAGGGCGGATGAGTATGCCGGCGCCGAAGACGGCAGATCAGCATGCCCGCGCCGAAGACGGCAGATCAGCATGCCCGCGCCGAAGACGGCAGATCAGCATGCCCGCGCCGAAGACGGCAGATCAGCATGCCCGCGCCGAAGACGGCGTGGGCATGCCACCCCAGGCATGCGCATGCCACCCGGGGCGTAGGCATGCCACCCGACTCTTCACATCAGCGGCTTGCGCTTGGGTTCGCCGCTTGCCCGCGGGTACTTGCCTGGCGTTGGCCGGTTCTTGCTCAGCACCACGATGCGGCCGGTGGGCGTCTGGATGATGCCGCCCGCGCTGACGCACAGTTGGTGCAGGGCCCTGGACGCTTCGGCCAGTTCTTCTTCGGCCTTCTCGCCCTTGGTGAGCAGCACCTGCCCGCCGACCTTGGCCAGCGGCACCGTCAGTTCGGCCAGCGTCACCAGCCGCCCCACCGCGCGCGCGACCACCGCGTCGAACCAGGCCCGGCCTTCGCCTTGTCCGAATGTCTCGGCGCGATCGCAGACCACGCTGACGTTGGTCAGCGCCAGCGCCGCGCGCGCGTGACGCAGGAATGCCGCCTTCTTGCCGGTGGCGTCGAGCAGCGTGAAGGACAGGTGCGGCAGCACGATCGCCAGTGGCAGGCCCGGCAGGCCCCCGCCCGAGCCGACATCGATCACCGTCGAACCCGGCGGCAGGTCGGCCAGCAGCGGCAGCAGCGTCAGGGCATCAAAGATCAGTGTCTCCCACGCCTGGCCGCTCTCGCGCACGGCCGTCAGGTTCACTTGCGTGCTCGCCGCGAGCAGCAGCGCCAGATAGTGCCCCAGTTTCTCGAGTTCGCCCTCTTCAAACTCGATGCCCGCTTCGGCCGCAAGCCTGAGGAAGCGCTCGCTCGGCGCCAGCGGCCGCACATCGGTCGCAAAGACGAGTTCAGCGCGTGAGGGCCCGTCCGCTGAATCCGGCGCTTCGTCCATAGGGTCTGGTCGCGTAGTAGAGTTCTTCATCATCATCAGCGTATTCAAACGAATCGCGGTACGGCGGACGCGGGCGATGCAGGGCCACATTCATGATCAGCCCCGTCATCAGCCAGACGCTGACCATGCTCGAACCGCCGTAACTGACAAACGGCAGGGTGATGCCGATGATCGGCAGGAGGCCCACGTTCATCCCGATGTTGATGATCATCTGCGCCGTGATGAAGCCCGCAAAGCCCACGCAGACAATCCGCCCGAACGGCTCGCGGCACGACGCCGACACAAGCAGAGCGCCCGCAATCCAGAGCAGGTACAACCCGATCACGGCCACGCCCCCGATGAGCCCGAAGCGGGCCACGATCACCGCGTAGATCATGTCGTTGTGCCGCTCGGGCAGGCGGTTGTAGTGCACGATCGCCCGCGCCTGCGCTTCGCCCAGCCCGCTGGCCTGCCCCGCCCCGATCAGCGTCTGAGCGCGGAAACTCTGAAAGTTGATGTCCTGCTCGCTCGACCGATCGCCGCTGACCTGCTGGGCCATCGCGATCAGCCGCGTCTTCTGGTGCGGCTGAAGCAGCGGATACAGCAGCGGCGCCGTCGCTGCCGTCAGCACCACGATCAGCACCAGGTGCCGCAGCCTCGCGCCCGCCGCGATCAGCATCCCCGCCAGCGAGGGCACAAACAGAATCGCCGTGCCCAGGTCCGGCTGAAGCGTGATCAGCCCCGCAGGCGGAATCGTCAGCAGCCCCGGCACGATCAGCCCGCGAAACTGCCGATGCTGCGTGCGAAAGCGAAGATACCGCGCCACCACCAGCACATACGCGACTTTGGCCACCTCGGCCGGCTGGAAGTCGGTAAAGCCAAGATTGATCCAGCCCCGCGCCCCGTTGCGCGGCGAGACGATCGACGCGGGCACAAAAGGCAGCAGCAGAAACACCAGCAGGCCCAGCACCAGCGCCATCGCAGGCCAGGCCAGCAGACTCGCCAGCCGGTAATGCGGCAGAGCGACCATCGTCGCAGCCAGCATGCCGATGGTCACGAAGACCAGTTGCCGCCACGCCTCGCTGGCCAGATCCGACCCGCCGCTCAGGTTCTGCGCCACATCGATCGAGGCCACCCCCAGCATCGACAACGCCGCCCCCGCCAGCACGCACAGCCACGACGCATTGATCAGCCGCACACTCTGGATCACCGTGTCACGCGATGACGACGAGCCCTTGATCAGGCTCGTCAGCGCGTGCAGCCCACTTTGCGCATCAAGCCGCACCACTTAGAGATACCCCTCGGCCCGCAAGGCCCACAGGATCTGATTCGTGATCGGCCCGCTCACCCGCCCGCCGCTGCCCGCATAATCCATCACCACCGCAATGGCATAGCGCGGCCCCTGACCCTTCGGGCCCACCAGCACCACAAACCACGAGTGATCGCCCGTGCGCACCACCTCGGCCGGCAGCGGCCCGTCGCCGTCCGGATCCCAGCGCACATCGGGTGCCGTCGCCGTGCCCGTCTTGCCCCAGACATCGACGCCGGGCATGTTGAAGATCGGCTCGCGCCGACTGATGCCGCTAGCCACGTACGTCAGATGATGCCCGGTGCCGTTCTGATGATTCACCGACAGCGACAAGCCTTCGAGAGCCTCGGCCACGCTGCGCCGGTTCAGCCCCAGATCAATCGGATCGGACGAACCTTCGTTGGCAATCAGACGCGGGGCAATGCGGTAGCCCGCCCGCGCCAGCGTCGCGTAGGCATCGGCCGCGTGCAGCGGCGTCCACGTCACCGGCCCCTGCCCGATGCCCATCAGGATCGCGTCCTGAATCCCCAGCCTCGACGCATCGACCGCCTCGCCGCCCGCCGACATCGTGCCGATGCTGCCCGGCCACTCGGGCCCGGCCCCAAGCCCCGGCGCCGTGCCCACGCCGAACGACTCATACACGCTCGTGATCCCACGAGGCCCCATCCGCTGGCCCAGCGTATAGAAATAGACATTGCACGACCGCTGCAAGGCTTCGGGTGCCTTGAGCCCATGCCCGTCGGGGCTGTGCGTCGCGTTGTAATGCTTGTAGATCCAGCATCGAAACAGCGTCGGCTGATTGGGCAGCAGGTGACCCGTGCAGGCGATGCCATGATCCAGATCCGCCCGCCCCATCGTGCTGGCACCGACCAGAACCATCGCCTTGGCGATCGATCCCGGCGGATACGGCTTGGCGGTCGCGCGATTCACATACGGCGCATTGATCGCGATAAACCGCTCGTTGGCAGCCGCATCATCAAACCACATCCCCTCGCGCGGCACGTGTGGCGTGGACACCATCGCCAGCACCTCGGCCCGATCAAGATCAAGCACCACCGCCGCACCATACAGCGGCGTCCCGATCGGCAACTCCGCGTTGGCGTGCCACGGCTGCACCTGCGCCAGCCCCACCGCCGGATCCATCAGCGCCTGAATCCGCGCCTGGAGCATCACATCGATCGTCAGATACACATCTTCACCTGGCGATGGCGCCAGCTCCTCGACCTGCCCCGTGTCCAGATGAATCGTCCGCAGCCCCCGCAGCCCGCGCAGCCGGTGCTCGCGCGCACTCTCGATGCCCGCGATGCCCACCACGTCGTTGGGAAAGTACCGCCCGCGATCCACTCCCCCGCCCGCCCCCTCCCCTGTCACCGACTGGGCACGCAGCGACGCATCGGACCTCAGCGCCGCCTCCCGAGCCGCGATCTCCTCTCGCGTCGGCTTGGCCCGCACCCGCCCCAGCAGATGCCACCCGACCCCCGTCGCCTCGATGCTCACGCTGCCATCACCGCGAATCGGCTCGGGCAGTGTCGAAAGCCCGATGTCCACCGCCACCCGATCAAACGGGTACGTTCGATCCGAGACATCAATCACCTCGAGCCCGGGAAACCGAGGCACACGGCGCTCCTGCGTTCCGTTGCGGCTGAGCACCGGCACATCCTGCTCGGCCAGCCGCAGAAACCGAAAGCCCAGATCGTCGGGCAGATCGCGCACGATCACATGCGCCGACTTCTGCTCGGCGATCGGCGCCAATGCCCGCCGCCGAATGTCCGCGACAGCACGCTCATCGAGCACCCGGCCGCTCACGCGGTATTCATCGACCGCGGTTGCGATGCGACCCTCGACCAGTTGCTCATGCATGCGGCTGACCCGCGCGACCACCGCCGCCGCCGCCGCGTCGAGCACGCTCCGCTCGATCCCGCACTGGGCCGCGATGTCGTTCCACATGGCCGACACATGCTGCTCGAACTGGGCCTGGGCTGCATCGGTCAAACGCTCGCGCTCGCCGGCACCAAGCAGATCCCACCGATCCACGTTGTCGACGCGCGCCTGCACCACCGCCTGCGACCGCGCCCATTCGCCGCTGAGGACCGCATACGACACCGCCAGAGCGTAACTCGGACGATCGGCCGCCAGCACGCGACCCGTTCGATCGAGAATGCGCCCGCGCGTCGTCGGAATCCACGAATGCTTGAGCAGCCTCGACTTGGCCTCGGCCCGCAATTCCTCGCCCTTGACCAGCGTCAGCCGCGCCGTCTGAGCGCCCAGCACCGTCGCCGCCCCGATCGAGGCAATGAACAGCAACGCCAGCCGACGGTGAAACATGCTCGGGATGAATCCTTTTTTCGCCATGATTCCCTGGACGGGCACGTTCTGTGCCCGATTCCCAACAACTCTAGAGACTCAATCGGTACGAACGTCGCGTTCTCCACAACTCGCGTGTCGAGTCGCCGCAACCCGTGAGCGCATGGTGTACCATGCCGGGAGCCGGATTTCCCCCGAGGCACCCCAGGTCGATGAACGTCGCAAACTTCTTCAAGCACTGGAACATCACCGAAAACCCCTTCAGGGGAGAGGAAGCCCGCCACGACTCGGTCTTTGCCCGCATCGGGTTCGAGTCTGCCGGAGCCCCGCCATCCACCCACGCCGACTTCGAGAAGATCCTCGGGGAACTTTCCCGACCCAGTACTTCGATTGTCTTTGGCGAAAAAGGCAGCGGCAAAACCGCCATCCGCCTCCAGATCGTCCACCGCGTCCGCGCCCAGAACGCCCAGCACCCCGGCCGACAAACCTTCCTCGTCTCGTATGACGACCTCAACCCGTTCCTCGAACAAGTCCACTCCAGAATGGGGGGGAATGATCCCGCCGCCTCCCTCCGCGCCGTCCGCCTCATCGACCACCTTGACGCGATTCTTGCTCTGGCCGTCACGGAACTGACCGACACTCTGACCGGAGCCGCGCGCACGGAATCGATCAACGCCCTTGGCCCCGAAGTCGCACGCACCGCACGGTCGTTTCCCCCTGCAGTGAAGAACGAGTTTCGCCTTCTCCAGGCCCTCTACGACCAGCGCGACACCGACGGGCACCGCACCAGCCGCCTGCGTCGCGCGCTCAGAGTCGGCGGGGCCATGAGCAGTGTACTTCGGACCGCTATCCTCCTGTTTGGGTGGGTGCCGAGTGTGGCGCTCGCTGCAGCCGTGCTCTTTGCCGAACTGGATGAGCAACTCAAGACGATTGCCGCCTATGCCGCGCTCGGGTTCGGGGTGTTGTATCTCCTGGCCGCGCTCAAACTGCTGTTCTGGAACCGCTTTCGGGTTCTGAGGCTGGCGCGGCGGGTGCGCAAACACCGTCGGTCGCTGCCCCGTGAAGAGTCTTCGTATGCCGCGAGTCTGGCTCAACTGCCGCTGGCTGTGCGCGCGCAGATCGCCCATGATGATAACGAGGCGTCGCGCTACGCCCTGCTGGCCTCGCTGCACCGGGCGCTGGAATGGCTGGGTTTCTCGGGGATTCTGGTGCTGGTTGATCGCGTGGACGAGCCGACCCTGATCAACGGCGACACGCAGCGCATGCAGTCGATCATCTGGCCCATGCTCAACAACAAGTTCCTCCAGCAGGAGCGCATGGGGCTCAAGATGCTCCTGCCGGTCGAACTGCGCTACGCGCTGTTCAAGGAGTCGAGCGCGTTCTTTCAGGAGGCCCGGCTCGACAAGCAGAGTTTCATCGAGCGGCTGTCGTGGACCGGGGCGATGCTCTACGACTTGTGCAACGCCCGCCTCAACGCCTGCCGACCGGCCGACCTTCCCCCGATTTCGCTGCTCGATCTGTTTGCTGAGGATGTGACGCGGCAGGATCTGGTCGATGCCCTCGACCAGATGCACCAGCCGCGTGATGCGCTCAAGTTCCTGTACCGGTGCCTGAACGAACATTGCTCGAACGTGACGGCGGAAGATGGTGCATGGCGAATCCCTAAACTGGTGCTCGACAATTGCCGCAGGCAGGAAGTCGAGCGGGTCCAGCAGTTGTATCGGGGGATCCGCCCGGCGTAGGAGCGGATTGTCAAAGTTCGGCTTGCCTTTGGGCCGAAGTTGCGGTAGATTGCACGAGCGGGGTATGATCCTCCAAGGTTCCGCCCCGTCGGACGTTACGGTTTTTCAGGCCCAGTCGTCGCCGACTGAGCACCGGCCACCAGCACACGCATGAGCACCGAACAGTTGACATCACCGCACGAACGCCGCTTGGGCGCGAGCCCGGCGTGCATCGGTGGCAACCCCTCTTCAAGCCCATGATCGCGTGCTTCCCGATCCAGAACGCAGTTCAAGTCCGCGCAGGAGTGTTTCCTGCAGCGGTTGTTTTCGGCGCTTGCGGCGCCGTCGTGTCCTGAACAAGGAGATTTCATCATCAACGGCAGAAAGTTCTTCCGACCGGCCGGTCCCGTGCAACGGACCCGCATGAACCACATGATCCGGATCAGTCCGGTGCGTGTGATCGGACCCGACAACGAACAGATCGGAGTGCTCGAGACCCACGAAGCGCTCAAGATGGCGCAGGAGCAGGGGCTTGATCTCGTCGAGATCTCGCCCGATGTGCGTCCGCCCGTCTGCAAGATCATGGATTACGGCAAGCACAAGTACGAGTTGTCGAAGAAGCAGCAAAAGAGCCGCGCGTCGTCCAAGACGACCGAGATGAAGGAAATCCGCCTCGGGCGATCGGTCAAGATCGACCCGCACGATGTGCAGATTCGTGTGGATCAGTCGCGTCGGTTCCTGATGGCCGGGCACAAGGTGCAGATCACGCAGCGCTTCCGCGGGCGCGAGATGGCGCACAAGGAGATCGGCATCCAGCGTCTGGCGGCGATCTGTCAGGACCTGTCGGACGTGGCCAAGATCGAGGTCGCGCCGCGCTGGATGGGCAAGCAGGCGAGCATCATCCTCGCGCCCGACAAGCACAAGGTCGAGGCGGTCAAGCGGAAGATGACCAAGGAGCAGTTGGCCAGGGAAGAGGAAGAACTGCGCACACTCGAGGCGCAGCACCAGGCCGAGCTCGAGGCCGAACTCGAAGCCGACGCGCACGACGAGGATGACGACCAGGATCAGCCGCGCAAGAAGAAAGGCCCGGCCGACGATCGCTCGTTCAATCCCGTCGATGCCGAGATCTCGGATCTGCTTGGCGACGAGTAAGTACAGAGCGTCTGAGCCCTGATGCTGGGGCAGATTGGCGGGCGCAGCGAGAGGCTGCACGCCGGCACGCGGGGCGCGCCCGAAGAAATCTTGAACTGTCAAAAAGGAAGCCCGAGTGGGCTTCCTTTTTCATTGCGTCCCCTTCCGTCCCCTTGCGCCCTGATCGCTGCGACTTCAACGACGCCGCCGACGCGCGACCAGACCCGTCGCGACTGCGCATGCCGCAAGCGATCCCGGTGCCGGGACCTTCGTGAGTGTGAGGTTGATCAGCAGACTCGCCGACGTGTTGCCCAGGACGGTGGGCGAGTTGTCCCAGCCGCCGTGCTGTGCCCAACTGCGGTAGTCGTAGGTGTAGAGGCCCGGCGCGAGCACGCCGCCGTAACTGAAGTTGTCGGTGTAGTTGCCCACGCCGTTGAGTGCGAGTGTGTTGGTGTTGAGGAGGTAGGTGTTGTTGAACCAGTCGTAGAAGCGGATCTCATGGCGGGCTTCGCTCCAGCCGCTCGAGGCGGCGTTGGTCGTGCCGACAGCCGTGCCGGAAATGGACCACGCGGTGGGCTGGCTGACGCTGAACTGGACCCAACCGTAGGTTGCAGCGCCAGCGTACTCGCCCCACGGACTTGCAGTGCCAGTGACGTTGACGAAGTTGATGTTGACGGCAGTGTGCCCGAAGAAGACGCCGCTCAGGCCGGGGTTGGCCGGTGTGTAGGACGTGTTGTGCAGCGATGTCCCCTGCCCGACCCATCCGCCGTAGGAGAGCGACGAGGTGATGCTGGCGTTCTGATTGAGCCCGGTGTTGAGGGTGGTGAAAGTCTGGTTGTCGTGGGTGAAGGTGGAATCGAAATCGAGCACCTGACTCCAGGTGTCGATGGCGACAGCATCGCTATGAAGGATGGGGTTGCCCGACGCTGCCGACACGAGCATCGCTCCGCACACACTGATCGCGCCAACCGCAAGTTTGCTCTGCACAGCTGTTTTCCTTTGTCTGAACTGGCTCGGTGGTTTTTCCGCCCGCCGGTCCGGCCGCAACGACCGCGCAAACGCCTGCGCGGTGCTCACGAACCACTGTTGAACGAGCGAAAAGTCCGACGCGTTGTCTGCTCCGGGTCTCGAACGAGATCGAGACCGCTCCTATGGCGCGCACGGTATCAGAAACTCACCCTCGTGTCAATAGCCTTTGTGCGCGTTCGCATGGCGTGCGGGACATGCAGCACAAGAACCATTCTGGCCAGCGAACCAGGGCGCGGCGCGACGGCGTGCCTGTGACTGGTCGGGAAGACGGGGTCTTTGGTCGCTGCGTGTGTCTGTTTGGGTCGTTCGAGGCGAGGTTTGGTGCGTTCGGGGGCTGCTTGCATCGATTCAACATCATCTTTCATCGATGCGAGAGAAGGTTGCATCGATGAAAGAGAAGGTTTGATCGATGCGAGACGAGGTTTGATCGATCCAAGAGGCTGTATCATCGCTACAACACGACTTTTGATGCGTGTGAGATCCAATTGCATCGATGAAACACGAGGTTTGATCGATCAAACAGAAGGTTTCATCGATGCAACACTCTGTCGCATGCATGAAAGATCGTGTCGAATTCGACACATCCGGACTTTGACATCCGCGCTCAAGCCCCAAATCGACGCGCTCAAGCCCATGAATCGCGCCTCGCGCCGCACGAAGCCCGATTTTCACGGACCACACTCCAAACGGGGACCCGGCGGACCCCCCCTCCATCCCGGCACCCTCCGGCCCCCCTCAAAATGAACAGAACTCGAACGACCACAGGCCCGAGAACAACTTGTCATGATCGGTATCGGTGCGGGATCTATTCGATTGGCTTTGTGACGGTAGCGACGTTTGGCCTCGAAGACAGCATCGAAGTCGCGGAGCCGACTTCGATGGCACGGGGGAGCAAGCACTTTGGTGCCAAACGGTCTTTCGAGTTGCGCCCGCGCCCTCCCCGCGAGCTACCGTATTCGCACCATGTCCGATCGTCTCGATCCCCTGCTGCTGCTCAGCGATGAACCGATCGAGGGCGCCGGCCCCGATGACCTCGGGCGCGATGCCGACGCCCGGCTGCTGGCCGAACTGGCCCTGGGCACACGCGGGCCGTTCACCATCGGTGTCTATGGCAACTGGGGCACCGGCAAGACCAGCCTGCTGCATCGCGTGCGCGCGATGCTCGAGGCGCGCAGCGGCGAGGCACACAGCGGCCCGCGCCTCTACCCGCTGATCGTCACCGTCTTCTTCAACGCCTGGCAGTATGAACGCGAGGCCGAGCCGCTGGCGCACTTGACCGAGGCGATTCACGACGCGGTGTCGCTGCGGCTCAAAGAACTCCAGACCATACGCGGTGCCATGAAGGAGATGAGCATCGGCTGGCTGCGGTCACTGCACACCGCCACCCGAGCCGCGGCCCGTTCTGCGGCGCACGGCCTGTCGGTCGGACTGGCGGGGACTCAGATCAAGGTCGGCGACGTGCTCGACCGTTACGAGAAACTCATCAGCGAGCAGCAGAACACCGACAGCCGGGCATGGAAGAAGCATGTGAGCGAATCGGCGACCATGGCCGCGCTGCGATCGCTGCGCGCCGAGGAGACGCTGCTGGGCGCGGTGCAGCGCAGTACCGTGGGCGATGTGCCGCGTGTGGTCGTGTTCATCGACGACATGGACCGCTGTGCCGCGGCCGATGCCTTCAGCGTGCTGCGCGGCATCAAGCTCGCGCTGGCTCAGCCCGGCTTCGTATTCTTCCTGTCGCTCAACCCCGACACCCTGCGGCCGTACGTCGTCGAACAGACGCGCGGCATCCGGGGCGACGACGCGAGCGTCAGCGCATCCAACGCGGCGGAGAAGATCTATCTCGACAAGCTCGTGCAGCTGCCGTACCCGCTGCGGCTGCGCGACGAGCAGTTCCAGCGCTTCGCCCACACGGTGATCCATGAGCGGCTCAGCGACGTGGTGTCGGCGGCCGAGCACGACGTGTTCAAGCGGCTCTACGCGGCCCTGCGTGACAGCAGCGACCGCAACCCGAGAACGCTCAAGCGGCGGATCAACGCGGTGATCGTCGAATCGCGGCTGGCGCCGCCGGCGCTGCTCGAGCTGCTGTCTGACGAGATCGAAACAGCCCGAGGCCTGTTCATGGGTCTGTGCCTGCTCGAACAGACCGCTCGGCACCTGGGCAAGCCGGACCTGCTCGACCGGCTGGCGAAAGAGGCGCCGCTGCGCGGACGCATCGCTGCCGAGGGCGTGCGGAGCCTGTATCTCCAGCTGCGCGACCTTGACACGCGGCGGGCCGACACCGACGAGTTCGGCAGGCCCAAAGATGGATCGACGATCGATGCGCACGAGCAGGTGCTGCTTGCCGGGGCCGAACTGATCGAGGATCTCAACGCGGTGCCGCCGCTCGATCGGCTCCTGCGCGAGGAGTTCGGGAACAAGTGGCTGCTCGATGACCGCGTGCGAAAGGGGTTTGCCGAGTTTCTGGCCTTGCGGCCCGAGGGATTCGGTCAGGAAAAAGACATCAGCGCTGATGCGGCCTCGACACCATCGACGCGCGATGAAGTCCAGGACGACGCGGGTGGTGACGAAACGTTTGATGAAGACACCGGGAGCGAAGCGACTGAGAGTGATGCAGAAGACGACGAGGCCGACCTCCCCGCCCCGCGCCCCGGCCGCCACCGCAAGCACAGCCTGCGCCGCGCGAAGATGGCGATCTCCGACGCCGACCGCGCCATCATCGAACGCGCGGTGCGCGAGTCGCTGGCGATGCTCGAAGATAAGGACCTGACGCCCGAAAACTGGGCGCGCGTGCAGACGCTCAATCTCGAGAACGAGTCGATCAGCAGCGCAGGCCTTGCGTGGCTGGCCTGGGGCGAGACCGGGCTGACATCGCTCAGGGAACTCGACCTGAGCCAGACCGAGGCATCGGACGACACGCTCGAGAGCTTTGCGAGCCGTTCGAGTGCGCTCACCGGGCTCAAAGTGCTTCATCTGCGCTCATGCGCGATCGGTGACGAAGGACTCGGGAGTATCTCTGACCCCGATTCCGCTCTGAAATCCGTGCGGGTCCTCGATCTCCATGGAACGCAGGTGACCGACGCCGGCATTGATGCTCTGGTCAGTCCGCAGTGCCCGATCAGGAAACTGGAAATCATCAATCTGAAACACACGCAGGTCTCAAAGGCGAGTATCGCAAAACTGAAGCGACGCTGGAGTGACATCGAGGTCTATATCTGATCGCCGTGATTCTCACTTCACCCTCACTCACACCCCTGGCTGTACGCGTTCAGATACGCCTGCACATCGAAGAAGTCGACGAGGCCGTCGCCGTTGATGTCGGCGGTGCAGGCGGGCTTGCGGTAGATCAGCAGATCGGTCAAGAACAGGTCCTGCGGCGCGCCGTCCAGCTCGGCCACGATGTCCAGCCGCCCGCTCGTGAGTCCGTAGCGAAAGACCTGGCTGTTGCCGAAGACGTTGACCAGCCCGATGTCGAAGTCGCCGACGGGCCTGATGCCGGTCGCGTCGTCGATGAACACGGTCTGTGCGTTGGTCGGCAAGCGCGTCAGCACGGTGTCGGCCAGTCCGTTGTCTTCGAACGCGCGGCCGACGATGAGCCTGCGGTCGCCGCTGAGCGGGTCGATCTCCATGATGCCCCCGTCGTAGGCATCGGGCCCGAGCTGGATCGAGTAGCCGACGAGGATGCGCCCGCCCAGCACCATCACGCTGCGGCAGTTGGTGGTCATGACCGGCCCGCTGCCGCCGCCGAAGTTGCCATTGCCGTCGCCAAAGACCTGCGAGCCCTGGTTGACCCCGTTGACCCAGACCTGCCGCGTGAACGGCTTGGCCGAGAGGCGGCTGAGGAACGCGCGGTCGCCGGTTTCGAGATTGATTGTGAAGAGTCCGCGACCGGTGCCGACCGCATCACCCAGGCCGCTCTCAGCGACGACAAGCGTGCTGGGTCCGAGCAGCGCCCCGCCGCGGGCCTTGCGGATGTTGGGCCCGCTGCCGACAGTCTGGCTGGCGAGGATGGTGGTCTGGCCCGTCGCGACGTTGTAACGGATGACGCGCGACATCGAGCCGCCGAGCGCATTGAAGTTGTCGCTCAGCGCTACAAGCGTGGTGGCCGATTCAGGAATCATGACGCCGACCTCCGACCACGAACTGCCGACGGTGCCGGGCAGCAGCGTGCGATTGCCCGTGTCGATGTCCACACGGAACAGGCCGAAGGTCGATGGCGAGGTCACCGCGCGAACAAGCAGATCGCGATCGCCAGGCAGTTGCACCAATCGCGTCTCGAACGAACCAGCGATCGAAGGCCCCTCGCCCACGACGCGGCCCTCCGGGTCGAACAGGTCGGGCCCCGAGACCGTCGAGCGGACAAGCCCCGTGGCGGGGTCGATCGCGATGATCGAGCCAGCGTTGCGCGCAACCACGATCCAGTCGCCGTCTTCGGGCGGAGCAGCGGTTGCAGGGCTGGTCAGAACACAAGCAAGCAGCAGGCAACTCAGTCGCACACACATTCCCCGGATTTTTCGCATGATGTCATCATCTCCTCTTGGTCCATTCTTCGCATGGAATGACTAGGACGCACGGTGATTGTTGGCAAGCGTCACTCTCGCGGCTGGCCGGCGAGGCAGCATCGAAGGTCTGCTCCCCCGTGCCATCGAAGTCGGCTCGGCGACTTCGATGGCGAATGTCGTAAGGCTCTCGACGCATGCACCGAAGTCGATGCCGGGCCATCGACTTCAGCGACACGCCGAGCATACCTGGCGATCACTCTTTTCGTACCCGAACACGCCGCTGGGGGTTGAGCCGGCGGGTTGACCGCGCAGAGCGAGCGCGGCGGCGGGTCCTGGGCGATTATTTGAGCGCAGGGGCGGCTTGGGGCCGTTCTGGCTCGGGCTGAAGGAGCAAAAGCTCTCAATGACACGACAAAAGCTCGAGCTGAGAGAGCACCAGCACGGCCGCACGCTCGCGTGGACCCGCCTGCCGACCCGAACACACGAGCCCGCGCGTCCGCCTTCACGCACAGAGCAGCACCAGCGGGCCCCGGCCCTCCTGCCGCACGCACCGCCGACCCTCTGGCGGTGGCGCGTATCGTGGTGCCGGACCCGTGCGCGGTGTCGATCCACTCTTGGCCCGGTTCGGGCAAAGCCTGACCGGCCGCAACCGCCTCTACCATGGTCATGATGAAACCCGCCACGACCAAACCCGCATGGAACCATGAGCATGACGCGCTGGCGCGGCGACTGCTCGAAGTGGCGCGCGATGAAGATCTCGGGCACGACGGCTTGGACGCAACCGGATCGCTGTTTCTCTCGCCCGCGGCGCGCGGACGGGCGGCAGTGGTCGCGCGCCAGGGCGGAGTCGCGGCCGGGCTGGCGTGCGTGCCGATGCTGCTCGAAGTCTTTGATGCGCGCCAGGTGAGCGTTGCCGCGCCACTCTGCGATGGAGAAGAGTTCGGCCCCGGCGCCACGCTGCTGACGCTCGAAGGCCCGCAGCAGACGCTGGCCCGCCTCGAACGCACGCTGCTCAACCTGCTCGGGCGGATGTGCGGCGTGGCGAGCCTGACAGCGGCGTACGTTGCGCAGGCCAGCGGCGGCGCGAAGATCTACGACACACGCAAGACCACGCCGGGGCTGCGCGTGTTCGAGAAGTACGCGGTGCGCTGCGGCGGCGGGCACAACCATCGCATGAGCCTGGCTTCAGCAGTGCTCATCAAGGACAATCATCTGGCCGGCGCGGCGATGACGGCGGGCTTCGACCTGACCGAGGCCTTGACCGGCGCGGCGCGCCGCGCGCGGGCAGGGAAACGGCCGGGGGCGGGAGCGGCGCAGCACAGCGATGACTGGTTCTTCGAGGTCGAAGTTGACACGCTTGAACAGTTTGCGCGCGTGCTCGCGGTCGAGCCGGGGTTGATTGATGTCGCGCTGCTCGACAACTTTTCGCTCGAAGGGCTCGGGGCTGCAGCCGAGATGCGCCGCGCCCATCAACCGGGGCTTATGCTCGAAGCCTCGGGCGGTGTGCGGCTGGCCACCGTGCCGTTCATCGCGCGCACGGGCGTCGATCGCATCAGCGTCGGAGCGCTGACGCACAGCGCGATCAGCACCGACCTCGGGCTTGACGCCACATGAACGACCAGACGCTGCACCACTGGCACGACGCGATCGAGGCCGCGCTCGACGGGCGCATGCTGCGGCGCGTACGCGTGCTGGCCGAAACCGGCAGCACACAGGACGCCGCGTTCGTCGCCGCGACCGAACCCGGCCTGGTGGTTGTGGCCGGTCGCCAGACGCGCGGACGCGGGCGGCTGGGGCGCGCGTGGCAGAGCGATGACAGCGGCGTCGCGATGTCGTGCGTGATCAGCGCGCCGCACGACGCACGCCAGGTGTGGCGATTGCCTCTCGCCGCAGGCCTCGCGGCCGCGGCGGCATGCGATGAGGCCCTCGGCAGACGGCGATGCCGCGTGCGCTGGCCCAACGACGTCATCGAACCGGATGCTCAGCGCAAACTCGCGGGCGCGCTCGTCGAGGTGCGCGGCAACCTGGCATGCATCGGCGTCGGCATCAACGTGCTCGAACGCCAATGGCCCGAGGACCTGCAAGGCCTGGCCGTTTCGCTGGCGGCCCTGGGTTCAACCAGCAGCCGCCTCGATGTGATGTGCAGCCTCGCCCGGCATCTGCCGCGCTGTCTTGAAGCCGCCGATCACGACCTGCTCGAACACTGGCGCCAGCGCGAGATGCTGCTTGGCCGCCGGGCAACATTTGCTCAGGGCACGCGGCGTGTGTCGGGCATCGTGCGCGAGATTGACCCGGCCGGAGCGATCGTCATCGCGTCCGATGATGGGCAGATCGAGGTGCTCAACGCCGCAGTCGCGACGCTGATCGCATGGGACTGATGCGCATCAGGCCCGTGCAGCGGCGCTCGGGCCGACGAGCCCCATCATGCGACCGAGCGTGCGGGCGGATTCCTTGACGGTCATCGGAGGCGGGTTGGCCGCGTTGTGATGCAGGACGATGAGCGTGTTGTCGTCACCGATGGGCTCATCATCCGCGTGCGCCCTGGCTCCTTCGATGAGGCGGTGGCCGAAGTTCTCGCTGCGCGACCCATCGGCCTCGGCAGCGATGCGCAGCAGCCCCTCGACGCCCAGCTGCCGCCCCTTGCGATCACGGGCCTCCATCAGCGCGTCGGTGTGCAGCACCACCAGATCGTGTGGATCGAGATGAACAGCGAACTGGTCGTAGCCGGTCGGCTCGATGATGCCCAGTGGCAGATTGCGCACCCCCACCGCCGAGGCATCGCTGGTCACGACGCCCGGCGTCGCAGCCGTCAACGCCATCCACGCTCCCTGGTCAGCGCGATACAGCAGCGGCGGCGGGTGCCCGGCGTTGACAAGGATCAAGTGATCGGTCGGCGCCCAATAGGTCGCGAGCACGGCTGTGGCAAAAACGCCCGAGTCTGAGATGCGCCCGAACTGCTCATTGAGAGACTGCGCAAAGCGGGCCTGATTCGGCGTGTTGATGTGCTTGCGCATCATCGAGCGGAGCCTGGTTGCAATTTCGCCGACGGCCGAACCGTGGCCCGAGACATCGGCCAGAGCCATGCGCGCGATGTTTCCCGAGCCGCACAGCGAGAGGTAATACACGTCTCCACCCTCAGGCTCACCCTTGTACGGCTCGCTGAGCACATGCACATCGAGCCCGGGCGTCGAGAACTGCTGGTCGGCCGCATGCACCCCGCCCCAGATATCCATGCACAGGAGCGTGAGCGGGCCGGCGTCGCATCGAAGGCAGTCCTTCGGAATGTTGTCCTTCATCGCGTGCGCTCCTTGGGCGCGGCGGCCCAGTGCATCTTGCCGAGCAGGGTCTGCCAATAGCTCACGTCAGGGTCGATGACAAGCTGGACCTGCTGGTGCGTGCTGCGAAACTCGACGCGATCGCCAGCGTGAATGCGGTGCGGCCTCTGACCATCGGCGACCAGTGTTGTGCCGCCTTCGTCGCTGTCGTTGACGCGATCCATGCGCAGTTCGATGCGGCTGGAGGTCGGCACGACGATCGGACGGAACGACAGCGAATGCGCAGCAATCGGAGTGATGCACACACCCTCAACGCCAGGGACCACGATCGGACCGCCCGCGCTGACGTTGTACGCGGTCGAACCCATCGGCGACGAAACGATCAGCCCGTCGCCACTGACCGCCGGTCCGGGCTCGCCGTCGATCGACAATGCCAGAGAGATCATGCGAAACGGCGGGCCAGCGGTGACCACGAACTCATTGGCCGCAATGGCTTCGAAGCGGGGCGTGCGCTCGCCTGCGCTGGTCACGCTCGCGCCGAGCATCGGGAGTTGCCGAAGCGGCAAAGGCGCATCGCCAAAGAGCGAGGCGGCGTGCTGACGCAGCGTGGACATCTCGAAACCGGCCATGAAACCGACCCGCCCGAGATTGACCCCCAGCATCGGTCTTCCCAGCGGCAGGCATCGTCGCACCGCCGAGAGCAACGAGCCATCACCACCAAGCACAACCACCAGATCGACCTCGCCTGGCGATGGCAGTGGTTCATCGGAGCCTGTCGTCAGCACGCTGGCCACCCGGCCGTGAGCGCGCACGAGTGCAAGCACGCTTTCGAGCGCTTCGGCGGCGTCCGGCTTGGTTCGGTTCACGATCACCAGCACCGAGCGGGACATCGGAACGCTCCTAGGAACGAGCCTGACTTGGTGTGCCCGCGGGACGAGTCTGGACGATCGAGGCTGGTGGTTCGCCCATTGAATGCCGATCAATGGCCTCGCGGATCGCGCGAGCGATGCCCGCGGCATCGATCCCCGCTTCGGCCAACTGAGATGAACGCGAATCGTGGTGAATCCACGAGTCGGGCAGGCCCAGTCGCGTGCACAGAGCAGCACTCAGCCCCATCTCGGTCGCGGCCTCGATGACGGCCGACCCGAACCCGCCCACCGTGCTGTGGTCCTCGACGGTGATGACAGGTCGTCCGCTCGCGACCGCTGCACGCACGAGGTCCGCGTCAACAGGTTTGGCAAAGCGTGCGTCGTAGACCGCGACTGCGTACTCAGGGCCGACTTCGGCAGCAGCCCGTAGCGCGTCGAGCGCCGGCGTGCCGTAGCCGAGCACGATGACATCGGGGTTGGCGCCCGTGCGGACATCGAGTGCAGGCGTGAGGCATCGAGCCTTTCCAAGTTCGAAGGGCGGGCACACATGCGTCGAGAGCATCGCGCTGACATCATCGCGCGGATAGCGCACAGCCGTCAGGCCCTCGTCATACTCGCGCATGAACTCGAGCGAAGCGCACAGGCTCGGCTCGTCGATTGCCGCCATCAGCACCGCGCCGGGCAGGGTGCGCAGAAGGGCGATATCGCAAAAGCCATGATGCACCGCTCCGTCGCCTCCGACCAGACCGGCGCGATCGAGGCACAACCGCACCGCCAGGCCCTGGAGCGCGACCTCCTGAAATGCCTGATCGAATGCGCGTTGAAGAAACGTCGAATACACGGCAAAGAACGGGCGCATGCCGGTCTTGGCAAGCCCTGCCATCATGTCCATGCCGTGCGATTCGCAGATGCCCACGTCCCATGTCCGATCGGGGAACTGTTCTATGGCTTTGGTTACACCGGTGCCGTCAGGCATCGCGGCGGTACAGGCCACCACGCGATCATCGCGACTCATGATGTCGATCAAGGCGTCGCCGAACGCGCTGGTGAACGATCGGCCGGAGGAGCGGATCTCGATGCGACATCCAAGAGCCTCGGCCCGCTCAACACGGAACGGACTGGGCGAGTGGAACATCGTTGCGTCCTCTTCTGCGACATCCAGCCCGCGCCCCTTGATCGTCTTGACGTGCAGGACCATCGGCCGATCCATGTCGCGGGCTTCGGTCAGGAACTCGATCAGCGTCGGCAGGTCGTGCCCGTCGATCGGGCCCACAGTCAGAAGACCAAATTTTTCAAACCACGCATCTTCGCTCACCAGCGCCTTGGTTGCTTCTCCGGCACGGTGGTAGGCTTCTCCGAGCACGGACCCCCCCGGGATATGTCGAAGAATCTGCTTCGCACCTTTCTTGAAATCGCCGTAGGTGTGGCTCACGCGCACGCGGTCAAAATATCCGGCGATCGCGCCTTGCGGCTTCGAGATCGACATGCCGTTGTCATTGAGAATGACGAGGAACTGCCGCTTGAGTGTCCCCGCGTTGTTGAGACCTTCCATGGCCACACCATTGACGATCGATGCGTCGCCGATGAGCGTGACGACGCAGCGCCCGCCAGCGTTGGTCTTAGGATGGAAGGACTCATTGCGAAGTTGATCACCACGCGCCATGCCTACCGCTGTGGAAATACCGGTTCCAGCGTGCCCGACGCGAAAAAGATCGTAGACCGATTCCGAAGGCTCGGGGAATCCGGCCATCCCTTCGCGCGAGCGTAACTTCCCGAGCATGCCTGCCCGCCCGGTGAGCAGCTTGTGCGGATAGCACTGGTGCCCGACATCGAAGAGCAGGCGGTCGTGAGCGAAGTCGAAGACCCGGTGCATGGCGATCGTGAGTTCGACCACGCCCAGATTCGGCGCCAGGTGCCCCCCGGTCTGTTGCACCTGAGAGATGATCGCTTCGCGAATCTCCTGAGCCAGACAATCAAGCTCCGCAAGCGACATGGTGCGCAGGTCGGCCGGGCTGGTGAGTGTTGAGAGCATATTCACGCCTGTATTGTTCGCACGACGGTGTTCGGTTTCAGAGATTCCTGAAACTTTTATGTTGATCGGTCACGGTCCTATCGAGTCCGCCCGCCAAGATACTCCAAAAAGCTGATAAGGGTCGCGGCCGAGGGCCCCAGCGACCGGGCGAACGCGGCTGCTTCATCGGTGAGTTTTTGGATTTCCACCCTCGATTCTTCCACACCCAGCACTCCGGGATAGGTCAGTTTGCCGGCCTGCCCATCCTTACCCGTGCGCTTGCCCGTGAGTTCAGCTGGCTGTTCAACATCGAGCAGATCGTCAACAATCTGGTACATCAGACCGATTGATTCGGCGTACCCGGTCACAGCCTCAAGCGCGTTCTCGGTCCCACCGGCCGCGATGACCCCCATCCGGCACGAAGCCCGAATCAGGGCTCCGGTCTTCTGCCAGTGGATCTGCCGGAGCCTTTCGAGTTCGGACCGTTCAGGCCCAAACCCGCCGAGCGTGTCATGAACCTGACCCGCGATCATGCCCATGGTGCCATCCGCAAGTTCGCCGATCAATCGAGTCCGGGTTGCGTCCGGCAGCGATGACCTGCGAATGACATCGAACGCCAAGGCAAGCATCGCATCGCCTGCCAGTATGGCCAGTGCTTCGCCTGCATGAACATGCAGCGTCGGCTTGCCTCGGCGCAGTGTGTCGTTGTCCATCGCGGGCAGGTCGTCGTGCACCAGGCTGAACGCGTGGATCAGTTCAACCGCCGCCCCGGCGGGCAACGTCTGAGCGCCATCGCCCCCCGCTGCCTCCCCACAGACGTACGCGAGGATCGGGCGCAGACGCTTGCCGCCATCAAGCAGTGCATAGGCGATCGCATCGGTCAGAATCGCAGGCAAGGACAGACCCTCGACGAGCGCCGCGAGGAATCGGTCGATCTCGTCGCGCGGAGCCGCGAGCAGTTCATAGACAGAATCCACATCTCGACTTCCCGACATCGATCCTCCATGACCTGCAAGCCTGCCCTCGAAGATCCTCACAAAAGCGAGTATATGGTTCGGAAGCATCGCATGCCGAAGCAAGATACTATCTCGCCATGAACTGGTTGCAGCAGGCCGGGTCGCTGTTCGAGACTGGCGGGTGGGCGATGTATCCGCTGCTGGCGCTGAGCGTCATTTCGCTGTCTCTGTCGTTCGAGCGTGGAATCTTCTGGCTCATCACACACGGCCGAGCAGGGCTGAGCCGACTGGCACGCGTACTCAACATTCTGCGCGATCAACCCGCAGGACGACAGGCCGCCTCGCTCGTACCTGAGCGCGGGGTGTACGCCATGTTCGCGCGTGATCTTGTCGCAACACTCGGAAGCGCACCCCGTGAGGAAGCTTATGTCGCGGCTGTCGCACACGAAATGATCGACCGCTACCGTTCAACGATCGAACGGTTCTCCAACACCCTCTCGACCATCATCACCGCCGCCCCGATGCTCGGAATTCTGGGGACGGTCACGGGCATCATCGACAGTTTTCGCCTGCTCGGTGCCGAAGGTCCAGTCACCGATCCGGCTGCCGTCGCGGGAGGCATCGCGGAAGCGCTGCTGACGACTGCGTTCGGATTGCTGGTCGCGCTGATTACGCTCTTTCCGTATGTGTGGGCGCGGAGCCAAGCCGAACGGTGCCTGAGTCGCCTCGAAGCCATCACCGCTGCTGCCGCCCTCCGCAGGGAGACGTACTCCCCGCCGGCCTCAGACCATCGCGGGTGATTTCCTGCTACCATCGCATCCATGACCGGAGACATCACCAGACTCTTGGAGCGAGCCCGCGAAGGCGACGCTGTCGCAGCCGATGAACTCTTCGAAATCGTGCAGTCGGAATTGCGAGCAATCGCAGCTCGGCAGATGCGCTGCGAACGCTCGGATCACACCCTTCAGGCAACCGCTCTGGTCAACGAGGCCTATATGCGTCTGGCAGGCAAAGACGCGTTGCAGTTCGAGAATCGTGCACACTTTCTTCGTGTTGTGGCGCAGGTCATGCGCCGATTGCTCGTGGACCACGCTCGCACCAAGGGGCGTGTCAAACGTGGTGGAGACTTCAAACGCGATCAGCACGAGCCGCTCGATGCCATGATCGATCGCAGCGGCATCGACCTCGTCGAACTCAACGATGCCCTCGAGCACCTTGCATTGCTCAGCCCGCGACAGGCTCAACTTGTCGAACTTCGATTCTTTGCCGGCCTGACCGCACAGGAAGCTGCGGATGTGCTGCGCATTTCAAAACGCACCGCTGATGGTGATTGGCTGATGGCACGGGCATGGCTCGCTGCCCAACTGCGCGAGAATTCCGATCCGAACGCAACCCTTTGAAGCCCGATCAGTCGCTCTGCCTGATCTTTCTCACGGGCAACCCGCACTGTACAAACTCAGGAACATCTGAAGATCGAAGAAGTCGATGAGTGCATCCCCATTGAGGTTCGCCCGCGGATCCTGAGCCGCCATCCACTGCAGGAACTGCTGCACATCAAAGAAATCGAGCACGCCGTCACCATTCATGTCGGCGGAGCATGGCGGCAGACCTTTCGAGATCGAAGGCAGGAGTGAGATATCCGGCTGCCCACCACGCGGCACGGGCAGCCCCCCCGGAGGCATTGGGTCGTTGATGATGATCAGATCCGCGCCGCCGATGTTGTCCACGTCACCGGCAAACAGATACAGCGGGGTCCCGCTTGATATCGGCGCGTCTGCCACGGTGAACGCCAGTTGCCTTTCCACCGTGTCGAAATCATTGCGCAAGATTTGCACAATGCGTCCCCTATCCGGATCATCGACGATCACCGCAGCATCAAGGTCGTCATCTGAATCAAGGTTCGCGATGACCAGTGCATCGACCGGCCCGCCGAACGAGATCAGTGCTGGAGGTCCGAAGGCTCCGTTGCCATTGCTGATCAACGTGGCAACCACGCCCTCGCCGTCATTGCTCCCGGCAAACATGAGATCAAGCGATTGAGCAAGGATCTTGTCATTATCAAGATCCCCCGTGTCGGCCGCCAGAGCCAGGAAGTTCAGATCGATGCGTGATTCGATCTGGAATCCGTTCCACGACGCCAACTGTCCGCCGTGCAGGTTGCGCATGATGACGACTTCGCTGTTGCCGCCGTTGTTTTGCAATCCCCACATCCAGAACGGCAGCCGCTTGTCGTTATCGAGGTCGCCGGTATCCGCACGCACAAATGAGCCTGTCGTGCTAGGAAGCGATCGGCTGAAACCAAGCCCGTTCCATCCTTGCCCGGTTGAACCCTGATTGAGCATGGTAAAAATACGACTTGTGCCATTGTTGTCGCCTCCGACCATCACATCGAACCACCCGTTATTGTCAAAGTCGCCGACCGCGACACTCTGAGGATTCGACATCCCCGCATCGAACGTCCGCCGGCTGAACGTCGGGAGTTCGCCTTCGATATTGATGCTGTGCAGAATCTGAATGAGTCGGCGGGCACGATCGATCACAACGATGTCATCGACACCATCGCCATCGAAATCCGCCACAGCAACAGCGATCGGGTCACTCTCGATCGCGATGTTCACAGCCTGCCCAAAGCGCTGATCCTCCGCTCCACTGGCCCCGGTATTCGGGCAGATAAAGAGGTACCCGCCAAGGTCGATGTCCGACGAAGCCCCGGGCGCAGTCGCTGCCAGATCGGGCAGTCCTGTACCGCCACCCTCACCAAAGCGCCCCAGCGCGCCAGCAGTGACAGCATCGTCAAACGTGTACCCCTGCCACGAGCCGAAACTCGTGTCCGCATTCGGAGCCAGCGCATCGACCAGCAGATCCACCCTGTTGGCAATCTCGTCATAACGAAGGCGCAGGAACTTCTGCCCCGGCAGAGCAGGAAAACTCGCAACCATGAACCGATCCGATGGAAGCGAACCGGCCTGAATGATGTTGATCACCGAGTGGAGCGGCATATCGAAGCCCGGTTCGGCCTTGACGATCAGCCCCCCGCGCAGCCGCGCATTGTCACGCACCCAGAGTGAATCATGAGGCTGATCCACACCAAGCCCGAGGTTCAGTTCGAGCCTCCCGAGCCTTGCCGCCTGGCCGAGCCCCTCAACCTGCTGATACGAGCCTTCAATGCGGATCTGCCCGATCGAGTTCAATCGCCTGAGCCGACCGAAGTTGAAGACATCCGATTGCAGTGTCGTGTCCGTGCGCACAACGCCGTCGCTTTCGATGTTCGTTCTCGGGCTGACAAAAGTTGCCCGATTGGCCAGTTCGAGCGAACCGCGCGCAACCGTCGCAATGGCCTCGACCGTCAGCACCGGCGCAGGAGCATTGACATCGTCCGGATTTGGCATCGCAACCGCGCCCGACCCGCCAGCGAACTCGAGCGATCCAATCTCGATATACCGCGGCTGTGCGTGCGCGCCACGCTCGATGCTGACCGACGCCGGCCCTCTCTCCCCCACACGCCACACGTTGCTCACGTTCAGACGCGTGCTCGGCTCACTCAGAAGCATCGAAGCCGACGACCCCACCACCGGCGCAAGCACCAGCGAACCAGGATCCACCGGCGTGCCAACTTCCAGATGCCCCGCAAACAGATCCAGCCTCGCATGCGCCGGGGTCGTGCCCACAAGCACCGGCCTCCCACCAAAGAACGCATTGTTCTCGTCAATCACGCGGAGTTTGCTTCCCGCTACCGAGATCAGCATCGGCTCGGCAGTGCGGATATTGATCGAACGCACAATCGCCGAAGTAATCGTGATGAACTCATTGGGAAGACCGTCGGGCGTCGGATGCCTGAAGATCACCTTGTGCGACGGAGTCGGTATATCAGCACACCAACTGTTCGGATCCGAGAACACTCCCTTGTACTCGGCCGTCCAGACTGCGATCGGAGGCTCCCCAGCCTCCAGTGCGCACCCGTCCGGAACTCCATCGCCATCACAGTCAATCGCTGTTCCCTGAGCGATCTCGCACAGATCCCACACTGTGTCGTCATCGCAACTGGGCATGTCGCGGGCAGCGAGGAAGCCGTTGACCGCGCCACGCCCACCATCGCGCGCAAACGCCCCGCCAACAATGTATGGCGAACGCACCGCAAGCGAGGTCCCGAACTCCTCATTGTCCTGCGGGTTGCCCTTCGTCAGCGTGACTCGATAAGTCCACTGCTGCGATTGGGCCTCTCTGGCATACAGAAACACAGCCCCACGCTTGGGGCCGGTATTAAATGTCGGTCCGCCCGGGAACCGATTCGCCGCGACATGCAGCAGGTCATCCTTGATCGATACCGACACGCCAAACTGACTGAAACTCCCTACCGATGCAGGCGGCGCGATGCGAACAGGACTCCCTGTCATCCACGCACCCGATCCCGGGATGTTGCGACGATACACATAGACGACGCCGGTCTGCGTCGACAGGCCCGTGAACGTCTCACGCTGCGCCCCGACAGCGAGGGAAATGTCATCGGTAAACACCGATACGCCAAAGCCGGAGGTGCTTGTCGGTGTCGTAGGGACCAACTTTGCCACGAAATCCCATTGCTTCGGATTGACCGAGTTGCGCGTGTAGAGATACGCAGCACCAGATGTCCCGCCACTGACCGCATTGTCACCGGGCGCGCCAACAATCAACGTGTTGCCCTTGATCGACACGCTCGAACCGAACCGCGACGTCTGCACCAGCCCCGGGGGGCTGATCGATTGCGATTCGACCCAATGATCGCTCGAACCCTCCTCCAACTCGTAGACCACCACACGCCCCGCGTTGATCGCGCCGCCCGGCTGATTGTAATTGTCCGATCCGACAGCGATGGTCGTGCCGTCGATGGCAACAGCATGTCCGTGACGCTCGTTTTGCTGTGGAGTCAGGGGCACCGGCAGGTCGCTGAGCACCCACAATCCCTGTTGATTGCGCTTGTAAATGTAGATGCGCCCCGTGTTGCTGTTGCTTGGCGCTGGAAGAAGGTCGCCGCGACGGGCGCCAACCACGAGAACCTCATCGTTCGCAGCCACGGACCAGCCAAACTCCTCGTTATCATTGATGCTGTTGACGGTGATCGTCTGGCTCAAGCTCCAATTCCAAGGCTCATCAGCCACACCCGAGTACACATACACCGCACCAGTCGATCGGCCTGAAATCTGGTTGAGCGGCGAGCCCACCGCCATGAAAGTCCGTGCAACCGCCACGCCGCGACCGAACTCGCTGGCTTCAGGACGAAACGAATCCAGACTCGTGATCTCGCACTGAGCTTGGACATCTTGTGCAAACGTCCAAATCCCCGCGACGCTCGCTGTGAGCGCAAGAGCACCAACCTTGGTCCAGAATGATCGCATTGTGGTCTCTCCGTTTCCCCTAAAGCGTTGAGCAGTAGGAGAGTAACAGACGGATCGGTTCATTGCAAGACACATCTCACCAGCGACTTGCACGAGTCAACACGCAAGCGACACAGGCGACAATTCACTCTCGCGTTTGAATCATGATTTCATCAAGTCTCGATCGAGTGTCCGAAGGTACGCGGCATAGCCCCCCACGCCCTTCCCAGTCGGCAAGCACATTGAGTGCTCTTTTCGCTGACGTCCTTGCAAGCAACAAATCATCAGGCGACACTTCGCTCGATGCAGCAGCCCGAAGTACTGATGACGCATGATGTTGCAACACCGAAACCAGAAGCCGGGCAAACTCGGCACGCTGTGGATCGTCAACCAGCAACTGCTCCGCCCGAGCGATTGCAGCTGTCATCTCTGAAGCCCCCTCCCGCTTCCGACCAGACACCATCAAAGCACGTCCCATAACACAGGCTACCTTCGCGCTCAACTCCGATCCGCGATCATGTCCGGGGCTCAAATTCAGCAAATCACCCAATGTCGATTCAGCACGTTGCCCCGCTTCGAGCGCTTCACCTGCATCCCCAAACTCGACCGCAACCTCCGCCAGTTGCAGTTCTGCCTCAAGAGCAGTGAGCGTCGCACGAACATCACCCGGCGCTGCATTCCTCGCTTGATTGAGCCAGCGGTACGAAGCCTCGAGTTGAGCCCGAGCGCTCTGGGGATCCCCCGCCTGAGTCAGCAAAGGCGCCAGCAAGAGCCGTGCAACCGCAACATCACGCTCGAACGTTGGCACCCATTCGGTCTTCTTCTCGAAAGTGCTCGCCAGCAGTTCCGCCAATGACAGTTCACGCATGTCGAGCGCCTGCTCGGCCTCCGCCACACCGGCCAACGGGTCGCCTCGCAGCGCGAGCAAATCGGCCCGAGTCAAAAGCCCGACCGAGAGGTCGCGACGTGCGCGCAACTCGTCTTCTGTCCCGCGTGGCGTTGCAAGCAGCAGCATCCGACGTGCCGCTACATCCTGATCGATGATCGCCGACGCTTCTGCGAGTCGGCACTGGCGCATGAGCACGACGCCCAAATCACGCGCAACCCGGGATCGCCACCGAAGCAGATCAGGCTTGTTCGCCAATTCTGCGACCGGAATCGTGCTGAGCACGTCGTTCGCTCTGCTGTACGCCTGCTCGGATTGTGCCGAATCGCTTGCCCGGAGCATGTCGCCAAGTCCGCTCTGCGCCTGAGCGAGCGAAATGAGCATTGATGTTGAACGTTCGTTCGCCGTTGTCGTCTCCGCGACTTGGATCGCACGCTGATATGACTGCCTCGCCAGATCATGCATTCCAGGACCAGGAGTGCGCAACGAACCCAGCACCTCGGCATGCACCAGAAGCGCCTGCACGAGTTGTTCACGCATCGCTATCGACACAGGTGTCGGTTGCGCGATCAACTTTCGCGCGTTCTGGGTCACTCTCTCATAGCCCTTGGCCGCGCTCCCCTGCGAAAGTTCCACGTTTGCCACAAATGCCGACAGCAGATCACGCAACAATCCGTCGGCCACCGCCGACCCTTCGCCCGATGAGTTCGTGAATGCCACCGCTTCGATCGCGCGTTCGACAGCAATCATGCCTTGACGATCAAGTTCTCGTCGCGGTGCTTCGCTCCGGACATACTGCACGATATTGAGTGTGCCGAGCGTCCCCGCGACCAGCACCAGCGATCCTGCCCACGCCACCGACTGTCGATGTCGCCGCACGAACTTGCGAGAGCGATACAGCCGACTCGGCGGGCCCGCGTTCACAGGCTCATGCGCCAAAATCCTTCGCAACTCGGCTGCCACTTCGCCTGCGGTCATGTACCGGTGGTCACGCTCCTTCTCAAGACACCGCATCACAACCCAGTCAAGATCCGTCCGCAACTGCTTGGTCAGCGAACTCAGTTCCACGCGACGCGCACGCGCGATCTTGGCAGCGTCCACCGCAAGCGTGCCGATCTTCGTCGATGTTCCGAGTCTTGTGCTCGGCCTCGGGGGTTCGACTTCGCGAATGATGCGCACCATCTCGGCATAACCCGCCGAACGCAGCGACTCCGGATCAAACGGCGGGGTACTTGTCAGCACTTCATACAACAGCACGCCCAGGCTGTAAACATCCGTGCGCGTGTCGATATCAACGCCCGACATCTCCGCCTGCTCCGGGCTCATGTACGCTGGCGTCCCGATCAATTGTCCACGTTGCGTGAACAGCGTGTTCTCGCTCAACCCATGCCCGATCGCCTTGGCGATGCCGAAATCGATGATCTTCGGGCAAGGCTTGCCATCCTGAAACGCGACGAGCACATTGCTCGGCTTGATGTCGCGGTGGATGATGCCTTTGAGATGTGCGTGCTGCACTGCATCGCAGACTTGCGCCATCAGTTGCAGACGCTGCTCGATCGTTAGCCGCTCGCGATCACAGAACTTGGTGATCGGATCGCCACGCACCAGTTCCATCGCAAAAAAAGGCAGACCCGGATGCCCCGAATCGGCACCCGTCGTCCCGCCATCAAGTACCTTGGCAATGCACGGATGATCCATCAGCGCCAGTGCCTGACGCTCGGCCTCGAAGCGATTGATCACCGCCCTGCTATCCATGCCCGGCTTGATGATCTTGAGCGCTACGCGCCGACGCACTGGCTCTGTCTGCTCAGCCTCATACACCATGCCGAACCCACCCTCGCCAAGCAGACTCAGTAGGTGGAAGCGTCCTATGTCGGGCCCAACCTTCAGCGGGTCGCGCCACTTGGAATCATCATCCTTGAACTTCGACGCCGCATTGATGCCCATGACCCCGGGCTCAAGAAACGCTGTGGGAATTTCAGTCGGGTCGGGAAGCGCTCGAAACGCCCCCAAGAGCGAAGGCTCAGCCCCAAGTTGCTCTCGCACAAACGATTCCCGTTCTTCCCGTGGCACATCCAGCGACTCAAGGTACACGCGCTGAACGAGAGCAAACTGCGTAGGTGTGAGGTTGGTCATAAGGCCCTCCAGCATACTGACTGAGTGTGCCTGCGTTGGACGCGTCAGTGGCCTGACCCGTCATATCAGAAAAACTCAATCCCAACGCTTTGTATCGTGACGCATTGCGGGGGATCCTCGCGCCTTGCATCACTCGGCTCAAAAGAACGAGCACGTCCTACAGGTGAAAGCGATGTTTTCGACGACCCTATGCAATCAGGGAATAGAACTCAAGCAAAAGTTCATACCCGCCCGCCTTTGGGCTTCACAAAGCAGCAGAGTGGCCCGGCCTCACAATGCAATGATCCAAAAAAAGAGCGGCTTTGATCAGCCGCCCAAACACCGTCCAAATGGGCGATACAGGACTCGAACCTGTGACCTCCTGCGTGTCATGCAGGCGCGCTAGCCAACTGCGCCAATCGCCCGACTCGTCAGCCTCTGCGAAACCGACGATCAATATAGCCCTGTTCCGGGCTGTTCGACCACATACAGACGCCATTTCGGTGCCTGCAATGTCAGTTTCAGTTCGCCAGGATCACAATCTCGACCCTGCGACTCGCGGCCTTGGTCCCTTTCGGCTTCGACGCCCCGAATGCCGCCGAGTAGATCCGGTTGTTGTCAACCCCCTTCGAAACCAGATATTTCTCGATTTCCAAAGCCCGCATCGCGCTCAGGTGTTCGTTGGACTGCCAACCGCTCTTGCGAATCGGGTCGGTGTCTGTATATCCCTCGACGCGAATCGTGCGCCCCGCGTACTGCGAGTTAAGGTTGGAGGCAATGCGATCGAGCTGCCGCTTACCCTCTGCCGTGATCGTCACCTGGCCGGAGGTGAAGAGCACATCCCCAGCAATCGAAATGACGACCTCGCGCCCGCCTCCTGTGGCACCGAAATCGGTTCCGCCACGCCCTTCGTCCATGATTCGACGGTTGTCGCCCAGCAACTGCTGGTTGGCTGACGTCAGTTCGCGGTTGCGCTCGTTGACTTCGGTCAGCGATGCTTGCGCTTCGCCCAGCCTCTCACGCAATTCCGTGTTCTCGGCCACGGCGGCGTCATAATCCGCCTGCCGCACCTTCTTGCACCCCGTCATGCCCATCGCCATGGCTACACCCAGCGCCAGGCACGCCACTCGACAGACTCGCTTCATGACTCGTTCCTTCCGATTGTTCATCATCGATCCGACCTCCGTGCCTTTTCAGAAAATGTGCAGGGCCTGACTGTATCACCGTGTGGGTTCGCCCGTCTCACCTAATTACGGCAGATTGATCGTCATTCCAGCAAGTTTACTCAAAAACCATTCGACGCCCGGCTTCCCGAGCAGCACCATCACGCTCGCAATCGCAATATACGGGCCATAAGGAAGCGTTCTCGCCACCCGTCCGCCCATCGCCCATCCGGCAATCGTCCATGCCAACCCCACAAACGCCGCTCCAAAAAAACCGAGCACCCCATCGATCCATCCCAGGCACGCACCGATCGCTGCCACCAAGTGGACGTCTCCGAGCCCCAAGGCTTCTTTTCCAAAACCCAATGAGCCAAGTATGCGTACCGCCCAGACAACTCCCCCCCCGATCAGGTACCCCATCACCACCCCACTGGCCACCGCGAGCCAGAGCGGGACATCGATCGGTGGCACCATCATCGGGGAGAACACGTTCGCCTGTTTCCAAGGCCCATGCATCTGCTCGATCAATCGCGGCATGAGTGACACCCCCAGCACCCCCAGCGCAACCGGCGGAGCCACAAAAGCCACTTCCTTGAGCATCTCCCGGCGAGCGTACGGATACTGGATCCACAAGTCCGCGTCCTGTGCGCTTGGATGATCCTCTCCCCCAGATTCAGTTACAGATTCGGTGTCGCTCTCCAAACCTTCTTTCGCTTGCGCATCGGCAAGGGCCTTGGTTTCCCACTCTTCGTAGTCCGCAAAACTCCGCCGGATCAGCCCGATCTTGAGCAACACAAGCGCCAGACCAAGTCCGATGATTCCACCGAGAGCCGCGCCAACAAACCCCCAGCCGTGCACGCCGGATGATGCAATCGACCACACCTCCCCAGGCGACGTGACCCACCGAACGCCACCCTCAAGCCGCCAGCCCATGCCGCTGGACAGGCGCGAAGCCGGGTTGCCGTGCTTGACCTGAATCCAGATCGCGTGCCCGACATGGAGCACAAGGGCTGTGGCTGCCGGCACCCAGACGAGTACGAGCGGAATCTGAGCCGTGCGCGCGTCGATCAGCGTGATCGCCACCAGGCACCCGAGCAGCACAAGAATCGTCACGAACATCGGCCATGTCCAGAGCAGCCCATTTTCCGCCCACTCCGGCTGAAGCACGCTGAACGTCAATCCGAAGAGATTTCCTGAAGGCAGCGCATAAAACAGCAGATACACGACACAAAACAACAATCCGACAAACCCTTCCACAAGCGGATACTCAGGAGAGATTCGGTTTTTGCAGAACCTGCACCGTCCTCGAAGCAGAATCCACCCCAGGACCGGGATGTTCTCACGCCATGTGAGTTTCGTCTGGCACGACGGACACCGTGAGGCAGGCCTGACCACGCTCAACCCCCGAGGCAGGCGATACACCAACACGTTGACCAATGACCCGACGCACGCACCGTACGCAAAAATGAATACCAGAGTCGTCACCGTCGGAAGCAAGGTCATCAAGCTCAACTGGTCCATCGCGTGTGCTTACTCCGGGTCAACTTCCAGCAACGACTTGTCCAACTCTTCCAGACGCTGCTCCGCAACCCCAAGAATCGATCGGCATCGCTTGAGAAGTTTCGTCCCGCGCTCGTACAACTTGATCGACGCTTCGAGCCCGATCTCTCCGGTCTCGATCTCCTGCACGATGGATTCCAACTCTGCGACCGCCGCTTCGTAGGTCATCGTTTCAACATCGGTTTGCGGCTGCTCTTTTCTGGACATTGAACTCACCTTACCCCCGACACTCCGAACAGATCCATCTGCGGACCCTTATCATCGTTCGACTTGACCCTTCGAACCGCCTTTGCAGGCCCAGGCCCCCGGACCACTGAGTGCACCGACCCATCCATCAGGCGTGTCTCAATCGTCTGCCCTTTGGTCACCTGTGCGATTGATCGAACCACTATTCCCTGCTCATCGAGCGTCAGAGAATACCCGCGGTCGAGCACTCGCACCGGCGACACCGCCTCCAGCAGCAATCCCAAGCCTTCAACCCTCTGCCGTTCAGACGCCAGATTCATCCCACGCTGCAACTGGCGATACAGGTACTTCAATCGATCGACCTGTCGCACGCGGGTAGCCTCGGGCATCGCCCGGGCCAGCACCCGCTCCTTGTTGTCGAGCACGCGTGCCTGCTGCATGACCATTGCTCGCGCTGCCCCGACAAGCCGCCCCGACAGTGCGTTCAGGTCACGCCTGCGAATCTCGACTATCCCGGCCCCAGTCGCCAGCACAGGCCGCGTTGCGAGTGACTCCACATGCTTGCGGCTGAACGCAATCCGCCGCGCCAAATCTGTGCGCACGCGCCGCGACAGAGCGTCCACCTGCCGAAGGAGTTCCACCCGGTCCGGAATGAGGCGCATGGCGGCCTGGGTAGGCGTCGCGCAGCGCTCGTCCGCGGCAAGTTCCGCAATCGTGGTGTCCGTCTCGTGTCCGATCGCAGCAACCACAGGTATCGGACACTCCACGATGGCCTGTGCGACCACCCGCTCGTTGAACGCCCAGAGGTCTTCCATCGATCCGCCGCCACGGGTGACCAGAATTGCATCAATACCCAGGCGGGTGGCGTTGCGCCCGACATTGCGAATCGCGGCTGCGACTTCCTCGGCCGCTCCTGCCCCCTGCACGCGCACATCGACGAGCACAAGTTGTACCGCCGGCATGCGCTTGCGAGCGGTATCCAGTACGTCGGCCAGTGCGGCCGCGCTGCGGCTTGTCACGACCGCAACACGCTGCGGAAACACAGGGAGCTTTCGCTTTCGCTCGGGTGCGAACCACCCAAGCCCCCGCAACTCTTCGCAGAGTTGCCGGAACCGGAGCTCGAGTTCTCCCGCCCCCAGCCGATTGAGCGACGTTGCGATCAGCGATACCTTGCCTTGAGGGGCGTAGAAGTCGATACGGCCTCCGACGACGACTTCCTGACCGTTTTGCGGTTTGTCCCCGGCTTTGGCGGCTGCGGATGCAAACATCACGACACTGACCACGGCGTCGGCATCCTTCAGGTCGAAGTACCAATGGGTGCGCTCGCGAAACCCGCTGACTTCACCCCGGACCCGGACCGTAGATGGAATCCCTTGTTTGAGTGCGGTGTCGATCCGTTGCGCTAAGGCCGAGACGGACAGCACATCGTCCTTCGGCGGGCGAGGCTTGGTCATCCTGTCTGGATCAAAAGGCAATCGGCCGGTCATTGATGTGCAGTATCGCACACCGACCGGCCGACGTCTCGCTCGTGCTGCCGCGAGATGGCGAAATGGGGAGAATCTGGGTTACTCGACCGTCTGGTCTGTCTTCTTCTGGACCAGCGCCTGCTTGGCGGCGCGTTCGTTGCGGGCGGCAACGCGGTCGCGAGTTTCGGCCGAAATCCCCAGATCAGGGAGGGAGATCTTCACTGGCTGGTCGCCGCTGAGCACGATCGACTTCGAGCTGGACTTTTCCACGCTTTCCATTGGCTTCGTGCGGGGCTTGTCGTCGGGCACCGGGATGATCATGCGGGGCTGGGGAAGTTCGGTCGAGGCGTCAGTCTTGGCGGGATCACCCGAGAATGAGCGCACGCTGCCTATGTATCCGCTTTTCTTGAGCCAGAGCACGCGGGCAGTTTCGAGGGCGCGGAAGAGTTCTTCGGTGCGCTCGGTTCGACGCCAGCCATAGAGCGATTGATCGGTGTCAAGAGTGACGGTGGGTCCGTTGGTGCCGTACTTGACAGGCTTGAACACCTGCCGCATGGTGTTGTTGTCGATTCTGGTGGGCAGTGCGGTGAATGGGTCGATCCCGAAGAGTCCGTCGCGATGGCGGACGATGAGCCATTGCGGCGCCTTGCCTTCGGGGTCGAGGCGGGCGCGCTCGGGGTTGACATGACGGCCTGGGAACGTCGCAACCACGGCGTCATCGACCTTAGGATCCCACTGCTCATAGAGCGCGGGCGTGATGTAGGTCACCTGCTCGGGGAGGACAATCGCCGAGTTGTCGTTGGGAATCGCGGACGGGATCGCGGTCATGGCGGTCAACAGTGCAAGAGTCAGCATCGTATTTTCTCCCTATTTCTGATCTGTGTCCGGTTGGTACACAGGCAACCCGGTTTGGGTGCCTTCCATGACAGCATACCGCGCGCTCCAGTCTGTTCTGAAGACAATTTGTGTGCAAGGAGGTCCGGCGGTGTCCGCGGCGCGTTACAGTCCGACCGAGTTCGAAGTATCGGACTCAGCGGGCCGTTTCGCGGAACGCGACAGCGTCCGAAGTCGTGAGCCATTCGTATCCGTCAAGGACACTTCGCACATGGTTCGTGGCCCGATAGTCGGTGCGGATGCGTTCGCGAGCCGACAACCCGAGGGCTCGCGCCTCGTTCGGAAGTTTGAGCGCGCGGCGGAGTTCGGCGGACCAGATTTCTTCTGACGGGTCGTTGAGCACGCGGGCGGTCTGATCGGGTATCAGGCAAGTGACTAAGGGGTCGGCGTGCGCGATGACGCACATGCCGGCGGCCATGGCATCGAGGAGGAGCGTGCGTTGCTCGCCTCGGTGATCCGGGTAGAGGAGGATGTCGTTGCGGACGACAAGGTCGCGGCGTTCCTCGACTGCATCGATGAGCGACACGCGATCGAGCAAGCCTGCAGCCTGCGCGAGTTTCCAGATACCTGCTCGGCGTGCGGCGTCGGCGTCGACGAACAGCATGGCGTCAGGAAATTCGTCGAGTGTGAGGCATGCTCCTCTAAAAGCAGCCAGAAATGAAGAGGTGTTGCGCCCGCTTCCCGCAAGGACGATGGCTGGAGGCCTCCCAGGTCGCAGCACCGGATTCGGGCGACTGGGTGCGTGAACCCCCCAAGGCGTCAGACGCACGACAAGCCCAGCACCTTCGCGCAGCAATGTGCGTTCGATCCCTGGAGAAGAGGTGAAGAACGCCACACGGTGATCGCCCGCGACGCGCATGGCGCGAGAGCGATCGCTCAGGCCCGCGCGCCAGACCTCAAAGACGACGATGGAGCGCAAGCGACGGGCGACATCGGACGCCAGCCCCCAGGCAGACCCTCCCATGACATGCACGATGTCTACGGGAACATCGGGGGCACTGGCCAGGATTGAGTCGGCGAGGCGCTGCGCACGTAACTGGCGCGAGAGCCACGTCCCGCGGCATTCGAACGGAACGACCGGTCCGACAACATCGAGTTCGACAGCGTGAGCGACTTCTTCGGGAACTGCCACCTGCGCTCTGACGCCTTCATCGGCCAGCCCTACGAGCAGACGACGGATGAGCGTTCGCTCGCGGCAGACAAAGGGCTCATCGGTGACGATAACGACACGCACAGCGCAATGGTATCGGCATGACATGCGAGCGGGCGTCAGTTTCGAGCCTGAACGTCGACGGGGGCAATATCGGGAAAACTGTCTTCATTCACGTTTGGGTCGGCCCAGACACCGACCCAATGCTGCGGCTCGACTTCGAGAAGTGCAGACGCATTCAAGCCCTCGGGCGGATCATGCCAGGGCCACCAAGGAAGGAATGAACGTCCCTGGTAATGGATCTGCCCGAAGTTTTCTGTATCAGCAACAGTCTGGGCAATGGTTTCGAGGCGGTCGCGCTGCTCGCCGAGACGAGGGATGCAGGCGAGCAAACCGCGTGTGTATGGGTGCATGGGTTTGTCGAAGAGCACGCGAACGGGAGCATATTCGACAATCCTTCCGGCATACATGACACAGACAACATCAGCGCGCTCTGCGACAACGCCGAGATCGTGCGTGATGAGCATGATCGCCAGGTCTCGGGATTGCTTGAGCGCACCGAGCAGATCGAGGATTTGTGCCTGAATGGTGACATCGAGCGCGGTGGTCGGTTCGTCGGCCAGCAATACGCGTGGCTCGCAGGCCAGAGCCATGGCGATCATGACGCGTTGTCGCATCCCCCCGCTGAACTCGTGCGGGTAAGCGCGAAGCCGTGCCTTGGGGTTGGTGATACCGACATCGCTCAGCGCGCGAACGGCGGCCTCGATCGCCTGCTTGCGACTGACGTCCTGATGCAGCATGATCGCTTCAATGATCTGGTCGCCGATGGTGAAGACGGGATTGAGACTGGTCATCGGCTCTTGAAAGATCATGGCGATTTCGCGGCCTCGCACCTCGCGGATGGCCCGATCATCGAGTGCGAGGAGATCGACATACTGGCCGTTCTGACGCTCGAAGAGAATTCGTCCGCGATCGAATCGCCCTGGCGGGGTGGGAATGAGGCGGAGCGTGCTCAACGCTGTGACAGATTTGCCGCACCCCGATTCACCGACGACCGCGAGGGTTTGCCGAGGGTAGAGAGTCAGTTTGACGCCATTGACGGCGGAGAGGCGCTCGGCTGTGCCATTGTTAAATGAGAGGGCGAGGTCTTCGACTCGGAGAATCGGACGGGCAGCGGTGGCATTCATCGCCTCGACCTCCGCGGATCGAAGGCCTCGCGCAGACCTTCGCCGACGAAGTTGAGCGCGAGCAGCGTCGCACCCAGCATGAGGCACGGGAAGAACAGCAACCACCAGTGGCTGCGATGGCGATTGAGCTCGGAAAGCCCATCGGCGGCGAGGTTTCCCCAACTTGGGAGCGGAGGCTTGACCCCGATGCCAAGAAAACTCAGGAAACTCTCCTGCAAAATAGCCTGTGGCACGGTGAGGGTGGTGTACACAATGATCGGCCCAAGCAGATTCGGGAGCAGGTGGCGCAGAAAAATCCAATGGACCGGCGCGCCGATAGCGCGTGCAGCTTCGACGAAAGGCTGGGCTTTGAGACTCAGCACCTGCCCGCGCACGACGCGCGCCATGGTCAGCCAACTGACGCCTCCGATTGCGATGAGGAGTGCGAGCACATCGATCCGGGTGCGCTGCCGATTGCTGAGTTCGCCTGTGCCGAATCGGGCTAGCGCGTCGGCTTCGAACTGCGCCACGCGATCGGGCGAGGCTTCAGGCTCGATAGCAATCTGTTGCTCGATATAGTTGATGCGATCGGTAGTTCGATTTGAGATGGCTGCCCGCTGAAAGCGATCGATCATGCCATCAGCAGCGACGGCGATCAGCACGACGAGCAGGATGTATGGCAACCCATAGAGCACATCAACGATGCGCATCATCATGGCATCGAGTCGGCCACCGGCGTACCCGGCAGTGGTACCGTAAAGCGTGCCGATGAGCACGGAGATGAATGCCGCCGCGAGCCCGATACCGAGCGAGATCGTGCCGCCTGCAAGGAGTCGAACACCGAGGCTGCGCCCGAGGGCATCGGAACCGACAACGAACCGTGGCCAGGCATCCCCGAGGCGTTCAATGATCGCCGCGTTCACCTCGGGATCTGTGGAAGCCAGAACGGCATTCGGGGTGAGACCGAACTGGCGTGCGACGTGCTCGATCGCGGGTTCGAGGCGTTCGGGCGGCGCGGTCTCGATCAGTCGGTCGATGGTGTCGGCGTGGGCGGGCCACCACGATGGTTGCACGCGGGCCTGCTGCGGGTTGCCAGCTTCATAGCGGGCCGTATTGAGGACGGTGCCGTCGGGGGTGCGTGCCCAGCCAAAGGTCCAGGGTGCCGAGATGAAACTCAGCAGCATGATGAGCGTAAGAAACCCGATACCGATCATGCCCGCGACGCTGCGCGTCAACGGATTTTCGCGAGCGACGATGGGCGCATTAAGCGTGGGAGTTTGGCTGGCAGACTCGGACATCGCACACACGATAGCGACCCGCGAGGCCCGAGCGGGCATCTGTGCAAGGATTGGTGGTGTTTTCCCAAGAGGTGAGCGTGCAAATGTGCACACGAAGTGGGGCAACCTGACAATCAGGCAATGTGTACGATAATCGGGCCCATGTGGCCGGAGGTGGTGCCATGTTCGACATGCTCTTGAGCGGTTATACGCCGATCTTCAGCCTTCCCGCATTGGTGGGGACGCTGGTCTTTGGCATCCGCGCGCTGTCGATGCTGATGGGCGGGGACGGCGAAGTGGATGCCTCCGCCAACGATGCCGGCGATGTCGATGTCAGTGGCGATGGGTCCGACTTTGCGTTCGAAGTCGTTTCGATTCAGTCGATTGCGGCGTTCATGATGGGGGCGGGCTGGGGAGGCCTCGGCGCGCTCAAGGGCAGCGGGCTGTCGCTGCCGGTGAGCGTGGCAATCGCAGTGGTCTGCGGGATTGGAATGGTCTGGCTGCTGTACTGGATCCTGCGCGGCATCCATGAACTACGCTCGAACGGCAACATTTCGCTGAGCGACGCGGTCGGGCGGCAGGCGCAGGTGTATGTGACGGTGCCGCCAGCTGGTCAAGGTCGCGGGCAGATTCAGGTGGTTGTCAAGGATCGCCTGCGGACGATGCCGGCGGTGAGCAATGGCCCGGAGATGCCCAGGAATGTTCGCGTCCGTGTGATCAGGGCAAATGCAGACAACACCGTTGTCGTCGAGCGAGATGGTGCACACTACTCTGAGGGGGAATGATGAATTTCTTAAGCGTGACCACATTGAGCAGCGTTGGGCTTTCGCAAGCATCCCAGATCAACACCAATCTACTCTGGTGGCTCGGCGTCCCGTTTGCCGTGTTCCTGCTCCTGATGTTCGGCGTCCTGGTCGTCAAGACGCTCTACAAGCGGTGTCCGTCGAACCGCATTCTGGTGATCTATGGCCGTGTGGGCGGCGGCCGCGCCGCCAAGTGCCGTCACGGTGGCGGCGAACTCATCATCCCGCTTGTGCAGTCGTATGCGTATCTGAGCCTTGAGCCGCTCGTGATCGATATTCCACTCGAAGGCGCGTTGTCGCTGAACAACATCCGCGTGAATGTCCCTTCGACGTTCACAGTCGGCATCTCGACCGATCCGGTGCTGATGAACAACGCGGCCGAGCGTTTGTTGATGCTTTCGCAGCAGGAAATCCGCAATCAGGCCCAGGACATCATTCTGGGGCAGCTGCGTCTGGTGATTGCGACCCTTTCGATTGAGGAGATCAACAAGGACCGCGAGAAGTTCATGAATCTCATCAACGAGAATGTCGCGGGCGAGATCAACAAGATTGGTCTGGAACTGATCAACGTCAACATCCGCGACATCACGGACGAGAGCGGGTATATTCAGGCGATCGGGCAGCGTGCTGCAGCCGAGGCGATCAACCGCGCAAAGGTGGAAGTGTCGCAGCAGGAACGTGAAGGCGCCGTTGGCGAGGCGATGGCGGTGCGCGAGCGGAATGTGCGTGTTGCACAGGAAAAGGCACTGGCCGACACTGGGCAGAAGAAGGCTGAGCAGGATCGACGCATTGCGGTGGCGAAACTTGAAGCCGAGGCAATTCGTGGCGAATCCGAAGCCCAGCGCGACCAGCAGATTGCAGTCGCCGAACGCACCGCCGAAACGGTCGCTGCTGCAAAACGCGCTGAGCAGGAACAGCGGGTGCAGGTGGCAATGGCAGAAGCAACTGCGGTTGACGGCGAAAATACGTCGTCGGCCAAGGTTGCGGACTCGAATGCGAAACTGGCCGAGATCCGGGCCGAAGCCCAACGCCGCGCCGATGTGGCAACCGCAATCGCCAGGCAGAAGATCTACGACGCAGAACGCACGCAGGAACTCTCGCGGCTGGCCAAGGAAAGAGTCGCGCCCGAAGAGATCGCCAAGCAGTTGGTTGAGATCAAGGCCGAGGCCGAAGCCGAACGTCAACGGCGTGAGGCTCGGGGTGAAGCGGACGCGATTCTTGCTCGCTATGAAGCCGAAGCACGCGGCATACAGCAGGTTCTCGAAGCCAAGGCTGAGGGATATCGCAAACTCGTCGAGGCCTGTAGCGAGAATCCGCAAGTGGCACCGACGCTCCTGATGATCGAGCAGTTGCCACAACTCGTTGCTGAACAGGTCAAGGCCATTGCGAACCTCAAGATCGACAAGATCACCGTCTGGGACAGTGGCCGAAGTGGATCGCAAGTCGAAGGCAAACCCGGGACACGGGGTGCGACGGCCGATTTTCTCAGCGGGCTGATCGGATCTCTGCCTGCCGTGCACGAACTTGCCGAACAGGCTGGAATCGAACTGCCCGGCGCGCTCGGCAAGGTCAGGTCTACCCACAATGGCCGGGCAGCAGATGAGTAAATCAGGCGCTGGGTGCGATTGATTCGAGATAGTGGGTCAAGCCTCCGAGAAACATCTCGACAGCGATCGCGACGAGCAGCATGCCCATGAGCCGCTCGAGTGCAACAAGACCTCGCTTGCCGATGCGGGCTGCCAGGCGATCTCCAACGAGCAGGATGAGACCAGCCCCCAACCACGCGAGGATCACCGCGCCGACCCACGAAGGCCAAGCGTCGGGATCGCCACTGCCGATCAGCAGCACCGTCGCCAAGGCCGAAGGCCCGGCAATCATCGGTGTCGCGAGCGGCACGATGAAAGGCTCACCCGTTGATTCTGCGTCGAAACTGATCTTGATCGAAGGAAAGACCATCGGCAACGCAATCAGGAACAGGATGATCGCGCCCGCAACTGAGAGCGCCGATTCGGAGATGTGCAGCAGCCCGAGCAGATGGCGGCCGAGAAACAAGAACACAAGCAGGATTGCGAGAGCAAACAGCAGTTCGCGCACAATCACTCGTCCGCGGCGCTCCGGAGGCACATTCTTGAGCAGTCCCAGGAACACCGGAATCAGCCCAAACGGGTCGATGATCAGAAAGAGCAATATGGCGTTCGACAGCATGGCATGAACTCCGGACTTCACTGTACCCGAGCAACAGGCAGGCACGCAACCTCAGTCTGAAGCGGTCTAGACTCTGAGCATGCAGTTCAACACAATTCAAATCGGCGATCTCGCTCCGCGATTCACCCTCCCTTCGACCGACGGGAGAACGGTCTCGCTCGATTCATTCAGTGGCCCGTTTGTCGTGTTCTTCACATGCAACCACTGTCCTTATGTTGTCAACTCCGACGAATTGACACGGGCGATCGCTGAGAAGTTCGCACAGGTTCCGTTCATCGCGATCAATAGCAACAGTGCCAACACATATCGCGAGGATGACTTCGATCACATGGTCGATCGCATGGCCGAGCATCGCTTTCCATGGATCTACCTGCACGACGTCACGCAGGACATCGCACGAGCCTATGGCGCATTGCGCACGCCACACTTTTTTGTATTCGACCGCGTGAAGCGGTTGGTGTACAAGGGTCGGGCGATCGACACGCCACGAGACCCATCCAAATCCACAACGCACGAACTCGAGGAGGCGCTAGCCGACCTCGTCGCGGGGGTGCCCGTTCGCCAGCCCATCACAATACCTGTCGGGTGCAATGTCAAATGGGACGGCAAGGATGCACACTGGATGCCCCCCGAAGCGTGCGACGTGAGTTGATACGAAAAATGCACCCCGCGAGTTGATTTTCTGCACCGCTCCGGCGATTTTGAGGTACACTCGACGGCACCCGGAGGCGCTCATGGCGGTCGACTTTGATGTACTTGTTGAAAACGCGCGTTCTGCGCAATCGAAGATCGGGGAGCAGACCCTCTGGAAGGCCGCGTTCGCGCTCGAACAGTGGTATTTCCTCGGCGTTGGCGAAGGGGACGACCTCCAGCCCTTGTGCGCGGTTGCTGAGGGACACGTTCACTTGCTCGCATTCACGGATGAAGACCGGGCTCAGGCGATGGCCGACCAGCGTCCTGACAACAAGCCCGCGAGCGTCGTTCACATGGATGTTCAGGACGCTGTCGACTACTGCCAGGCTCTGGATCAGGGCGAAGAAGTCGCGGGCGTGTTTTTCAACAATGGCGATTATGGCTTCGGGTTGTCGTTGGCGAGCATCGTCGAACGGTATCGTCGCCACGCAAAGGACCCGTAAACGCCGCTGAGTGATCAACTCGTCCCGGATGCAGTCTGTTCCGCCCTGTTCCGCCAGCCATCGCTGCCGATCCTCAGGCTTCGCATTGATGAATCACGCCATAAACAGACGAGAAAAGGGATTCAAGGAGAACCTCATGCTGCTGACTCACTGCCGTCCCATTCGCCCGAGTAAGCCAGACTTGCGTGTGCTTGTGCTGCTCGCAGCTGCATGTTTCCTTGGCTCGCCATCGATCGGCGCGGTCGCCGCACGCGAAGACAAGACCGAGAAGAAAGATGCGCTGACACTCGAACGCATCTTTCCCGAACGGTCGTTCTTCGGCCCCGGCGCGAGCAGCATGACCTTCAGCCATGACGGACGCTTTGCGGCATTTCTGTATCGGCCGTATCACGAGCGTCGGCACGGCAGCGATCTGTATATTCACGATACGAGCACCGGGCAGACACGGCGGGTCACAACGGCGAGTCGAATGGCAGAGTTCGAAGCATCGACTCGGCTTGTGGTCGAAGATCGTGAAAAGAAGGCGAAGTCAGCGAGTGTGTCGATCGCTCAACTCGCGCGCGAGCAGGCATCGCAACTCGAATGGATTGACGATCGGCCGCTCGGCACATGGGAAGGTACAGCAGCCAGCGATGGCGGGCCGATCGCGACAGGAAAATCCTCGGTGGTGATCTCCCGCGACAAGAAGGGCGACCTCGTCGGCGAGCTGAGCGTTGGTCTTGTGAGTCTCACGATCAAGGCGTTGACCTACGACGATGCTGCTTCCGCATTCAAAGGTGCGATCGACGACGCGGCGCGCAGTGCCAAGGGCGAGTTCGCGCTGTCAATCAAGGACGAAGGAGCCTCAGCCCTGCTTGTGCTGACTGAGCCCGCGCAAACGCTAACGTTCCAATTGACGCGGGCTGCTGCAGAAACGCCGAAGAAGAGACCTCCGCCCGCTGGTGTGATCGGTGCCATTGGTGAACGTCTGACACTCGGTGATGTCGTGCTTGATGATGATGCGACGATCAATGATGAAGTTGACGGCCGACCGCCGCGGACGCGGGCGCCGCGCTATTCCGGCATCTCGTCCATCGAATGGTCACCCAAGTCGCACGAGATGTTGCTGATCTCTGATGGCGAGATTTACCGTCTTGTGTTCGATCTGAATCAGTGGGATGCACCCATCAAGCCTGCCTCAGCACAGGCTGCGCAACCCGATGCCGAAGAACCAGAATCCCAGAATGACGACGTTACTAATGAGTCCAAAGCAGACTCCACCGCCACCGCCGAGGCCCCACCCATAGAGGACAACGAGGTAGACGCAACACCATCGGACACAGCGCCGAGAAAAAATGAGCCGAAGTTCGACAAGCCCGTCATTCCATATCGTGGCGAACTGTCTCGTCTGACGCGCACCCGCGAGCGAGAAGCCGATGTACAGTACCTTCCCGATGGGTCAGGATACACATACATGCGCTCGGGCTCGCTGCTGCGCGTTTCATTCAACGATCACACAATCATGCAGCTCGACCCGGAACTCAAGGATGGCGAGCGCATGGTGGGCTATCGCATCAGCCCCGATCAGAAGCGGCTTGTCTTTCTGGCCAATCGCGGGGACAGTTACTGGTCCGGCGGTCGACAGGTCACGATTGTCAACTATCGCGATCGCTTCGCGCGAGCGCAAACGGTCACACGCCACGTGCCCGATGACCCGTGGCCCGAGGCGTACTCGAGCATCTATCTCTATGACCTCGCGGGGCACGACAAAGAACGCGGCACCCTTGAACGAGTCTTTACTCGCCGACTGAGCGGGCCTCGCGACATCATGCGTATCCCCGACTGGTCGCCCGACTCGTCGCGCATTGCCTTTGCTGCGTTCGATCAGCAGAGCGGGCACGTCAAGATTCTCGAAGCCGGCTTCGTGGACGCCAAAGCCAAGGACGTGCCTCCCACTACGGTCGATGCGCCTCCCGTGAGTGCCGAAAGCGACAAGCCAGCGACAGAACCCGAAGAGCCGATCTTCAAGATCGAGAATGCGCGCGTGGTGTATCAATTCCTGCATCATGGCGGTCCCAATACGCCCGGCATGGTCGCACCGATGTATCTGCCCGACAGCCGGCGTATGGTGTTCATCACGGAACTTTCCGGTTTTCGCCATCTGCACTTGCTCGACCCTCGCTATGAAGCACTCTCGCAGATCACGGAGGGACAGTTTGAGGTTTACCCGTTCCATCTGGCTCGCGATCATTCATCACTCTTCGTCACTGCAACCAAGGACGACCCCAATCAAGAGCAGGCGTACGCGATCGACCTCGAAACGCGGCAGATGCGCACACTGACAGATCGTCCCGGGGTTTTCGGCAGCGTTGCGGTGCGTGATGACGGCAACTACCTGCTCGCTCGGTATGTCGATTTCGGAGGCCCCAGCGAACTCGTTGCAATGCGCCCCGGCACCCCCGACAGTCTGACTGTGCTCACTGATTCTCATCCTGAAGAGGGGCACAAACTGACCACCGCCTCGCCCGAATACTTCACCTACGAGAACCGCCATGGCCAGACAATTCACGGCCACATGTTCAAGCCGGCCGACTGGACCCCGCAGGATAAGCGGCCACTGCTGATCTACGTCTATGGCGGGCCACTCGGCGAGCGCAAGATGGCCACCCGCGGCGACTACGCTGCCCCCTCATACTTCTTCGCACGATACATGGCCGAGGTGCATGGCTGGGTTGCCGCAACGATCGATCCTCGTGGAGCGTCTGGTTACGGCGCGGTTTTCGAGAAGGCCAACTTCGAACAGGTCGGCAAGCCTCAAACCGAAGACCTTGTCGATGGCGCACGCTGGTTCGTCAGGAATCACGGGGTTGATGAAAAGAAACTCGCCATGCACGGCTGGTCCTTCGGCGGATTCCAGACCCAGATGACGATGTACACCGAACCTGATGTATTTGCGGTCGGAATGGCGGGTGCTGGCCCTACCGAATGGCACAACTACAACTCGTGGTACTCCACAGGGACTATCGGCGCGAACAACCCGGGCAGGACTGACCTCGAGAAGTTCTCGCTTCTCCCGCTGGCCAAGAACCTTAAGGGCAAACTGCTGCTTGTCCACGGCGTGGAGGACTCGAACGTGCTCTACCAAGACACTGTGCGGGTCTACCGCGAGCTGCTCAAAGCTGGGAAGGAAGTCAATGTCGAACTCTTCCTCGATCCCACTGGCGGTCACGGGCTCGGTGGCGACGTCAAGACGATCGGGCGGTACCGCAAGTATGAAGACTTCCTGATTCGTCACCTCGGCAAGGGCACAGCACACGTTGCGACGCAGCCCGAAGAACAACCAGCGACCGAAGAGGCCCAAGAGGAACAGCCGACTGAGTGATGCTCAGCGCGCAACCTCAATCGCCCGCGTCTCACGCAGCACGGTCACGCGGATCTCGCCAGGGAAAGTCATCTCTTCGCTAACGCGCTTGGCAATATTGTGTGCGATCAGGTAGGCCTCATCGTCATTGACGCGATCGGCATCGACCATGACACGCACCTCGCGACCGGCTTGAATCGCGTATGCCTCCTGAACGCCAGGCTGATCCATCGCGATGTCCTGAAGCTCCTGGAGCCTCTGGACATATCGGTCCATCGATTCACGCCTTGCACCGGGGCGTGCGCTGCTCACCGCATCAGCCGCCATCACGATCGGGGTGTAGAACGTCGTTGAAGGAATGTCGGCATGGTGCCCGCCGATGGCGTTGAGCACGGCTTCGTCCTTCTCTCCGAACTGCCTCGCGAAGTCCATGCCGATCTTCGGGTGCCCGCCTTCCATTTCATGATCCATGGCTTTGCCGATATCGTGCAGGAACCCGCATCGGCGAGCAAGCGCGCCATCAAGACCCAACATGTCGGCGATGATCTGCGAGAGATACGCGACCTCGACCGAATGGCGCAGGACGTTTTGCCCATAACTCGTGCGATAGTGCAGCCGACCCATGGCCTCGATGACCTTTGGGTGCAATCCTCGCACGTTGACCTCAAGTGCTGCTTCCTTGCCGGCCTTGGCAATCTTCTCGTTGATTTCCGATCGCACTTTCTCGACGACTTCTTCGATGCGTGTCGGGTGCATGCGGCCGTCGGCGATGAGCCTTTCAAGCGACTCGACCGCGACCGCCTGCCGCACTTTGTCGAAACAGGACACGACGATGACGCCGGGGGTGTCATCGACGATGATGTCAACACCCGTTACTTTCTCGATCGCGCGAATGTTGCGACCCTCGCGGCCGATGATGCGTCCCTTCATGTCGTCGGACGGAATCGCGACCGTGCGGACTGTGGATTCCGAGGTGTGCTCGGTCGAATACCGCTGAATGGCCATCAGCGTAATCTCGCGAGCGCGTTCCTTGGCTTTCTCCTCTGCTTCTTCCGTGATCTTGCGCACAACCTTGGCCACGTCATGCCTGGAGTCGGCTTCGACACGTTCGAGCAGGATGTCCCTGGCCTGCTCTTCCGTGAGTTTGCTGATCTGGCGCAGCATGGAGTTCTGCTCCTCGATCAGGCCTTCTGCCTGTTTTTCCAGTGCGTTGATCTTCGCTTCCCGTTCGGCAAGTTGCTCCCCAAGTCGGGTGAGTTGCTGGTCCTTGCGCGTCAGCGCTTCTTCCTTGCGATCAAAAACGTCTTCTCGCTTGACAAGGCGGCGTTCGTTCTCCTTGAGTTCGGCTCTGGCCTCCGCGATTTCCGCATCCAAGGCTTGCTTGCGCTCGATCGCCTTCCGTTCCGCTTCGAGACGAATGCGCTCGGCTTCGCTCTCGGCGTCCCGCTTGGCTGAGGCCACGATCGTGCCAGATTCGGCCTTGGCGCCCGCCAGTGTGCGGTTGATGATGAACCGGGCACCGAACACTCCGACCACGATGCCGACCGCGATTCCGACCAACCCGAACACGAGGTCAAAGGCTGTGATTTCTGCCCATGTCGCCAATCTCATATGCGACACCCTTCCGCAGGCAGGCGCCTTCCCGCGCTTGCCTGCTCAAGGCCGAACCGGATCTGGACGCTTCGCTGCGTCCGTCAATCCCGCCGCAATGTCGCTGGATCAGATCACGATACCGAGAGCCCCGCCGATGACCGTTGGGCGCGGTTCTGACTTGGAGTGCCCGGTTCCGGGTAGTCCAATGCCCGAAACAGGCATAAATCCAAACATGGCTCGAAGTAACCCACTAGCGTCATCCATGCACCCGAGGCTTTTGTCCCGGTGAGGTGATTCTGATTGCGACATCGGCGACTGAGTCCTGCCGATGTTTGTACTATCCCGGATCAGGCCACGCCGCCTAACCCGCTTGCGCTCAGATAGTATAACCAAGTTCTGATCCGGCACCAAGTCTCGTGAGGCGTCGAGTACAATCCCGCCGTAGCCTGCCTGGAGGACTCGCCGCGTGTTTTTGACACCATTCCTAGCAGGGTTGAACCCGGTCTGACCGAAACAGGTAGTGCTGAGACGCATTTCACCCTTTGGGATCCCAAGCATGAGTACACGTATTTGCCGTTTGCTGATTGTCGGACTGATCTTCCTGGCCATCCCTTATTTGGGTGGCTGTGGTAAACGTTACGCCAAGCAGTCGCTTCGTCCTGATGGGTTGTCCACACGATACTCCGACCATCTCCCGATTCGGGGTGAGGTGGTCGATGGGTCGAAGCCCGTTGCCATCGACATCGAAAACCTGAACGGTTCGGTCACCGTCAAGGTGGATGACAAGTACGACAAGGCGTTCGTCTATGCCCGTGCGCAATGGCGTGGGAAGTACTCCAAGGCCGAGTGGGAATCGCTCCGGAACGAGGAATGGGTGGTGGCAGAGCATGTCATCGAGGACGGGAACTCGATCCTGCGTGTGCTGAGTCAGGCTTCGCCCGAATCGGACCCGCCAGCGTGGGTGCAGATCACGGTGCTGATGCCTTCGTGTGATGGGGTGTTCATTCGCAACGCGGGCGGTCCGGTGCTGGTCGTCGGATCGGGCGGGGCGCACACGATCGAAAGCGGGTTCGAGCGCGGGAGTGGCGGGCACGTGGAAGTGCGCACGGGACGCAAGATCATCGATCCCATCAGTCTGCGCACATCGGATGGAAACGTGGACCTGATTCTCGCGCCCAACTCGGGTGGGACGGTTGATCTTCAGACCGATCGCGGCCGCGCTATTTTCGGTTCGGCGTTCGGGCGCACGACATCGGTGCGTGCCGAGTCGAAGCGATGGAGCGGCGTGTGGAACGCGCAATCGAACCCGATCTCGTTGCAAACTCTGAGAGGCACGGCTGTGCTGCGCGTGACGAAGAACCCGGAGATGCACTCGACGGGACAGAAGCTTCGGTAACCGGGTGCCGGAGCGCTGCGGTCAGGTGCTGGCGGTTTCTTCTTCAGTAAGGTCGTTGGCGTCCTCGGGGTCGTCTGCGTGCTCGGACGGGCCGAAGATCGCGGTACCGACGCGGACGATGTTCGCGCCTTCCTCGATGGCAACTTCGAAGTCGCTCGACATTCCCATCGAAAGTAGATTGAAGCGTCCGTCACCGATGCCGGCTTTGCGAATTTCCTCGAAGAGATCGGCACAACGCGAGAAGACAGGACGAGCGTGTTGCGGGTCTTCGAAGTGCGGTGCCATAGTCATAAGACCCCGAACGCGAACATTGAGCATGGTGGAGATTTGTTCTGCCAAGGGCATGGCTGCGGGAACGGGGCATCCGAATTTTGAGACCTCACCAGAGCAGTTGACCTGAATGAGGACGTCGATAGGGACTTCGCGTCGATCGGCCACACTCTGGAGTTCTTCGGCGAGTCGCAGGCTGTCGATGGACTGGATGAGACGAGTGTGTTCGAGCGCCTTGCGGACTTTGTTTCGCTGAAGATGTCCGATGAGGTGCCAGCGTGCGGGGCCGTTGAGTGTGCCATCGCCGGCGGGTTTGCCTGAGACGAGGATCTTGCCAGCCTGAGAGCCACCGCTCGATTCGCGTGTGCGTTCGAGGACGCGGAGGCGTTCGAACCATTCGCGGACGATTGATGCACGCTGTGCAAGTTGCTGGACGCGGTTTTCGCCGAAGTCGCGGTGTCCCAGTTCGAGGAGAGTGCGAATCTGTTCAGGGTTGGCGTTCTTGGTGACGGCCACGAGAAAGATGTCTTCAGGCTTGCGGCCCGTGCGAGCAGCAGCGACCGCGATGCGTCGCTTGACATCCTCGAAACGTTGCTGGAGCGTTGGGTTCTGGTCCATGATGCCGAGACCGATTCGGAATTCGTGTTGGAACAACCGTAGAATACGCGACTTCGAGGCGAGAACCAACCGGGTACCTTTTGCACAAGGAATTCAATGTGAGGAACGAACACCTTACCTCGCGACAGACGGTGCTGATGCCGGGCGATGCGGCACCAGATTTTTCGCTGATGGACCAGGATCGCAAGACGCGGAAGCTGTCTGAACTGGTCGGGAAGCGAGGGGCGATGCTGTGCTTTTTCCCGTTTGCGTTCACATCGGTGTGTGCGAGCGAGATGGAATGCGTGGCTTCGGAATTGTCCAAGGCCCGTGAGGACGGGCTGGAAGTCGTGGGGATTTCGTGCGACAGCTTCGCAGCGCTCAAGGCATGGGCGGATCAGTTGGGGCTCCAGCAGGTGCTGCTTGCCGATCTGCACCGGGAGGTCTGCCGGGCGTATGGGCTGTACTGGGCGGATATGAATGTCGCGCATCGCGGGACGGTTGTTGTGGAGAAAGTTGGGGGGCAGTTGAAGGTGAAATGGTCCGAAGCGAGAGAGCCTGGTCAGGCAATGGACTTTGACGGCGTGTTGGCACATGCCGGGGTGGCGTGAGTTCTCGAATTGGGATGTTGACAACCTGAACAGGGGAAGGATTTGGAGTGGCACAGACGCCGATGGTGTTGATTATTCGAGATGGTTGGGGGGAGAATCCGAATCCTGAGCATGATTCGTTCAATGCGGTGAAACTGGCGAGGACGCCGGTGTCAGATCGCTTGATGGCCGAGTGGCCCAGCACGCTGATCAAGACAAGCGGGGAAGATGTGGGATTGCCCGCGGGGACGATGGGTAATTCGGAGGTCGGGCACCAGAATATCGGTGCGGGGAGAGTGGTCGATCAGGAATCGGTTGCGATCACGAAGGCGTGCCGGGGCGGGCTGGAAAAAAACGAGGTCATAGCCAAGGCAATCAGCGAAGCCAAAGCCAAGTCGCGATCGGTCCACCTGATGGGGATTTGCTCAGATGCAGGAGTGCACGGCCTGCTTGAGCATCTGTATGCAGTTCTGCGAGCCTGCCAGACGCTGGGGCAGCCTGGGAATCGGGTGTTCGTCCATTTGTTCACGGATGGGCGTGACACTGGTCCTTTTTCGGGGCTCGAGTTCGCGAGGCAGGTTGAAAGAGCATGCCAGGAGATTGGGGTGGGCCGAATCGCGTCGGTGATCGGGCGGTACTTTGCGATGGATCGCGATTATCGCTGGGAGCGAGTGCAGAAGGCGTATGACTGCCTGACGGGGCGCGGCCAGGTGCAGCGGTCGAAGTCGGCAACCGAAGCGATCAGGGCGTACTACGACACTCCGGCGGCTGCAAACCTCAAGGGCGATGAGTACATCCCCCCCACTGTCATTGCGGCGGATGATGCCGAGGCGCAAGCGACGCGCATCAGCAACGATGACATTGTGATTTTTTACAACTATCGCGGGGATAGGCCTCGCGAAATCTCGGCTGCGTTTGTGTTTCCCGATGAGGCGTGGGCGAAGGTGAAGCCATCACCGGACTCGGGGCGGATCGGATTCGATCGGGGCGAGCGGCTGAGGGTGTGTTATGTGACGATGACAGCGTATTGGGAGGAACTGGCGGGGCATGTGAAGGTCGCGTTTCCGAAGCCGCCCAAGATGGTAAACATCGCCGGAGAGTATCTTTCGAAGGCGGGGTTGACACAGTTTCGATGTGCGGAGTCTGAAAAATATCCGCATGTCACGTTCTTCTTCAATGACTATCGGGATGCGCCATTCGAAGGTGAACATCGGGAAAACCCGCAGAGTCCAAAGGTATCGACGTACGACCAGAAGCCGGAGATGGCTGCCCGGGAGGTTTGCGAGGCTGTGCTTCGTCGGCTCGACGCTGCGGATTGCGAGGCGTTCATCGTAGTCAACTTTGCCAACGGCGACATGGTGGGGCATACTGGAAATCTGGAGGCGACAATCCGGGCGTGCGAAGTGGTTGATGAGTGCGTCGGGAAGATTGTGGACAAGACGCTGGCGCGGGGTGGCGCGTTGATCGTGACAGCGGACCACGGCAACGCTGAGCAGATGTGGGATCCGGCGTCGAATACACCGCACACGGCACACACAACGTATGACGTGCCGATGATCGTGGTGGGCGAGGCTTTTCGAGGGGCGAAACTGAAAGGCGGAGGTCGGCTTGCGGATCTGGTGCCCACTGCGTTGGCGATGATTGGGCTGGCAAAGCCGGCAGAGATGATGGGAGTTTCGCTGATCGACCGGTGAGGGTTCCCGAGTGGGCAAGACCTCGCTATCCTGTTGCCATGCTCATTCTTGCAGTAGTGATGATGATTGGAATGTCGGCGAACGATCCGCAGGGCGACGGCAGTTCTGCGGCGGGCGATTCGCGGCTAGAGACCGGAACGATCGCGTTTGATTTGCAGAAGGCCGGACCAGCGTTTCTTGAACCGGGGCACACGCGGCTGACGTTCGGCGGAGGTGTGGCGTGGGCGCTTGAAAGCGACGACGAATCGACGGATTACAACATCTTCGTGACGTGGAGCCGATTCTTTGTGAAGGACATCGAGTTTCGACTTGAAGGCGGACTGTGGTACTTCGACCAGGAAGGGGATTCAGCGTTCGGATTCAATCCGAGTTTTGCGTTTCGCTGGCATTTGTTCACATGCGACCCCTGGACGGTGTTTGCGGATGCGGGGATTGGGGTGCTGCTTGCAAGTGACGATGTGCCGTCGGGCGGTACAAGTTTCAATTTCATGCCACGTGCAGGTGGTGGTGTGACATACCGGCTCAATGACGCGGGTCATCGGCTGGAACTCGGCGTGCGTTGGCACCATGTTTCCAACGCGCGTGTAACGGGCGACAGCAACAATCCGGATCGCGACGGCGTGATGGTGTACGCCGGATTCAGCATCCCGTTCAACTGAAGTGTGAGGTTGGGCAACGTGTCAGCCGGCGTCTGCGAGGCGCGGGGTAGCCATGCTATCGAGATCCCTGACGACGATGCGGTTGCGTCCGGATCGTTTGGCCTGATAGAGGGACTTGTCGGCTTCTTCGATCCACTTCCATGGCTCGATCGCGGTCGAACTAGAGGCCCCGGCGATGCCCATGGAGGTGGTGACGAGCCGCTCCGGGTGCTTGGGCCAACGCAGTTGCTCGAAGCGGGTGCGGATACGTTCGCAAAGTTCGGAGGCTTGCTTTGGCGAGGTTTCGGGCATGATGACGGCGAATTCTTCGCCCCCATAGCGGCACACAATGTCGGTCTGCCGGACCTCCTTGAGCATGAGGCGTGCGAGCGTCTGGATGACGGTGTCGCCAGCGGGATGGCCGTAGGTGTCGTTGATGGATTTGAAGTGATCGATGTCGACCATGGCCAGTGAAAGAGGGCTGCCATAGCGGATGTTGCGTGCGTGTTCTGTTGCCCATTGTGCATCGAAGTGGGCTCTGTTCCACAGGCCGCTGAGTCCGTCGACTTGTGCCCGCTGTGCGAGCATGTTGAGGAGCGAACTGAAGCGAATGGCCGCGCGAACTCGCGCGCGAAGTTCTGCGAGGTTGAATGGCTTGGTCACATAGTCTGATGCGCCAAGATCGAAGGCGGTGACCTTGTCGTCGCTCCCGGTGCGGCCAGAGAGAACAATCACGGGTATTTCGTGGAGTGTGGAATCGTCCTTGAGACTGCGAAGGACTTCGAAACCGTCCATTTTTTCCATCTGAAGGTCGAGAATGATGACGGCGGGGCGCAATGCACGGGCGAGCGCGAGGCCTTCTTCGCCCGTGAAGGTGGTTACGAGATCAAGAGACTCGGAGCGCAGGCGTGCATGAAGCAGACGATGAATGTCGGCGCAATCGTCGATGAGGAGCACGACGGGCTTGATTTCGTCGTGGGCGTGTTGTTCGGGGCCGACTGTGTGCATGCGAGCACCGCCGATGCAAGAAACTCAGGTGTGGCGAACTCCGGCGACAGCGTGCGAACAGAGAGCAACGAGCTCGCGGAACTGGTGCTCGACGCCAGCGAGAGAGTCGGACTGGACAGGACGATCACGAAGTGGGGATTCGAGTTCGCCCGCAGCGATCCCGATGCAGTCGAACCCGAACCCGGCTGCGGAGCCCTTGAGTTGATGTGCGAGTCGGCGGAGTGAGCCGATGTCGGCAGCGTTCCACGCTTGTTCGAGCGCGGCGACACGTTGTGGCAGTTCCTGGATGAAGAGACCGATAAGTTCCTTCATCTCGGGATCATCGGCAAAGGTACTGGTAATCGGATCGCGCCGGTATGCGTCTTGGCCCATGCTGAGACCTCCCTCATCAAGGTCTTCGGCATTGCAGCCTGTGGAGTTGATGGCAGATCGAAAACGGGATCGGCGAGACGGACGCCTGTAACGATTCAGGAAGAAGGGTCGCGGCGCTTGGAGTGGCGAACAATGACGCCCGTCGCGAGATACACGACATCCTCCGCGATATTGGCCATGAGATCACCAACACGCTCGAGTTCTCGGCCAATGCGGTAGGCCAGGAGAGCGTGTTGCACGGCGGAGACATCGCGCTCGATCCATTCTCGGACTTCCTCGAAGAGTTTTCGGTCGAGGTCGTCGATGACTTTGTCGCCCGAGATGAGCAGTCTGGCGGCATCGACGTCTTCATTGAGAACGGCGCGGAGGAGATTGTGGCACATGGCCGGGACGCGGTCGCCCATGTCTCGAAGGGCGGTGGGCCAAGGAATGTCTGAAGAATTAGCAAGTCTTCTCGTGATCTTTGCGATGGAGGACGCATGGTCGGCAACCCGCTCGACATCCTCGTTGACCTTGAGGCAGAAGGTGAGCACGCGAAAGTCGTGAGCGAAGGGCTGCCGAAGTGTCATCAGACGCAGGCACTCCTGCTCGATGGCCACTTCTTCTTCATCGACCCGGTCTTCCTGTCGGCGCACGTCGGCGGCCTGTTCGTGATTGCCGGTCCAGAGTGCAGCGAGCGAAGACTCGAGCATCGCAATGGCGTATGAGGCTTCGGTGACTAATCGACGACGGAGTCGCAACAACTCGCGTTGCAGCATCGAATCGCCCTCGCGTGAAGTCCCAAACTGACCAAATGCCTCAGACCCCATGAGCAACGCCTCTCTCCAGCACTCGGCAAGGAACCCTACGCGACGGAAAATGTCACAAGAGTGATCCTATGCGCAGATTTAACACTTATCGGCGCTACGGCGATGAGAACTCAAACTTTCGGCTGAATCGGGGGGCTCAATCTGTGCCTGAGAATCCTGAGCAGAGTTTCCGGCGCCAAGTGGTTCGGTGGCAGACGGAGATAGATTTCGGACAATGGCTCGCCGCTGATATCCCGAGCATTGGTTTGGGCGAGTTCGGGACCGATTACTCGGACGGTTCCCTGCCCGGTACGGAGCAGTGCGGCTGCGGGTTCGGGGTTTGAAGAAAGGAGGACAACATCCTGCCCGCGTATGGTGAGCGTACGGATATCGACAGCAGCCGCCGCCACGCGAAGTTCAGCCAACTCGAGCAAGTTTTCGACCTGCGTGGGCGGTGTGCCGTACGCGGCTTCGAGGTCTGTGCGGACGATCTCGATTTCAGCGCGTGTAGGGGCGATGGCGATGCGCCGGTAGGCTTCGAGGCGGCGGACATCGGACGGGATGTAATGACGCGGAATCAGACCTGAGACACCGATTTCGACGGTTGTGGCGCTTGGAGGCTCAATGGCGCGGCCATGCGTGAGTTCCTGAACGGCTTGTTCGAGCAGGCGGCAGAACATCTCGTACCCAACAGTGGCAATGTGTCCGGATTGCTCGGCACCGAGGATGTTGCCAGCGCCACGAATCTCAAGGTCGCGCATGGCAATTTTGAATCCTGCACCGAGCATCGAGTATTGCTCGATGGCTTTGAGTCGCTTCTGCGCCACCTCGCGCACCGTTCGCTCGGGGGAAAGGAGCAGATAGCAGTAAGCGCGATGTTTATAGCGTCCGACCCGGCCTCGGAGTTGGTGGAGATCGGCCAGACCGAAACGGTCAGCATCGTTGATGATCATGGTATTGGCGGTCGGGTTGTCGATGCCGGATTCGATGATGGTGGTCGAGACGAGAATGTCGGCCTGGCGACGCATGAACTTGAGCATGACTTCTTCGAGTTCGCCTGGCGGCATCCGCCCGTGGCCCACGACAACGCGAGCACCAGGGGCCAAACGCTGCACTTCGCCAGCGACGCTGTTGATGTTGTGAACTCGGTTGTGGACGAAGTAGACCTGACCTTCGCGCGCCAGTTCGCGTGCGATGGCTCGTGCGATACGTTCGGAGTTATAGGGGATGACTTCGGTGACGATGGCGCGGCGGTCGAGCGGAGGAGTCGAGAGGCTTGAGATGTCGCGCAGGCCGAGCATGGCCATGTGAAGAGTGCGCGGGATCGGAGTGGCCGAAAGAGTCAGTATGTCGACGAGCATGCGCAATTGGAGCAGGCGTTCCTTGTGTTCGACGCCGAATCGTTGTTCTTCGTCGATGATGACCAGACCGAGGTCGGCGAATCGGACGTCCTTTGACAGAAGGCGATGCGTGCCGATGACGACATCGATCTCTCCCTTGCGCAATCGCATGAGCGTGTCATTGATTTCCTTCGTGGTCTTAAAGCGGCTGAGGGACTCCACGCGAAACGGATAATCGCGAAATCGGCTCGAAAAAGTGCGTTCATGTTGCTCGGCCAGAACGGTAGTAGGCACGAGCACGGCGACCTGTTTGCCGAACTCGCAAGCCTTGAAAGCAGCGCGGATGGCCAGTTCGGTCTTGCCGAATCCGACGTCGCCACAGAGGAGGCGATCCATCGGTCGCGGGGACTGCATGTCGCGTTTGATCTCCCCTACTGCTGCCAGCTGGTCTTCGGTTTCCTGATAAGGGAACTCTGCTTCAAACTCCAGTTGCCAGGGCGTGTCGGCAGCGTACTGGATACCGGGAAGATGCTCGCGTGCGGCACGAACACGCAAGAGCTCGGCAGCCAGATCGCGGACAGAATCTGCCACGCGTTCTTTCTGGTTTTTCCATTTGACGCCGCCGATGGTCGAGAGCGGAGGCTTGCCGCTGAATCCGCCGACGTACTTCTGGACCTTGTCGATCTGAGTGCATGGAACGTGGAGGCGAGAGGAACTGGCGAACTCGAGAGTCATGTACTCCTCGCGTTCGGACTTTGGAGGCTCGGGCTGACCCGGGAGGCGGCGAGGCTTGAGCAATTGCAGGCCGACGAAGAGGGCAATGCCGTGGTCGGCGTGGACGACGTAATCGCCAACAGAAAAGCCGAGAAAGGTGTCGGTTGCGCGCGACTGGCGAAGTTTGGCGCCGCGGCGGCGGGCATCGAAGCGATGCAGCAGTTCGTGATATGGCAGAACAGCGACACGATTCGGCTCTTCAATCACAAAGCCGCGATGCACATACCGATCGATGTTCACGATCGCGGTTCGATGCGGAATGTGCTCAGCCAGGAGTTCGACAAATCGAGACTTCTCGCCCTCGTTCTGGCACGCGATGACGACTTGGGATTCCTCTGCGAGTCGGCCCAGATCGGCAAAGGCTTCTGGTGTGTCCTGAGCGATTGGAGGGAGCGACTCGAAGGGGAGCTCGATGCGGGCGTCGGCGGATGAGGCGCCGCCGGAAAACTGGTTGACTTCGATGAGCGACGCGCTGTGCTGTTCGAGACGTGAGAGAACGGCCGGAGGACCAAAGATTCCGCGACCATCGGTGACGCGTTCGAAGTATCCTCGGGCCTGCTCGACGATTTCGAGTGTCTCGGCAAGCATGGCCACGAGCGTGGGTGGAAGGATGTCCACAAAGCAGGCACCTTCGCAATGCAGAGCCTTGTGTGCGTCGGGCGTGACGATGTTGACGGATTGAATCTGTCGATCCGAGCCGAGGGTGTCGAGATCGACTTCGTTGATGCGTTCGATCTCGTCGCCAAAGAAGTCAAGACGGATGGGGGTTCCGGAGGCTGCCGGTGTGAAGATGTCGAGGATCCCTCCTCGGACGGCAAAGTCGCCGGGTTCTTCGATAGCGTCGGTGCGGCGATAACCAACACCGACAAGCCACGCGCAGAACTCGGTCTGGTCTAGCGCCTGGCCAACGCGAATGGTGCGGACAAGAGATTCCATCGCGCCTTCGGTCGGGACAGACTGCATCAGAGCCTGGATCGACGCAACGAGCACGCATGGTTTGTCTGGCGGAAGTGCCGATGCAGTACGGACGGTCAAAAGACGCTCGGCAAGCAGGTCGGCGTGGACCGATTCCTCGCCCGCGAGGACTTCCATCGCGGGGAGTTTGAAGACCGGACATGCGTTGGGTTCGTCGGCCAGTTCATCCAGAACTTCGTCGGGATCGTCGAGGTGTGCTGTGACAAGCAGCACGGGTGCGCCGAGCGTGAGTGCAAGAGAGGCTGCGAGGTAGGTTGTGGAAGAACCGGCGACACCGGTGGCCACGCAGCGTCTGCCAGCGCGCACCTGCCCTGCGAGGTTCGAAACCTTTGGTGCCGAACTGATGAGTTTGATGATGTCCATACTGAACAAGAGCGCGTCGAACGGGCATGCTCGATGCGTCGGAATTATTCAAAGACGATCAGACCGTCGAGGCGTTCGAGTGTACGCGAGCCGATGCCCCGTACACGGTCAAGATCGGAAAGAGTTCGGAATCGGCCGCGCATGCGTTCTTCGATGATTCGCTGTGAGAGTGCAGGACCGATTCCTGGCAGGAGTTCGAGCTCTCGCTGTGTGGCTGTGTTGACATTGATGCGAAGTGGAACCGGAGGATGGCCAAGGGGGGGCGGCAGCTCCGCGGCAGTTTTGGGCGCTGGAGTTGTATCGGCCTTTGCAGTGGACGGTGCCGATTCGAGAGGTGAAATGGGTTGCTCGGCAGGGGGGGCGATCTGTTGCTGAGCCGGAGGTTGTTGAGGCGACGCATCGGGGATGGCTGCGGGTGAGCGTGAGGCGAGCACGGGCGGCGGCGGCGTCTGGTATGCGGGTGCGGGCGCTGGCGAGCGACTTCCGACAACCGCCCATGCCGAACCCATGACGGCCAGGCCTGCGACAAAGCAAGCTATGTGCTTGCAGAGCACCATGGTCGAACTGTGCGTCGAGTTCAAAGATGACATGGATCTAGTGTAACGTCTGTGGGGTGGTCAGTGAACAACGGGTTTACCGCCGAGGACTGAATAATCCTCGAGTCCGCGCGGGGGGCGTTCGTTTTCGAGGGCATCACGGAGTTCGACAATGCGTTCGACGATAACTTTGGGATGGCCGCTGACCGAGATCAGACCGCCTCGGGGCATCTCGGCGGGCTGGGGAAGGTCATACAACTCGTGCCAACAGACGCTCTGAATGAAGGGTTTGGAAAGGGCGATAGCCAGAACGGAGGTGGCCCAGTCGGCTTGGACCTGTTCGGTCCAGGGCTTGCGCCATGAGCCGGGGTTTCGGTCAGCCAACTCGGGGTGTCCGACGGACTCGGGAGTTGCGCTCGGGGCACCAACCGCGGTCAGGCTGATCGGTTTTTCGAGCATCGCGCATCGATCGAGCATGGCAGAGAACTCCATAAGATCGCGCACGGATTGGCCCTGCTCGGGCTGCCCCATCTGCACGCGCAGACCGAATGAATCGACCATGATGCCCGATTGCGTCAGCATGTCGGCGTAGAGCAGTGGCGGGAGCGAGCGGCGTGAACCGGTGTAGTACTCGCCCCACGGATGCGTGAGTTCGACCTGAATGCGTGCAGCTGGGTGCAGTTTGCGCACCACCATCACGCAGATGCGCGTCAGGTCCATCATCTGGTCGAAAGTCAGCGCGAAGTTGGTGTTTGCGTGCAGGCCCGAGACTATGGTCCAGCGGGCTATCGTGCGGCGATATCGCGTCACGACATTCTTGACATGCTCGTACACGAGCTCGCGCAGTGTCTCGTAGTCATTTTCCCAGATATAGAGCCAATCGGGAACCGAGCAGGGTCGAAGATCGACGACTGGTCCGGCAACAACAGGGAGTTTGGCCTTGCGTACGGCCCACTCGATCCAGCGGTCGGTATTCTGAAAAAGGTACCGGCCTTCGGTTGGTTCCATCTCCGCCCATCGCATGGGCATGGTGACGAACTCGGAACATTTGAGAGCGACTTCCTGGGCGGCGTCGAAGAAGGCCCCGGGGGAGATTGCGCAGCCGAGTGCGGGGCGCATGGGGAGAATGACGCCGACGCGGTTGGGGGAAATCACGGTTGCGACGACGCCGCGTGCGGTGCGGTCGGCCGAGCCCCCAGGTTGGTCTTCGAGTGCCTGACGGTGCAGTTGTCCGGACATGCGAGGCCCGAACTCCGTCGCGGCGTTGAGTAGAGCGAGTCGTTCGCTGGCGTCGATGGCCAGCCAAAGAGCGCGCAAGGCAAGGCGATTGGCGTCGGCCGAATAGCCGAATGTCGCTGAAGTTCCTTCGCTGTTGTCGCCTAGACCGTGCCTCTGGGCAACGAGCGCGTCGGTGAAGGTGAGCCTTGCCTGTTCGAACAGTTGCATGATCTGGTGATCGCGCGGCAGATCGAAGAGTTGCCAGTCTTCGAGTTTGTAGAGGAACAACATGAGGCGATGGCGTGCGAGTTCGAGCGTGAGGAGATATGGCTCGTCGCGTTCGGGAAGCAAGCAGGTCTGGAGCGTGAGAACCCCCAGAGCGGTAAGACGCTCGAACGACATGACTTCGGCTTCGGGAGCTGGTGCGGCTTCGCCGAGGGCTTGAGCACCCTGAGCTCGACGGGCGCGCTCGGCACGGATCTTCTCCCGAAATGCCTTCTCGTCGAGCATTTCGTCGCCGCTGCGTGTGGGCGCGAGTTTGTGCAGGACAGCCGAATCGAGGGCTATCTGCATGGACAGCCCGGCAGCCTCGATATTGGGCTTAATGCAACGGATCAAGCCGTCCTCAAAGCGAATATCCCCCGCGACCGGAGAATTGTCGGGGCCGACAAGATGGGCGTGGCGCACTGCGAGCGTGGTCGCGGGAAGGTCGCCATCGAAAACTACGAAACTCAGCATGCTGGACCCTGGCCTCCGCCTTTGGAGGATGGAAACTGTACGATCGTGCCCCGGGCTGGGCGAGTCGGAACCGCAACGACTTTCGGGCAGGGGGATTCAGCGGATACCATTGGCCGTGAGCAACTCTCCCTCCACCGACAACACCAGTGTTCGCGGAACAGACCTGCGCCTTTCAGGGCGTGCCGAAGGAAAGGTACGCGACGTCTACCACCTTCCGCCAGGAACGATCGCGGAACGGGCGAGTCTGCTGCTGGTGGCATCGGATCGGATCTCGGCTTTTGACGTGGTGATGCCTTCACCGATTCCCGGGAAGGGGATCCTCCTGACGGAAATAGCGACATTCTGGCTTCGGATGATCGAGTCGGCGGGGCTTTGCCGAACTCACTTGATCTCGGCGGACGCGGGGCTGATTCCGGAGTCAGCGTTCGCTGGGGCTGGCGTGACGCGGGCGGACCTGAATGGACGGAGCATGATCGGTCAGCGGTGCCGTGTTGTGCCGATCGAGTGTGTGGTGCGTGGATACCTTGAAGGCTCGGGCTGGAAGGACTATCGGCACACGGGTGGGATTTGTGGCGTCGAACTGCCGCGCGGGCTCGTGCAATGCGAACGGCTTCCGCACCCAATCTTCACCCCCGCGACCAAGGCCAAGCGTGGCACGCACGATGAGAATATCTCGTTTGAGCAAGCCTGTGCAGCTGTCGGGCGGGAGTTGATGGAACGATTGCGCGATGTTTCACTGGCGATATATGAGATGGCATCGGCACACGCAGAGAAACGAGGCATCATCATTGCGGACACGAAGTTTGAGTTCGGATTGCCGGTCGATGAGGCCGGGCGAGTTATTGATGATGAACCGATACTGATTGATGAGGCATTGACGCCGGATAGTTCGCGTTTCTGGCCTGTGGCACACTATCGCCCCGGCGGGCCACAGAAGAGTTTTGACAAGCAGTTCCTGCGTGAGTATCTCGAAACGCTTGTCGAGAGCGGCCGTTGGGACAAGAGCCCACCGGGGCCACGACTTCCTGAAGATGTCGTACAAGGAACGCTCGAACGGTATCGCGAAGCGCGAGACAGACTTGTGAACACTTGAGGCCGGGCGTTACTTCTGCTCGACATTGAGAGCGTCGCGGAAGGCCTGTTCCTGAGCCTCGCGCTGGCGAACGGTCAAGCGGAACTCAGCCATCCCAGGAGGTTCGGGGAAGAGCGTCGAGAAAGGCTCGGACTCACCTTTGGCTTGCATCTGCTTGACCACGTCCTCGTATGTCGCGACGAGCGAGTCGTACGCGTATCGCTTCAGGTCATCCGGCGCAAGCTGGTAAAGCAGTTCGGCATCGGTCAGCGAAAGTGCATTAAACGTCAGCACAAAGACGATGCCAGCAAAATGCCTGAAGTCTCGGGGCAGGTACTCCATTCGAGCGGTTGTGCCACTGGCGACCATCGGGCGATACTGCTTGACCATGTAGTACTCGTGGGCCTTTGCCGCATACTCAAACCCCATGCGGAACCGGTCGACATCTCCGGCAAGAAGCCAGGCGTAGGCCTGCTGGAGCGAGGCGAAAGTCTCCTGCCGGGCGACATTGGGGGAATCCCAGCGATCGTTCAGGTTTGAAAGCACGAACTCTTCGATTGGTCTTGAGTACTGTACCGAGCGGTTCGGATCGTTGATGTTCTGGCCTTCGAATGTGCGCAAGCGTTCGTACCAGCGTTCGGCTTCGGCCACCTGCCCGCGACGGTAGTACATGGACACAACGTCCTGCATGAAGTTTTCGTAGCCGGTCGCGTACGGTGTGAGAGCGCGGCGACGCCGGTCTTCGAAGACTCCACCCAGTCGAACGATCTGTTCGTGTAGATCGCCATAGGACTCGGAAAAATAGACGTTGGGCATCGCGAGATAGACACCCTCGCCACCGCTCATGAACTCGAGATAGTTGAAGTACATCTCACCGCCGCGCCAGAGTTCGGCAAGAGACTGCATGATCATGCGATTGGTGTTCACAAAGTCGAACGCGGTGGCGTTTTCGAGACTGACGCGTTCCTCGCCCCGTTCGACACCCAGAGCGGACCAGTAGAGCGCGTGAGCCATGGGATGACGCCAGTCGATGGGGCCCCACCGACGGGTGAGACGTTCCATCGTGTGAGGATTCATGTTGAAATCGTCGATGATGACACGTTTGCGGGCATGGGCGATCAGCACGTCCCATGCCTGCTCGTACTGTGGATCTGCGAGGAGCTCGGCGAATGCCTTGTTCTTGTCCCCCCACTCGTTGACATAGAGCCCGCGCAGCGGCGAGCCCACGAGTTCGCGATGATATGTGTACCGCGTCAGCAATTCGCGGTAGGTCTCGAATCCGACGCGGGATTCGATCTGGGCGATGAGCGCAGCTGCATTTGGTGATCGCGCGATTACGCCCGCTCTTGAATCGGGCGCCTCGACAATAACACGGATCCAGTTGGCGAAGAGATTGATGACATCTTCGCGTGATTGCGAGTCGGCCAATCGGACAAGTGGCGGACGCCCGAGAATCTCGGTCCACTCCGCTGCGACCTTTCGCTTGTAGAACTGGCTGGAATCATCGGTGTAGCCCCCGATCTTGTGGATATAGATCCACGAAAGTTCCTTGTAGAGAAGCATCTCGTTGGGGTTGTACTTGATGCCTTCATCGCGGAGCAGGCGTATGCCGGCCTGAACCCACTGCCATCGTTCTTCAGGAGTCTGTGTGACGACAGAGATGTTGTACGCCATGTTCCATGCGTGGAACGCCCACACACGCGGAAAGCGAGGCTGAAGGCGAGTGATGGCCTTGGAGAGTTCGATCGCCTCGTAGTACTTGCCCTGTTCCTTGAGTTCGTTTGCGCGGATCCAGAGGATGTTGACGAACAGGCCGCGGAACGCGCCCATCGCGATGCCCAGCGCAACCTGCGGCGGATCGCCTTCTTCGACGCGATCGGTATACGAGAGTTTGTGCTGTCCAACTGAGCCGGCGAGTTGATACGAGAACCCCGCCGAGACGCTGAGTCCGAGCAGAACGCACCCGATGGCGATGATCCTGATGATGAGGCCGGAGTTCACGAGATCATCCTTTGCACACAATCATCCTTGACCCGAATACACCGCCAACTGGCGTTTGCGGAAGATTGCGACGCCTATGGCGTAGAGTACAAATGTGACGATGCTGAGCACGACGACTGCAACCGCAACGGTCTGCCACGACATGATGCGACCCTGAACGAGGCGATCGACCGGGCGAAGTTCCGAATACACGCTGAAGAATCTGGCAACGATGGTTGAGACGATTGCTGCCAGTTGTTTGAGCAGGACTTCCTTTCCCGAATGGTCGGTGGTGCTAAAGGACTCCATCGACTTGGTGAGGAATCCGGCAGATTCGGCCATCAGGAAGACGGAAATCGCAACGAGCGAAGCGACAGAGAAACTGAGGAATGTCGCCGCCCAGATCGAGAGCATCGCCAGAAAAGCCAGTTTGATCCAGAGCACGCCCGCGACGCGGACGAAGTTCATCTGGAATCCACTTGCTCGGTAAGCGATTTCGATGCCGCCCGGGGGGAACGTGATGGTGGCGGGGTTGGGGGTGATGAAGGGCACGCCATCGGGCGTAACGCGCAACTCGCCGTTGTAGACGCGAATACTCAGTTCGCCGGGGTCTTCATGTGCGGGCTGGCCGATGTACTCGGGCGAGAGTGTGATCGTGTGATTGATGCCGAGGGCGGTGCGTCGGGTGATGATCTGCCCGGTGGGCATAAGGAACGAAAGGATGTAGAACTCGTCGGGGCGATTTCCGGCCGCATCAACCCGATAGCGCAGCGTGATCGGCAGATCGCGAGCCTTGGCACGTTCGAGCCCGGTGAACGTGTACATCTCGCCAACCATCTCGTTGATCGGGTCGATCGAGCGATACGATTGCACGAGGCTCTTGAAGAGATCGCTTTGGACCTTGGTTCGCTCGGTCTGATTCGTAGCGAACTGCGGATTGAGCACTCGCTCGCGACGAATGAACTCCTCGACAGCTTCAAGAAAGTCTGGATCTGAGGGCGAATATGGATTGACAGGATCAACACGACGGACAGCAGTGAGCACCTGCGTTTCGAGAATGAGGCGGTCTTCTGAAACACCACCATCGGCGGCGACATACGCCTGGACTTCGCCATAAGCTGGCTGCGAGCGGAGGTACTCGACGAACAGAAAGATGCCGGTGCAGCAGACCGTCAGCAGGACTCCCTGAAGCGCGACAATACCAATCCACTTGCCGAGCAGATACTTCCACGCTGGCACGGGCTTGGTCATGGTCTGCCAGATGACGCGAGTGCGTTGCTCGTTGCTGAGCGTGGTAACGCCGAATACGAGAGTAAGTACCGCGATCAGCCAGAACGAGCCGCCGGTGCTGTATTGAAGGAAAGACTGGAGACGGTATCGCAGCGGCTGCCCGGAGTCGAGCATGCCCGGCAGCGCCGCAAGGCCGAAAATCAGAAGGACGATAAAGACGAGAGAGACGCGCATGCGCACGGCTTCGGCGAGAACGTTGCGCGCTATGGCCATCACTGGCCCAGGCCCGGAGAGCAGCATGCGCACGCCTTGCATCAACGCAGTGAAAGAAGCCGTGAGCGCGACGATGCCGATGAGTAGCCTGGCGTAAATTGCAGTACTGCTGTACATCGAAAGCGGCCAAGCCAAGCCCAGCGCAAGAAGCAGCAAACCTAGATATGTCAACCCGAGCCCGAGCCACACGACAATACAAGCGACGACCGCGATGGATCCGACAAGCACGCCAAAGCCCGAAACACTCCGTGATCTTTCGAGCAGTTGGCCGATGATGCGAACTGTCTCTTCGGAGGCTCCGGGCGCAAGGCCCGTCGATGATCCGGATGTGACAGAAACGGCGTACCACCCAAACACGGCCACCGAAGCAATCAACACAAGGGCCGTCGCGAGGATCTTAAACAGACGCGACTGCTGCACGCGATCAATCTGGCTCCAGCGGTCTTTGAGACTCACCGGCTAGGCTCCTCGTCAGCTTCGTCGGTATCAACCAGCGAGTCGATCAAACTTCGATCAACCTGCGGCTGCGGAGCGGTTCGCGCTTCATGTTGCTCGACGGGTGATGATTCTTCGGGCTCCGGCTCTGACATCAGGTCGCTGATAAGCGAGTCTGATGCATCGGTTGCTTTTTCGCTGACGGTCCGAGTTCTGCTCTGCTCGAACGCCTCATCAGAATTTGAAGGGCTAGGCTCGTCGCGGGTAAGGCTTGCGATGAGTTCATCGCCTTCGGGCGTTGAATCAGCGCGGAGAAATGCGGCAGTCTCCCCGCCGTGCATCGCTCCCGAAGTCGATGCCTTCTCGGCCTGCGCACGCTCGACGATGCCAAGGAATAGTTCTTCGAGTTTTTGACGTGGCTTGGTGACGCGGCGGATGGACTTGTCGCCGGAAGTCCGCCGACGGATGATCGCGTCGATTTCGGAGATAGTCTGGTCGTCGAGCTCGTCGGTCTCGATGGTCGTGAGGTTCTTGCGCGTCAGGAGTTGGTCACATGTGCCCTCATCTCGGATACGCCCGCCATAGAGAATGACCATGCGGGTGACAACATCCTCAACATCTGCCAGAAGGTGGCTCGATAGAATGATCGTTTTGCCTCGACGACCAAGCTCTAGGATGAGATCCTTGACTTGCCGGGTACCGATCGGATCCAGGCCGGTGGTGGGCTCGTCGAGAATGAGCAGATCAGGGTCGTTGATGAGTGCCTGCGCAAGGCCGATGCGGCGCTGCATGCCTTTGGAGTACTCTCGCACGGGGCGAAACTGAGCATGCGTGAGGCCCACCATGTCGAGCAGTTCGTCGATGCGGCGGTGGCGTACTGAGCGATCAAGGTTGAAAAGCTTGCCATAGTAATCGAGGGTTTCGCGCGCGTTGAGAAACTGGTAAAGATATGACTCTTCCGGCAGATATCCGATACGGCGCTTGGTGCGTACATCGGTCGGGAGATTGCCGAACACAACGGCACGGCCCGAAGTCGGCTTGAGCAATCCCAGAAGCAACTTGATCGTCGTGCTCTTCCCAGAGCCGTTTGGCCCGAGAAGCCCAAAGATTTCGCGGGGCATGACGTTGAACGTGACGCCATCGACTGCGCGAGCGCGATCACGCAGCCAGAAGTCCTTGAAGACCTTGGAGAGCCTCATGCACTCGACAACAGGCTTGGACTTTTTGGCCTCGCTGGCTACTTCAACCATGCTTGCGTGCTCCTGGCATTCGTCCGCTTAACCTCCCAGTTCGGGTACTTGCTGACGACTGAATCGCTCTGCCTCGATTTCCTGGATGCGACGGCGCTGCTGCTCTTCGGTCTGTCGCCGCTTGAGATCGCTGTACATTTGCTTCATGATTTCGGGGTCGGCGTTGATGATGAGCTGAACCCCCATCGCATCAGGAATCATCATGGTCTGCACAAAGTCCTTAGCGGTAAACTCGTTGTAGGCTGTGACCCAGTCGCGGTACATCATCAGCGACGGATTGGCCGCAAACTGCTCCTGCTTGGCCAGGAAGATGCGAAGGTCCGCCTCAGCGGTTTCACGCAACTGATTCCCCTGCGAACGAGCCTTGGCAAGAATTTCCGTCACTTGCCCCGACGCCAGACCGGCCGGGAATTCCTCCCCCTCAAACACTACAGCCCGCCCTTCCATCATGTCATTGATTGAAGTCATCACCGCCTCGGCACGCTCGGCGTCGCGGGTTTCAATAGCTTCCTCATACTTGCGAATCAAGCCGACCAAAGCGTCCGCAGCAGCACCGGCGATCGACCGCTTTACCGTGTCACCCTCGCGCCCGGCCTGCTCGCGGGCTTGACTGGCGTTGCTGACCGCAGCCTGCACGCTCTCAAACGCGGGCCGGAGGGTCAGAGGAGCAGTCTTGCGATAGAGCGTCACCTTGTCGATGTCGATGCCCGAGTTCATCTGGTCGAGCATGTCCTGTGCAACAAGTTTGATGCGCGCAACAATCGAGCCTTCGTCGCTGTCCGCCTGCTTCAGCAGATCATCGATCGTGATTTGTGCCATGACACGCACAATGCCTCGCTTGACGGCCGCCGCGACAATTCGCTGTTCATCCTCGGGCAGGATGCTCTCGGCATACACGCGGTGCCGCACGCGGCGGTAGTCAACCTTCCACTGTGCGTGAGCAATATTCAGATCGCCCGTGACGAGCGAACCGTCTCGCTCGGGCGAGATCTGTGGCAGGCCCTGTATCTGGTCGATGGGAGTGTCGTAGTTGGTCCCGACATACGGCCAGTATTCGCCCAGCAGGCCGAGAGTTGTGTGCGCAGCATTGACTTTGACCATCTCGCCAATCGGAAATGGGAAGCTCAGGTGCAGGCCCGGTTCGAGTTGGTCGGCGGTGGGCTTGCCAAAGATGAGGGGCACGCCGCGCTCGTTCTCTTCGATGCGCTGCATGCCGCTAAAAATGAAGAGAATAGCCAAACCGACCATCGCAACCTGTACGATGCGGTAGGTGATGCGCAGCGCGTCGGCGAGCGACTGATTCGCGGGGTCCATCATTTGTTCAGTGGTCTCGGTCGCCCCACGCAGCTGGACCGACGCCGTACGACGCAGTCCCGTGCTCCCCGGCTCACGCATGATCGGATCCTGCTCGCTCATTCGGACTCTCCTCGCGATTGCAGGCCCATGTCGAGGTCCATTGCCGGAAAGTCAACCGGCAACTTGCCAGGTGCGAGGTCACGCAGCGCTGACGGGCTGAAAAGACGCATGCCGAAATCACGCACCGACAGCACGAGGGTGACGCGACGGGCAAGAATCTCTCGCATCATGTCAACATTCTGAATGAAGATGGCCAGTTCCGGATGGGTGTTTTGTGCAGCAAGATACTGAGCAGCTTCCTGCTCGCCACGCGCGATGATCTCCTTGGCGCGGCTTTCGGCAAAGGCGCGAATGCGCTGCGCATCGGCATCGGCAGAGGCTTTGACCGCGCGGGCAATGGCCTGCCCTTCGCTTGAATACTCGGTTGCAAGGCGAGCGCGATTCTCCCTCATGCGCTCCAGCACGTTCTTGGTCGTCTCCTCAGGCAGCACGATGCGGTCGATCCCCACCATGGTAACTTCGATGCCATATTCCACCAGGCTTTCACCGGCCTCACTTTGACCCGTGATGAGCTCGAAGACCGCAGACTCAAGTTGCGGCAGTCTGGAAGCACCCGCACGCTCGGCAAAGAGTTCGTTCATGCGATACTTGCTGGTCTCGCCAAGCGCGCTGCGCAGTCTCGAACGAAGCATGTCCTCGGCTTGGCGAAAGTGATCGCTCGAACGGTTGCCGGCAGAACTGAACCTCCGATAGAACGCGAGTGGGTCTGAAACGCGATAGGTCGCAAACCCTTCCACGATAATCTGGAAATTGTCAGCCGTCTGCTGCGTCTCGCTGCGAGCCTGCAGAAAACGCTGCCGAGTGTCGTACTTGGTAACCGACTGAATCGGGTACGGCCACTTGAACCTGAACCCGGGCTCAGACGCACGTGTCGCGTCATCACTGGCCGCGCCGAAGGTCGTAAGGACAGCGGCTTCGGTGAACCTCACACTGTAAGAGATGGTGAACGAGATCAGTGCGGCCAGAAAGACCGCAACCACGCCCCACACCAATGGAAACTTCGCTCTGTTCACTGTTCGGACTCCTGGCTTGATCGATGGCTCTGGTCGTGTCGAATGTCTGTATTGGTCATTGCGGCGCCCCTGCGCTCGGATCGAAGATGTTGGTCGTGCCCTGGTCTTCGAGCTGGAAGCGAATCCACGCTAGTTCTTCCGGGACGACATATACGCGGGCGTCTTTCATGGCTTCACGCAGTGCTGCGAAGTACTGTTTGGCACGGTAGAGTTCGGGCGCTGCGTTATAGGATGCAACCTGCCCCTGATGCAAGGCTGCAAGCCCGCGTTCGTGCATGTGCCGCGTCCAACGCTGCGCACTGGCCTGAATGATTCGGGCCCCCATCTGCCCGCCGGCCTGCTCGAGTTCATGCTGGATACGCACTCGAATCGCAGCCAATTCTTCTTCGGATCCGCCTGAACGCGAACTCGCGTCGAGTTCGTCGAGCATCGCTGCAATGCGTTCTGCTCGACCGACAGAACCCGCGGTTCTAGACAAGACTTCGATCTTGTAGCGCTGCGCATCTTCGATCGCGGCTTCGCGTCGCTGTTTCTCCTGCACCACGCCTTCGAAGTGGATTGCAACACCCTGCGGCGGATGCACGCCTTCAGCCCCGACGAAGAGAATCTCAATGCCTGCGCCCTTGCCACCATTGAGTTGGCTATATGCCTCTTCGAGCCTCTGACGCAGATCGGCGGCAATGCGTGTTCTGCTCGCCCCCAGGACGTCGTCAATCGTGAGCGTGGACAAGTACCTCATCACCTCGCGACGACCGATACCTTTGAGAATCTCGTCGCGGGCTGCGGGCGAGGCGAACTGGTCGTACAGCTCGACATCCGTAATCGTGTAATGGAGCGGCACTTCGACTGCGACCAAAGATGGATCGATCCCCCCTTCGGGGCGTCCCGCTCGCTGAGAAGATGTCTGCACGATCATGAGCGTCTCGTTCAGAGCGTGCGCAGTTGTCCAGAGGATGGGCTTATTGTCGTTTGTTGGCGGATTCGAACCGAGATGGATCACTCGGACGCCTGAAGCGGTGCGAATGATCTCGCCCTTCGATTCGCTGTGATCATCGCCGTAGTGAACACGCTGGTATTCGGGAATCTCGACCGTGCTGACAGGCCATGGCCACTTCATGGTCAGACCAGGCCCGACATCGCGACGCGAGATTTCTCCCCATGTCAAAATCATTGCACGCTGATGAGGTTGAATGACAACAAACGAAGTCAGCAGCCACGTCGTGCCCACCGCGAGAATCAGGAGGATTAGCACCCATCGGCTCAGCAGGCGATAGAACCACGTTCCTGCAACATCGACGCCGAACTGGTAGTTGATCGCTTCGCCGATCGACTCGGCGATCTTGTCCGGAGCAGCGAGGAATCCGAGAACGCGCGAATCAAACGCAGCCCGCGGATCTTCGCCGGGGCGACGAGGGCGGTAAAGATTCAGTGCGAAACTGAAGATGACCTCCAGCCCGAGCACCAGCATCGCGAGTGGAAAGATCACTGGCAGATATCGCAGGACGATGTCTTCCTTGGTGGCATACGCAATAAAGTGCGCCAGTGCCAGGGCGAGGCCGAAGAGCGCGCTCCCGACCGCAAATGCCGCTCCGCCGCGCAGGCTCGACCAGACACGCTGCTTGGCCATACCGGCGACAAAGCGTGCAAAGACAAATCCGACAAACGCGGTACCAATGCCGATCGAGATACCCCAGCCAGGCAACTTGGCGAAGACTGCGTCTTCCGCTTCCACCAAACTACGCCCCGACATGAGTCGCAGCCATCCCAGCCCGAGCAGAAGTGCAGCGATCAAAAGGCTCACGCCCGGCACGAAGAATTTCTGCATCGCCGCAAGCCTCTGGGCCGCCGGACGCAGTTCTCCCTCCGATGAATCGAACGCGCTCGAAGCCCCACTCTTGCCGATCGCTTCGATCTCGAGGTCTTCGAGGCGTTCGCGACGATGTAGATCGAACATCAGCCCGAGCGTTGCCCACGCCAGCAACCCGATGCCAAGGTGCATCGCCGCGGTCAGTGCCGCGTGATCCTGCCCGTACTGGCTATAGATCAGGAACACCAGCGTCAGGAGCAACTGAATCAGAAAGCCCGTGATCGAAACTGTTGTTCCACGCCGGTAAGTCAGATAGTCGGCTTTCATCTGTACCGATCACCTCGCTCGATGGGGCAACGATCGACCGATCGTTCACGCCCGTGTCCAATGCCATCCCCAGACTCAAACACATGCTGCAACTGCGCGGAGAACCCCGCGCAGTCTATTCTCGCCCGATACCGGACGGCGGGGGTCTATTCTCACCCTACCAACCCGCGGTTTCCACATTTTGCCCTCAACAACCCAAACATGAATCGACTCCTGTGCGTTACCGCGTATGAATTCCTTGATCTGCGGCGAACCCAGTGTGGGGATAGACGCTATACACAGTCTCGCGGGGTGCTCCAAGACCACAGCTTTGTCGATTGGCGCGATGCTGCGACATTTGTACGGCCTCACATCCCCCGAGTTCGCGCCGGATCCCAGATCTGAGGATACCATCGCCTCCATCGCCAGGCCGGTGATGACCCCGTTGCACCGAATCCCCTCATGACTGCCTCGCTGACCATCGCCCGCAACACTCTGACCGAAAGCCTGCGCCAGCCGGTCGTCTTTCTCCTCGTCATCACCTCGGGCGTCCTTCAGTTGTTCAGCGTCTGGTGGTCGGCGTACTCGATGGGGTACCGTAACGAGCCGGGCGATGTCACAAGCGATGACAAACTCCTCTTTGACATCGGGCTGAGCACGATTTTTGTTTGTGGTATGCTTCTGGCTGCCTTCATCGCAACGGCCGTTCTCTCACGCGAGATCGAGAACAAGACCGTCCTCACAATGGTGTCCAAACCCCTCTCTCGCACCAGCATTGTCATCGGCAAGTTCCTCGGAGTCGCCGCTGCGGTGCTGATCGCGGTCGTGATCATGCTCGTGTTTCTCATGCTCGCGCTGCGGCATGGCGTAATGAGCACCGCTGCCGACGAAATCGACATGCCAGTGCTCGTCTTCGGGTTTGGGGCCGTGATTCTGTCGCTGCTCATCGGGGCAGGCGCAAATTTTCTTTATGGCTGGTCATTTCCGCAAACCACTGTCGTCTCGATGCTTCCCCTAAGTCTGATCGCGTATTTCGGTGTGCTGGCGATCAGTGAAAAATGGCAGGTTCAGCCCCTCACCACCGATTTCAAGTCTCAGGTCGCCATTTCATGCGCCGCGCTCACAATGGCCATTCTTGTCATGACAGCGATAGCCATTGCTGCGTCCACACGCCTCGGTCAGGTCATGACCATCGTGGTTTGTACCGGCGCATTCATGCTCGGGCTGCTGAGCAATCACCTCTTTGGCCGACACGCATTTAAGAATGCACCGATTGCCTCAGTCGCCTTTGCCTACCCGGTCCTCCCCGACCAAACCACGCTCACACGCATCGGCGATTCATACACCGTTGTGCTTGTGACGCCACCAAACATCGAACTCAAGCCCGGCATGCAGTTTCTCTACGGCCCCACTCCCAACGGGCTCGGGCTGGTGGGGCCGTATACCGCAGAGTTGCAAGGGACCGATCTCCACAGCAATCCAGTCTTCCCGGCGAACACACCCTCGGGGCTCGTCGTTTCCGCCATCGACGATCTGACTCTCACAATTCGTCACATAGGTTCGCGCCCCAGTTCCGTTCGCAGGCCACCGCAGTCCGGCGACTTTGTATTTCTCGAACCCACACGTGTCAATCCCGTAGCGGCCGTCTGCTGGGCGGTACTGCCCAACATGCACTTCTTCTGGCTTGTCGACGCAGTATCACAGGCCAAAAACATCCCGATTTCTCATCTGCTTTTGATCATCGGGTACGGCCTTACACAGATTCTCACATATCTGGCACTCGCTGTGGCGCTGTTCCAGACACGCGACGTCGGATGACGCACACAAGCATCTCGGCATCGCGGTGTTCACGCTGCTCGTGAATCGGGCCTGTGCGGACGAGATTTGGAACCCTTCGATTGCGAGGTCGAACCAGGCGGGCGAACGCTCGGTGTGCTGCACGCCAGTTTCTGCTCGATCTGCACACTCGGCTTCTTCGATCCGCAACCCATACGGATTGCAAGCCTCTCGGCTGCCGCAATGACTTGTTTGCTCTCTCCGGCTTGTCCCATCTCGCTCAATCCTGCCAGAAACGCCGACCGACTGAGCAGCAGAGCCGCCGGGCAATCTTCGTGCTGGGTACTTCTTGCCATGGCGCATAGGGCTTTGCGATCTCGCACGCTCAGCCCCAATCGCCCACCGAGAAGGTGAAGTGTCGTTTCACCAAAGCCTCGTTTGGCTCGCCGTCGAATGGCCAGTGCGATGATCGCACTCGACACCAGTACAATCACAAGTGCGCTTATGATCGCAACGCTCTGCGAAGAAACCAGAGGCTCAGCCACCGGAGCGGCGCTCGGATCAAAGAGCGTAATGGCGTTCCTCACGGTCGCGCTCCTGTCATGGTCGATGAGTGTTCCGCCAAGGCCTGCACACGACTCACGGCACGCATTTCACCGAGTAGTCGTCGGGCGCAACGTGTGGCACGATTGCGTACAGCCTCGTCGTCTTCGCGAGATGCCATGGCTGCGACTCGTCTGCACAAACCATCCCACGACGTTCCCACTCGATCGCGTCCACACCCGGAAAGCGAACGCTCGGCAAGCCAAAGCCCCGCCAAACGATGCAACGGACGATCATCGCTCAGAAGCGACGCAAGCCCGTCGATACCCGATGAGTCCCGCGCGTCCGTGTTTCCCGCTGTGGATTGTTCAATCACACAACGCAGCGCGTTGGCGCGCACTCGATGATGCTCGTCGGACTTGAGTTCTGCGATAGCGGCTTGCGACAGCACCTGGGGCTGAAGGTGCGTCACGCGAGCCAATGATTCGACCGCGTTCGCCCGAACGCGGGGATCGAGCTGGGCCAACCCAGCGATCAGCACTTCGCGTGCTGCAGGTGTATCAATATCGCCGAGCGCCGCGACGATGGTCGCTGCAACCCGAGCTTCAGTGCGATCGCTCTCAAACATCGCGATCAGTGTCGGCTCAAACGTCAGCACCAGTTTGAGCGTTCTTGTGAGCAGGATCGCTTCGATCTGCTCATGCCCGTTGCCGTGCTCGATCCGCCGGGCGAGTGCTCCGAGAAACTCCTGTCGATTTCCCTTGAGCCATTGCCTCGCAGCAAGCCGTGACTCGGCAGAGCGGGAAACAAACGGGTTGAGCCTGCGTGCGTCGCCGCGTGCGATCGCCCGAACGCACGGATGTTGCGATCGCACCAATGCGCTCGTGGTGCGCAGGCGATGCTGGTCGCTCGTGCGCAATGGCCAGCGCACCCATTCCCGCACCCCAGCAGGCGATCGCATCAGGGCAGCCGACCGCGCCAGTCGTTCGTCCACATCAAACGCGAAGTTGAGTTGCTCGCGAGCCTCAGCCCGGCGCAGGTACGCCCATCGAACCCAGGGGTGCGGGTCGCACAAGCCCGCATCAGCAAGAGTCGCTCGTGCTGCTGGCGAAATTTGAACACTCTCGGCAAAGTCCGCAAGGTATCGTCGAGAGACCGGAGACAACTGCTCTCTTTGGACGAGCGTTGGCAATGCTTCGCCAGGAATGGGCTCCTCGCCATGTACACCACGACGTGACTTCACCTTCAGTGCCGACAGTGCCTGACGACGCTTCGGGCTGGCCAGCAGGTAGCCGCACTTGAGCACGAGTTCGTGTTCACGCAGCGTTGTCGCTCTCCCGAGGCGGTCGAGGGCAGAAACCCTCAAGCCTTCGGTTCCAAGCCAGCGCCAGGCCCGCTCTCGGACAATCGGCGACAGCCCGCGACGCAGAACGGCACGAATACCCGACTGGCCCGGATGCTCTGGGTTCCTGCACATCGACTCCAGGCGAGCAAGCACCGCGCCGTGTCCATAACCCGGCCCTTGCGCCAAAACCAGCCCCGCGAGCATCACCTCCCGTTGCTGGTGCTCACCAAATTGTTCGCAGGCGTCAACGATCGCCACGATCACCTTCGAGTCATCGGTCGGGGTTAAAGAGCCTCGGCACTCGAACTGCTTGAAATCTGGTGCGAAGTCCGGATCGTCCGCAATGTGCATCATTCCTGTCAGGCGGCCAACCAGGGCCATCGCTGCTCGCTTCGAGATATCCCTGTCCGGATGAACCAGAATTAGTCGCGCAAGATCCAACGAGACCTCATCGTGATGACTCGACACCCAATCGGCAACCGCTTCCGGGTGCTTCTCGATGGCAGCAAGAAGGGCATCGCGCACCGCGTCACTTGGCAAGGTACGCACCATCCCTCGAGTCCGAGGATCCAGACGGCTCCAACAACTCACCACCTCGGTGAGCAGCCGAGTGCGCTCCGCCACATCATCAAGCGACCAAGGCCATGTTGTCCAGGCGTGCCTCAGTGCTAGGAACCTCGAAAAGCGTCGAGGAGGTGCCACCAGACAGTCAACCGCGAACGTCGCCAAGTCAGATTTTTCGGCAGCGTCAGCAATGCGCAACGCGTCAGAAAGCAGTCGAAACACCCACGTTTTGGGGGTTCTTGCGACCACATCGCGAATGGAGTCAATAGAAAATTCTCCTTGACTCGATTTTTTAGTTCTTGGTAAAGTATGCACTTACGACTCACCCGTCACTTGTTTGAACAGATTATCCAAGAAGTTGTGGACACAGGGCTCCCGTTGTCGATATATTGTGGTAAGGTGCCCACGCTTCGAAATTCGGGATCTGCTGCCTCCGTTTTGAACACCCATGTCCGCGATTGAGTTTCGGCTTGCCGTCGCGTTCGGGACCAAAAGCGGGGGTAAGGAATCGGCAGCCCGACAGAAGCGCGAAGTATGCCGAGCACGGAGCCGCCGCATGTTGAACCCCACCGTCCGAATGAACTCCCTCCAAACGTACCAACTGCTCCTCTACAACAAAGCCCTGCACCCTGAACTGTTCCAGCTGCGCGATCGAAGGGTGGTCACTGGCGCCGGATTCGAACTTGAAGCTTGGATCATGCCAGGAAGGCACCTGCTTCGTTTTGCTCTGAACAGCGCGGCTTGCGTATGCGAACTCGTGACGGATCGGGAGGAAGAAATTCCCGAAGCGGGTGTCGTCGCGGGATTCTTCTGTGCCGGCGAGCGGGATTTTGATAGGGATTTTGCCCTGCATGGCATCAACTACATGACTACGGTGCAGACCGAGCAGTTGAATGACAACATCTTCCTTTCGACCTTGGATGAGATGAGGGAGTTTGCGGCTTCGGCCGAGGCCCTGTCGCACGCTTGGTCGGACGAAACTGGGCCATGCCTCTCGGTGCTGGACTTGCAGCGATACGCAAGGGAGATTCACGCACAGAGTTATCACTTGATTTCGAACGGGCGCATCGTGCTGAGAACACAGACAATCTTCGAACGGCACGGGCGTTAGTTGTCGGCTCGTGTGGTCTGCCAGTGCTATGCTTTGGCATGACTCAGGCGACAGATTTTGTGCGCTCAGGTTCGATCATTCGAATTAGCCAGCCCCGCTAGGCGATCATGCCAATCGACTGTGCGGGGCGTGTGCCCGTTGCGTGCTTCTGACCCCCACTTCAAGTTGAGATTACTGCCCGACGGCGTGGGCCTGCGGGCGGTCATTGACAGGATGACGACACCATGAGTGAAAAAATCGCACCGAGCGCGCAAAGCAGCACTCGAGATTACAAGAAGTCGTTGAATCTGCCCACGACGACGTTCGCAATGAAGGCGAATCTGGTGCAGACCGAGCCTGCGAGCCAGAAGCGTTGGGAGCAGGAAGGGCTGTACGGGCGGCTTCGCGCACAAGGCGCGGGCAAGTCGCGCGGAACATTCAACTTTCACGACGGTCCCCCCTACGCCAACGGCTCGATCCATCTTGGGCACCTGATGAACAAGTGCCTGAAGGATTTTGTCGTGCGGACTCGGACGATGATGGGCTATGACTGCCCCTATGTGCCGGGGTGGGATTGTCACGGCCTGCCGATCGAGCACAAGGTGATGACCGAACTTGTCGAGAGTGGCAAGGCTGCCAAACTCGACACGCTGGCGGACGATGTGCGGCGGATGGCGATCCGACGTGAGTGCCAGAAGTATGCGGAGAAGTTTCAGAAGTTGCAGGCATCGCAGATGAAGCGACTGCTGACACTGGCTGACTATGAGAAGCCCTACCTGACGATGTCGCCAGACTATGAAGGGGCGACGCTGGAGGTGCTGGCCGAACTTCTCAAGCAGGGGTTGGTGTATCGTGCGCTCAAGCCCGTACATTGGTCGATTGCGAATGAGACTGCGTTGGCAGAAGCGGAACTGGAGTATCAGGATCGCGAAGACCTGTCTGTGTTTGTCGACTTTGAGGCGCTTGATGCAGGCAAGGTGTACGACGCGTTTGGTCTCGGGGCCGATGATCGACCAAGCCAGACACCGAGTTTCATGATCTGGACAACGACGCCCTGGACACTGCCAGCCAATGTGGCAGTCGCAGTGCAGGAGAAGGCGGAGTACGCGCTGGTTCGTGTTGATGGGAACATCACGGTGCTCGCTGCGGATCTGGCTGAGCGTGTGACGAAGAATGCGGGTGCTGAGGATGTCCATGTGCTGGCGGTGGCGCGCGGCGAAAAGCTGCTCGGGCTGCGTTACAGGCATCCGTTCGTTACGCGTGTGCCCGAGTGTGGGCTTGGGCATGTGTGCAGTGTCGAAGTGGTTTGGTCGCTCGTCAGCGCCGACTACGTCACGCTCGAAGACGGCACGGGGCTAGTGCATACGGCACCAGGGCACGGTGCCGAGGACTATCAAACCGGCCTCAAGCATGGACTGCCGATCTATTGCCCGGTGCTGGGCAATGGTCGCTATGACGACACAGCCCCGGAGCACTTGCGCGGCGTGAGCATCTGGGACGCCAACGAGACAATCGCAAAACAGCTGCGTGAAAGCGGTCACCTGTTCCACAGCGAGCGATTTACGCACTCATATCCGCACGATTGGCGCAGCAAGACGCCGGTGGTGTTTCGGTGTACGGAGCAGTGGTTTGTCAGCGTGGAGCGTGCGACGGGACACGGCGGCAAATCGCTGCGTGACCTGGCACTCGAGCGCACGGGCGATGAGCATCGTGTGAAGTTTGTTCCGGGGTGGGGCCGCAACCGGATGCGTGGCATGCTGGAGAGCCGCCCCGACTGGTGCATCAGTCGTCAGCGTGCGTGGGGGCTGCCGATCCCGGCGTTCGAGTTCGAGAATGGCGATGTGCTGATGACCGAGGCCTCGACTCGGGCGGTGGCGCGCGTGTTTCGGGCGAAGGGTTCGGACTCATGGTTTCAGTTGTCGCCGATGGAGTTGCTGGCCGAGTATGACCCGAAAGCAGATGACCAGGCACCCGAGTCGGTGCGCTCCGGGGCGGTTCATCTCGAAAGCGCGCGCAAGGGGGGCGACATCCTCGACGTCTGGTTCGAGTCCGGTTCATCGTGGAATGCCGTGATGCGAGAACGCTTCGGCGATGCCGCATTCCCCACCGATCTGTATCTCGAAGGCTCCGACCAGCATCGCGGGTGGTTCCAATTGTCGCTGCTCACAAGTTTGGGCGCGCAAGGCGTCGCGCCGTTCAAGACGCTGCTGACACACGGGTTCATGGTTGACAAGGACGGCCGCAAACTCAGCAAAAGCGCCGGACACACCATTGAGAGCCTGTTCGAGCATTATGGTGCCGACGTGATGCGTTGGTGGGTGTGCAGCCTGAGTTATGAAAACGACGTCAAAGTCGATGACGAGTTTTTCAAACTGGCGGGTGAGAGTTATCGCAAGGTGCGCAACACCCTGCGGTTCATGCTGAGCAATCTCAACGACTTTGACGCCTCTGCCGTGGAGGCGGCCCTGGCCTCGATCGAGCCAGCGTCGCTCGATGCGTGGGTGCTGGCCGAGTTTGACGCGCTGGCCGGGCGCGTTATCGGGGCGTACGAGCGGTACGACTTCCGCGCGGCGCATGCAGCGCTGTATGACTTCTGCAATGAGACCCTCAGCGCGGTGTACTTGGCCGCGGTCAAAGATCGGCTGTACTGCGATCGGGCCGATGCCCCGCGGCGGAGGCGGACGCAGGCGACACTGCACGCTCTGACGGACGGCTTGTGCCGGCTGCTTGCTCCGGTCATGTGTCACACGGCTGATGAAGCGTACGGCGCTCTGTTCAAGGGCGCGAGCGATGCCTGTGTGCATACGCGCGAGTTCTTGGCATCTGTCGGCGTGAAAGCCCATGTTGCGTGGGCCGATGTGTTGCGACTGCGCGATGAGGTGATGCTCGCGCTCGAAGCCGCGAAGAAGAACGGGCTCGACAACCCGCTTGATGCGTGGGTCGAAGTCGGTGCAGGCTCGTCGGGTTCGGCGAGCGCATGGTCCAGTCTTGCACACTTCGACTCCGCCGATTTGGCCGACCTCTGTGGTGTGAGTCGCGTCACTGTCGAGACCGGCACAGATGGTTTGCGCATCGTCAACGCACGCGAGCGTTTTGACGCTGGCGATGCGGGGGCGGCACGCTGCGAACGCTCATGGAAGCGCGACGGCACGGTGCGTGAGCGATCTGACGGCGGGATGCTCTCTGAGCGTGATGCGCAGGCGGTAGGACAGGCATAAAAGACAACGCCGACACACGCAGAGCGAGCTTTACTCCTGTGTGCCCTCGCTCACCTCACGAACTCGCCGATACACCAGTTCCACATCATCTCCGAGCCGCTTGGTATACACCAAGCTGAACTGCCTCCCCTCGGCGAGTGATGATGCCACACGCCCAGAGGCAACCGACCTCGCCAGGTCGTCGCCCAACAGCATCGGAGCGACATACACCACCGCCTCATCCACAAGATCCAGTTCAAAGAGGGACCCCAAAAGCCCCGGCCCCGACTCGACCAGCACGCGGCTCACGTCGCATCGCGTTGCCAGCGTCTCGAAAAACAGCGGCAGATGCAGGCCTCGCACATCTTCGGGCACGCCCAGCAGCCGCACGCCAGCCGCCTCGAGCGCTTCGCGTCTTGCCGCGACGATATCGGCCACGATCAGTTCCTTGGCGCACGCGACGATTGTCGGGTGCTGCCTGGCGGATTGCACGAGCATGCTCTGAGGGTTGATCGTCAGATCGCGATCGATCACGACGCGCTGCGCCACCCGCCTTACGTGCACGCCACGCGCCGTCAGTAGCGGATCATCAGCCTCGACTGTGCCCATTCCTGTCAGAATCGCGTCAACCTTGGCCCGCAATTGGTGCACGCGACGCCGCGACCGCTCGTTGCTGATCCACTGGCTCTGGCCCGTGCGCGTCGCGATGCGACCGTCGATTGTCTGAGCCCACTTGGCGATGATCCACGGCATATTTTGCTTCGTGCGCTTCACGAAAGCATCACTGGCAGCAATGGCCGCCTGGCTCGCGCCGCTCTGCCGCACACGCACGCCGGCATCACGCAGGATCGCGGCGCCGCCCCCCGAAACTTCTCCGGGGTCGGGCCGCGCATACACCACCTCGGCAACTCCAGCCTCGATCACCGCTTCGGTGCATGCAGGCTGTTTTCCGGTATGGCAGCACGGCTCAAGCGTGACGTACATCGTGCTCCCGCGTGAGTCGTACCCACGCGCGCGACAATTCGCCAGCGCCTCACGCTCAGCATGCAGCCCGCCAAAACGCCGATGATGACCAAGACCGATCAGGCGCCCGTCCGGCGCGACGATCACCGCACCGACCATCGGGTTCGGCTCGACATGCCCAAGCCCACGCCGCGCCAGCCGCGCCGCCAGATCCAGCATCGCCTTGTCCAGGTCATGCCGCATGCAACAGGAGCCTACGCCTTGCGCACGAGCACCGCCCGCGTGGGCCCATCAATCCCCGATTCCGCGAGCCACCGCCGCGCGTCCTGCACATACCCGGCCGTCGGCCTCAGCCCCGGCACCCGGGAGCTCCAGTATCGATTGAACCGGGCCATTGCCAGTTCACGCACCAGTTTGGCCGTCATCGACGCCATCGCCACCGGCATGTGTGCGTTCTCTGCCTCGGGCTGAAAACTCACGATTGTCCGCTCGTCGAGCGCGTAACGGCTCACACGATCGGCTTCCTCAAGCACGCTCGCTGTACCTCGCCCACCAAGATCTGACACCGTCCGTACATACTTCTGGCGTCCGCCCTGCCGATCACACACGATCCGCACATGCCGCTCGCCCGCGTGCTGCAGCACGCGCTCGATCAATCGCCGCAATGCAAACTCCGTCGTCGCCGCCTTAGTCCCGTGCCGCTCGATGAGCGTGTTGTACGGCTGCTCGGGCAGTGTCAGACACCACAGCCCGACCAGTCGCACGCCGGCATCACGCCCTGCTCGCAAAAGCATGTTGGCGTCGATGCGCAGCGCATCGGCCAACCCGGCACGAGGAAGCGTTCCCTCCTGACCCGCATACCACGCCTCATCGCCAAGGCGCACACCCAGCGCGTTGAAGAGGTCCGCATCGCTCGTAGGCATTTCGAGCCACGCGCCCAGATGCGACAACACGCCACGCTCCAGATGCACCAACGGATCGGCAGAGCCCGAGTTGGACAGCTTCAGCTTCTTGGAGTCCGCAATCGGGATCCTCGTGCCCGCTCCTCTCGCCTGGCGTGTGACCGCCCGCGAGAGCAGTGTCCATAAATCCGGCGCGGTGTCGCCCGGCTGCCAAGCATCCACTTCATAGGCTGCCAGCGCGACACACAAAGGCCCGAGCATCGGACCATACCCCGCCTCGTCGATGCCGCAGTACAACACGCCCACGCTGCCATCGTAAGCCCCATGCCCCGGCCAATCTTGCGCTTCGTAGTCCCCCGATCGGGGCAATCCCCCGCACACTCCGACCAATCCGTACGGTCGTTGCCGCCGTTTCAACCCTGCAAGTTCATCATCCGCCCTGATTTGCCGATCCGGTCTGAGTCCGCAACTTTGCGAGCACCAGCCACGGAGTCACACCATGAAAAACAGCATCACCAAGTTCCACCCGTCAGCACTGCTTCCCCGAAGCACTTCGACCATTATCATCACCACGCTGGTCAGCGCTCTGGCCGCCACGATGAGCGGGTGCCAATCCCGCAGCCAGAGCACGTCTGCATCCAGTGCCGAACTTTCCGCTGCTGCCGCCCAGGCGTCAGTCCCGATCTCCGAAGACCTGATCGCTGGCCGTTACACCGATCAGGATTACCTTCGCGATGGTCGGGCGGCGCAGGCTCCAGTCGCGTGGGTAGTCTCGGCTGTTGGTGAAACCGACAGCCAGCGTCTCCAGCGTGCCACCGCAGAGGCCGCACGCATCCAGGCCGCTGCCAATCGCGCGGCTGCCATCGCGGCCGCCAACAGTCAACTGGCACAAGCCGAATCCATGCTCGAGGTCGCCCGGGCCGATGCCGACTTCCAGCGTGTGGCGCAGACGACGCGCGCCCAGCAGGTCCTCGATGGCGTGCATGCTGAGCGAGCATCGCTTGATGCGGATCGGGTCCGCCATCATGCGGGTCGGCACGCTTCGCTCGAATCGTGGTTCGCCGAAGCGGATCGGCTGCGGACGGCTGGCGATGCCGCGTGGGAAATTGCCCAGGCCGAGCATGTCGCGATGCTGGCGCAGATCACGCTTGCGCACGCTCAGGGCATGGCCGAAGCCGAACAACTTGAGTTTGCTGCGAGCGCGGCCTCGCAGCGTGGCGAGAGTGAGGCGCTGGCTCTGCGGGCGCGGGCTGAGTCGCTGCGGCAGCAGGCGAGCGCTGCCGCTGTCGAACTTGATGCCAAGATCGCAGAGCGCGAGGCCTTCGCGCGAAGTGCTTATGAAACCCAGCAGCATCTGGCTGCAACGGCGTGCGCTCGGGCCGAAGCCGCGGCACAGGCGCTTCGTGCGCAGGCTGAGGCGCTGAGCGAGTCGGCCATTGAGCAGACTTTCCGGTCGGCTTCGTCGCACGCCGAGGCGCAGCGTGAGAAGACACGCATCGAAGCCCAGCGTCTGCGTGACACGGCTACGGAGCAACTTCGAGGCCTGAGCGCACAACTGACGCGCGATCGGCTTGAACTTCAGTCGTCGCTCAAGGATGCGGCCATCGTTCATCAGCACACGCTCGACGAGATCGCAGCTGAAGAGCGGCTTGTTCGCCTCCAAGCCTCCATCCGCCTTGCCCGAATGGCCGAAATGGAGTCGGATCTGGCGTCGGACACCGCAATCTCAAGCACCGCCCGTGATGAACGCGCCAATGAGATCATCAGGCTCCGTCTCGAAGCCGAAGCGATCCGCGATCGCGCACTGACCCAGTGCGAGACCCGCCGCTTTGACTCGCAGAACTGGCTCAAGAGCACACAGGCGCAGGCAGCCGAGGCGGAAACGCGTCTGGCACTGGTCGAGCAGGAATCGGCTGTTCGCATCAAAGCCCTTTACGACAATGCTGAGTCGCTGCTGGCCCGCGCGGCAGTCGCCTACGACCAGGCCATGGTGTCGGCTCATTCGAATCGGGAAGAGTCGCGTGCCCGCGCGGTTGAACTGCGTATCGCAGCCGACGCGATGATGGCCTCGGCCGCGCTCGAGCAGCAGCAGCACAGCGACAGCGCGATCCTTCAGCGCGATCAGGCTCAGCGCGAAGCGGCCTCGCTGCGTGCGCAGCAGCAGGCGACGCTGGGCAAGGCTGAAGCCGATGCAGCCGAACTCCTGGCTCAGGCTAAGACCATTGGTTTCGAAAGCACGTTCCACGCCAATGCGCTGCGTGCGCGTGCGGCAGCGGGGACGGCGGCGCTCACTGCTGATGTCGCTGCGCAACGCCAGAGTGCGGCTTCGTATCTTGCGACGGCTCAGGCCAACTTTAATGAAGCAGCCCTGGTTGCCAACAGCCTGAGCGAACTGGCGCAGGCGCGGGCGACCGGACTCGACGCGGCCTTCTCGGCCCGCATTGCGCGAGCGGAGGCACAGATTCGCCAGTCGATCGCGGACGCCGATCGTGCGAGAGCGGTCGCGCTGGCTGACGTTGAGCGTGCGTGGGCCGAGGCGAGTGCTGCCATGATCGAACTTGCTGCGGAGAATGAACTGCGGCGGGCTCATGCGAGTGCCAAGGAGCAGATCATGCTTGCGTTCGTTGAGCAGCAGCACGCGCACGCCGATGCTCGCGAATCGGCCACTGCGGCCACGTTCCAGGCCCGGCTGTCGTCACTTCAGGCCCAGCGTGACAGTGCGTACGCCGAACTCTTCCTGAGTGAACAGCAGCAGAAACTCGCTCACGTCAACACTGGCGGCGAGTTCGATCTGGCCGATGCAGCGCTGGCGCGGATTCATGCGGCGCTGCGGGTGTTGATGGAGGCGGGGCAGGGGGTTGCGGGCGTGGAGACGGAGTGAGGGGAGTTGGTGCGCTGCGTGGCAGTGAAGCGGCATGACCGAGGCACACTGCTGGAGAACCGGCGACGGACGTGGGCGGTGTCAGCCAGCGATTGACCTGGGCGCAGCGTTGGTGCGCTGGGCATCTTTCAGTACCAGTGCTACTGCGATTGCGCCGATGACGAGGCCTCCAATCTCGAGGAAGCGAGCCGCCAGTTGGGGGCCCATGGTCCATGACGCTCCCATCAGGCGCAGCGTCACGGGGGCATCACTGACGATGTCGATGCTGACGTAGAGCCAGATCAATCCGGCGAAGGCTGCGGTTCGGGCCAACCACACGACCTTGGCTTTGCGCGTGCTGACGGTTCGGGGTGGCTCCGAGAAGTTGACTGAGAGCGCGATGAAGAACATGAGCATGAGGGTTGGCGCGAGCCAGTCGTTCACCCATGGCGTTTTGGTTGATTCGCCGACACCCGCCGCCACGATGGCGACCACAGCGAGGACAATCCACGCCCACGACCATGGTTGTTTGAATAGGGTCATGGTGTATGGTAGCGTCTGCCTCTCGGCCATCGATGCTGGAACGATCTGCGACCGCTGACAGATTTCGGCGTGCGTGTTGGTCGTGTGCAGGGCGGAAATCGGGGTTGCGCTCGAGGCCCGTTGAAGGCATCATGCTCATGCTTGGAGCAGCATGAGCGTGTCATCGGTCAACTATGGCATCTGGTGAAAGGCAGCACCGATCACGCAGAGCCGTGATCGGTGGCACGGGGGAGGTCCCTTGCTGGCGCTGCGGGCTCGTCTATGCGGGGTCATCCGGCCTGGCGGGAGTCCTGGTCGTCGATGCCGAGGGCCTTCATCTTTTTGTAGAGGGTGGTGCGGTTGATCTCGAGATCCTCGGCTGTCTTCTGGCGGTTCCAGTCGTTGGCTTCGAGGGCCTTGAGGATGATGCGCCGCTCGGGATCCTTGAGGGCTTCGAGCAGAGGCATCGGGACCCATGCGGTGTCGGCGTCGTCGGCGCTGGCGCGCGCGCGACCGGTCAGTGCTCGGAGCATGCCCTGGTCGGTTCCTTCGGCGACGTGAGGTGGGAGATCGGCAACGTCGATCCGGGCTGCTCGCGTGAGCACTGCTGCGCGCTCGACAATGTTCTGGAGTTCGCGGACATTGCCGGGATAGGAGTAGCGTCGCAGGGCGAGCATCGCTTCTTCGCTGTAGCCGACGAGCGTTTTGCCGAGTTGTTCGGCGTGGACCTGGAGAAAGTGCTCGGCGAGCATCGGAATGTCGCTGACGCGCTCGCGGAGCGGGGGGAGTTCGATTTTGACGACGTTGATGCGGTAGTAGAGGTCCTGGCGGAATTGGCCTTGCGCGACGAGTTCTTCGAGGGGTTGGTTGCTGGCGAGGATGACGCGGGCATCGACTTCGATCGTTTGCGTCGTGCCGACCGGCTCGAAGCGCCGCTCCTGGAGGACGCGGAGGAGTTTGAGTTGCATTCCCGGGCTGGCGCTGTTGATCTCGTCGAGGAAGATGGTTCCGCCGTCGGCGGCCAGAAAGCGTCCGACCTTGTCGGCGTGTGCGCCGGTGAAGGCGCCTTTGACGTGGCCGAAGAGTTCGGATTCGAGGAGTGTTTCGGGGATTGAGCCGCAACTGATCTCGACGAAGGGCTTGGCGCGGCGTGGGCTCTGCTGATGAATCGCGCCGGCGATGAGGCTCTTGCCGGTGCCGCTCTCGCCGGTCATGAGGACGGTGGTTTTGCTGGGCGCGACGGCTTCGACGAGTTCGTAGATGCGCTGCATCCGGTGGTCCATGCCGATGATGCTGCCCAGGGCGTAGCGGCCGTCGAGGCGTCGCTTGAGTGTGCGGTTTTCTTCAACAAGTTTTTGCTGGCGGGTTGCTCGCTCGAGCGCGAGTTTGAGTTCCTCGTCGATCACGGGCTTGGTCAGGAAGTCGACGGCCCCGAGGCGCAGCGATTCGACCGCGGCCTCGACGGTGCCGTAGCCTGTGAGCATGACGACGACGACGGCCGGGTGCCGCCTTCCGATTTCGCGAAGCAGTTCCATCCCGCCCATGCCTGGGAGCGAGACATCGCTGATGACGATGCGGATCGGATCGGGCTCGCGCGTTGTCGCCTTGCCGTGTTCTTCAGCCACAGCGAGCGTTGCGAGCGCTTCGGTCGCGTTGTACGCGCTCAGAGCCGCGTACCCCTCGCTCGACAAGTACTCGCACAGCGAATCAGCGACGATCGGATCATCATCCACGACCAGGACGCGCACACTCACGACCGGCCTCCGATCGTGTGGTCGCCGCGCGCCAGTTCCGGGTAACTGACGCGCAGCACCGCGCCAGGTCGAGTCTGGCCAGAGCGCTCGGGTCTGCGTGTGAGCGCGATGGTGCCGCCCAGTTCGTGCGCGATGCTCGCGCACACCGCCAGACCGAACCCTCGTACGCCGGGCTTAGTTGAATAGTTCGGCTGAAACACGCGATCGGCTTCTGCGGGCAGGCCGATCCCGTCGTCGGCGATCTCGATGGTAACCTGTCGCCGGCCGCTGCTGGCCGCCTCGCCGACCTGGCTGCTGATCTCGATCAGCCCGCCCGAGCTTCCCATCGCCAACGCTGCTTCGATCGCGTCGAGCGCATTGACAAGCCCGTTGAGCACGACGCTGTACATCGGTCCGCTGGGCATCTGTCCGGCCGCGTCGTCGAGCGACAACTCTACCGAGACGCCCAGTTCCTCCGCCCGCGGCATCATGACGGCGACCGCATGCTCGATGGTCTCGCCCAGTCGCGGCCCCAGCGGACCACCGAGCATGGGTGAGCCGAGCGAGAGGTGCTTGCTGCGGAGTGCGGCATTGACCAGATCGGCCATACGCACGAGGGCTGCACGCACGGTGTCGAGCTGGCGCCGGGCGGCTTCGACGGGATCGGTCTCGGCGCGGGCCAGGTTGCGGTCGGCGATGGCGAGCCAGCGCATGGAGCCGTCGAGGAGGTTGCTCAGTTCGTGGGCCAGGCGCGTGACGTCATCGGCCGCGCGCGGGCTTCGCTTCGAGGTGGGGTTGGGCCCGAGTGAGTCGTGTGGCGTTCGTTCACCGTGTTCGTTGTCGCCTGTGGGCATCATTGTGGGGTGTCATCGACCGAATGTCCCTGCGGCTCCACTGTGGCCGTTGCCGCGACGCAACAAAGCCCAGAATCGGCAGATTGTGCGCGACCTGCTCTGCCGGGGAAAGCGTGCAACGCTTGCGCGCAAAGCTAGCGGACGGCTTCGCACCCCGCCCGCAAGCCGATCCCCCGATCCGCGATCGCAACGGAGCCACTCGATCCCGAACGACTCAGATTCGCGTCCGAATAACGCCAAACGACGATGGTAAGCTAATAAACGCGGTGGACCTTCGCTAGGTTTCGTGTGTCAACCGCGCCAAGCAGCATCGGATGCGACTACACACGGTGGTTCTCACGCCTCCGCACGCAACTCGCAAGTCCTTGTCGCCCCCAAGTAGCGGCATACGCTCAGCGAGGAGGCGTCCGCGATGAGTCAGCAGTACATGGTGGTGGAAAGGTTCAAGGATGCAGCGGCCGTGTATGAGCGGTTTGGTGAGCAGGGTCGCCTGCTGCCGCTTGGAGTCGAGTACATCCAGAGCTGGGTGGACGAACGGGTAACGGTGTGTTTTCAGGTGATGCGTGCCGAGCGGCTCGAATTGCTCGAAGAGTGGATGCGCGCATGGGAGGACATTGTCTCATTCGAGGTGTGGCCTGTAACGGGTTCGCCTGAGGCTGCGCAGAAGATGTGACTTCAGTTCACCCCCCGACCGGTGCGAGCATCGCGTCGACCGGGATGCCGAGTTTCTCGGCGACGCGGCGGCCGTAGTCTTCGTCGGCGCGAAAGAAGTGGCAGACCTGACGCATCTGGACTTCCTTTCGCGCCTGGCCGAGGCCGCTGGCGATGCGCGACGCGAGGCGCTCGCGGTGGGCGTCGTCGAAGAGGCGGTAGAGATTGCCGGGCTGCGTGAAGTCGTCGTGGTCGCGGGTCGAATCATAACGATCGACGACGGCTTGACCCAGATCCCACGCGGGATCGGAGAACTTCTCGCTAGGCATCGGCGTGCCCGGGCGCGTGTTAGGCCAGTAGTTGGGGGCGCTGCCATAGGTTTCTGCGGTTGCGCCCTGACCGTCACGCATGTAGTGCATCACGGGGCAGCGGGGCTTGTTGACGGGGATCTGGTGGTGATTGACGCCCACGCGGTGCAGGTGCGTGTCGGCGTATGACATCAGGCGGGCCTGGAGCATCTTGTCGGGGCTGGGCCCGATGCCGGGGACGAGGGCCGAGGGCTTGAAGGCGGCCTGTTCGACCTCGGCGTGGTAGTTCTGCGGGTTGCGGTTGAGTTCCATCCGCCCCACTTCGATAAGCGGGCAATCGCCGTGAGGCCATACCTTCGTCAGATCAAAGGGGTTCCAGCCGGTCTTCTTCGACCAGGCTTCGGCCTGCTGCTGCGTCATGACCTGGATCTTGAGCGTCCATGAAGGAAACTCGCCCTTCTCAATCGCGGTGAACAGGTCGCGCTGATGGCTCTCGCGGTCGGAGCCGACAACGTTCGCAGCGTGGTCATCCATCCAGTTCCTGATGCCCTGGTTCGACTTGAAGTGGAACTTGCACCAGACGCGCTCGCCCGCGGCGTTGATGAGGCTATAGGTGTGGCTGCCAAAGCCGTGAATCGTGCGGTACGAGGCGGGCAGACCGCGATCGCTGAAGAGAATCGTGACCTGATGCAGGCTCTCGGGGCACTGGCTCCAGAAGTCCCACTGCATGTCCATATCGCGGAGGTTGGTCTTGGGGTCGCGCTTCTGCGTGTGAATGAAGTTGGCGAACTTGTAGGGGTCGCGGACGAAGAAGACGGGCGTGTTGTTGCCGACCATGTCCCAGTTGCCTTCATCGGTGTAGAACTTGATGGCAAAGCCGCGGACATCGCGCTCGGCGTCGGCCGCGCCGCGCTCGCCCGCGACAGTGCTGAAGCGGAGGAAGAGATCGGTCTTCTTGCCAACCTTGGAGAAAATGGAAGCTTTGGTGTACTTCGTGATGTCACGAGTGACGGTAAAGGTGCCGTACGCGCCGGAGCCCTTGGCGTGCACAACGCGCTCGGGGATGCGCTCGCGGTTGAAGTGCTGCATCTGTTCGAGCAGGGCGACATCCTGCATGAGCAGCGGCCCGCGCGGCCCGGCGGTCAGGGCGTGCTGAGCAGCGATCGGTGCGCCTTCGGCGGTGGTGAGGATGGGGCAGTTGGCGGAGTTGTTGGGCCTGGTGGTCATGTTGCGAGATCCTGCAATGTGGGGTGCTGGTGAACAGAGTTAGTGAAACGTGAAAGAATCACTTTGGAATAGTTCTAAATCAAAGGCCGGAAGGCTGTCGGCTTCAATCCCCTGAAAGAGGTGGATTCCGCAACCGGAACGCCGCCTTGCCACGATCCGGCACAAAATATCGCATTGAGCGCGAAATCTGGATCAGTATACTGGCGGCTCAACCTCCCTAGGGGCAAATGCCGATCAGGGCTTGGTTACAGGGCATTTGGGGGGCTTTATGGCGACAGGCAATGGTGATAAGAATCTGAGTTTTGACGTCGCGATCATCGGAGGCGGGCCTGCGGGCACGACGACGGCGACCCTACTGCGTAAGTACGCTCCGCACCTCAAGGTGCTGCTGGTCGAGAAAGAGAAGTTTCCGCGTGATCACATCGGCGAAAGTCAGTTGGCGTCGATCGGAGCAGTGCTCGATGAGATGGGCGTGTGGGACAAGGTCGAGGCGGCCGACTTTCCGGTCAAGATTGGGGCGTCATACACATGGGGGCGCGACAACGACCGATGGGACTTCAACTTCTATCCGCCGGAGAAGTGGGTCGATGAGCCAAGGCCAGGCAAATTTGAGGGGCAGCGCAAAGCTGTGGCGTTTCAGGTGGACCGGTCGATCTTCGACACGATCCTGCTTCGGCACGCCGAGTCGATGGGGGTTACCGTACGCGAGGAGACCGCGGTCGAGGAAGTGTTCTGCACCGGCGACCATGTCGATGGGCTGCGGCTGTCATCGGGCGAGACGGTAACGGCGCGGTGGTATGTCGACGCCTCGGGGTGGTGGGGATTCTGCGCAGGGCGTTGGGGATCGGGGCCGATGTCGTCAAGGAACTGCGCAACATAGCGATCTGGGATTACTGGCGTAACGCCAAGTGGGCGATCCGGATCGGCACCGGCGCGACGCGTGTGCAGATCCGCAGCCTGCCGTACGGGTGGATCTGGTTCATCCCGCTGGGCCCGGAGCGGACAAGCATCGGGCTGGTGACGCCGGTGGATCACTATCGCACTTCGTCCAAGTCGCCGGAAGACTTGTATCTTGAAGCGGTGCGGGAACAGCCTGAGGTTGCATCGCTGCTCGAGGGCGCAGAGCGTGAGGGGACGATTCGATCATGCAAGGACTGGTCGCAGTTGAGCGACCGCATCATCGGCGAGAACTGGGTGCTGGTTGGTGAGACGTGCGGGTTTGCGGATCCGATTCTTTCGGCGGGAATGTCGCTGGCGCACGCTTCGGGGCGCGACGCCGCGTACACGATCATGGAGATGGATCACGGCGAGTTGGACGCTTCATGGCTGCGCGAGCGATACAACGACCGCAACAGAGCGAATGTGCGCCAGCACATTCGCTTTGCGCAGTACTGGTACTCTGCGAACAGCTGCTTCACGGAACTACGTGACAACTGCGCGGCGATTGCGGCCGAGGCGGGAGTCAAACTGACTCCGCAAGCCGCGTGGGCGTGGCTGAGTCAGGGAGGATTCTCGACAGAGCATCTGGGGGTGCCTTCGGCTGGGACGTTTGACATGTCGCATTCGCGGCAGTTGATTGGACTGTTCACGGGTGACGGGCTGGCGCGACCGGATTACCTGATGAACGGCTACAACAAGTTCACGCTGAATCTCACCGGAGCGACGCAGGGCGTCATGGGTTTTCTGCAGGACGGCCGCATTCACAAAGTGATGTGTTATGAGCGCGCTGGACATCGTCTTCCGCGTTTGGGCTTTTACGACATCATGATTCAGACGCTGGAACGGACGTCAGACGCGGAGACCATGGTCAAGATGATGGATGCCGAAATGCGCCGACTGCACCCAAATGATCCAGAGAATTTGCATCGCAGCCGGCTCTCGCTGTGCCTGCAATCGCTCGAAGTGATGCTCGAGGCCCATTGGGTGCTGCCGAAGGTCAATCGTCGCAAGCCTGTGCTGCACGTTTCGCACGAGGGCTCGGCGTATCTGCGCACGGCCAAGGAAGATCGCGATGCATTGTCGGGAAAAACAGTGTCCCGCATCGAGTCGAACATCGATTGATCGGCAGGTGCATCGCATGATCCATAATGACCGCGGCTCGGCGATCAGCGTGATTTGACCGAAGTGAAATGAGGCAACTCGCCCAGACCCCCGTCGGAGGCACCGTGCTGACCGACACGCTGCGAACTTCGGAAGATTTGGCGTGGGGGTTGACGGAATCGTCAATTGGCTGTAATCTGGACTCAATGCGAGCGCCGGCGGGTGGTCGCTGTGAGGGGAAGCCATGATGAACAGCGTTCGGTGGAGCCTCGGGGCCTGCATGGTGTGGTGTGCAGTTGCGGTGGCCAGCGAGAGCGAGGATCGCCTGGCAGCCGTGTTCGCGACAGCGGCCGTCGATGCGGGAGACCAGAGTGTGGTGCATGAGCCGACAACGAGAAGGGCTCGCGCGATCGATACCGATCTGTCGCTGATGGACGGGGCGATGGAGCGGTCGATCGTTCGGCTCAATCTCTTTGATGATGTAGATCTGCGCGTCGAGATTGATCGGCTCGACGAGCGCGACCTGCATCGGTACACATGGACCGGGCGCGTGCTCAGTGAGCCAGGCGGTACGTTTGTGCTTGTGGTCGAGGTGGACGCCATCATGGGGGCGGTGTGGCTCGATGATGACCGTGTGTTCGAGGTGCGCTCCGACGCGACCGGGCAGGTCTGGGCCGTCGAACTCGATGGGGCGGCCTTCGACCCGTGCGCGACGGATCATGAGCATTGCATCCATTCGCCGCGAGAGGCCTTGGACGACGAACTTTGGCAACGCGGCGGCACATGCGCCGACGACGGATCGATCATTGATGTGATGGTGGTGTACACGCCAGCGGCAAGGTCGGGGGCTGGAGGGACGAACGCGATCCGCGCGCTCGCCGA